>Ga0228698_1000060_pt1 | contig 104959 bp, 142 predicted proteins | sample McNCre117_Aug_MG_FD_178015 | JGI IMG/M metagenome (GOLD analysis project Ga0228698, IMG submission 178015) | Freshwater microbial communities from McNutts Creek, Athens, Georgia, United States - 1-17_Aug_MG | ecosystem: Environmental > Aquatic > Freshwater > Creek | place: USA: Georgia...
GGTGGGGGGGGGGGGGGGGGGAACTACAGGGGAAATTCGTCGGCAGCCTCGCGCAGCGCTGCGTTGGCGCAGTGCCCTTTGCCGAAAACGTCATCGACGAGGCCGGACAGGACGACACACCAGCGGTAGCCGTTGGCCGCGCCCCATCCGAGGGTAGCAGAGATCGTCTCGCGCGACGACGGCCGGGCGCGGGCGAAGAACACCCAGCACGGTGCCTTGACCAGCACCTGCATGAGGATGTCGATGGTGAGCAGGAGCGAGATCAGCACCTGCAACGCCCGCTTGGGCATAGACGGGGGGTTGGTCATGTCATCCTCCTGCGGTCGGCAATTCCGGCCAAACAATTCCGGCCGGGTGGGGGGCTTGGGTGATGTCGCGCAGCGCCTGCCGGTAGGCCGCCCAGCGCGCGCGGGTCGCGTCGGGCACATCGGGTAGCGCCGCCCAGTCGCAGGCGTGCAGCAACGCGTGACGGCGTGCGCGCACTTCCGCCCAGAGCGCGTCGGGGTCTTCGGTCCGGCGCTCCCGGCGGTGGGCCAGCTTGCGCTTCACTTCGAGCACGCAGTTCCCGCAACGCCCCTTGTCGTCGAGGGCGAAGTCGTGAACGGCGTGACCGCACTTGATGCAGGGTTTCGTATCCATGTTACCTCAATATGTAAGCGTCAGCTGGCACTTTTCACCCCCCGGCGTCGCCGAGCGCGAAGAACTGGCCGTACCCGGCGCCGTCCACGACACCGACGTGATCGACGTAACGGAGCCTCCACCGGCATCAGTCGCACCTATGTCCGTGACGCCAGATGGCGCGGTGACCACCTCATCGAACGCACCCGTGATCGTCTTAGTGCCGGGGGTAAAATATGAGTTGGTGCCTGACAGATAGGAGGAACCTGCCAGTACCCACGAGCCAGATACCTTGGCATAGATATAAATCGCCACTGACCAGTCGGCGTAATATAGGCCGTAGCTATCGTAGTAGGCCGTCGAAGTCGTAGACCACGTGCCCTGTACCCGATACTGGTTGCCCACCGCATCAGGATTTGAACCCTTGCTGACCACACGGTTGGGCTGACCGGTTCCACCCGCAGCATCCGTCGTCAGGTTATAGTTGGTCGGTGCCCCCGGCACATTGACCTTGAGCCTTACAGTCGCACCGCTGGCGGTCTGATTATCCAGATACAGGTTGTAATTCTCGGTCGTACCGATCGGGGCGAGACCACCGGACTGGAATGTCGGGATTGGCAGGTATCCGGCGTTCGGGTAGCTGATGCTGTCCCCGTCCCCGACCTGCATGATGTACGGCGCGACGGCCATACGCAGGGCGAGGCCATTCGTGAACAAGATGCGCCCGCCGATGATGATGTCACCATCAAAGGTGGCGTTGCCGTTGGCAATCTTCATCGCCACCTTCTTGTTGGTCCCCGCCGCGTTGGTGACGACGACTTCCTGCGCCTCAAAGCCGATGCTGCTGGTGGGGTTCCCGCTGCCATCAACCGCCATCAGCTTGACCGACGCTGTAGCAGCGCCTGCGCTGGTCGAGAGGGTCACGTAGGACTGGAGCTTGCCGGTGTGATCGGCGATCACACCTGCCTGATAGGCTGCACTCGCCTCAGCGGTGTAGTCGGTGGCAACCGAACCAGCTTCGAGCTTGATCTGACGGAAGTTGCACGAACCCCCGTTCGCATTGAATGCGACGCAGCGGACTACCAAATAAGCGGTGCCGGTCGGGGCGGTCTCAGTGTGGGCGTAGGACTGACGTGCTTCAAAGGTGTTGCTGAAGTCGTGGCCGGAGCTGTCAACCTGCCCGCCGTCCAGCAGCACGTTGTTGCTGGCGTCGTAATAGATGACATCGCAATAGCCGTGGGTGCCGCTGCCCCAGATGGCACTGTCGTAGGACAGCGTATGCACTTGGCCGGCAGTCGCGGTGATGCGGTCGGAGACCAACACCTGCGTTCCGTCTATCCACGTCGAGACGTAGGCACCCCAGTAGTTGGTCCATGCACCAGAACCAGCTACCTGCACGTTCCAATTCGTGACGTTCGTCCACTTGGCAAGGCCGCTCTCGAAGCCGCCATTGGGTAGCAGGTTCGGTGAACCGGCAGACAGGCGCTGGGTGAAGGTCGATGCCTGCGATTGCAGCGTGGCGATGCTGCTCGATTGCATGGTGATGGACGCCGAGAACTGGCTGGCGGTCAGGTCATCCGAGTAGAGGGTGCAGGATGCCCCTTGCTCCAGCTTCACCCGCTTCCACGCAGCACTCGTGTTGGACCACGTGCTGCCGCCCCAGATATCGAGGTGGACACGGGCATAACGCACGCCCGAGGGCGGGGTCTGGTTCTCGATCTTGACCAGATTCCATCCGCTATTTCCGGCGTTGACAACCGCCTGCCCCGAATACCCGAGGTGGTTGTGTCCACTGTCGAGCCACTGGACGTAGGCTCGAACTTGGGCTGACCCCGTCACACCGCCAGCGTAGATTTCCGCCTGCAGACTGATGGCGGCAGTGGATTGGTAATCGACGTCCTGCCAAAGCCCCGATCCGGTTGTGTTGTTGCCCGAGGCCGAGACGAAGATATTGCCTTCGCCGTAGGTGCCAAGGCTGACATAGACGGGGTAGCTAGGGTTGTCCTGGTTCCACCCGGTTGTGCCGTTGGTCGCGCTTGGGTTCTTGAGGATATTCGGCTTGACCGCGATCGACGCGTTGATCGTCGATACCGACGTGGCAACCGATGCTATAGCGTTGGTCCGCACATCAGCCTCGTAGCTGATCGCGGCCTGCACGTTCTCCATCTGGTAGCGGCTGCCGCCGGGGGAGTAGTTGTTGAACAAGGTCTGCCCGCTGCGGGCCTTGCCAATGTAGGGCCTCCAGAACCACGCCCAGCTATCGCTCTGTCCAGAGTTGGTATCGATTTTGCGCAGAGCGAGAAACATGCGGGTCGTGCCTGCAGGGGCTTGGATCGCCTTGACGCCAACCTGTGTCCAGTTCGCGGGGTTCTTGCCGCCCGTGCTGACAGCGTCGCCTGCGTAACCGTAGCCGGTCCAGTTCCCCGCGTCGTCGAGGAACACCAGCACGACTGCGATGGGTGCTCGGTGGGCAGCACAGTAGGCATAGGCCTGATAGTATTCACCTGCGGTGGCGGAAACAGCAGCACTGCCCCACTCACCGATATCGGTCCCTGTGCCGAGACGACCGTCCTGACGCATCGACAGGACATTCTCAGCGACGGGATGCCAGTCTGACCCAGCACCGTTGACGGTGACGTTGTCGAACACCATCGAGCCGTTCGACTTACCGAATGCCCAACCCGCTGTCAGGCCGTTCGGGAAGTCCGTGTTGTTCAGGAGGTTGCCGCCGCCCGTGAACGCAGCGGACAGGGTGGCGCTAGTCGCAGCGCTCGACTCGCTCGCCGAAGCTGCGGAAGCTGAAGACGCGGCGTTCGTGGCCGAGGTGTTTGCGTTACCTGCGTAGGTCGCAGCGTTGCTGGCATAGGTCGATGCGGTGGACGCTGACCCGCTTGCCGACGATGCGGACCCGGCAGCGTTGCTGGCGCTGGTGGATGCCGCGCTGGCCGAGCCGCTGGCACTATTAGCGCTGTTGGACGCTGCCGTTGCCGAAGTCCCCGCCGAAGAAGCCGAGGTGCTGGCGCTGCTTGCACTCGACGATGCCGCCGACGCGCTGTTGCCCGCGCTGGTTGCCGAGTTGGCAGCGTTCGTCGCACTGGTGCTGGCAGACGACGCGGACCCGGCAGCGTTGCTGGCGTAGGTAGCAGCCTGACCGGCACTGGTGCTGGCGTTGCCCGCATAGGTTGCGGCATTCGTCGCTGACGTGCTGGCGTTGCTCGCCTGCGTCGAAGCGGTTGAGGCCGATCCGGCAGCGTTCGAGGCATAGGTCGCTGCCGAGTTGGCCGAGCCGGATGCGTTGCTCGCCGAAGTCGCGGCGCTGCCTGCGCTCGACGACGCCTGCCCCGCGCTGGTGGCTGCGTTGTTGGCCGAGGTGGTCGCGCTCGATGCCTGCTGACCTGCGGTGGTTGCCGACGCCGCAGCGCTCGATGCCGAGGACGCGGCTGCCGTCGCCGAACCGGCAGCGTTGTAGCTCTCGGTAATGTCGGTCAGTTGCAGGCGGCGAACGTGGTAGACCGCGTCGGAATAGCTCGACCCGGCGTTGTCCCAATTGATGTGCGCGCGCGGACGCGCCCAGAACAGGTTGCCATCGGCGACCCAGTCGAGGTCGAACGTGGTCCACGTCGCGAACGGCATGGCGGTGAGGAGGTTGACCGCCGACGTCACGCCTTGCCAAGCGCCCGAACCATCCTGCCGGTAGAGGCCAAAATGGGCAAACGACGGACGGCCGTTGGTCGCCTCGACGACGCGGGCGATGTCGATCGACACGCGGTAGCGCCGCCCCGGCGTGGGGACGAACGTACCGCGCGAGGCTACCAGCGCATACTGGTTGGCACGCGAGGCAAACACCGGATAGCTGGCGGAGCCGAACCAGTCGTCGCCCCAGATATTGCCGGGCGTGTAGTTCCCCTCGTCGCTAATCCAGAACTGGTGCTCATTGGGGGTGAAGCCCGAGGGAAGCAGCTGCGCGGCGGCGGTGGCTGAGACTGACGAACTGGTCGCGGCGCTATTGGCGCTGCCCGCCGCGTTGGTCGCCGAGGTCGCGGCGCTGGAAGCCGACGACGCTGCATTGCCCGCGTAGGTGTAGGCATTACCTGCGTAGGTGAAGGCATTACCCGCACTGCTGGCGGCGTTACCTGCATAGGTCGAGGCGGTGTTGGCGCTGCCCGAGGCGTTGGACGCCGAGGTCGCGGCGCTCGATGCGCTGCTGGCGGCTTGGCCTGCGCTGGTCGAGGCGTTGTTGGCCTGCGTCGTCGCGGTCGAAGCCGACTGCCCGGCGGCGGTCTGCGATGCGGATGCGCTGGAGGCCGAGGTGGCAGCCGCCGTCGCCGACAGCCCCGCCGCATATTCGGACGTGATGTCGGTCACGACCGGCGCCGACAGGTACATGTTACCGGCGTTGAAGTTCTGCGCTGCGCCGCCCCAGCCCGAGAGGCCAAGCACCTGCACGATCGGGAACCAGTACGGCGGCCAGCCGCTCGCAGGGATGGTGACGTCGAGGCCGATCGGCACCCAAGTGTTGGCGGGGATATGGAACGACCCGCCGTTGCAACCGGGTGCAACTGCGACGTTATCCCCGCTGACCCCGACAGAAGTGCCGTCACTCCAGACGCCCGTGTTCGTGCCACCAAGCCAGATATTGACATAGGCGTTGGTGGCATCACCGATGGCCCAAGCCGTGTAGCGGTAGCGCCGCCCGGGCTGCGTCACGATGCCCTTGGCCGGGTAGATCGAGAGTACGTTGTGACTGGTATCAGTGCGAGCGAGGTAGGGCGATTTCCAGCCCCAGTCGGCATGCGCGGGTCCATCGATCGAGACGTTGTTCTCGACGATCCACGCCGCGCGTTGATCCGGGGACAGCCCGCCGGGCAGCATCGCTTGTAGAACCGAGGTGGCCCCGTCCTTGGCGCTCGCTGCCGTCGTCGCGCTGGAGGCGGCGCTGTTGGCGCTGCCCGAAGCATTGCTGGCGCTGGTCGCTGCCTGCGACGCCGACGTGCTCGCATTGCCCGCCGAGGTGTTCGCGGACGTCGCCGACGCAGCGGCAGCGCTGGCGCTGTTGCCCGCGTTGGTGGCCGAGGTCGATGCTGACGAGGCACTGCCCGAGGCGGCGCTGGCGCTGTTCGCGGCGTTGGTGGCCGAGGTCGCGGCAGCCCCAGCCTGCGTGCTCGCCGTGCTCGCCGAGCCGGCGGCGCCGGTCGCGCTGGTGCTGGCGTTGTTGGCATAGGTTTGCGCCTGCCCGGCAAAGGTCAGCGCGTTCGACGCCTGCATGTAGGCGTTGCTCGCCTGCGTCGCGGCGTCGTTCGCCGACGTGCTGGCCGAGGTTGCGCTGTTCGACGCGCTGGTGGCGCTGTTGCCGGCGGCGGTCTGCGATGCGCCTGCGTTCGACGCGCTGGTGGCAGCGGCGCTCGCATAACCCGACGCGGCTTGGCTCTCGGTGACATCCTCCAGTCGGAAATCGCTGATGCGGATTTCCATACTGGGCTGACCCCAATCGCCATCAATGATTACGAACGGGATGATCGCCTGCACGCCCGCCGGGATCGTGGTGACCGCGTCGATCAGCTGGTAGCCATAGGTGCCCCCACCGCCTGCGGCGTTCTGCCACCAGAAACTCTGGGTGCCATCCGCCATGAGCATCGAATAACCAAGGCCGCCGGGGAACGCACCGAACTGCACCGACACGTGTCCGTAGACGTGCAGCTTGCGCCCGCCCCAGTTGCCGTAAATCCAGTCACCCTCGAAGGCGTCGCGCGTGTTCGCAATGAACAGCGCCTTGCCGCCCGACACGGGGGCGAGAGGCTGGCCGTAGTAGGCGGGGTTGATGACCGAGCACGGCCCGCCGGTCGGGTTGTACCACTGGCCGACCGAGCCGTCCGAGAAGGTGCCCTTGCGCACGATGTTGCGCGAGGCAGCCGAGCTTTGTGCCTGCGCTGCCAGCGTGGCGCTGTTCGAGGCCGAGGAGGCGCTTCCTGCTGCATTGCTGGCGCTGCTCGAAGCCTGCGACGCAGACGTGTTGGCGTTCGATGCCGACGTACCCGCTTGGCCCGCGCTGGTGGCCGCATTAGTTGCCTGCGTCAGCGCCGAGCTTGCCGAGTTTCCCGCATTGGTCGCGCTGATCGCAGCGTTCGACGCGCTGGTGGCAGCCGCCGTCGCCGACAGCCCCGCCGCATATTCGGACGTGATGTCCTCAAACTTGATGCCCGTCAGATAGACATGGTTGCCCACCGGACCCGTATAGTTGGCAGCGTTGTAGATATGGAACATCGGACGGACGTACGCGGGCCAACCGGCGGGGACGGTGAAGTCGATGCCGACTTTGGTCCACGTGTTGGCGGTCAGCCCGCCCGAGACGATCGCGGCGGGCGGGCTGCTGACGGTCGCGTTCACGTTCTGCGAGGTGCCGTCGTCCCAGTTGGATGTGCTGGTGCCGCCCACCCACATTCCGGCGGCGCAGGCGCTGTTCCACGCATAGGCCCAACCCGTAGCCCGGTGACGCCGTCCCTGAACGGCAGGGATGCCGAGGCGCGGGAATACGTACATATCACTGACAGCCGGATCGCCGTGGGCCAGATAAGGCGCGGGCCAACCGTCGTTGACTTGGGCCGGCCCAATTACCTCTGTCGAACGATCGATCCGGTAGGCGTCGCGCCCGTAGGGGTCCAAGTTGGGCGGGAACAGTGCCGCCGCCGTGTCACGAGCGCTGTTCAGGTAGCCCGCCGTGGTCGAGGAGAACGACGACGCGCTCGACGCACTGCCCGCTGCGTTGGTGGCCGAGGTCGCGGCCTGCCCTGCGCTGACCGACGCCGCGCCCGCGCTCGATGCGGCGTTGGTCGCCGATCCTGCCGCTGCCGTCGCCGAGTTGCCAGCATTGGTGGCGCTGGTCGAAGCCGAGGAGGCGCTACCGGCGGCAGCGCTGGCCGAGTTGCCCGAGTTGGTCGCCGACGTGGCGGCAGCCCCGGCGCTGGTCGAGGCCGAGGATGCGCTACCGGCGGCATTGGTCTCGGAGGTGTGCGCGTTGCTGGCGTAGGTCGCCGCGTCATTGCGGAACGACAGCGCGTTGAACGCCTGATTGTAGGCGTCGGTGACCGACTGCGCAGCGGCGCTCTGGGATGCCTGCGCCGCGTCGCGCGCGGACTGGGCGGCACCCTGTGCGCTTTGCGCGGCATCGCGCGCGGTCTGGGCACCGGTCTGGTAGCCGAGCGCGGCATCGCGGGCCGACTGCGCGGCGGTCTGCGCGCTCTGGGCGTTGGTCTTGGCGGTCTCGGCGGCGGTCTGCGCGGTGGACGCGGCGCTCGATGCCGCCTGCGCCTGATCCTTCGCCGTGCTGGCGGCCGAGGCATAGGTGTTGGCGACGCTGGCGCTGGACGCCGCTGCTGCGGCGCTGGAAGCTGCCGCCGCCGCCTGCTGCGCCGCGCTCTGGGTCGAGCCGTACGTCGCGATCAGGCTGGCGATGTCGCTCTGCGCCTGCGAAATCTGTCCGGTGACATCGGTCGGCCCGGCGCTGATCTCGGCGCTGGGGGTGCCGTCGCCGAACACGTCGAAGGGCACCAGCTTGAGGTAGTGCGTCGCCTGTGCGAGCTTGGGGATCGTCACCCGCGAACCGGTGCCGGTGTAGCGCAGATTGGCATTGGTCAGCGCGACCGGCGAGGTGGTGTCGGCGTAGACGCGGTATCCGGCATAGTCGGGGTCGGCCGGATCGGCGACGGTGACCATGATCCCGTCTAGCGTGCCGGTTGCAGCCGGTTGCACCGCCCACGTCGGCGCCGGGTTGGTGAACGTCGTCGCGGCCATCGCCGAGAGGTTGCCGTTGACGTCGAGCATCTGCACCCCGATGCGCGGACCCCGGATCGGGCCGCCGTCGGCGTTCTGCATGTCGTAGGTGTAGACGTAGCTCGCATCGGTGACGATGGCGGTGCGGCGCACGCTCACCCCGTTGGCGGCGTAGACCGTGACCTTGAAGCCCGCGAAGAACTGGTCCTTGAAGGCTTGGCCCACCTGCCCGTCGGGGGCGCCGATCGCGCGGGCATCCCAGCGCACGGCCAGATCAGGTCCCGAGAAGGTGACCATGCCTTCGGGCGTGGTCGGGTTGGTGACCATCGCGCGTGCGTTGACGTTGGTCGCGTCCTGCACGTTGTAGAGGCCCGAGAGCACCGCCGAGGGCACGCCCATGGTATTGACCGCGAAGACGCGGCACTCGTAGGCACCGTTGATCGGGCTGTCGATGATCGCTTCGGTCGAACCGGTCTGGGGCAGCGAGGCCCAGTTGCCGCTGTCAACCCGGTAGGAGAACATGTAGCCCGAGAGGATCGTGGTGTCCGACTTGGTCCACGTGACGATCAGGCTGTTGGCGACGCTCGCGCCCGAGGTGCGCGTCTCGACCCGGAACTGCATGTCGGTCGGCGGCGCGCAGTACGACGGGTTGGGCAGCTTCTGGTAGGTGCCGGCGGGGTCTTCGATGAAGTTGGCGCTGTTGTCGGCGATGTCGTACTTCTCGGCGCGGTATTCGAGCGCCAGCACCTCGAACTGCCCTTTGGTGGCGTCCGCGATCGACAGCACGCGGAACGGGCGCGGCTCGACGCTGCCGATCTCGGACAGCGCGAAGATCGCCCCGACAATCGGCATGTCGCCGCTCGGCAGCGGGGTCGCCAGCGTGACGATGTCGGTGCTGCCCGGCGCGTTGGTGACGGCGGCCGAGAACAGCTGGCCGGTCTTGGTCATCACCGAAAGCTCGTACTCCTCGCCCGCCGCGAAGGGGAACGGGGTGTCCATGCGCACGCTGGAGGTCGCCACGTCGAGAATGCGCCCGCCCATGCGCGGCCCGGCGTAGGCGGGGTCCACGATCTCGATGACTTCGCCCGGGACCAAGTCAGCCGCCTCGTAGCCCGAGGTGAACTTGACGGTCTCGGTCTCAAGGATTTCGGTGGCGAGCAGCCAGCGCCCGAACCGCCGGGCCTGCCCGCGCGAGGTGCAGCCGATGGCCGCGACTTCGGTGGGCAGCATGCCGTATCGCTTGATACCTTCCTTGTCGGGGATCACCTCGTAGTCGATGGTGTACCCCAGCTGCGGGTTGTTCCACGAGACGATGGCGACGGTGTGACGGGCCTTCTTGGAGGTGCCCGCGTACTCGAAGTCGCCGTTGATGACGTTGGCGGGCGCGAAAATCTTGACGGTGCCCTGCGGGCGGTCCTGCGCCAGCGAGAACAGCCCCGCCGACCAATAGGTCATGCCCCGGAACGCCGAGGCGAGGCCGGTGAGCACGTTGTAGACGGTCTCGGCCTTGTTGATGACGCCGTTGAACGCGAAGCGCGGCTCGACGCCGCCGTAGCCGTCCGGGACGCCTACAAATGTTCCCGTCGTCTCATTAATCGCGTCGCAGTAGCGCGCGATCTGGTAGAGAGACCACTTGTCCACGTAGACCGGGTCGATGCCGGCGCCGTAGCGGGTGTTGGTGGCGATGTCGTACATCACCCACGCCGGGTTGTTGGTCCACGCCCACTTGAAGGTGCCGTCCCACAGGCCGGTATAGGAGCGCGCGATCGGGTCGTAGTTGCTCGGCACGCGGATGATGAGGCCATAGACCTCGTAGGCGCGCGCCGGGATCGTGGTCCCGAAATACTGCGCGTCCACGCCCACGCCGATCAGCGCGGTGAACGGGTAGGTGAACTTGTGGTCGTAGACCAGCTGCATGCGGCTCCAGTTGGTCGCATTGGTCAGCTTGACGGTGTTGCTGTCCGCCGTCTGGCGCACGATGGTGACATCCCACGGCCCTTGGCCGGGCAGGTCGATGCGGTAGTCCTCCTCGTAGGGCGACACGCACTTGCCCGAGATCGTCGAGACGGCGGCGAGCACCTGCGGATCGGTGCCAGCGTCGGCGCGGCTCTTGACGTAGATATTGTGCACCACGGTCGAGCCGGCGATGTGCTGGCCGTTGTCCTGCGCCTCGTTGAGCGCGGGGACGTTGAGCGTGACGATCACCGCGTCGGCGTCGAGATCGCTGATGCGGCGGGTGTTGCTGATGCCGGCTTTCAGTTCAAGCTGACTGAAATCTGCAACGGGTTGCATCGCCGATGGGAAACCCGCGATGTAGTCCTGATCGGCAAGCCCGGGCGTGAACACCCATTGCACGCCGTTGAAGTTGGCGGTGCCGTCGGCCGAACGGATCGGGGTGTTGTCGAGGTAGATCGACTTGTCGCCATTGACCAGCCCCCGGATTTCGCCTTCGCTGATCGCGTCGAGCACGTAGCCGGTCGCGGTCGAGCGCAGCGAATTGGGGTCCTCGACGAACTTGCCGCCCTTGCCGCCACCGGCACCCGTAACCGGCCAGCGCCGCAGCGTCTGGGCGGCCGACTTCATCTGGGAGGGCTTGACATGTTCGGTCATGGGAGAAGTCCTCAAAAGGAAGTGTCGATGTACTCGCCGATCAGGCTGCCGCCGTTCCACGCGAACATGGTGCCGCTGCCGCCGTAGCGAGTGTTGGAGACGCCCGATGAGATCGGGACCGAGCCGACCCGGATCGGGCCGCCGTAGACCAGCGGTAGCACGTCGCCCTGAACGCCGACGTTGCTCGCACCGGTGAAGATATAGCTGTCGTCCTTCTTGGCGTCGGACGCGGCGGGGGCCTTGGCGAGGACTTGGCTGACGCCTTGCAGCGCGATCATGCCTCCGATCAGCGCAAGGTTGCCGAAGGTGACGTTCATGCCGAGCAGCGAGAACGCGGTGGCACCGATCGCGTGCGCACCCGTCGCGGCAGCCCCGGCGCCGATGCCGCTCATGATCGCAGGCGCGGCGATCCACGCGCCGGCCACCAAGGCGACGCCGATCAAAATCTTGCCGAGGCCGCGTCCGCCCGCGCCGGTCACCGCCGGGATCACGTGCAGGTCGCTTGCCCCCAGCCCGAGCTTGAGCATGTCCTCGTCCAGCTGGCAGGTCTCGTCGGCCAGTTCCGCGCGCAGCCGCGCCGCCGGGATGCGCCCGCCCCGGTAGTCGGGGAAGTTCTGGCGGATCAGGGTGAACGCGCCGTCGCGGATGATCCCCTCGAAATCGGGGCGCTGGATCAGGATGGCGCGGATCGCCTCGGACGCGCTGTGGACGTCAAGCTCGATCCGCTTGGACCCCATCGCCTGCGCCAGCGTCCCGTAGAGGTGGATCGTTTTCTTCACATGGGGTCTCCGGTTGACGGTCCAGTGAGGTGTGGCGCAGCCAAACTTCGATGCGGGGAAGCCAGCGGGAAAGCGGCGCTTCCTCTGACACCCTATTAAGTAGGTGGTGCACCATCATCTGTCCACCCGTGTAGACAACACCATGGTTCAATCTGTGCGGAGACATCACCCGCACCAGCCCGACATCGCCCTTTTGCAGCACCAGCGGCGAGCGTTCGTCGCCCGGATCGGTGTGGATTTCATGGGGGGCCAGCCGGCGGAAGCCTTCGCGCCGGTAGTAGTCCATGAACAGGTCGGGGGCGGTGCGCGGGTCTTCGCCTTCCGCGCCGAGCCACCATTCGTCGTCGCGCGGCTCGCTGGTGATCGCGATGCCGAACTGCTGGCGGTAGTAGCGCACGATGGCCTCGACGCAGTCGGCGACGCCCGGGCGGAACGGCACGCCGGTGACCGGGGCATCGGCCTCGATCGGGAAGCTGAACTCGTCGATCACGCGCGGCACGGGGTCGCTGTGCGAGAGCGCCGGATCACCATCGCTGCAACTGGTTGCAACCGGCGGCACCAGCACCACGATCACCCACGGCACGTTCGTCGCGCGCTGGGAGATCATGTCGGCCCGCGACGGCGCGCGCTGCCCCTTGGTGTGCGAGTGGACGATGGCGACAAGGTTGCCCGCCTCCAGCGCCGCCTCGTACGCGCCGGGGTCAAGCTCGAAGCTGTCTTCGCGCCGGTCCTCGGGGGCGACGTTCTCGCAGCGCTGGTAGGCGAGCACACCGTCGTCCTGCCGGGTGACCATGCCGCAACACTCCTCGGGGAAGGTGTCGCGGGCGTGGGCGTAAATCTGGCCGCGCAGGTACGGCGGCACGCGGAAGGCGTGATCGTTCATCGCTCGTTGACCCCCAGAAAGCCCCCGTAGGGGAGGACGCCCTTGGCGCCGAAGCGGAGCTTGCACCCGGCAAGGTCCTGACTGCACGTGTCGAGCGCCTTGTCGGTGACCGGGTTGCCGTCGATGTCGAACATCGCCGTGCCGGTGTACGAACACCCCTGCACGTTCGAGTAGTCGAAATCCCCGGTGTTGACGTCGTAGACGCGGTACGGCCACAGGCAGGTGTGCTTCCAGCACTTGCGCTTGGGGATGCTCTCGCCCTCGCGGTCGAGGAAGCTCGCCATGGTCCATTCGAGGTAGAGCTTGTTGGCCTTGCCCTTCTGGATCACCTCCCACACCGTCGGCGGGTAGGCGGCGTCGGGGTCGGCGTGGGTCTGGCCGTCGAGGAACTGCGAGAAGGTGACGATGCGGGTCAGCACCGCGCCCACCAAGTCGCGGTAGGCCGCCGCGATGCTGCCGGCGATGTTGTTGATGTTGGCGATGCGCAGCATCGGCTGGGGCAGCTGGCCGCGCCCGTTGATCTCGAAGCCCGTCGCCTCGATCGGCACGCTGGCGTAGGTCTTGCCCCGGTAGACGATCTGGTTCTCGCCGAGCGAGGACGGCGAGAAGTACAGCTTGCCGCCCGGCGGCAGGTCGGCGGTGGGCAGCTTGAGCGGGGTCAGGTCGAGCACGAACAACTCGACGCGGTTGCCCGGGGCGAGGCTCTGGCTGACTTCGGCGATGGTGGGGTTGGTGGTGCCGGTCATGGGCGTGCGCCTTGATTACGGGGTCACTGGGGGTTGAACGAGCGCACGAAGCTGGCGGTGATACCGTAGTTGGCCGGACCGATGAAGCGCGGCTTCCACTTGGTGCAGCGCCAGCGCGTCGCCGCCGCGTCGCCGGGGTACTTCCACATGAACGTCCCCGCACCGGCGAGACCGGTCAGGAACGTGTCCACGCTCTGCGCCTCGGCCTGCGTCAGCCCTTCCCAGACCACCTCGGTGGATGGCTTGATCGTGTTGATGCCGTCACCCGAAATCTGTTCGTAGCCGTCGCCATAGGTGCTGACGTTGTTGCGCGGTTCCTTGTCGATCTCGACCGGGAAGATCGGGCCATAGGACAGCGGGAAGGTGGGGGTCGTCATGGAAGCTCGCTCCTACACGTGTTCGTCAGCGCTTGGACAGGATGCCGCCCGAGCGCAATTCGTTCGCCAGTTGGCGCTTGACCAGTCCTTCAAGCGCCTTGACGGTCTGCTGGCTGATCTCGGCACCGGCTGCCTTGGGATCGTGCACGTCGCCCTGCATGGTGATGCTCACCTGCGGCGCGAAGTGGATGACCTGACCGTCGCCGCCCATGCCGCCCTTGGGCAGGAGCGCCTTCACGCCGAAGTTGCCGTCGGCCATGCGCATGGTCGGGAAGATCGCTTCGCCCGCCTTGGCGATCACCGGTACTTCGCCCGCGTTGACCCCGGGGATGCCGCCGACGTGGAACCGGCGCGCACCGGCGAACACCGACGGGCTGACCACGCTGGTGGATGGCGCGTTGCCGCCGGTGATGCCACCGGTGTGGAACACGCCGAGACCGAAGCCCAGCCCGGGGAAAATGCTCTTGAGGCCCGAGAGCAGCGTCTGCTGGAGCGCCAGCCGGGCGAGGTCGGCAATGATCGAGTTGATGAACCCCGAGAAGTTGAACTTGCCGGTGGTGATGAACTCGGCAAGGCCGTCCGACGCGCCCTTGAACGCGTTCTTCCACACGTCGGCGCCGGTCAGCGCCGTGTTCTCCAGTTCGATGCCGAACTGGATCAGCCCCTTGCGTGCCTGCCCCATGAAGCTGTTGTTGGCTTCGAGCAGCGAGCGGGCGCGGGCCTGCGCCGCGTTGTAAATGTCCTGATTGATACCAAGGCTGGCGAGGACCTGTGCGAACGCCGCGCCGTCCTGCGTTCGCATGGCTTCGAGCGCGGCAAGCTCGCGCTGGAGCGCCGCGTTCTTCGAGAGCTTGTCGTTGAAGCCCGCGTAGGCGCTGACCAGCCCGGCAACCAGCGACGCGCCCTTGGTAACGTCCCACGCCTTGGCCGCGTCAGTACCGGCCCGGGCGATGTCGGTGTCCACGCCGTGCGCGCGGCCCGCGTCGGTGACCTTGCCATCCTTGTAGAAGCCGGCCTTCTGCGCTTCGGCGATGGCCTTGTTCTTGGCCTCCATGATCGCAAGGCTGCGCTCGTCGAGCGACAGGCCCGAGAGCTTGGCGCGGTAGTCTCGGTCGGCCGCGTCGTGGGCAAGGTCGTACTGCTTGGCGAGCGCGTTGCCGATCTTGTCGGTGACCAGCGCGACCAGCTTCGCCATGCGCACCTTGTCGTCGTCGAGGTTGACGATCTTGTTGTTCACCGAGAGGATTTCTTCGAGCGCCGACTTCTGCTTCTTGATCTCGGCGTCGAGCGTGGACATACCAGCCTCGTCGGTGTTGTCAGCGAGCTTCGACCAGAAGTCGCTTTCCTTTTCCGCGTCGGTCTTCGCGCCGCTCGACCCGCGACCCGTCTTCGGGTTGCGGTTGGCCTTGATCGCGTCGGCGGCTTCCTTGATGCGCCCGCGCGCGTGCTTGTCGGCGTTGGACGCGATATGGTCCATCACCCAGTTGCCGGCCTTGTCGTACTCGCCCCACGACTTCTTGAACGCGTCGCCCATGTGCTGGCCCATGCGCCCGGCAGCGCCAGCGAAGCGGTTTTCGAGCACCGGGATGTCGTGCTCGCCGACGCGCTGGAACACCTGCCCGAACCCGGCCGAAGCGAGGATGCCGTTGGCCTTGTCGAGGAACCAGTTCACCCCGTTGATCGCCATCTGGATCAGCTTGTTGATCGCGCCGATCGCGAGGTTGACCGCCGAGAAGAAAATGTCGCCCAGCGCCGACGGGAAGTCATTCCACGCGGCGATGACCGCGCGGATCGTGCCGGCGAACGCGGTGTAGATCAGCTTCGCGATCAGGTTGCAGAACTGGCCGATGCTAGACACGAGGTCCTTGAACATCGTCACGATCAGATCGACCGTCGCCTTGATCCACGGCACGTCGTAGGCGTTGTGGATCGCTTCCTTGACCGTGTCCCAGATGCCGACGATCGTATCGACGTAGGTCACCTGCAAGTCGTTGTGCTTCTTGATCTCGCCGTTCGCGCCGACGGTCTCGTCCTTGAGCTTGCGCATTTCCTTGGACGTCAGGCCCAGCGAGTTGGCGTAGTTGGTCAGGCTGGTCTTCTCGGCCTCGGTGTTCAGTTCCTTGTGCACGAGGAACAGCCCGGCCATACCGGCGATGACGACGGGGAGCACGGTTTCGAGCAGCCCCAGCTGCGTGAGCAGGATCGAGGTCGAGCCGGCCATGCGGGAGAAGTCGCCGCGCCCCAGTTCGCGGGCGAGCACGACGCTCTCGCGGATCGCGCCCGAACCCAAGTGGAACTTGGCGGCGGTCTTCTCGGCGGCGATGCCGACCTTCTCGACGTCGCGTGCGGTCTCGCCGTACTGCTGGACGAACGAGGCGGCATCGGCGGCGGATTTGCCGGCGGTGGACCCCCAATGCATCACCGCGTCGCGCGCGGCGTCGTACGCGCCGAGCAGCGAGTTCTTGATCCGACCCCCGGAGGCGACCGCGACCTTTTCGGCGTCAGCGGTGGCCTTGGCGACGGCAGCCGACGCGACAGCGGCTTCGGCGCCGATGGCGTTGCCCGCCGCGTTGACGATGCGCGTGGTGGGGTTGATGTTCTGCTGCATGGCGGGCTTCGAGCCGGGACCGGCGCCTGCCCCGACGGCCGGGGTGAGCGGGCCGGTGGCCCCCATGGCGGCGTTGCGCTCCTCCTGCGCGTCCACCGAGCGCGCGACCATGGCGCTGATCCGGGCCTGCGCCTGCGCTTCGCTTTCCAGCTGGCGGGTCATCGCCCGGCTTGCCTGCGTCGCCCGGTCCCGCACGGCGGCCATGCGTTCGGTGGTGGTGATGCCGTTGGCCTGCGCCACGTCGGTCGCGCGCACGGCCTGCGCTGCCTGCGACGCGGCGGCCTGCATGTCACGCGACGCGCGGGCGACGTTGGACAGTTCGCGGGCGGTGTTGGCCGCATCGCGTGCAACCCGCTGCAAATCGGCCGACAGCGACTGGAGCGCCGCCCGCGCGTCGTTGCGCATGCGAATGATGAACAGGATTTCGCGATTGGTCATGGGTCCGCCCCCGGGTTAGGACTTCTTCGACCGGCGATCCTGTTCGGCTTGGGCCTCGGCCACGGCGCTGTCGATCACCATCATCGCGATCGTGTAGCGGTAGCCTTGTTCCTCCAGCGAACCGGGATCGGGTAGATACCCACGCATGTAGGAACGATACGCCTGAAAAACAGAGGCGAAGTATGCCGGCTTCTCGTATATGGGCCGACGCGGGCATCGCCATAGCTCGTGGCCGTCGAGCATGACCGGCAGGGGCGCGTTTTTCTCGCATCCCCGCTCGGTTTTCTGGAGCGCCGTGCAGGTCGAGCAGTCGCGGTCGGGGAGCAACTGCATCGCCAGCACGGCGACCCTTAGTTTCCCGCTTCGACGCCCGTCATGTCGTTCATCGCCATGAGCTTGCTGCCCAGTTCGGCGATGACCTCCTGCGGGATGGTCGAGAGCACTTCGTCGGTGACGACGGCGTAGCTCTTGCCGCCCATGTTGCGCTTGAAGGTGCGGAACGGGATGTCGTTGCCGGCGGTGTCCTTGAGGCCGGTCCACCCGCGCAGGCCGAACTGGCAGGCGAGGTAGTACAGCTGGTTCTGGCCGACCGAGACGTCCACTTCGTCCTCGGGGGCGGTGGGGTTCACCGCGAAGGTGGTGGCGTCGTCCTTGAGGCGGCCCATGACCTTGCTGTCGAGGGTGCCGAGCTTGAAGGTGGTCGCGCCGTCCTTGCCCGCGTCGGGGTCGAGCTTGGACTGGTAGGCTTCTTCTGCCGAGAGGGTGAGACCGATGATTGCCATGATACCTATCTCCTAGGTTGCTTGGTGGGTTTGGGGGTTCGGTTGGGTCTGGGGGTGTTCTTGGTGACGCGGCGCCGGTCGATGTACGTGCCGGGGACGACGTCCACGATGCCCTGCGCTTCACTGGCGGTCAGGCACACGTCGTAGATGCGCAGATTGTCGCCCTCGGGGGTGAGGACGTTCATCCGCTGCATGACGATGTAGACCTTGATCTCGAACATGTCGGGTCTCGCCAGTGGAGGGGAGCGCCCCGGTGCAACTGGTTGCAACCTTCCGGGGCGCTGGATGGGCGGCGGTGCCGGGGCGGATCAGCCGAAGTGGAACATCACTTCGTCGTTGCCGGCGTAGCGGGCGAACTGCATGCCCACGTCGTACATGCGGTTGTTGTTGCTGTCCGAGTAGCCCAGCGACGACGTCTGGACGCGCGGGCCGAACAGCGACACGGTGTTGCCCACGGTGTTGCCGATGCGGGCGAAGAACGCCTTCTGGTCGCCGGTCTGGTAGTCGCCCCAGAACGCGTGCGTGCCCTCGGTCGTCGCTTCGGGCTGCAAGCCGCCCTGCGGGGTGCGGTCCTGCAAGGTGTAGCCCCGGAAGCCGAGCGGTGCGTTGGCGTCCTCGCGGACACCGGCCTGCAAGGACAGGTTGAAGCTGATCTGCTTGATGACCAGCGAGGCATCCTTGCCCATGGTGACCAGTGCGTCCTGAAACAGCGCCGGCAGCTTTTGCTCGAACACGAGACCGGTCGGCAGCGCCGCATCGACCACGTCGTTGTGCACGCCCATGAAGGTGAACTCGGCGGTGACGATGCCGCCCGCGTCCGCCGTGAACTGGAACGTGCCGACGGCGCCGGTGAGCTTGTGCTTGATGCCCTCGTAGTAGACCTCGATCGTCGCGGTCTCGAAGCCTTCCGACACCGGCACCAGCTTGACGCCGATCGGCCACACCATGACGGTGAAGCGGTCGCCGATGGCAAGGTTGGTCGTGATGGTCGGGGTGATCGTCGCGCCGCTGGTGCCCAGCGAGATCGCGCCGCTGGCCGCGATGTTGGTCGATGCCGTGCCGTAGTCGGGGTTGTTCGGGGTCACGGTGAACTTGGCCGCCGCCGCGTTGCCGCCGGTGGTGCAGGTCAGGTCGAACATCACCGGCTCGGTGTTGTTGGGGGTGCCGCCCGACGCCCACGTCGCCGCGCCCGCGTTGTTCGCGCCGCCGAACACGTTCGAGACGCGGTCGGCCGTGGTCGAGCACGGCAGCAGCGCGAAACCGCAAGCGCGGAACAGGCGTGCGAGCTTGGCAGCATCGGCGGTCAGGCCGGTGGCGAGGCCGTTCGAGCGGATTTCGTGCTTGAAGGTCACCTGCCCGAGCCGGCGGCCGATCATGAAGGGGAACGGCGACAGGTCAGCCTTCGAGAACTTGCGCTCGATCTTCTGCATGTCGGACGTGTACTTCGGGTCCTCGACCAGCATGGCGTCGCTGGCGGCGGACAGGGTCGCGGCGGTTCCGGGGGTGCTCTCGATGCCCATGAGCAATGCGGCGAGGGTGTAAAGCATCGTCATTCTCCTATCAGGCGGCAGGGGTCGCCGTACATGTGTCGGTATCGGACGGTGACGTAGATCGCGCCGCCGACGACAGTCTCGGTTTCGGCCTCGATTTCGCTGTCGGAACCTGTCACCTGCAAATGTAGGCACAGCCCGTCCAATTGCGAGTGGGCGAACAGCGTTTTCTCGATGTCGGCCAACATGAGGTTCACAAACGTCGCCGGGCTTTCCCCGACGTACGCGCGCACCTCGAACTCGATCGACAGGTCGAGCGCCTTCTCGATGGCGAGGCTGACCGGGCTACTCCGCTCGTGGCCCTCGACCAGTGCGAGCACCGTCTTGAGCTTGCGGTCGTTGTCGGAAATGCGCGCGCGGATCACGCGCTCCCAGATCAGCCCCGGCTCGCCGCCGATGTCGGTGGCCGCCTCGAACAGGGTCTTGAGCGTGGTCAGGATGCGCTCGCGCACGGGGACAGGGGCAGGTGTGGTCATGGCTGGGGTCTCACCACTGGATTTTGTCGATTGTGGCGGCGATGGCGGCCATCACCGATGCTTCGTACTGGGTCGCGTACAGGTCCCAGACGTTGGGGATGCCTTTGAGGCGGCCCGGGATGCGCACGCTGGTTTTCAGCAGGTACAGCGGCTTGGGTTTGCCGTTCGGACCTTTGATGCAGATGAGGAGGTTGCCGCGCTTCGAGCGGATCACGAACGTGCCCTGCCAAGCGCGCGAGGACGACTTGAGCGGCACGCCCCGGCCATCGCAGGCAGCAGGCAGCGGGATCGTCAGGTAGCGCGACCGCTTGGCGCGGATCACCCCGCCGTCGAGGTGGATGCCGAACACGCCCACGTTCACTTGCGCGGAAATGCCGTCGATGGTCGGCGCGGGCGTGACCTTGGCGGACTGCTTGAAGCGCTCCATCAACCCGCCCGAGCGGCGCTGGAGGCGGTCGGTATCGTTCACTAGCTGGCCGTTCCACGGCAGCTTCCCGTGGACTTGCTCGACGTAGCGCACCACCTTGTTGAGGTGTTCGTTTGCAGCGCGTTGCACGCCGACGGCCGATGCGTCGATCGCCTTGGTCAGCTGGTCGGCGATGTACGCCCCCCAGTTGTCGTCGGGCGCGAACGTCGAGCCGCCGATGGTGACGCTCATAACGTCGGCAGGGGAAATCCCCGCGCTGGTCGCCGTGAGCGTGTCGGCCATCAGCCCCTCCCGGTCAGCACGCCGCGATAGTCGAGCAGCAGCGGCATGGCTTCCATGGGCAGGCCGTAGCTGTTGGGCTTGGCCTTGTTCTTGTCGCCGTCTCCGGTCGATCCGGCGGTGTCGGGCATCACCCGGTTCCACAGGTGGATCGCGGTGAGGATCGCGGCGCGTTTGAGGTCGGGGGCGAGGTCGCCCAGCGCGGCCGACAATGTCTCGTCGTCGCCGATCGCGTAGCCGGCGGTGTACGTCACCTTGAGCGTCGAGCGGCCCTGCCGCGTCGGGTAGGTGAGCAGCACGCGGCGCAGGTCGGTGTCAAGGAAGTAATACTCCTGCGGGAGCACGGTCTCGTCACCAAACAGGCGGTGCGGGTCATAGCGGACCGTGACGGGCTGTTCTGCGTCGATGTTCATGCCCGACAAGGGCAGCACCTGTTCGCTGGTCACGGTGTGCGAGGCGTTGTTGGTGCCCCAGTCGTCGCCGTAGAGGTCAATCCCGCGCATGTAGCTTTCGCGGGCATTGTGCAGTTCGGTGCGTTCGGCGCGGGTGAAGCTCTGCCGGCATTCGCTTTCGATCAGCTTGCTCGCGGCGGCGATGCTGTCGGTGATCCGCTGGTCGTAGGCGGTGTTGTTCTCGCGGATGGAGAGCAGCGGCTTCACGTCAGCGATGGAGATCAAGCGGGCCATGACGGAAACTCCCCCGGCGAAAAACGGTTGCGCGGCGAACGGGCGGCCGGGGTGATCCCGCGCCGCCCGCCGGTGTTCGGGTCAGATGGCCTCGAACTTGAACTTCTGCCGGTACTCGGTGCTGGCGTCGTCATCGCCGTCGGTCACGGTCACGCCGTCCACGGCATGTTCTTCAAGGTAGTCCTTGACCACGCCGCTGATGGTGACGGGAACGCCGGCCTTGAAGCGCAGGATGCGCGTGCCGTCGCCGCTGACGTTGTAGGCATAGTTCGCGCCGCGCACGAGCGTGGCCTTGAACTTGCGCTCGGCCTTGTCCGCCTTGACGCGGGTGCGCGCGGGGACTTCGGCGGGCGGGTTGGTGGTTTCATCGGACATCGGGATACCCTTTCAAAGTGCAACCCGCTGCAACGCGGGCTGGGGATTGCCGGTTACGCGGCGGTGGCATCCTTCCCGGCAACAGGCGCCGAGACAGGAATTTCGGGAATTTCGGCGTTGACCAGCGCGGCCATGGTGGCGAGCGCGTCGGCCCAGCGCTGGAACGCGGCGGCAAGCTCGGTCACGGCGACGCCCGGCAGGACGCGGGCATGCGCGGGCAGTTCAACTAGTGCACCGTCCACCACGGCGAAAGGTCCGCTGACGCGGCAGGCGTAGGGAACCGTCAGGCCCTTGGCCTCGGCGTAGCGCGCCACGTGGTAGGCGCAGGTCTCGATCATGCCGTTGACGACGAGCCGGATGGTGTTGGCGTCGTAGACGCTCATCGCCTCCTCGTGCTCGACCAGTTCGGCCATCGCCGGGATCGCCTCGGGGGCGTTCACCGCGCCGATGACCCCGAGCTTGGCAAGGATCGCCGCGACGCCCTCGCACACGCGCTGGAAGCCGAGCGTCGCCGAGACGCCGGACGCAGCCCCTTGCGCGGCGGGGTGGAACGCGGGCACGCCCAGCAGCACGTCGCACACGGTGCCGCCCGACTGATCGGCGAGATTGCGGACCGAGAGCGCGGGCCGCATGCGGGTGCGCGGCGCGGGTGCGTCAGCGTCGGCAATATCGGTGGCGTCGGCCATGGCGCGTCTCCTGTCTTGTGCGCTACCCATGTAGGCGGCAACACCCAAAAGAAAAGGGGCCGGGCCGCTCTAGGGCGGCCCGGCCCCCAATCCTTGACCAGCCGGCAGGCTAGACGTGTTCATCGCTTACGACGCCGACCACGAGCTATCGCCGAGATTGATCGCCTTCGAGATCGCTTCCAGCGCCTCGATCTGCACGTCCACGCGCGCGGTCAGGACGATCACGACTTCGCGGCTGCGGATGTCGCGGTCCTGCTCGATGCGCAGGTTGCGCTGAACACCGAAGATGATGTTCTGCGGGTTGGTGTAGATGAACTGCGTGAGCGGCATCAGCGCCGCGCCCTGCATGTTCGAGCCGAGCACCGGGATCGGGGTCGAGCCGGTCAGCAGCGCGTCACCCAGACCGGTGAGGCGAGCCGACTGCTTGACGCGGTAGTCGCTCTCGATGTCCGGGTGGACGATGAAGGCGTTCGACTGCGTCGCCCGGCGGTAGGCCGTCGGGATTTGCTTCTTCACCTCGTTGAAAATCTCCGGGCGAACGGGCGCATTGCCGCAGTCGAAGACGTTCATCGAAGCGCGCTTGAGGACGCCGTCCACCAGCGCGAGGTAGGGGTCGCTCGAACCCTTGTCGCCCAGCAGGATCAGTTCCTCGAAGTCGATCGCAGCGCGGCTGGCGATCAGCGACAGCACGGTGTTCGCCATGCCGCCACGCTCGATGTTGTCTTCGAGCACTTCGTAGGGGATGCGCACCTCGGCGATGGTTTCCTTGGTGGCGAGCTTGATCTGCCCGGTGGTCGGCGCCGAGCGGTCAGCCGCACGGACGTACCGGTCGTTGCCGCCGTTGTCGGCCGCGCCGGTGTTGCCGGTGGACGAGTTGCGCGCGGCGCGCATGATGCGCTGGCCCAGACCGATCTTGTTGATCTCGGCGGTCGGACCCGACATCGGATAAACGCGGCAGGCGTTCAGCAGGGTCGGGCTGTCCATCAGCGTCTGGATGAAGACGTTGTTCTGGGTGGGGTTGAGCAGACCGCCGTTGTCGGTGATCTCGGCGAGGGCAAGGTCGGCCTTGCGCGAAAGCTGTTCAGACATGTCTTGGTACTCCGGGTGGCGGGCCGGGGGGCGTCCCCGGCAGGCCGATTGTTGGCAAATGCGATGCACCTACACGTGTTGGGGGCTGATACCCTTAGAAGCCCAGCGCGGCCTTGATCCGGCGCTGCTCGAAGCGAACGTCGGCTTCCGACTTCTGGGTCTCCACGGGATTGCTGCCTTCCGCCTCGCTGGCGTCTGCGCTTTTCCGGGACGGCACCTCCGTCGAGGCAACCGGTTCGGACGCGGGCGCAGCCTTCTCGGCGACGATCGCGTCCACACGCTCGGACACGGCCTTGACCGAGCCTCGCATTTCGTCGGCGAAGGACGCGAACCACGCCGGGGCGGGTTCGCCTTCGCTCTTGGCGACTTCGGTCGCCGGGGCATCGCCCTCGGCAGCGCCGTCAGCGCCTTCGATCACTTCGGTGCCGGCGTCCTTGGGGGCTTCGCCGCCCTCGGTCTTCTCGGCGACGGGAGCACCGCCCTCGGCGCCGGCTTCCTTGCCGTCAGCGCCTTCGATCGTGAGCGCGGCGTCGGCAGCGATCTCGTCAGCGGTCTTTTCGGTCTTGATGGTCATGGTATTCTCCTCGGGCTTGCCGAATGCCTCGGCCAAATCGTCGGCTTCGACGCCAACGAGGGTGGAAAGGATGGTCAGCAGCTGGAGGCCGACGGACTTGAGGTCGTCGATGACGGCCTGACGCGGTGCGGCGTCGTCTTCGTCGTCGGCGTAGATCACGTCGTAGTTCAGGTCGGACACGAGCCACTTGAGGTCGCGGATCAGGTTGGCGAGGGACGAAATGTTGTAGATCGACTTGAGCCGGGCCTCGGGGATGCCCGCCGCCTTGGCGCGCGCGATCATCGGCGCGTAGACGTCGCCGAGATTGATCGTCACCTCGGCCGCCGATTTTGCAACCGGCTGCACTTCGCTGGCCGCGTCCGCGCCCTCGGCGCCGGTCACGTCCTCGCCGCCGCCCGCCGGGGCTTCCTCGGCCGCCTTGAACAGGGTGACGCTGATGCCGCCCAAGTCGATCGTGCGCACGTCCGCGCCCTCGGGCACGTCGTCGCTCTTGACCGCGTAGTCGCCGGGCGTACCGGTCACCGCGTAGTCGGTGTAGCCGCCGTCGTTCAGCCACGAGGTGACCGCCGTCATATCGGTGTAGCCTTCGCCCTTGAACGCGAACGCGGCGACGGCGTAGCCCTGCGACTTCATGGTGGTAATCATGGTGGCAAGCTCCTTGTCGTCGGCGGCTTTCAGGCTTTCGGCCTTGCAGGCATTGAGGGCGGTCTGGTTCGCGCCCGCCTTGCACAGCGACACGCGCATCGGCTTGGGGGCGGTGAGCGCGGTGGCGATGGCCTTGGTCGAAGTGGCGGTGCGGCGCATGGGGGACCTCACAGGGAAAAGCGGTGGGTGTGGTTGTCGAGGCCGGCAGCCATCGTCTTGCAGCTGCCGAAAATCGCGTGGCGGTGACCGTCGGGCGCGGTGTCGGTGAACCCGCCCTCGATCTTGCCCATCTTGCTCACGTAGACGAAGAACGTGTGGTCGTGCGGCTCCAGCTGCGCGCCCTTCTCGGTCACCCCGAAGTGGTCGCGGTAGGTGGTCACCTCGACGTCGCACTCCACGGGAACCACCATCGCCTCGAACGAGTAGGCGTTGATCTCGCCGCGCTGGTACTTGTCCCACATGTCGTCCGAGCACTTGACGCCCAGCACCCACGCCCCTTCCGGGTAGTCGGGATCGCCGGCACGGGCGATGAAGCTCTCGACCGGCACCGAACCGTTCGGCACGCGGTCGTGGTTGGTGTCGATCACCTCGTCGAGCTTCAAGCGCATGAAGTCGTGCGCCATGGTCTCGATGTCCTCGGCGAACATGAACTCGCCGTAGCTGTCCATCACTTCCGGCGCGTACACGACCCCGTAGACGATCTGCTTGGCAGCATCCGCCTTGACGATCTGGATCATGCGGGTTTGCGCACGAGACATGATGTCGGTCCCTTCCACGCTCGCGGTACGCGATTGCTTGCCACACATGTAGGAAGTACGCCGCGTGTCACAAGAGGGGAGCTTGCAACGAGTTGCAAACTACCCCCCACACATCAGACGTGCTGTTCGACCACCTGCGGCGCGTCCTCGGTCTCGGCGCCGGGCACCACCTCGCCATTGATCGCCGTGTCCGGCCCCATCAGTGCCTCGCGCAGGACCACGAACGCCTCGGCCACCCGCTCCAGCTTCTGCGCGTTGCCCGAACCGCCCGCGCCGCCGCCCGGGACCTTGCCGGGGATCGGGGTCTGGCCCGGGATGTTGCCCTTGGGCGGCTGCACCTTCGGGATCGGGATGATGTTGCCCTGCGCGTCGAGCATCTGCCCTTCGGGCACGTCCTTGGTGACGTCTTCGAGGCCCTTGAGTTGGCCCTTGACCAGCAGCTGGAGCGCCATTTCAAACGGGATGTCGCCCCATGCCTCCTCGATCCGGGGAAGCTCAAGGTCGAAGTATTCGTTCGCCATGTCGATCGTGGTGTTGGGCGACATCGCGCCGCCTGCGATGAACGCGTTGATCGCCTTGATGACCTCGTCGGGGTCGGTGATGCGCGGCGGGTTCGAGCGCAGCGACCAGAACTTGGGCTTGTAGGTCGCGAGGATGTGGTCGTTCATCACCCCGTCGGTGACGCGCCGCGCCGGACCGAACACCTGCCCCTCGGCCACCTCGTAGGCGGTCTTGGCGGTGGCGTGGGTGTAGTCTTGGCTCTCGCCGACGAACAGCGGCGGCAGGCGGAACGCCGAGCGGATTTTGGTATCGCAGTCGCCGCCGTATTCGAGGAAGAAGCCTTCCTTCTGGCGCTCGCCGGCCATCGGCTTGAAGTCCACGCGCGGCGGCGGGATCGTCCCCGCTTCGGCCTGCGCATGGCTATCGCCGAGCGCTTCGAGCACCAGCACGCGGTTCATGCTCTTGCGCCCGCGCGCGGCCGAGACGTGGCTCTCGATCTGTTCGAGCGAGCCTTGCGTGATCCGCCCGCCCGACACCAGCACGGCGAGCGCGGGGATCGCGTTCTCGCGGAAGAAGTCGAGGTTGGTCAGTTCGGCCTGCCGGGAACCAAGGATCGCGGGCAGCTGGTTGATCCAGCGCGGCACGCCGTAGACGTAGCCCGGGGCGTAGATCGACATGTGGAAAATCTCGGTGGCGCGGTGCTCCTCGGGGCACGCTTCGTCCACCTGCCCGGTGCGCGCGTCGATCGTGCGCGGGTCGCCGAACTCCTTGAAGTAGACGACGCTGGTGCCCGAGCGCTGCACGAACCGGCGGAACTTGCGCTGCACGGTGATCTTCTTGACGGTGCCGTCCGGCCCCATCACTTCCTGCGTCACCGCCACCGGGTCCTTGTCCTTGAGCGTCATGCGCAGCGTCGCGAACGGGACGTGCGCCATCACCGCGATCTCCTCGGTCCCCGGGGTGCGCAGCGCCTCGAACGCGGCGTTGCCGGTGGTCTCAAGGTCGGTGCGCAGCCGGGCGCGGGTCTCGTCGAGCGAGTAGTCGGGGTTCGGGTTCATCAGGAACCATTCGAGCCGGTTCTTCTCGCCGACGGCTTCGGGGCTTTCCTCCTGCCCTTCCGGGCCGGTGTATTCGAGCCGCCAGCCGTGGCCCTCGGTGTTGACCACCATCGCTTCGATGCACTGGCGCAGCATCGAGTTTTCGCGCGGCAGGTTCTGGAGCGCGTTGATGTTGAACGGCGGCTGGATCACGGCAAGCTCGCCCGAGACCGCCATGTAGTTCTGCGAGAACGGGTCTTCGATCACTTGGCTGTTGGCCGACTTGAGCGCGGCCTCCGCGCTGGCGGAAAACAACAGGCTGTCCCCCATGCCCACCCGGCCGTTGCCATGTTCGGGTGCCACGTAGGCGGGATTGGCGTTGCGCTTGCGCACGCGCGTGGTGTTGGTGGTCATCGGGGCCTCCGGGGAACCTGTGTGGGTTCCCCGGTATGTGGGTACGCGCAGCCTATATGTCTAGGAAGCGCATGCCACGTGCGCCGCCTAGAGTTGCAGCACCCGCCGCGTTGCAACCAGTTGCACTTCCTCCTCCCCGTCCGCGTCTAGGTCGTTGGCCGCTTGGGGCAGGGGGGTGTCTACCCCGAAGGTGACGTTGCCCGCGCCGTAGGCAAACCCGAGCAGGTAGCCCGCGACATAGCCGACCCGCGACGTCGCCGGTTTGCCGATCCGGCTGTAGGCGTCTTCGATGCCCCATGCGTGCTGCGAGCGCGCCGCGCCCCACGTGCACAGCATATGTCCGGGCAGCGGCGTGACGTTGGCGGGGAGCAACGCGTCCAAGTCCTTGCCCGCGCGCTTGGCCTTGAGCTTCGCGCCGGCCAGTGCATGCAGCGCGTGCTGGAGGAAGTTGGCGAGGCCGTGCGTCGCGCGGATCGCGGTGATGACCTCGGCGGGGAGGTAGCGGTAGCGCTCGGTGACGTACTTGGTCTCGTCGTGCGCCATGAACACCGGGATCATGTAGGCGAAGTGCGCGCATGGCGTGCGGTAGCTGTCGGTCACCACCTCGACGGGGAGCATGAACACGCCGTGCCAGCCGATCGCCGAGCGCGTAATCATCAACCGCGCCGCCGGCACCGCCCACCAGAAGTTGGCGATCTCGCCGCGATGCTTGTCGAGCACCGGGTAGTGGCGCGCGGTCGCTTCGAGGTTGAGTACGGTGAGGCCGCTGTGGCTGTGGGTCAGCCCGAACACCAGCGCCGTGCCCGCCGTCTCCGAGCGGTAGGTCACCGTGTTGCGGTTCCTGCGGTACACCGAGTGGTCCGGCTCGACGTGGCGCGTGTGGCGGATCAGGGTGGGCGAGGTTACCGACGGCGGGAACACGCCCGACGCGCCCTTTTCGGGGCCGATCGTGTCGAGCACGTCGCTGATGTCGAGCATCCGCTTTCCACACGTGTTCTCTGGCAACGTGTCAGGATCGGCGATGGCCGCGCGCTTCAACGGGTCCTTGGGGACGCCCATGCCGCGCCCGAGCGTGTCCGCGCCGCCGCGCCCGGCGAGCTTGGCGGCGGCGAGGCTCGACACGTCGTAACCCTCGTGGCGGTAGGCGATCTCCATGTAGTCCCACGCCGACATTTCGCCCGACAGCACCTGCGGCACGGCGACGCCGAGCGCGCTGCGGTAGGACGGGGAAGCCGAACCGCGCAGGTTGCCGTGGATCAGGTTCAGTTCGGCCGAGCCTTGGCCCTTGAGCGGGGCGATGCGGTCGCCGTCGGGATCGGCCAGCGTCAGGTCGATCGGCACCTTGCCGTCCTTGGCCGTGTCGATCCACACCTTGAGGTCGTGGGCAAATGCCACGGGGGACCAGATGTTTTCGGTGTCGGTCAGCTGCGGGCACAGGCGGGCGCTATAGGTGCGATCCCGATTACCCGTAAACCCTGCCGCCTTGACGTGTCCGTTGGGCAGCACCTGCCAGCCGTAGGTGCCGGCGGTGTCGTCCTCGATAAACCGGGCCAGTTCCTGCGCGCCCTCGTCGAGCAAGTCGATCACGATCTCGGCGTGGCTGAACGTGTGGCTCTTGGGGTCGTTATCGACCACGACGCGCAGCAGCTTGACCTCGAACGTGCGGCGCAGCAGGTCGGTGATCGGTGCCCAGTGGTAGCGGCGAAGCTCCTCGGCGCGGCCTTCGATGACGGCGCTCTGCGCGTTGTGCGCGGCGATGATGAGGTCGCGCTCGCAGGTGGTCATCGGTTTGGTGATGGTCACGGTTGCCATTGACTGTGGTCTCCTCGCTTGTGGTCGGGTCCGCTGCCACGGCCCCTTGCTGATCTTTCATACCACAATCGGGGTACGTGTCAACGAAATCCCGCTGCAACTGGTTGCAACTTCACGCCTTGGCGAACTTGCCGCGCCCTTCTTGGCCCGGGTACTCGCGCGGGTGCTTGTCGGGGTTCTCGGTGATCCAGTGCCGGAAGTGCATGTCGAAGTAGTAGACCACGACCGTCTCGCCGGTGAGCTTGGGGTGGGGCCGTTTCTTGGACTGCACCGGCCAGCCCAGCGCGCGAAGTTCGCTGGCGCGGGCGTTGATGGTGAGGAGGTTCATTTCCATGAGCGAGGTGAACGGGTCGATCTGCTCGCCGTTCAACAGCCGGGACAGCAACGCGTACTGCTTGGTGCCCTCCGACGGGATGTGGGGGGCCGAAATAGGGGGTGCCGCAACTGCCACGTTGGTTCTCGGCGCCGGTCAGGCTTCGGGCCAGTGGTCGAGCACCGAGCCGTCGATCTGCACGGTGATCTCGTCCTGCCCCTTTTGCAGGAAAATCTTGGTATAGGGCTTGCGCGTCGAGCTACCCCGGCTGACGATGATCCGGTAGCCCTGCTCGATGTAATCGCGCACCTTGGTCACCATCGGATGCTCGTCGAGGCCCATGGTGGCGACGATCTCCGCGTTCACCGCGATGTTGCCGCCGCGCCCGTCGAGGCTGGAGGGCTTCTGCGCGAACGTGCTGATGAACCCGAGCGCCCGCGTGAAGAACACGCGCAGGTGCGAAGGATAGGTCCCGGTGACGTACATATATGCGGCCCGGTCGCGAAGATCACGGTAGCCCTTCGATCGCGTGTCGCGCAGGACCATGCTGATCTCTTGCTGCAACTCGGTCGGATTTGCTTGGCCGGTGGCCGAGCCTTGCGCTGCGTTCATGTATTACCTCCATCTGGCCGTCCCCGACGCGGCAATATTGTGCTGGTTTGCCCGAACTCACCCGCGCTGCGCCGCAACATGCATCCAGTGGTGTTGCGCTACCGCATGGCGGAACATTTGTAAATAGCGTTCGTGTTACCCAGACATTGCCTGTCGGAAGATATGGCCTCGGTTTTTTCCTACGGGTGTAGCTGCAACGGGTTGCAACTTACTTGTAGAACCCTACACGTGTTGGAAAGTTCCGTAGAAAATAGGGCAGGGGGGCAGTCACCCGCCCCCCGCATACAAATACCTGTTAACGAATGATTTAGCGCAGGAAAACCGGCAGCGTCCCGGCGTAGGTGAGGTGGCACACTTCCTCGGGGAACACCGTGTCACCGTCGATGCTGGTCACGGTGCCGATCTCGTCGGTCTCGAAGCACTGCAATCCGCCGTCCTCGTTGACCGCGCCGACGACAAGATAGGCGCCGACCGGAAAAATGTGATCCTCGGGGACCATCCGGTACGCGTCGGCGTAACCGCAGAAGACCAGCCGGGAGCCGACTTCGATCTTCGTGTCCACTTGCTGCATTGCTATCGTCTCCGGGCCGCGATAGCGCGTTTCATGCGCCGAGCGCGCGCCGTCGTCAAGATTACGCGTGACGGGTGCATGCGTTCCGGGTAGGTTTGACGTTGAAACGGAACAGGAGCGTTGATGGCCCGCGAGCGTAAGTTCGATACCGAAGCGCATGACGCCGCCGCCGAGATTGCCGACAGCATCGTCGCTTCCGTGGACGGCCGGGCGACGGGCATCATCGTGGGCATGCGCGCGTATCGCAAGGGTCAGCGCACCCGCGATCCCGAACTGGCGCGGCTCGAAGCCCAGCTGGCCGAACTCAAGACCAAGCTCGCCGTGGCGGAAAACAACAGCGTCGGCACGTGGACGCCGTACGAATGCCAGCACGTCGCGACGCTGCACAAGTATGGCATGAAGCTGGCCGAGATCGCCAAGCTCACCGGCACCAGCGTGGCGCAGGTGCGCGAAGCCTTGCGACTCAACAAGGACAAGCGCTTCCGCACCGCGTCCGACCGGCTGCCGCCGGTGCCGGGCCGCCGGCAACTCGACGCCGACTAGGCGCAGCTGCGCGCTCGGAGTCTGGCTCCATTTAACATAAGAAGCATTATCGTTCCCAGATCGGGTATGGTGCGAAGGGGTAGGGGTCGATGGGGTGATAGGGGTCGCTCCTCTGGCTGATTGGAGCCTTCCCCCTACACAAGTACCCCCGCGCGGGCAAGCCAAACCGGTTGCAACTGGTTGCAAAGTCAGGGTTTGTGCGCGTCAGCGGTGCCCGTTCACCGCCAGCAGGATCGGCGCGGCGAACCCCGCGATCAGCAGCAGGCAAATCCACGCGACCGCCAGACGCCGGCCGATGTCGTGGTGCACGTCAACCCGCCGGACCGCGCGCTTCACTTCGACACCTCGGCGCGGATCGCCGGGTACGGGTGGTAGTTCTCGATCTGGATGTCCTTGGGGGCAAGCGCGAACATCGAGCCGTACGACAAGGGCGGCAGGTTGAGGGTGGGCAGGTAGCGGGGCCGCCGGGACAGCTGCTCGCGCGCCTGCTCGACGTGGTTCTCATAGAGGTGGTAGTCGCCAAGGCTGTGCACCAGTTCGCCCGGCTCCAGCCCGACCTCACGCGCCACGAGGTGGGTCAGCAGCGCGTACGAGGCGATGTTGAAGGGCACGCCAAGGAACATGTCGCCCGAGCGCTGGTAGAGGTGGCAATTCAGCCGCCCCTTGGCGACGTGGAACTGGTACATCACGTGGCACGGCGGCAGCGCCATCAGGTCGATCTCGTCCACGTTCCATGCCGAGACGATGTGCCGGCGCGAATAGGGGTCGGATTTCAGGTCGGCGATGACCTTGGCAAGCTGGTCGTGGGTGCCGAACATGTTCTGGATCATGCCGTCCCCGAGCGTGACAGGTATCGCCTTGCTGGCCGCCGTCCAGAACCGCCACTGGTGGCCGTAGACCGGGCCAAGCTCGCCGTTCTCGTCCTTCCACTCGTCCCAGATCGTCACCCCGTGCTCGTCCATGTAGCGGGTGTTGGTCGAGCCAGTCAGGAACCAGAGAAGCTCCACGACGATCGCCTTCCAGTGCACCTTCTTGGTGGTCAGCAGCGGGAAGCCCGTGGCAAGGTCGAAGCGCATCTGCGCGCCGAACAGCGAGCGCGTGCCGCCGTTGCGCCCTTCGCGGCGATCCCCGGTGAGCAACACCGCGTTGAGCAAGTCGAGGTAATGGCGCTCCGGGCTGTGGAAGTCCTCGGCGAAATACCGGGCGCTGGCGTTATCGTGGGGGGCGTTCATCGGGTGCTTTCCAGACGTGTTGGTTGGTCAGATCAGGCGCTGCATGGCGAGCTTGGTGACGTCCCGGCAGTGCGCGGCATATTCGGCGGTGGCTGGCGATATCATGATCCCGGTCTTGACCGCGTAGAGCGGGAACACGGCGCCGGTGGGGTTCTCGAAGTCGTAGCCCTCGCCGCACCATTCGCTCATCACGTCGATTTCCTGCCAGCGGTACGCTCCCGCGCGCGGGATGAACTCGCGGAACCGGGATTTGATGACGGCGGCGCGGTTTCGCTCAAATGGATCGCGGAACAGGTCGCAGAACAGGAAGTCGGCGCAGTCGAGGCCGAAGTCGCGGCGCTGTGCTTGCAGCGGGTTGCAAAATTCGATGAGGCGCAGCTTGCGGGATCGGTTCGGGGTCACCCGCCTGCCCGGGACGTAGTACACGGCGGTGACCTCGGGCTTGGCGACGAGCATCGTAACGAACGCATCACTGGGGCCAAGGACGACCACCGTGCCTTTGACAGCGGGAGCGTTGACGATCGCGCGCAGGGTTACCTCGTCGCGATTGGGGGCTGGATCGAGCAAGAGCTTCTGGCCTTTCTGGCGTTGAGAAAGGAAGCTAGGTGGAACACGTGTAGGTGTCAAGGTGATTATGCGTGCCGCGCGGTATGACCCACTGAAACCCCCCGAAAAATCCCACGAAAAAACCCGCCGCACGTCATCGGTGCAGCGGGTTGCAAAATCAGCAGCGGGGACGATCAGTCGGCGGGGTGGGCCTCCCCTTCCCCCGTGGCAGCCGCCCGGCGCCGGGTCAGTAGCGCGAACACCGCGACCAGCGGCCACAGCACGACCACGGCCATGCCGAACCCGCGCCCTACCCGGGTGAAGCGAAACGCGGCGAGGAGTTCGTGATCGTCGTAGCTCTGCGAGCGCGCGAGGGTTGCCAGTTCGGACAACCAGAGCCGCCGGCCTTGGCGCAGGTAGCACAAGACGGTGATGACCAGCAGGATCGCAAGGACCACGTTCATCTGTACGGCGTTGAGAAGGGTATTCGTGGGCATCTGGCAGTGTCTTTCGTTCGGGGTCAGGCGGACGTGATCGCGGTGTCAGCCCGGCCGCCGCCGAAAACCTCCCCCGCGCGCTGCGTACTTGTGTTGGCGCTGGGGGCGTGAACGGTATTTGGTGCCATATCCAAGGTCCTCCCCCCAGTATGTCGGTTGATGTTGCGCCCATCGCGGGCATGGCAAGGGGGCATTCCCCCCGTTCCTGATATGTGTCTACGTCCAACTTTGACGCGCGTCAACCTATCAAATCACCATAGGTTCCAAATAAATTTCTTGAAATGTTGGATAACGTGAGTTTTTTGCGGTGTACCGGGCACATAGCAAAGGTCCGGGCGTAAAAATACCGTAAAAATGCATCAAACCGCTATTCCGCGCCAAGTCAACCTGAACCGTTGTTCACTCTAGCTATGCAAATGATTGCGTTGCACGTCGCCCGGTGACTTGGCGGCCCTCCCCGTAACCGCAAACGATGCTTCAAGCAACAAACGTACGTCGCACCGTCCGGCATGGCTTCCGGGGGCGTTGCCCGTGCCTCGCCCACGAAAAAGGCCCGGAAAGTGGTTTCCCACCTCCGGGCCTTGACGCTGCTGACACCACCAATTGGCAGCGGTGATGCCGGCGACCGGCAGGGGGAGGAGACCCACCCGTTACGGCCTTGCGCTTATCGCTGGAAACTATGTCTGATGGCGCTGATTGTCAAGGTCGAACAGCCGCTTCATTTCGTCTGGATCAAGCACTTGGCGCCCGTGCAGCCACATTTCGAGCACCTGCCAGTCCTGCTCCGGGTTGCGCAGCACGATCGTTTGCGGGCCGGTCTGCGTCACCGCGTAGCCCGCGCAGCTGCCAAGGACGAACACCGCCGGCCGGTCGTCGGCCACCATCGGGTGCCCGGCGATCACCATGTCCGCATCGAGCGCGCCGGGGGTCAGCGTCTTGTCGTCGATCCGCTTGGCGTAGCGCGGCGCGGCAAGGTACGGGCACACCTGCACCGCGTAGCGCGCGCAGTCCTCGTGCATCGCGGGGTCGAGGAAGGCTCCCTGCGGGTGGGTGAAGCAGATCGGGCCGCCGATGAACCAAGCCCCCTTCCCTTCGTCCTTGAGCTTGTCGCCGCACAGCCCGCACAGGCCCTTGGTGGCGACTTCGAGCACGCGCATCTGGTCGCTGATCGTGAAGTGCGCGCGCTTGCCCTTGTCCACCAGCGCCACGTAGGGGATCGGGTAGCCTCGGGGGTCCTTGGGCCGCTTGCGCAGGCGCTTGGGGACTTCGATCGCGGTCTGGGTCGGCATCATGCGGCAATCCTCGCGCGGCTGCGCCCCAAGGGCAAGGGATAGCGTTTCGTCGCCGGCACGCCGAGCGCCCAGTTGATCTTGGCGCGGCTCACCGGGTGCCACTGGGTCTGATCGACGCACACCGAGACGTAGCGCTCGCTGGGGATCACGCGCGAGTGGAGGTGGCCGTGGACATTCGCCACCCACTGCCCGACTTGGCACGGGTGCACCGGGATGTGGGTCAGCACCAGCCCCTTGAGGTACTTGCAGCCGTGGACCTCCTCGAACATGTCGAAGCGCCCTTCCCGCATGTTGCCGTCCCAGTTGCCGCCGACCAGTCGCAGGCGGCCGGGCAGGTCGCGGAACACTTCGATGTCCTTGCCGGTGTCGCCGATCATCCACACCACGTCCTCGGGCTGCACCAGCGTGCGCCAGTTGGCGATGATCGTGTCGGCCATCGCGGTCAGGCTCGGGAACGGGCGCGGGTTCTTGCCCGGGGTCAGCACCGACTTGTCGCCGAAATGCGTGTCGGCGATGAACCATTCGTTGGGTAGGGAAGCGGTAACGGTAATGGGTAGTCTCCTCGGGTATGACGGGGCGCTGCCTTGCCCCCGGTTTGCTCTCTGCTCATACCGGTTTAGGGGTACGGCGTCAAGCGCTGTCTACAAATCGGTCTCGTCCTCGTCGGTCATGTAGCGGACAAACTCGTCGGGGTCGCGCGGCTGGAACGCGCCGGTGCGCACCATGCGGTCCCGTACCGCCAGCCCGCTCTCGTTGTCACCCCGGCAGGGGGCGAGGCGCGGATCGTCCGGGTCCACCCCGTTGGCAATCGCCATGTCGCGGTAGCTCGCGTAAAGCGCGACGCCGTCGGGGTTGCCGACGCGGTCCACATCGAGCCTGCCGTCCATCTGCGCGAAGCGGACGCCCATGTTGTTCGCCGCGTTGACCAGCAGGAAGCCCGCGCACGTCGCCGGGTTTTCCTTGCCGCTGTCGTGGCAGGCGAACGTGCTCATCGAGCCGTCATAGGCGGTGTTGGCGCTCACCCGGTACGCTTCGGCGGGGAAGAAGCCGATCGCGGCGTCCTTGCGCCACGGGCAGGTCGCGCACGGCTTGAGGCGGGCTACCGCCTTGGCTCCGTTGCTCTTGGTTTCGAGCCGGACGACCCCCCAGTCGGCGCCGTCACCGCCCTCCCCCACCGGCCGGACGCGGGTGGCCTCGGTCTGTCTGCGCTTGGACGTGGGCGTCATGGCGGTACGGTCTCCTCGGGTGGTTGCTGCCTGCCCCCTCGTACCATATGCCCGGTATATGGTCAAGAAATAGGGGTTGCAACCGCGTTGCAACCCCCTCCCCCCTCCGGGTTAATTTTCCGCGCCCGAGCGCGGGCAGACAGGATCAGACCAGCGCGTCGGTGATCGTGATCGTGTACTGCTTGTTCGCGTTGCTGTCCACGAGCGTGCCCGAGGCGACGATCGAGGCGGCGTTCTGCGAGCCGGTGATGTGGACCACCGAGGCGTTGGTGTAGACCGCGTCGAGCAGCGCAGCGTCGGCCGAGCCGGCAACCACCTTGAGGGTGATCGTGCGGGTCAGGACGGCGATGCCCTTGGTCTGCGAGCCGGTGTACGAGCCGTTCTTGCGGAACGAGCCATCGACGTTGGCGCGGATGAACGCGTCGAACGCAAGGTGGCGGTCGCGCACGGCGGCGACGTTGGTGAGGTTGGTCTTGTCGATGGCGAGACGGGTCACTTCCGCCTTGACACCGGCCCAGAACGAATAGGTGTCCTTGCCCTGAATGGCGCCAGCGAGGCTTTCCCAACCGCGCGGAACCTTGCGTGCATTCGAGTATTCCATGGAAGCCTCCTGTATGTGTAGGCAGCAACTAGCACTAGTGCCCCGCTCATATAGGAAGCGTCGTGGCGGGTGCAATACCGCCCGTGCGGGGGTTAATCCAACCCGCCCGCTGCAACGTGTTGCACCAGATCGTGGTAGCCGCCGACGTACGCGCCCTTGACGAATATCTGCGGCACGGTGCGCGCGCTGCCCTCCAGTTCGAGGCCGTCGTAGAGCCGATCGCGCTCGGCTTGGGTTTCGAGCTTGAGCGTGATGTGCTCGGCCCCGAGCCGTTCCAGCAGCGCGTCCGTCCGGCGGCAGAACGGGCAGCCATCCTTGGAAAACACGACGATGCCCTCCTCCAGCGCGTCCCCGACCATGTCCCACGCGGCGGCGAGCGCGGCGTCGATGTCGTTGTCGGCGATGGCGGGCGGAATGATAGCGGCAGGAGCGTTCATGGCGTATTCCTCTGGGTTGATGCGGCGTCTACATGTGTTGCTTGGGCGGGCCGAAAACAAGGCGCGGCCACTCCATACGGCGGCTTTCCGGGCGGACGATGATGGCGCGGGTCACGCTTGGCGCGCTCGGCGCGCAGGAAATAGCGGGCAACCCGGTCGCAGTAGCCGTTGACCTTGCTGCGCGGATCACCGCCGCCGCTGTGCCCCTTCACGTGTCGCCATTCGAGCGTCAGGTTGTGCCGGGCAAGGAACTCCTGCGCGACCCGCGCGGTCTCGACACGGTCGGGCTGCTTGTGCCCGCCCTTCTTGGTCTTGGCCCCGGCAATCGCCACGCCGACGGCGTCGTTGTCGGTCTGCGCGACGATGGTATCGCCCGGCTGGATCACACCAGCCTTGAGGCCCATGTGGATGGTGTTGAGCAGCGCCCGGCTCTCGGCAACGGTCGTGCTGAACATCGCGTCCTTGAGCACCCCGCCGCCGCGCGCGGTGCCGCGTACGGACTTGACCCAGCCGCCCCACGTCCCGAGGCGCATGTGCGGGCACAGGCCCGCGTCGGAAAACACTGTCACCAACACGTGTTGCTCCGACGTGCAATTAGATGAACAAGTCGGGTTGCGTCGAGACCAGCCGGTCCTCGCCCGAGAGCACGATGCGGCGCGCGAGACCCTTGCGGATCATGGTGGTCGCCCACGAGCGCGTCACGCCGCCGTCCTTGGGGGTGCCGATCGGTAGACCCCGCGCGCCGGCATGATTGAGCCGTTCCGAGGGGTTCCACGCTGACATCCACCGCTCCATTCACTGGGAGCCTCCCGCGATCTCGGCGAGCATCACGTCGATCTGGTCCCGGGCAGCCTCTAGGTAACGCCGCTTAGCCTGCGCGCCCATGTCGGGCAACTCCCCCGTGGTCAGGCCCGGGCAGATGCTCGCCGCTTCCAGCATCGAGGCCGCCGCCGCGCCCATTTCGGCGGGCAGGTCGAACGCCATCAGCATGTACGCCGCGACCAGCCGCTGGCGCCGGTCGATCGGCATGCCGGGCCGGTGCTCGCGCACTTCCCAGTCAACCAAGGTGCCGTCCGGGTGCGTGACCCGGAACGAGCCTTGGTCGTCGCCGTAGTTGGCCTCCAGTTCGACTGCGAGCGCTTCGACGATCTCGGAAAGGTCGCTGATCTCGGAAAGCTCGGTGTTGCCCTGCACCTTGAGGGTGATCGTCGTGGTGGTGATCGGTGCCTTGCTCATAGCTCGGCCATCCATTCCCGGTCACCCCAGAGCACCACGGCGTTGCCGGCGATGTAGTCGCGGGCGGACAGGCGGGTTTCCGGCGCGAGCAGCCCGGCGCGCTTGGCGACGCGTTCCCATTCGAGCGTCGCGGGATCGTTCACGGGCTTGAGCGGGCCGCCGTAGGCACCCTTGGCCCCCTCGTCGATATAGACGACGCAGCGCTGCTTCTCGTCGCCGAGCAGGGTGTCCCAGCCGGGCACCTTTTCCATGTACTGGCACTCCAGCGCCGCGTAAATCTCTTGCAGGCTCGGCACCCGGCCGTCGCAGGTGGTGGTCTCGGTCGTGCCATCGGGCCGGATGACCCGCATGTAACCCTTCATGGTGAAATGTCTCCTCTTGCTGCCGGCTACGAGTATAGCAAAATCACGTTTCTACGTCAAGCGCAGGCTCCGGGGGAAGGCCGTGTTCATACCAGTCCGCGTAGGCCAGATGCCGGCCTTCTGGGGGAAGCCCTTCCCGCTTGCAACCGGCTGCAAACCCGGCGCAGGGTCGCACTTCGCCCGGCTCGGCGCTGTGGCAGCCCCAGTTGAGGCCGCGCTCGCGCTTCCAGCCCATGATCTCGAACACCGAGGGCACGCAGCCGAGGTTGATCGCGTTCTCCGCGCGGTCCGAGTGCGAGAACGGGTAGGTAGGGCACATTTTCGCGGCGCTCACCGCTCGCCCTCCCCGCTGCCCGATCGCGTCCGCGTGCCGCACCCTGCCCTGTCGGGTCGCCAGAAGCGCGCGGCGCGGCCTTCGGGGTTCTCGTGGTGGAGCAGGAACGCGTTGGGGTTGTCGAACGCCTCGCGCGACGCCTCCAGCGTGGTCTCGGCGACCGCATGCGCGGCGCTGCCACAGGGGTGGCCGGGGATCAGGCCCATATTGCGCCGAAACGCCGCCAGACCGGCGCAGGAACGCGGCCGGTCGGCGTCGGGATCGTGGTGGGTGGCGACATGCCCGTCGAAGTGCTTCGACATGTGGCAGGCGATGTCAGCGGGGCCGAACGCGGCTTCGAGGTACATCGTCGGGGTCCAGCCGCCGAGCGCCCCGGGGACGGCGTCCTTGCGCCACGGGCACCCATTGCAGGTCTTTTTCGCCGGGCTGCGAAAGCCCTTGGCGGCTGGGACGAGCTTCAAATCCTGCGACAGGGCGTCGTCAGGCGTGCGGGGGTTGGGTCGGGCTTGCGCCATAGGTGTAGGTCTCCTCGTTTGCTGCCGAGGACACCTTACACCCGTGGGCGCAATAATCAACCCCTAGATTTGTAGGGGTTGATTATTGCGAGAGGCGGACGATGACCGAACCGGTCGAACGCGTGAAGTCGAGGTAGTAGGTCTCACCGACCTCCGACGGGATGATCGCCAGCTTCTCCTGCGCGTTCCCGGTGAACTGCGCGTAGGCCGCGCCGCCCTGCGTCACCGGCAGCTTGGTGGTGCCGCCGTCGATCGAGCGCAGCAGCTTGACCGTGCCGGTCCACGTGCCGGACAGCGTCAGCCACATCGCGCGGCCCAGCTGCGGAACAAACGCGTCGCTCTGCCCGGTGGCGTTCAGCGTCGCGACCAGCGGGGTGGAACCGGCCGCTCCGACATCGGGGACGAACGAGCCATCCTGATCGACGCCGCCGGTGACCACGGCCATCGCCTGCGGGGACGTCCTGTCGCCGGCAACCAGCGGCACCGCGCCGTAGAACATCCGGCCGTCGCCAGCATCGAACTTGGAGAGGGTGGGCTTGGGCATGGTCGGTCCCCTGTCTGTGTGGGTTTCGCGTCAGCCCCCCATATAGGAAGGGGGCCGAGCCGATCAACAGCCCGGCCCCCTCGCCCGTTGCAACTGGTTGCAACCGTCAGTCGGCCAGCACCGACGTCTTGGCGTTGGTGATCGCCTCGCGCGCGGCCGGGGTCAGGAACCACGTGAACCCCTCCCCCGTGCGCCTGCCCTCGCTGCGCACGAGTGCCCCGGCAACCTCCAGCGTCCGAATGCGGTTGCCCGTTTCCTTGACGCTCTTGTCGATCAGCGTGGCAATCGAGCGCGTCGTCAGGCCCTCGCGGAACACGTACAGCGCCCGCATGATCTGCCTACCCGTGTTCTCCCGCTCGGCCAGCGGCGTGTGCCGGCGGGTCCGCATGGTCGCCGTCACCTCCGTGACCGGTTCTTCGGGGGCAGGCTTGTGCGAAAGCACCACCGGGCGCGCTACCGCCGCCGGATCGAGCTTGGAGACCACGTGTTCGCGCGGCGGGAGCATGACTGGGATCGGCGTGCCGCTGACGGCGTGGTTGACCAGCCCGCCCGTCGGGGTACGGCGATCCCAAGGGTACTTGGACGGCTCGGTCGGGGCGGGGAACGCTTCCTCGGGGGTGGCCCACGCGATCAGCGTTCCAGTGTGCTCGGCCTTGCACGGCGCATCGGTTTCGGGGCGCAGGGGATCGCCGATCGGGCGCAATTCCTGCCCGAACAGCGCGAAGAACTTGTCGATGATACGCATGATGCCAGTCTCCTCGTTATGCGCCCGGGTGCTCCCAAAGGCTGATCTTGTCGAAGCGGGTGCCCTGACGGTTTTCAGGCCACTCGTGGAAGGTGAAGATCGGCGCCGAACCGTACACGCCGTCGAGCACGTACAGGAACGCGTCGGCCGGCGGCACATCGCGGGTCAGCCGGTCGGGCCAGTACGCCTTGAACACCCGGCCCCGGTACTCGAAGCTGTCGGGGAACACGTGGTGCGCCAGTTCGCGCGTCACTTTCATGCGGCGCACAGGTGTTGCCGTGCCATCGCCGCGCTGGATCACGCCGACGGTGGACGCCGCGCCGCCGGTGAGCGCTTCGCGGGTGGCCTCGGGTTGCTTGGCCGGGCACGGCTTGGCAAGCTCGCCCCACGTGCCGATCCCGTCGGTTGCACCGCAGTGCACGCAAATCTCGTCGAACGAGCTTGCATCGGACACGCGGGTATCGTGCGATGGGTGGCAGCCGGCCGGACCGGGCAGCGCGGCGTCGATGCGGGAAAGAATGTCCTTGAACGTCGAGTAGGTCGCCCGAGAGCGCACCTCACCCGCCTCGACCCGCGCCACGAACCGACGCGCTGCCGCGATAAGATCGGCGGTGGCTTGCGCGTCGGGTTCGGGCACGGGGACTGGCGATGCAACAGGCAGCGCGGAGCCGGTGGGCTTGGCCCGCTGCTTGGCGCGGATCGCGTCGAGCTTGCCCCAGACGCGGGTCAGTTCGTGGCTGGCGCAGGTGCGCATGTCGTAGGAGCGCGCGTTGCACAGCGCCGCCAGCGTGACCATGACGCCGCCGATCTCCTGCCCCGGCTCGCCGACCTCGCGGGCGAACACGTAATCGACCAGCGCGTGAGCGCGTTCCTTGGTCCAGCCGGGGGTGGTCTGCGCCAGTTCCAGCGCTTCCTCGATAAACCGGTCGGCGCGCTCGGTGACATCGCTGGCGATGGCGATGCCGAAACAGGCGATCGTCCAGTCCTGCACGGCGCGCTGGAACACGCCCAGTTCGAGGCGCATGGGATCGAAGGTCATTACGTCGGTGTCAGGGGTCACTTCTTGCCTTTCCGCCGGGCCTTGCCGGCTGCTTTGTTGGCCTTGCGGCTCTGGAGTTTGCGTTTGGCGCGGTGGCCGTAGCGCGCGGCTTCGCGGTCCTTGGATTGGACCCTTCCCGCGCCCCAGTCGTAGATCGCCTGCTCCGGGTCGGGGTAACGGACATCCTCCGCGCACTCGATCACGTAGGGCGTCCAGCCGTCGCGGCAGGGCCAGCTGTCGAACAGCAGGTTGGGCACCGTGGGGCTGCTCTGCATCACGCGAAGTCTTCCAACGGCTGTGCGCCATTGACGTACAGGGGATGCCGGGGGGCGCCGCTGTTGGTGGTGCCGAGGCACGCCAGCTTGGTCTCGGTCATGCGGGCAATCCGCTTGAAACGCTCGGCCTGCCCGATCGCCATGCTGTTCGCGCCCCATGCGCAGAGCACGGGGATGCGGCGGCACTGCGCGTAGTCGAGCACATAATCGAGCGCGTGCTCGTTGTCGGGGCCGAACGGGTTTGCAGCCCGTTGCAACTCACCCGGGTTGGTGGCGCGCAGCGCGAACAGGTTGGCGACCATCAGCCCCAAGTACCCTTCCCGCTTGGCGAAGCCGATGCAGCGCCGGATCGTGGGATCGTCCAGCCGCTCGTCGGCCGTGCTCGGGTTGAGCATGACGATCGGCAGCATGAACGGGCGCGGGTAGTCCGCCGGGTCGCCCTCGTTCCAGATGCGCGTCAGGCGGTAGCGGTACTGGCCGCATGGCGAGATATATGCGCTGGCGTAGCGGGTGGTGCGCGCCTCGGTGGTCGGTTGAGCGATCTGTGCCGTGCCGTGCATTGTGTCTGGTCTCCTCTAGCTACCTACATGTGTTCTACATCGCGCCGCCTACACGCGCAACATAATTTTACGTCAAACGGTTGCACGGATATTTGCAACTCGTTGCACCGCGATTATCTCTCGGGGCATGAAAACGCTCTTGCTTCTCGCCGCTCTGGCCCCGGTTGTTGCCGGCGCTGGCACACCCGCCCCGCGCACCGCGTCCGATCCGTTCATCCGCTACGCCCGGCACGCGCTCGATACCCGCCTCAAGGACTATCCCCGCGCCCGGTTCCGCGACGCCCATGTCACCGTCTACGGGGATACCCACCGCCGGGTGCTGTGCGGGCGGATCAACGCCCCCAATTCCTACGGGGCGATGACCGGCTGGCACGATTTCGTGGTGGGGACCAACGACATCGGCGATCCCTACCTGTACGAAGGCACCGACGACGTGACCGTGGCGATCATTGCCCAGCGCTGCACCGACGGCGTTCAGGCAGAGGAGCAGGACGTGTCTGGGTTGATCGCGGCCAGTGCTCCCGGCGCGGGCGCCGGGGTCTCATAGTAGGGCGCGATCCCGCGATAGCGAAAGGCTTCGAGCGCCACGTCGTCGAGCTTGATGCCGAGATGCAGGTCAAGGTCGGCCTCTGCCTCGGCGATCAGGCTTGCCGCCAGCGCCGCCGGGTCGAGGAGGTCCTTGTCGGTGCCGTACTCGTGCAGCGCCCGGATCGCGAACACGATCAGCCCATCATCGCGGTCCAGCTGGCGCGTGCCGTGCGGGACGTACGGGTCGAGGTAGTAGACCGTGCCCTCGGCAAGCGGCAACGGTTCCTGCCCTTCCACCTCCAACCAGTGGCTGCCCTCGGCGTAGAGGATCAGGCCGCCGATGCGCACGTCCGACGCAAAGTCCCGGTCGGTGTGCGTGCCTACCCCGCCGCGCCAGCCGGACAGGCAGCCGCACACCATGATCCCTTCCCCGTCCTCGTCGCCGAAGCCCCAGTCCGCCTCGTGGCCGAGCACCACCTTGAGCGCGGACCGACGCAGGGCCTCGGGGATCGGCGCGACGCCGGGGTGAATCGACGCGGCGGACGCAGCCCGGTGCATCAGTAGTCCCCCTTCCCGCGCGACACGTTGTCCTCGTCAAGCTCGATCTTGGTGCCACAGGCGACATAGGCGCGCAGGCGCTGTTCGACGCCGTACACCCGGCCGATGTAGGACTTGGACTCGGGCGTGATCGTGTTGTCGCCGACGTAGGCCCCGGCGAGCGTGCCGTCCTCGCGGATCAACAGCCGGTGCTTGCAGCGGTACTTGTCACGCTCGGCGTAGACGTTGTCCTCGTCGAGGTAGACCCACGTCGAGCCGTGGTCGTTATGCTCGACGATCACGGTGATGATCTCGCCCCATGCGTCGCTGTCGTGGGTTTCGAGCATGTACTCGGCGATCTTCGAGAGCTTGACCTCCTTGGGGGCCAGCGAGAGCAGTTCATCCATGTCCTGCGCCAGCCTGCCGGCGACGACTTCGCTGACACGCGCCTCGATCTGCGCTTTCAGCATTTGCGTGACGACGTGGCCGTAGCTCGGCAGATCAATGCGATCGACCTTGAGCGCGTCTTGGACCGCCGCCTCGATCATCTTACCAACGTCGGAATAGGTGCGCAGTGCACGGTCGATGGTCTCGATGACCAGCTTCTCGACACGGGTGTTCACTTCCTTCTCGACGAACTCGGGGGTCATCTTGGCCGCGACCGCGTTGGCGATCAGGCCGGTGAAGGCGTCGGGGGCGGTTTCGGTGAGGGTATCGGTGTCAGCCATTGCGGGTCTCCCAAGGCGAGCGGAAGGTGGGGGCGGCGGGGATGTTGTCGCGGTCGAGCACGTAGGAGGTGCGCTCGTCGGGGATACCTCCCCCGCGCTTCACGGTGACGTGCACCCTGCCCTCCCGATCGTCCGAGAAGCGGATGCTGTCCCGGAAGCTGCGCAGCACGGCGTTGTAGATCATCGTGTCGGTGACCCAGAACATCCACCACTTGCGGCGGCCGATGGTCTCGTGCACCAGTTCGGGCACGGTGTCGGTCTCGATCAGGTTGATCTGGTCGAGCAGCATGGGAAGCTCGGCGAGGAAGCGGTCGCGCACGCCGCCTTCCTTGGGGATTTTCGCCATGTCGTGGATCGTCACGCACGGGTACGTGCGGGGGCCTGATCCCTGACTGGTCTCGGGGTTGGTCTCGGTAGTGATGGGGCTTCTCCTCGTTGGTTACTTCCCAAGTGTTATACCACAAATGGGGTACATGTGTAGCTATTTCGGTTGCAACTCTCGAAGTCGGCGACCCCGTCCCGGGCGAAACCGCCGAACAACTCGAAGCGCAGCTGGCCGTTGCCATCCCGACTTGGCCCCTTGATGTGCAGCGCCATCACCGTCTCGAACGTCCGGGGGTAGCCGCCGCGATCGAGGTGCCGGCATATCGCGTTACCCGCGCCCCTCCCCTGTGCCACGAAGAACGCCGCGTCGATCGTGCCCGCCTCGGTGCGGTGGCCGTCGGTGTACGTCTCGTCCACGTCGATATTGCCGATCCACTCCAGCGGGATTTCGAGGAGCTTGGGCGGCGGGGCTTGCTTCGCTTCGAGCGCGCAGGTGACGATCCGATAGGGCAGCAACCGCATTGCCCGCACACAGGTGTTCCCCGGGGCCGCGATCACCACCCGCCGGGGGCCGAGCGCATGGATAAACCCGCCGCGCAGCGCGCGCAGCATCAGCATGTCATCGTCGTGGGTCAGCATAGGATGTCGGTCTCCGTGACAAGGTGTTGGACGGGAACGAAGCCCGTGAGGCTTGGTTGCGCCTTGGCGTGCTCTTTCACGGTGCGCAGTGCTTCGGCTCGGGTGCAATCCCGGCCGACGCCGTGGACGAGGACGTGATCGACCGACGACAGGCTCTTGCGCCGCTCGAACAGCACCGACACCACGTGCACATGGAGCGTGGACGGCGCGGGGTCAGGCGCGGGCACGGGACCGGGGGCATCGTCTGCGTAGGGCGCGACCGGCCCCAGCACCACGAACCCGAAGTCGGCAAGCTCGGTGGTCGGGCACGTGTCCAGATGCCCGGCGAACTCCCACCAGCCGCGCCGGTACGACGCCACCTGCCGCGCGCCCTGCCCGTCGATGTCCTCGACCCAGTAGAAGCCGTCGGCGTAGTCCTTCATGCCCGGGCGATCTCCTCTACCGTCGCCCGCCGGACGCGCACGTAGTCGAAATCCATGTCGTCGTCGGACGAGAACCCGTCGCCCCGGTGGTACACGGCGGTGACGCCCTCCATGACCCACCAGCCCTCGCCGGGGCAGTCGATCAGCCCGCCCACGGCGTAGTCGAGGAAACTGCCGTACGCCTGTTCGTAGCTGGCCGCGCCGGTGACGCCCTCGGCGCCGTTCAGCACGGTCGCGCTCTCGATGCTGTGCTTGCCAACGCCCCAATGCGGATCGGTCTGGTCGGCGTACTCCTCGGCCACCACCTCGAAGATGACATCCTCGGGCGAGTTGAAGTCAAACTTCTCCGGTTCTTCGTCGCGGGCTGGATCGGCTGCGATCAGGTCGGTCACCGGCCGTCCTCCAGCAGGAAGCAGGCACCGTGCGGGATGCCGTAGGGGTAGCTGTCGAGCAGGACCATTATGTTCTTGTCGGTGCTGCCATACAGGTAGATTTCCCACGCGCGCTTGGGGTCGTCCCAGCGGATGTAGTGCAGGCCCTTCTCGATGGCATCCACCTGAGACACCTGCTTGAGCACACTGCGGCGTTGCAACCAGTTGCACTCGCCCTTGAGCGCGGTCACCTCGGCGTCGAGCTTGTGCCACAGGTACGACATCACGAGGAAGCCGCCGCCGGTCACCATGAACGCCGTCGCCAGCGGCAGCGCGGCAGGATGCAGGTCCCCCCGGGCGACGCCCATCATGCCGAACACGCCCATGCCGATGGTGATCGCCGCGCAGAGGTTGGCGACCTCCCGCCAGAAGCGGGACACGCGCGGGGGATGGTCGGTGGGGGACGATGTCGCCGATGCCATGGTGGGTGGTCTCCTCGCGGTTCGTTTGCTACCTAGATGTGTTCATACCACAACAGGGGTACGTGTCAAGCCCAGCGTCAGGTTGGTGGTGTCGTAGGTCATGGCGTGACATCCCATGTCGGACCGCCCGGGCAGGTGCAGGTGCATTCGTTACCCGGTCCGCCGTCGCGCTGACATCACTCCCCATCGCGCGCCTCCATAAGTGCAGCGCGGACGGCGGCAATTTGTGCGCTGGCGAACAGTTCACCCGGCAGGCTGTTTGGATCGGGATGGACGTACCCGACGACTATCCCCGCCGCCTCCTCCAGCCCGGCGAGACGGCCCGCTGCGAAGGCGGTTTCGCGGTGGGTGGCGATAGATTGAGCCTCAGCAGTGAAGGCTAGACCAGCGCGTACTCTGTCAGCCATTTCATCGTCGAGTTCCAGCAGGTCGATCAGTAGGGCAATGTCGTCGTCATTCACGGTCATGGCCTGTCTCCCTTACGGTATTTCATCCTGAGGGCGGCAACTGCGTCCACCATATCGCGCTTAAACACGCACTCCGGCGTGACCTTGAGCCAGCACCACCACGCGGCAACTGATAGCCACCAACGAATGCTCATGGCTTGGCTCCGATGGCTGCGATAATCTTGTGGAGATGCGTGCCGACGCCGAACACGAAACGGATAGCCTCGTCGGAATCACAACCGTCTGAAACCCAAGCGGCGTACTGGTCTGACATTTCCGCCTCAAGTTCGGTCAGCGCCTCCACAGCCTCCCGCTCCCCCGTCGCTGCGGGCATGGCGGATAGGGCTGCGGCATTGAGATAGCGTTCGGCAGTTGGCCACTGATCCTCGTCGAGAACCCGCGCGAGATATTCGCCGAGTTCGCGCAAAGGCTCCGGCGCTTTGCTGACAACGGCATTCATGTGGGCCATCCACTCGACTGCCGCAGCCTCACGGTCTGGCGCGGGCATGGCGGATAGGGCTGCGTCGGCGATCCACAAATCCCAATCGCTCAAGTCCTCCGGGAACCCGTTCGCATAGTAGTCCGGCGTACGCTTGTGGTCCGCAAGACTGATCGCCCTTGCCACGCGCTCCCGCACGTCGTCGGCCACAGCCTCACGGTCTGGCGCGCGGAGTGCGGCGAGGTCAACAATCCAGCCATTGCCGCCGCAGCGAGTGCATTCGGTATGACAGGCGCCTTCATCCAGCCCGTCCGGATAACCCCCTTCGCCTTCGCACTGCGGGCAGACTTTCACGGCGCGCTCATCCGCCAGTGTTCCGTTCATGGTGCTTCCTTTCGGGTGTTCCAGACTGATGCGGCTTTGGCGCGGCCTCGGGCATCGTCGGGATACCAGCAGCCGCGTTCGACCGCGCAATCCTCGTCGCTGCACTGGACCTTGCAGGCCATTCCGATATGGACGCGGTTCCGTGCCAACATGCCGGCGCTTCCGCAGAACGGGCACGGCAGCAGTTCCGCCGCTCTCACCGCTTCGGGTGTTGGGTTGCTCACTGCTCGGGGTTCCTTTCGAGATAGGTGCGGGCGGCTTCCTCTGTCGCGTGTTCGGTGAAAACAACGCGATCATCGCTTTCCAGCGCGTCCATTTCCTCGGTCGTGCGAACATGAACAGCGCACCAGATCGACGGCAGTGAGCGCGCGCATTCAACTTCAAGGATGTGATGGCCCGGTTCAGGGTCGTAACGGTCAATCACATCATAAACGTCGAAATCGCAGCTTTCCGTGTAGCTTGGGTGATAGAACCAAGTTGGCTGCTGCGCTTTCGCCAGTGCCGCCCTCGCCTCTGCCAGTTCGCGGGTGAGGCGGTCGATGGTGTCGCGGTTGGCTTCGAGCGGGTCATCGTCCTCGGTCTGGTTGTCCCGCCGCTGGCTGACAAGCTCGTCGTACATCGCAGCGAACTTCTGCGTCATCGCGATCTCGGCGGTCAGCTGCGCGTCACGGGCAGCGATAATCCGCTCTAGCTCCGCGATCTTGGCGGCCTGCACCGGGTCAGGCATGGTCTGCCACGTGCCGGCGTGGTTGATGTAGAACCACTCGTTGGTCTTGGGGTTCACCGCGAACAGGTTCGTCCCCTTGGGCAGTGCCGGGTGGGTCGGCAGGGGGGCCGTCCAGTTCTCATCCTTGGCCGCCCGCGCGGAGCAGTGGTTTGGCCCGAGAATTTCGTTCTCTCGGGGCGTGCCACCGCACCAGCGGCACACGCTATTGGAATGCCCTAGGCTGGCGGACCGGTATTCGTGGGGGCAATTCGTCACGCGTGTTCTCCCTCGTTGGTTGCAACTGGTTGCACCGGGACACGTACCCGGATGCGGGGCTTGGGGAGCACGTCGGCTTCCTCGGCTTCCTGCGCCAGCGACATGCGTTGAAGCTCCCCGCGCCGCTCGTTGATGATCCGTTGCAGGGACGCCAGCCCTTGCGCGTCGCTTTCCCAGATGATTTCCTCGACGCTGATCCGCTCGATGACGTTGCGGGCCTTGGTGGTCTTCGGGGCGCGTTCGACCAGCGGGTAGGCGCTGACGGGTTCAGGCTCGGCTTCCTCGGCGGCCAGCGCCAGCATGTGCGCCTTGGCCTTCTCCTGTTCGGCCACCGCGTCGATCACGATCGGCTCGCCACCGCCCACGGGGTACAGCAGCGTCATCGTGCCGGTCATGTCCGGCTGGCTCGCCATGTCCACGCCGAACAGCTTGACGTCGGCCGCCGGGGGCTTGCCCGGGGCGTGCTGGTTGAGCCATGCGATCAGGCTCGGCTTGTCGGTGGGGACCTCGATCTTCTCCCAGCCCTTCATGCCGTCGTTGGCGGCCTTAGCGTCGGCCTCGGTGCCGGTCCACACGTGTCCCTTGGAGCGATAGAGCCGCATCAGAACATGTCCTCCAGCCCCTTGGCCGCGTCACGGCCGAGCTTGTACCCGAACCCGCGCAGGATGGCGCGCAGGAGGATGGACAGGATATTTCCCATGGTGGTTGGTCTCCTCGTTCTTGTAGCGTAGGGGCTGGCCTGCCTGCCGCCCTACACGTGTTGCTTAGACCAACGGGGCCTACACGTCAAGCGTTTTGAGGTGCAACTGGGTTGCAACTGGTTGCAGTCGCCGGAAGCGCTACCCCCCCTGCCCGCCTACCCGGCCTTGTCCGCGTTGGCGCTGGCCCATAACCGCGCCGCGCCCATGCCCGCCCGAATGCAGCGCAGGGCGAACGTCCCGGGGGCAGCACCCTTGGCGTTGACGAACCCGGCGAACGTCCGCTGCCAGCCTTGGTCGAAGAACTTCTGGTAGGTCTCGCGCGGCCAGTCAGGGTGCCCCGCAAAGAATACATCCGCCCGTCGCTGGCGGTAGGTCGCGCCGACGTCGGGGTCCGCCTCGGATAGTACCTGTTTGATCCGGGGCATGTTGTCGCGGCTGCGCTCCGGTGTCATACCGATCGCCAGTTGCGGGGCGCGCTTGGGGGGCGGCGGGGGCGTAGGCGCCGGCAGGTTTTCCAGCGCATCCCAGATCACGCCGTGGATGACTTCGCGCAGCTGGTCACGCGCCTTGGGTACGCGCCGCCGGGTGTCGGTCATCAATCGCTGCCACAGATCGCGGCGGCCGGTGACGTCTTGGGCAACCCGGGCGTGTATCGCCGCCGCCGCCGCACGTGGATCGGTCATGTGTCTTCGCTTGCCCCCTCGATCACGCGCCAAAGCTCCCAGATCGCGGTCTTGCGGTAGCATTGTTCGGCGGCAAGCTCGATACCGTACGCCGCCTTGAACGCGTCGCGCATCCGGGCGTGATCGTCGGCGTAGATCATGCCGTCACCGAGATCGCCCAGCGTGTCGCCCATGTCGATCGGCACGGACGCAGGCAGCGCGTACACCCGGCGGACCAGCGCCAGCAGACGCAGTTCCTCGGGGGAGTAATCGGGGCCGGATACAGGGACACTCACGGCGTCAGCCCCCGCTTCTGGTCGAGCCGACCGCAGCACGTGCACTTGTCAGACAGGTGGTCCCAGAACACCCAGTGGTGCCGGCCTAGGAACAGGCAGCGAAATAGCTGGATCATGCGTCCGTCTTTCCGCCGACCTCACTCGGCATAAACGTATGCGCCACCCGGGATGCTCTGTGCAGCAAATCGTACAGCCTTGGGTCGAAGTACCGCAGCGTCGGGGGCATATGGTGCACCGCGTCCATGATCGCCCCCCGCAATGCTGCCACAAGCTGTTCGGGGTCAACCGGGGTGTCCGGTCGTTTGCGCGGCTCGCGATCCAGCGCACCCGCCGCGATCTCCGCTAGGAACTTGGCGTTGTTGGCCTCCCGCTCGGCAAGCTCGGTAGCCATGCGGGATTGGGCAAGCCCCACCTGACTGTCCAGCAAATCGGCGTATGGGTGACGATCCGTCACGCGTCATCCTCCGGTGTCTTGGCGCGCACCACCAGCAAAGCGTTGTTGGCGAACACATCGACGTATTCCAGCCACAGCCCTTGCTCGGCAAGGTAGACGTGATTGGCCTCCATCACCGCGCCCGGGAGCGTGAACGGGGTGACTTCCTCGGTCCACTTCTCGCCGACCACCATCAGCGCCGGGCGGGTGCCCTGTGACCCCTCCAACTTGCCGATCTGCACGTCCAGCGCCGGGCCGACGTTCTTGAGGGCGACGCGCGCTTTCTGTTCGGGGGTAAGCGGTAGCTTGGTAACCATGGTGCGGGTATCTCCGTTGTCTGTCCCTGACCATACCACGCACGCGGTATTACGCAAGCGAAAAAGCGCGCCCTAGTTGCAACTGGTTGCAAACTTACTCCCCACGCGCCACGCTGGTGGCCTGCCCCGCCGCGAAGATGCCTTCCCAGAACCGCCACTGGTCATCGCTGCCGACAAGCTCGACCTCGGGGCCGTGCCCATGGGCCGCCCGCCACAGATCGCCGATCCAGCGGCGCACCTTGAGGCGTTCCGGCGGCAACGGGGTAGGGATCAGCAGTTGATCCAGCGGCAGGCCGGGGGTCGGCTTCGTGCGGGTGACGTCGGCAGCGCTGCCGCGCGGATGTTCATTGGTGGTAGCGGGCATAGTTATGGGTCTCCTCGGATGTGGGACTACCTTAGCAGGGCGGGGCAGCCCTCGCCACCCCTGCCCTGCCCCGGTGTCGGTCGGATCACGCCGCCTTGGCGAGCTTGGCGGCTGCCGTGGTGATGCAGCCAAAGCCGAGCAGCCGCACCTCGGCGGTCGCGGCATCGACGACGACGTAGCGGTTGCTGGTGTGGCACACGACGTAGACGGTCCGGCCGACGGTGGTGCGCACCTTGCCCAGCACGGCCGAACGCGGCACGCCGTAGCGCTCGCAGGTATTCTGGATGGTTTCCTCGACCTTGGCCGCCATGTCCACCGGGGCCATCACCCCGTTGGGGTACGCCTTGTCGAACCTGGCGCGCAGCACGATCGGGTTGGCGTCGTAGTCGCGGGCCACCTCGGTGATGGACTGGTCGAGGTCCTTGCCGTTGCGGACGTCCATGGTGACGTCGAGCAGCAGGTCGTTCCAGTTGATCGGGGTCTGGGTCATCGTTGGTCTCCTCGGTAATCGGTCTGGCCTGCCTGCCGTTCCGATGCCCCCTTGTACCACGCTGGCGGTGCACGTCAACAGAAAAGTGCAACCGGGTTGCAAATTATTCGTCGCCCCCGGGCGTCGCGGCGAGTGCAGCCTGCGCGTCCTCGAAGGTGTCAGCGTGGCCCAGCACGTCGAAGACATCCTTGCGGCGGTTGCCCGGGTTCGGCCGGTGCGTGCCATAGTCGTACCCGTCCGCGCCGTCGCGGCGATTGGTGGCGGTGATGAACGTGCGAAGCATGGGGGTCACTCCCGTTGCAACTGGTTGCAGCAAAAAGGGGAGAGGATCGCTCCCCTCCCCCGGTTGGATCGGCTGGATCAGGCGACGGCCAGCGCGTGGACCTGTTCTGCGGTCAGCGTGGGGGCCAGCTTCTTTTCCTCGCGGGCCAGCTTCACGAACGGCTGGAGGTACTTGTAGACGTTGTTCTTTGCCTTGAACTCGGACTTGGTCTTGCCGATCAGCGCCAGCACCTCGTCGCGCGTCATGTCAGCGGCGTCGAGCATCGCCAGCAGAATGTCCCAGCCCCGGCCGTTGTCCTTGTAGGTCTCGGCGTGGGCGACGACGACGGCGAACAGGTCGGCGGCGGGGACGATCGCGGGAACAGTGGCTTCGATGGTCATGGTAGGTCTCCTCTATCAGCGGGGCGGTGGCCTGCCTGCCAACCGCTCTTGATGTCTGATAGTACCACGCTGGCGGTACACGTCAACCGAAAAAAGCACGGGCGCACCAATTATTTTCCCGGGGTCCGAAATTCAGGCGCGCGACGGCATGTCAGTTTTTCGCACCACACTGGCGGTATGATGCAGCCACGTCCACGGTATGGGTGGGCGGTATGGGTCACGGTATGGGCGTAGTTGCAACCGGGTTGCAATACCTACCCTAGGTCGATCACCCGACGCATACGGGTGTCACGGGTGTGCACCCTCGGTCCACGTTCCCACTCATCCCGTCGGCAGTTCCACAGCAACTCGTCATTGCCGTCTGGTCGCTTGACTGCGACAGCGAAGCGATAGTGGTTCAGTGCGTATACGGTCCCCTGCACAAGGTGCGAGTTGGTTGACAGGATGCGTCCCGGCCTCTCCGGGTGTGGGTAGTCCGCGAAGTACCCGCATATCACGGGTACACGGCTATGGACGATCTCTCCGTCCTTGAAGGGGTGGGTGTTCTCCGCGCCCTCCTGCTGTGGATCGTCTCCCGCGCGTTCGGTGAAGTCGAGTTGCCGTGCCATGTCAGTCCGTATCCAGCTTCCGTCTGATCCTGCGTCCTATGGTGTTACGTGTGCTCGGTGTCCTCTGCGCCTCACTGGTTTGGCTTTCCCCCGCGCCCTGCACGTCGTTGGTCACTGCGTCAGCTTCCCCGCGCGTTTGTCGGCCCGCATGATCCCGGTAGGCGATCACGACGTTCAGCAGCGCGTTGAGCAGTCGGAATACCATCATGGGTGATCTCCCCGCGCGTCAGTCAAGGTCGATGATCCTCTTGGTGCGCTTGCGGGTGTTCTCCCGCGCGTTGCGTTCGGTCTCGATCTCCGCTTTGGTCTCTCCCCGGCGCCGTTCGTAGGCGAGCAGCATCGTGCGCAAGTGCAGGTCTGCCTTCGGCCCCAGCGTCACGTGCACGTCCAGCGTCATCATGTCGCGCTCGGTTGCGATCAGTCCCTGCGCCTCTGCGTTGCGGATGGCCCACGCGCTGTCGCGGTCACGATCGGTCATACCAAACGCCACCACCACCTTGCCGTCGAGGTAGGCGTCCAGTAGGAGGTCGGCGATGTCTATCCTGTCGCGTGATCTCCCCGGTCGGCGTTCCTCGCGCAGTTGCTTGGCGGCTGCCAGCAGGCGGTGGCCTAGCTCGTTCTCCTCGCGCTGCATTGCAGCCAGTTGCAACATTTGGTCATCGGACAAGCTCGTGGAGGGCACGCCCAACGCGGCCAACCGGTCCAGTTCTGCGCGTAGGCGGCTGCGGCCTTCGGGCGACATCAGTCTTCGTCCTCGTCTTCGGCGTTCCCCGCGCCCGGCGACACGACGGTGCAGGTGTAAACCGGCACGCGCTCGATCGTGCATTCCAGCGCGACGCCGCAACCCTCGCACACGGTCACGCTCTTGTGGTGGTCGTGGTAGCATTCCGGGCACGTGTACCGGTTGTCCCACGGGGTGTTGGTGAGTTGGTCTCCGACTGCCATCATGCGTCTCCCTGCGCGGGCAGATAGTGCCGCCTGCGCATTTCCCTGCCGTACTCGATACCGGTGGCGATCCACCACGACGCCGGCATGTCGCCAAGGTAGGGGATCATTTCACTGCGGTCGTCGCTGACCCACGTGTCCCCCGCGCCCGGCTTGAGGCTGGTCGGGCGGTACTGGTTCGCCTTGCGCTCGGCAGCGTCGGTGGGGAAAAGGCCGTTGTCGAACGAGTAGTAGTGGTAGCCCTCCCCGCGCACCAGTTCGACGCACGGCTCCACGCGCTGGATGCGCTCGTTGATCTGTTTCAGCGTCGCCATGCGTCAGCCCTCCGTTACGCGGTAGCTGGCAATACCCTCGCGATCGGAGCGCGTCGAGTAGACCAGCATGAAGCGGTCGTTCGGGTCTTCGGCCGATGCGGCGACGCCGTTGGCGTAATCGCCGATCTTCATGGCCTGCCCCGCGTTCGCCGCGCGGATCGACAGGTAGACCTCACCCATCACGGGGATGAACGCAACCTCGGGCTGGTCGGCGCCGACGAAAGCAGCGGCATCGTTGATCGCACGCTGCACGACGGTCATCACCCGGGCGGCACGGAAAAGGCTTTCGGTCTGCATCGTTGGTCTCCTCGGTCCCGGTCGGCCTGCCTGCCTGCCCGGTGAAATCACCTTAGAACATGTGGGTTGCAACGCAAGCGAAATCTGCCGGCGTTGCAACCCGGTTGCAAATTGTTGCCCGTCACGCGTGGGCGTGTGACCAGCGGTAGCTGGCCTCCAACCCGGACGGCTTGCCCTCGATCATCCAGCGCCCGTCGGTGTCGGGGTGCAGGCGGTCGTTGGCCTGTGCCATGGCGCGCAAGCTGTTCGGCGCTTCCACCTCGCAGGACCGGGTTGCCCCCGCGCCCTGCGGCTGGAACGTGAAACGGTAGCGCTTGGTGGTCCCGTTCATGCCACCGCCTCCAGACCTTCGCGGCTGGCGAACCACGCCGGGACCGTAGCACGGGCGACGGCGTCATCCTCGGGCCAGCCCTCGACGAACGAGATCAGCGAGCGCGGCACCCAAACGCGCTTCCCGTAGCGAGCGCGCTGCGGCAGCACGTCCACGAACAGCGCCTTGGCGCTTTCCTTCTGGATCGCCACCTCGACCACCACCGGCGCCGGGTCCTCGCGCTCGGGCTTGGCCGGGGCCGCCTCGGCGCGCACGGCATCAACCGTGAAGTCGTCCAGCTTGGCGGCGGCCTGCTTGCGGTACTTGACCGCGAGCTTCTGCGCGGCGGCGAACTGGCGATCGGACCAGCCGAAGCGCTGACCCTTCTCGATCAGATCGCGGGCGAAGCCGGCGTCGTAGCCGGAAAAGCCCTTGCCGTCGTCGGAGCGCGCGCCGTCGCAGTCGCCGCGAACGGCCAGCAGCGCGCGGAACGTGAGGGTGTCGGTCAGGGTGATCGTGGTGCTCATGGTCGGTCTCCTCGGGTGGTCGGGCCTGCCTGCCCGGCCGATGTCTCTACGTACCATGCGGGCGGTACATGTCAAGCGTGATCGACGAGAAAAGTGCAACCGGGTTGCAAAATGTTAGGCCCTGCCCTCCTGCATGGCGCGCACCACGTCGAGCTTGCCGTAGTGCGCCAGCGCCAGTCGCGCCGTGTGGCTGGTAGCCCTGCCGTGGATCGGTTCGCGGCCATTGACCCACGGGCCATCGGGAAGCAGCCGCACGCGGTAGGAGAACATCCCCCGTCCGCGCATCGGCGTCGTCTCGAACTCCATGCCGTTGACGGCGATGCGGGCCATGGATCAGGCTCCCCCGTGATCGCAGCCGGGGCGCAGGTTGCCGTCATCGTCGTAGTCGGGATCATCGTCCCCGTCGTCATCCTCGTCGCCGAGCACGCGGGTCGGAAAGTCCGGCTGGCCGGGCACCTCGATCTCGACCAGTTCGCAGGCGGCGGTGACGGCCGACATCATGGCGTCGTCTTCCCCGTCGAGGGCGTCCTCCCATGCCGGCGTGTTCGTCGCCTCGTCGATCAGGTCGATGACGACGCTGCGGACGCGCTCGGGGATGGCCCCCGGCCCGCCGTCCAGCACGCGCTGCCCGTAGGCGATGGCATCATGGATCGCGGTCACCGCTTCCTCGCACTCGGGCGCGTCGGTGTAGTAGTCCCCGGTCGCCTTGGCGATCAGGTTTTCGAGTGCGTCACGCAGCTTGAGGTTCTCCTCGGCGAGGTCGGGCTGGGTGTTGGTGTCGGTCATGGTCTTACGCCTCCACGTAGTCGGCTTCAAAGCCGGTGGTCAGGTTGATGCGGGCGGGGAGCTTGTAGTGGTCACGCGCCTTGGTCGTGATCCAGAAGCGGTTGCAGGTCTTGTAGGGGTTGTAGGTGTGGTCCTTGACCACGTAGCCCATCTGAACGAGCGCGTTGAACGCCAGCTGGCCCATTTCCTCCAGCGTCTCGATCGTGTCGATCACGCGCTTGGTGAGGAGGAACGTGCGGACCTCGTCGTACATCGGGCGCGACTGGCGCACGCGGCGGCCCTTGGCGTCGATCTCGTAGGTTTCCTCGGCCGGCTGGCTGATCGCCTTGGCGAGGATGGCGGTCGCCTTGCGGTTGGCGTCGCGCTCACGGGCGGCGGCGCGGTTGGCGAGCACACGGGCGGAAACGGTCGTCTCGAAGGTCATCGTCGGTCTCCTCGTTGGGGTGGGCCTGCCTGCCCGTCCCCGTTGATGTCCCTACGTACCATGCTGGCGGTACACGTCAAGCAAAAAAGTGAGTGGGCGGGGATTTTTTCGCCCACTCGTGTTGGTCAGGCCGCCTTGCGGGTGTCGGTGGTGGCGGACAGGTTCTCGCCGTAGTGGTCGTCCACGGCATCGCGGACCGCCTGCACCTCGCGCTCGGTCGGCGCGCGGGAGAACATGAACTCAAGGTCCAGTTCCATCCCCTGCCAGTCGAGGATCAGGTTGTTGGTGCCCGAGCCGTCGCCCTCGTGGTCGTAGTAGATTTCCGCGTTGCGCGTGGGATCATGCGCGTCGATCAGCGCGAACGTCCGGTTGCCCAGTTCGACCAGCGCGTGGTCGGCCGGCTCCCAGACCTTGACGACGGTGGCGTGCAGCGGGGCCAGCACCACGTCGCGCTTGAACATGGCGCGGCCGATCGGACCGGACATCAGTTCGGTCACCGATGCGTAGAGCGAGCGGGTCGCGGCGTTGCGGGCGCGGTTCTCGGCGATAGCGGCTTGGACGTCGTAAGTCATGGTCGGTCTCCTCGGTTGCAGGGCCTGCCTGCCCTGCCCCATCACCATACCGTTATGGCGGTACGATGCAAGCGAAAAGTACAGCCCGTTGCAAACCGATCAGAGCGCGAGCGGCATCACCCGGTTGGTCGGCTCATAGGTGCCAGTCCGGTCCAGCGCCGTGATCCCGCCCAGCCTGATCTTGTCCGCCGCGTCACGCCACTCGAACGGCACGGCCGACAAGGGCAGGCGCCGGCCATCCTCGATCAGCAGCAGTTCGCCGCGCATGTGCAGCGCGCGCACGAACACATCGGCGGGCACGCAGACTTCGGCGATCTCGTCGAGGTTCATGCGAGAGAACGTAGGGGTGCGTGTCATAAGGCTTCGTCTCCATGGCGCGGCTCGGACCAGTCCTCGAACCGGCCGTACTCGAACGTGTCGCGTGCCACCTTGCCGATGTCGTCCTTGCGCGCGATGGCGATGCACTGGCTCGGGTAGCGTTCGGGTTCGGGGAGCGACGACGCCGCCGCCCACCCGTGTTGCGTCCCGACGACGTGGTAATCGCCGGTGTCCAAGTCAATGACCAGCTTGGCGTAAATCGGCGCATCGAGCACAAGCGCGGTCACGGGGTGTTCCCCAGCCGGGCCACCCGGCTCGTCCCTGCAACGCGTTGCACCCGGGTGCGCGGGCGTTCGGTCAGGAACACCGCGTCGCACTTGCGCACGTCCCCCGGGCCGGGGCCGAACCGGACCGTCGTCCAGCCGCCCTTGACCCGGGGGGAGACCACGACGCCATCGCCGTACTGGCTGTGCGTCACGCGCTTTCCATAGGAGAGCTTCACGTGTTCAGCCCTCCCGAAGCGGGTCGTTGGGTTTCAGGATCGCGGCCTTGGCGTCATACGCGTCGGGGTTGGCCTCAAAGTCGTCGCCGGTCTCGAACTCGGGGATCACGTTGCGCGGATCGGACCAGCTGTGGTCGGTCCCGGTCACCCGGCCCCGGTCGCTGTCGCGGTTGTAGCGCCAGCCGCCCGCGTCCGTCACGGGGTCGTCGAAGCGTGCGCTCTCGTAGTGTGGATGGTCGTGAAGTTCGAGGCAGGTGACTTCCTTGCCCCCCTGCGTCCTATACGTGTTCCCCACGACAAAAGGCTTGGTCACACGCTGGAAGTGACGGTGCACCGGCGTAGGCGTAGCGGGGGCGGCTGCCTCGGTCGAGGCGGGGGCCTCGAACAGCCCGGGCCAGAACGTCTTCGGGTCGATCCACATTTCCTCGCGGGACAGGTTCTCGTGTTCCTCGATCGCCTCGATCACGTCTTCGATCACGGTGTCCGCGTCCAGCGCCGGGTTCTCGTCTTCGTCGGCGTGCGCCTCGTTGTAGTAGGCGATCAGTTCGCCGCGCAGGTGCTCCTCGTCCGGGTGGATCGAGAAGCGCGGACCAGACGACGTTTCGATGTGGCAGACGATCAGCTTGGGGGTGTTGTTATCGGTCATGGGATCAATCCTCCAGTGCAGTGACGTGAACGCTCGCGCTCTCGTCGTCGTTGACGGTAAATTCGGTAACCAGCGGCTGGCCGTAGTCACTGCCGGACAGGCACTCGTTGGCTTCGCGGACACGCTCGGCCAGCTGCCGGCCGATCTCGGCGGCGTGGTCTTCATCGCGTGCCCCACGCACGATCAGGTTGAGCGTCATGTCAACCGACACCGTGAAGTCGCCGGACGCGGGGTCCGGGTCAACGTCGGTGACCAGTCGGGAGAGCTTGAAAACGCCCATGCAGCGCTTACCCATCAGGGTCGGCGTGCCGTTGAGCGGCGGATAGATGACGGTGTCGGTGTCCTCGGTCAGAAACTTGCCATGGCGGCGACGGATCGAGCGCACGCGGTAGCGCGGGCAGCCCTCCAGCACGTCCTCACCGATGGCCTCGACGGTGCCGTCAACCCACGCGGCGTACTCGCCGGTGCGGGTGGTGCCGCCGATCTTGCCGTTCGGCATAACGCCCATAGCGAAGTCGAAGCAACGCACGGTGTCGCCCACGGCGATCGGCTGGTCGAGCATGTCCTTGTCGGCCGACAGGTCGGACAGGGGGATGGCGGGGGTGATCTCGGTGAAGGTGGTCACGGTCTTGGTCTCCTCGGGCGGCCTGCCTGCCGCCGATGTCTCTACATACCATGCAGGGGGTACGTGTCAAGCGTCAAGTGCAGCCGGTTGCAACTTGGCGAACACTTTTCCGCGCTTGCGGGGGCGGACCGTGAAGCCCTCCCCCGTGCGGTGCGATCCGCGCTGCGCCAGTTCGGGCACCGGCTGGAGCGGTGCCCAGCCCCAGCCGTGCCGGTCCTCGGCCAGTCGGAACGCGTGGCCGATCCGGGCCTCCGCGCCGTAGCACAGCCGGGCGTTGTCGAGCGCAGCCGCACGTGAGGCGAACCGGGCGGCGGTCAGGGTCACCAGTCGCGGCCCCGGTCGCGGCATTCGGCCTCACGGCCGGGGATGCGAGCACGTTCGCGCGGGTCGCAGTAATCGAGCGGGCGCGGGCCGAAGATCGTCCGGTGCAACGGGTGCAGCGGATGTGTGATCGGCATCGCCGGGTGCACCGCGACCGGTGCCGGACGAGCAGGGGCCGCACGCACGATCACCGGCGCCGGGCGGGTGATGACGACAGGACGGGAGACGACCGGCGCGGAGACGTGCGGCGTCGCGACGTGTGGCGCAGATATGTGCGGTGCGGAAAAATGCGGCACCGACACGTGCGCGGTGAAGCTGGCGTGAGCGGCAGTGCCGGTCAGTGCCAAGGCGGCGGTCAGGAGGGCGAGGCATTGGCGCATTGAATGGGTCTCCTAGCAACACGTGTAGGTGTACGAAAACAGGGGAGCCGTGTCAAGCTCACCTGCCCGTCTGGTGGCGCTGGATCAGTCCAGCTTGTTGTAATACTGGCCCTTGCCATCCCATGCGTGCGCCCACGCGTGGCTGGACACCTTGGGACGGTTGTCGGCACCGCACCGCACCTTGAACGGCGTGCCCTTGACGGCGGTCTCGTCGGCTACCTCGTAACCGTAGAAGCCGGGTTCCGACGACGCGGCGCGCTCGGGGTCGAGCTTGCTGCCCAGCGGCTGGAGCGTCAGTCCGTTCGGCGTGGTGGCGACCACCTTGTAGAAGGAGTTGAGGCTCATGGAATATCCCCAATTGGACACGAGGATGTCACCGACTTTGTAGGTGTGCGGCGCGGCGCGCTCGGCCTTGCGAGCGGCTTTGCGATCGGCGTCCTGCCGGTAGGCTTCAACGGTGCCGGCGATGCGCGCGGCGCGCTTCTCGGCGGTCAGGTAGACCTCCCAGTAGATCGGCTTGGCCTTCTTGCCATGGAACGCCTTGACGACGGGGCGGCCGGTGGTCTCGTGGTCGTAGGTGTAGAAGACAAGGCCGAGTTCGGTGGCCTCGACCTGTTCGAGGTTCGGCTTGTCGGTGGGGATGTAGAACTCGCGGTTCAGGGTCATGTGCATCGAATGTCTCCTCGGTGGTCGGTCCGGCCTGCCTGCCGTTCCGATGTCTCTTAGTACCACGCTGGCGGTACGTTGCAAGCGAAAAAGTGCAACCGGGTTGCAAAATGTCAGGCGTGCTGCCTGCCCGGTTCGGCGACGAAGAACTCGGCGATCTGTTCTGGCGAGAACCCCCAGCCCTGCCCGGCTTGGCCCTTGCCCTCGCGGGACAGCACGATGGCCCCGCTGGTGACCTGTCCGTGGCGCGCGTTGGTGACGTGGAACTTGTCGCGCGGCTTGAAGGTGACGAGCCGCCCGGTGCCGCCGGGCCGGAAGGCAACCGGCTTGGTGCACATCAGCACCGTCCATTGTAGGATGGGCTGGCCCGGGTCGATCGGGACCATGCTGTGCTCGAACAGCACGTTGTCGATGATCTTGATCGCCTGCGCGACCGATAGCGCGATCTCCCGGCCCTCGGTGCGACACGACACCACGCCCACGGGCCTGCCCAGTCCGCCGTCGAAGCTGGCGGCGTACAGCTTCTCGAACTTCTCGGCGGCGGCCGGCGAGACGGTGTAGCCCTTTGAGCGGTGGACCCAGCGCCCCCCTACGGCCTCGGCAAGCCATGACGCGCGGCCCTTCATGCCCTCGCGGCTGTCGAGCGGCTGGATCACCTTCTTGCCCTTGGCGTAGCGCGCGTCGGTGATCCGGTAGGCGAGGTTGGCGGCGCCGTCGATGGCGATGCGGGTCTCGGCGGTCATGCTACGATCTCCCCGGCCGGGTGGGTGTAGACCGCGCTGCCGGTCTGGAGCACGCGGCGCTCCTGATCGAGCGCGGTGATCTCGGCGGCGATGCCGGCGGCGCGGTCCTGCGCGTCGAACAGCGCGATCAGGGCGCGGGCCTGCGCGATGCGGCCCCGGGCGTTGTGGTAGAGGCGTTCGCGGCGCACTTCCTCGCCGACGGCGAGCATCAGGTCGATGTCGAGCAAGCCGATCGCGTGGGTGATGGCGTCGATGCGGGCTTCGGTGACGGTCTGGAACGACATGGTATGGTCTCCTCGTATCGGGCCGGGACTGCCTTCCCTGCCGATGACCTTTCATACCACGCCGGGGGTACGGTGCAAGCGAAAAGTGCGGGCGGCCCTAGAGCAGGCCCTCTTTTTTCGCGAGCCAGCCTTGGATCGAGACCGTCCCCGCGCGCTTGCCCCGGTAGTCGGGGTGGTCGCTCACGCCCTCCTCGTGGAAGTCGGCTTGGCTCTTGGGGAACCACATCGGCGTCACGACGCGGGCGAGCTTGAGCAGGTAGCTCCGGTCGCTTTCCTTGACGACGATCGCGGCGGCCTCGTACGGGGGCGTTTCGCGGCGAGCGGTGTAGCCTAGGGCCATGGGTATACTCCTACTTGCGCTTGCCCCGCGCCCGGCGGCGCTGGCGCTTGGTCTGGGGCACGGTGCTGGTGAAGCGTTCGACGTTGCGGTCCGCGATCGGCGTGTTCCAGCCGGTGTCCGGCCTGCCCCGACGGGGATAGCCGAGCAGATCATCGAACGGACTGTCCATCGGGACGCCATACGACGTGGCGGTGAGACCAATGGCGTAGGCGAGTGCGGGGAACATACGGCGCGTCAGTGCACGTCCTGACACATGATTGTCCGGGCACGGTGTCGCACATTGCTGAACGCATCGTCTAGTTGTTCGCGGGTCAGCCCCGACGACGACACGAAAACAACCGGGCGGGGCGGCGGGGTGATCCGCTTCTCGCATACCCATGCCAGCGCCAGCAGGGCGACGGCGACCGGCAGCAGCAGCGCGGCGAGCAGCCAGTCGTGATGCCCGAAGGCAAAGCCGGCGACGGCGCCGGTGACGAGCGTCAGCCCGCAAGCGACGCTGGTCAGTGCGGCGTAGCCCCGGTGGTAGTACTCGCCGGTGTGCTTGTCCTGCGCGTAGCCATTGACATAGGCGCGGGCTATAGGGATCAGGTAGTGTAGCGGCAACATGTGGGTGTCTCCTCGTCTCTGCCAAGAACACATGTAGCCTACACATTAGCGGGCGTCAAGCGGCTTGGTTCCAGCCCGTGCTACGATTTTCCCGGCTCGCGCTTTACCGTTGCAACTGGTTGCACCTATTCCGGCCTCGGCCCGGGGTCGCGGCGCTCCCCGCCCTGCCGGATCGTCTGTCCCGCCTCGGTCTGCGTGATGTGCGCCGCCCGGACGATGCGCGACTGGCGGATTGCGAAGATCGTGCCGCACACCGCGTCGGCGACGTCCTTCGAGTTGTGGACGAACACGCCTGCGGCCAGCGCGAAGTTTTCAGTCCCCGGCACCGTCAGGTCGAACACCGGAACGGGCTGCGAGGTAGTTATCCGCGTCACGCGAGTGCATTTCATGGTAGGTCTCCCCCCTTGGCAGGAGCGTGTTTGCGTCGGCCGGGGTACGGAACAGCCGCCTCCTCCCATACCCGTCGTGCGTGCTCGGCGGCTTCGGCCTCGTCATCGAAGTACCCCTTCGTCACCTTGCGGAAGATCACGCGCCATCGCCCTTGCGGCGCGAACCACGACACGCCGGTCCACTCGGACGACTTGACCGCTCGCCTCGTACACGTGTTGAAGTTGGGGATGACGAAGTCTTCGGGCAAGGGGTCGTCGGGGAAGTTAAGCTCCCGGCCCTGACCCGGGTAACGCGCCCGCGCCACGCGGTCGTAGACCTTGGCCGCGATGGTGATGTCTCGGTATTGCCCGTAGTGGACCGTGCCCACTGTCACGCGCCAGAACCCGGCTTCCTTGGCGGGCTTTACCCCGCGATAGCCGTGCGGCGGCGCGTCTCCCATGTAGCCACGGATTGCCACGCGTGTCCTCCCGCAGTTGACGGCGTCCGGCAGGTGGCGAAGGTTTCGCCGCCGGCAGTCAAGTCGGTCGTGGTTTTCATGGTCAATATGCATACCCGGCGGTGCCCTGCCCGCGATCAGGCTGTGCAGCGATCGGTTTTCCGTGCGCTTGCAGCTGACCCGGCTGTGCCCCTGTCGGTGCCGGATGCTGTACGCGTAGCCGTTGTTCAGGTGTAGCGCCAGCCCGTCCACCAAGGGCACGTCGGCATAGTCGATCTTGGCCCACACCCACGTGCCCTTGGGTCCGCGCACCGGAACCTCGACGTAGTCGGGCAAAAACCGAAAGGGCGGCCAGTCGATGTAGGTCACGGGTTGTTCTCCTCACCGACTATATCGTACCACCCCCCTAGTTAGTCAAGCCCTTGAATATCATCCGTTTCGCCCAAATGCTGCGCTTCCTTGTACGTGCCGTCCGTCAGCAGGAAGCGGTGGTCAGGCGTGCAACGGATTACCGCGCCGTTTTCCAGTTCGACCTCGACCAGATCGCAGGTGCGCATGGTCTCGCGCGGCTTGCAGCCGGTTGCAATCCGGGCCTCACCGTCAAACGTCACGATCTCCACGTCGGCGCCGGTCGCTGCCAGTTCGTCGAACCGCACGTCCCTGCCATCAGCGAGGCGAACTAGCGTATCGCCCGTGAAGCAGCCGTTCGGCGGGTGATCGACCTTCTGTTTCTCGGTGTTCAGTTCCAGCTGGGTCAGTTCGACCTTGAGTTGTTCGCTGTCGAGCAGCGCCAGCCGGTCCTCGTACATCGACCGGCGAAATTCCTCGTACGGCTCGGTGGTGCGGTCCATGGACAGCGCCCACGACTTGATCCCGGTCTTGTTGATCGCCTGCCTGCTTTCCGCGCTCTGGAAGCCGTCGTAGGTGATCGCGTACAGGTTGAAGCCATAGTAGGTGGACAGCAGCATGACCCACCGGCGGACCTCGGCGATGTCCAGTTCGCGCTGCGGACTTGGCTTGATCGCGCAGGCCATGACGTTGGTGATGACCGGCGCGCGCTCGATCACCCCGTCGCGCAGCACGTTCTGCAAACCCTCCAGACGCGACACGGCGACGCCGCAACAGTCGCCGGTGAGCGACAAGTCGATATGCGCGAAGTGGGGGCGCTGCTTGATGCTGGCGGGCAGGCTCTCCAGATATTGCCCCTGCCACTGCGGCATCCCCCGCGTCGCCAGTTCGGCGTAAGTGTCGGTGCAGTAGGGCCGCGTCTTGCGCTCGGTGCGGCGCTGGATCGCCTCGATGATCTTGTGGCGCTGGCCGATGAACGGGCTGATCGCGTCGGTGGCGACGCCGACGATGTCGCGCAGCGCGCCCTCGGGATCGACGATGAAGCGTTCGCGGTACTCGATCGGCAGCGTCTCGATCTTGGCGCGCTCGGGGTAGTCGATCCCCGGCATCATGCCATTCTCGATCACCTTGGTCCGGTACTCGTCCGTGCCCACGACGATCTGGAACTTCTCGCCCGAGAAGCGGTCCTGCGGCACCACCTCGTACTGTTTGCGGCGCAGGCACAGGATGCCTTGCAGGTTGTGCTTCTTGACCTCGTCCATGCGCTGGTCGAGGAAGTCGGACTTGTAGCGGGTGGACGACAGGATGCACAGCACCCCCAAGGTGTAGCCCCGCGTCGTGAACGAACGGCCCTGACGACGGGCGATGTTGTCGTAGACCTCGCGGGCCTGATCGAACTTGCCCCCGCCGCCGCGCGAACCCACGGCCTGCTTGGAGTTTTCGATGATCCGCATGAAGTTGACTTCGTCGAGCATCGACCCGGCGATGGCCTGACCAAGGATCGCCTCGATGTTGGCGAGCGCGGGCACGATGGTGACGCCCGAGTTGAAGATCAGTTCGGTCTCGCGCTGCTTGTCCCACGTCAGCCACCGCTGCACGAACGGCATCGACGTGAACATTTGCCGGAACGGGCGGTAGATGACGCGCCGGGTGATCGCCTGACTGACGCTCTGGAACATGAACACGATCGGCGTGATCGCGGCGAGGTTGTACATCAGCTGCGGGGTGTTGAAGCACTCGAACAGGTAGGCTTGGTGCGCGATGGTGACGTAGCTCAAGGTCGTCTTGCCGGTGCCGGTCGCGCCGCCGAGCAACGCCTGCCGGACCGGTGCGGCGCCGGTGAAGACGTCGGGGTTCATCATGCGGATGTCACGGCGCAGCGCGGGCCAGATTTCCTGAATGTTGCCAAGGAACTCGGGGCTTTCGCAGAACTCGTCGATGGTGACGGGCACGCGTTTCATGAAGGCGAGGTGGCGCAGCTTGTGCAGGTTGTCGCGTTCGCTGGCTTCCTCCAGCGCGTGGGCGTAGATTTTCGCCATGCGGCTGTGCGGACCGTGCAGGCCCTCGGCCTCGGACTGCAACCGCTCGGCCTCGTTGAGCAGGACATGGCGGACGCGTTCCCGGCGCTCGTTGCGCACGTCCTCGATCCGCGAGCGCAGGCGCGGGGCGACTTGGCTGTCGGGGTAGCGGGCAGCGTCGGTCATGCGCGCGTCCTCACCCGTGCCGGCGGCAAGCCGGGGCCATCGTCGATCCGGGTATCCCAGCCGCCCGCGCTGTCCTCGGTGTCCGCGAAATCGTCGCCGTCGGGGTCAAGCGTGTCACCCGGCTCCGGTTCGGCCGGGATGCCGCCGGTGTCGCCCAGCGACCGTGCCGCCGGGTCCTGCCAGCCGCCCCCTGCCCCGTCACCGCCCGGGCCGCCGCCGGGATCGCCGGGGATGTCGATGGCGTCCTCGTCGCCGATGTCGTCGATCGGGCCGTGCGCGGCGTCCACCAGCGCGTCGATGACGCCGTTGATCGCCCCGGACAGCGCGCGGACGGCGGTCACGCTCTCGTCCTCGTTGCTGGCTTGCAGCGACACGCCCCGGAAGCCGCCGACCTTCTCGATGAACTCGAACTCGTTGCGCATGACGGTCATAAGGCTGTCGCGGGCGCGGTGCTTGTCCACCTCGGACGAGCCGCCGCGCTGGAGCGCGAAGAACGCGCTTTCGCGGAGCGAGCGGAACATTTGCACGTGCTCGGCGATGACCCCCATCCCGTCGAAGCGGGTGACGGCGGCCTCGCGCATTTCCTTGCGCGCCTCGGTCAGCAGGGCGCGGGTCCACGTCAGGCCGAACTGGAAGGTCTTGGCGATGTCCTCGTCGCGCACCCCGGCCATCGCCATGCGCAGCATTTGCTGTTTGGCGTAGACGCGTGCGGACGAACCACCCTCGACCGCCTTGATCTGGCGGTAGCGCACGGCGGGTTCGGCCGAGAGGCTATCGCCGTAGATGAACGTCCCCTCGGCGGTGGGTGCCGGTTCAGGCTGCGCGGCAGCGACGTTGTCGTCCACGGCGATCACCCGCCGGGTGCGGGGCCGGGCCGGCGGGAGGGGTCGAGGTGCCTGCGCCATGGGTCAATCCCATGCGAACGGGGGAAGATAGATCACGGGCGCGCTCCCTCATACCCCTTGACGGGGATTGGCTGGACCCTACACATGTAGGGAGGCCGTTAGGGAAGTGCAACGCCGTAACTCGCTGCAACCAGTTGCAACCGGCGGGAACGCGCCGGAAAATCAGGCGAGGATTTTGCCCGGCGCGGTCTGGCCCGACGTGCGCACGGTCGTGCCCCGGGCGCGCAGTTCGTCGGCGACGCGCTGGATCGTGGAGATACCCACGCCGTACTTGTCGCGCAGCTTGGCGTACGACAGCCCGCCCTTGGTCAGGTCAGCGGCGATGGCCGCGCGGGTGTCGTCGGGGACGGTCGGCTGGCCGTACTTGGCCGCGCGTTCCTTCCAGAAGGCATCGGCGATCTGCGAGGCGAGGGCATGGGCGTCTTCGGGCGAGTGCACGCCGAGCAGGCCGTTATAGACCGCGTCCCATACTTCCTGTCGGATGATCGTCTGCTTTGCCACCATGCCCTCGTCTGATACCGGGGGCTTGGTATGTGCCGTTGACGTGGTACTGTCAAGGGGCAAAATGGGGTAAGGCATGGTAGCGCATAGGGTCGGGGGTGAGGTGGGCTGGGTCGCAGGTGCCCCCCTCACCCCCTTCGTGGGTACGCCGGGACGGGGGTCAGGCATACGCACGATCTCGCTTGAACTCGCGGGCCTCGCAGCGGGCCATGTCACGGGCCTTGGCGTTCGCGCGGCGCTCGCGGGTGCGAACCCGGGCGGCCTGCGCTTCACCGTCGATGACGAGGACGACGTTCTGGAAAGTCTTGCTCATGGGTGGTCTCCTTGTTTGCCGGGCCTGCCTGCCCTGCCCCATGACCATACCGGTTTGGCGGTACGGTGCAAGCGAAAAAACAGCCCGGGAGAAAATATCTCGCCGGGCTGCCGTCGCTCTATGTCGTGTCTGTCTAGGGGCGGGGATCAGCCCGGGCCGTCGCGGGCGTAGACAGTCACGATACGCTCCTTGGAGGGAACAAGGCGGGTGCGGCGCAGGCGTTGCTCTGCCCATTGGCCGGGGAAGCTCGCCCACTCCCAGACAGCGTTGCCGCACATGCCGATCCCGGCGCAGATCAGCAACCCGGCGGCGGCGATCAGTGACACCGCCCCGCCCAGCGCCCAGAGCACCAGATGGAGCGGCAGACACAAGGCGCGGACCAGCCCGATCATGCAGGGGCTTCCGCGTTGGTGTCAGGGTGCGCGTCAGGGCGGACATCGGCCAGCGTGTTGGCCTTGCCGTTGCCCACGGCGGGACGCCATGCCTGACTGTAGGCGTGGTTCTCGATGTCGAGCTTGACGAACACGTTGTCCATCATCAGCCGCTCGATCTCGTGGCGGTCCGCGCCGATGCCCGCGCAGACTTCCTCGATCGGCACGCCGTGGTCTTCGACCAGCCCCTTGATAAGCGTGTGCATAAGGCTGGCTTGGTGCGACCCCTTGGCGCGGTTGATGCGCACGGTGAGCATCATGCGCTCGGCGACCGAGAGCTTGAGCACGGCGGCGGGCACCCGGCCCCCCGACATCGCCGCCACGTCCTTGTCGATCTTGGTCATCGTCGAGCGGTGGAAGCCGTCGATGATCTCGTAGTAGGTCGTGGGCGCGCAGTCGCAGGGACCGGCCGGCGACGCCGGTTCGTTGTGCACCGCGCAGTCGGAGGCGTGCTCCACTTCCTCGCTGACCAGCACCGGCTGTATCCAGCCGTTGGTGAGCAGGCTGTGCTTGATGAGCTTGAACTCGGGACCGAGCACGTGGTTGGGGTTCCACGAGTTGGAGCGCAGGTCGTCGGTGTGTATCCAGCGGATGTTGTTGATCGGCAGGTCATCGAACGCGACGACGTGGATGCCGGCGTCGGCCGGGGTCAGCGCCTCGGCGGCCAGCTTGGGCCGGGCGGTTTTCGTGCTAGTCACGCATCTTCTCCTCGTCACTATCGGGGAAATCATCACCCACAAGTGTCGTGTAGGTGAAACGCCGCTCCATCGTGTGACCCTCACAGAAGTGCACCATGGTGCGGCGGTTATCGACGGCGATGCTCTGCCCCGGGGCGAGCAGCACGCGGGTCGCGTAGTCGGGTGCCTGCGCGAGGACATGAGCCAAAGCCTCGTGCGCGCGCTGTGTCAGTGGCAAGGCGTTGGTGTGGCCCCGGAACAGCGTCTCGCCGGTCTCCGGGCAGGGTTCGGCCATGGCGAACAGCACCTGCCCTTCCCCATGCTCCCGAAAGGTCACGAACTGGCGGTAGAACAGCACCTCGACCAGTTCGTCGGGCATGTCGCGCACCAGACTGACAATGTCGATCACGTCGATACTGACGTTGTCGAAAAGGCCGACGTTGTGCCACGTCACCATGTCGGCAGGCGCCGGGCGGTCAGTATCGCAGGCGAACACCACGCCGGGGGCGGGCTTGAAGAAATCCATGCGGTCGCATTGCAACCCGCTGCAACGGGTGACGGTAGCGGTACTCATGGGCGTGGCTCCTCGAAGGCGATCATCGCCCGGGTCGGGTTGTGCTTCTTGGGGATGCCCCGGCGGTAGTTGCCGTTGACGAGGTTCTGCCAGACCCAAAGCAGCGGCATGTTGTAGCAGGGCGCTGCCCCCTTGCCGCGCAGGCGCTGTCCGTCGCGGCAGGTGCGGGCCTTGTGGATCGCCTTCATCGCCAGCGCTTGCGCCACCGGGTCGGCGATATTCTCACGCACGTATTGGGTCATGCCGCCCCAGCCGCGCGCGTAGCGGGCGACGGTGCCTTCGATGTCGATGTCCTGCGCGTACCGCTCGTGGGTCAGCATTTCAGGCCACATCGTGGTGATCTGCGTGAACAGGGTCGGGTAGCTCTGGCGAAGGCCCTCCAACTTCCCCGACGTTACAAGGTCGAGTGGGGGTGTTCCGGCCCGCAAGGCGCTACCCGAATGCATATTGATGTCGTAGGCCAGCGTGTAGGGCACGCCCTCCTCGTAGAAGAAGCGGAACACGTCCTTGACCGACCAGTCGTAGATCGGCCGGGCCAAGTCCACGCCCTTCATGCCCTCGGTGTGCTTGAACACCCAGCACGTCTCGGGCTGGCCCTTCATCAGGACCATGCGGATCATTTCGTTCTCGGTGAAGCGGTGCGAGTTGATAAGCACCGCCCGGCCCTTGGGCTTCATGCAGGCGACGATCGCGCGGCGCTCATGCTCGCGCACGAACGGTTCGTTCTTCCCCAGCCCCGGCACCGTCAGCACCGCGTGTTCGGGCGGCAGGCGGCCCCACTTGTCCTTGCGGGTCTTGTCCCACAGGATCACGTTCTTGCGCTCGCCTATGACTACCATCGGCTCGACCTGCGGCGCGGCGATCCAGCACCCCTCGAAGCGCGGATCGGCGAAGTAGGTCTCGACGGTGCGGATCACCTCGTCTTCGATGAACTCCATGTCCACGAACGAGAAGCGCACCGGCCGGGCCGTCATCCCCATCTTGTCGTAGGTGCGGCGCAGAAGCTCCAGCGTGAGACCGCTGTCCTTGCCGCCCGAGTACGTGACGATGATGTCGTCGTAGCTGCGGACAAGGTACTCCATCCGGGCGTAGGCGGCTTCGAGCACGGTGTAGGGCAGGAACTCGGTCTTGCCCGCGTACGTGACCTGTTCGTAGCTCTCGCTCATTACAGCGCCCCCCCGAACTCGGCCATGAACGCGGTGATGCGCTCGGCCACGGTGATTGCGTCGGGGTAGCGCGCGGCCAGCCAGTCCATGCGGTCGAGGAACTGGAACAGGCGCGGCTGGTCGGTGAACTGGAGCGTGGTGGTCGGGGACTTGTCGATGGCAAACTTGGCCCCTGCCCCACTGCCCGAACCGCCGCCGCCTTGCGCGGCGCCTTCCTGTTCCTGCCGGAAGCGCATGAACGCGACGTCGTCCTCGGTGAAGCCAACGGCCTCATACTGCGCACGGTCGAGCGCGATGCGGTCGAACTCGTTCAGCACCTCGCGCTCGTCCATCGGGGACAGCTGCTGGATGCGGTTGTGCGCGATGGCGTAGGCGCGGCGCTTCTCGGCGCTCTCGAACTTGATCGGCAGCACCGGCACCTGCGCGATGCCCATGCGCTTGGCCGCGTAGAGCCGCCCGTGGCCTTCAATGACGATCAGCGTGTCGGCGCAAACCCCGATCGGGTCGTTGAACCCGAAGTCGCGGATCGACGCCTCGATCTGGCGCAGCTGCTCGTCGGAGTGGGTGTTGACGTTGCCCTCGTCGGGGATAAGCGTGGCGACGTCCGCAAGGACGATGGTGCCGGGGGTCAGTGCCATGACAGGTTCTCCACGTTCTCGGCGCTCGCCGGGTTGGCGCGAAGGCCGGTGGGCGTGAGGTTGCCGGCGACGGCGTCGGCCAGCACCGCCTCAAAGGTATCCCCGGACCCCTCGCCGTAGGTCGCCTGCGCCTTGACCATGAACGCCTTGAAGCGGTCGCGCTCGGCCTCGGTCGCCCAGACGATCTCGAACTCGGCGGGGGCGGCGTTGGTGTGGCGGGTCTCGGTGGTGGTGCCGTTGGTCGGCACCGGGGCATCGACCATCTGGAACAGCGTCGCGGCCGATGCGCTGTCGAAGCCCATGTCGGCGAAGTTGGCGTGGGCACCCTCGACGATCTCGCGCAGCTGCGCGGCGAGCGCGGCGAAGTCGAACGTCGAGTTGAGCGCGATCTTGTTGTGGGCGATGCGGTACAGGTCGATCATGTCCTGCGTCAGGTCGGCAGACAGCACGATCACCGGCACCGTGTCCATGCCCAGCTGCATCGCGGCCATCAGGCGGCCATGCCCCTCGACGATCACCCCGTCCTCGGTGATGCCGATCGGATCGTTGAACCCGAACGCGGTGATCGACGCCTTGATCGCCTCGATCTGGCTTTGCGGGTGGGTCTTGCTGTTGTGCGCATAGGCCCGAAGCTCGCTGACAGCGCGGGTGTCTTGGCGAATGCGCAGAACGGGTGTGGGGCTGGCTTTGCTCACAGGGCGGGTTCCTTCGTTATTTGCTACCTACATATGTTGCCTGCACGCGTCAACCGGCTTGCGGCGAATTGCGCGCCGGGTTGCGTTCCGGGGTGCGCGCCGAGTTGCCAAGGAAGGCGGGCACGTGGGCTTCGGTGTAGGTTTTCCAGCCCTTGACCCAGCGCGCCGTCAGCGCCGAGCGGACGATGTCGCGCTCCGTCAGGCGGACCACGGCGACGTCTTCCATGCGCGCGGCGTTGGCGATGGCGATCACCGCTTGCAGCCCGTTGCAAAGTTCGAGGTCGGTCTGCTCGATGTCGCCGTCGATCACGACCTTGGTGTTCTCGCCGATGCGGGTGGTGAACAGCTTCATCTGTTCGACCGTGGTGTTCTGCGCCTCGTCGAGGATCACGAACGCGTCCTCGAACGTCAGGCCGCGCATGTAGGTGAACGGCTCGACCCGCAGCGTCTTGGCGCCGATCATCGCCTTGATCGCGGCGTCCCCCAGCCGCTTGCGCAGCACCGCGACGATCGGTTCGGCCCACGGCGCGAGCTTCTGGTCGATGTTGCCGGGCAGGAAGCCGTGCTTCTCGCCGCCCGCTTCGACCGCCGGGCGTACGAGGATGATCTGCTTGATCTGGCCCGCCTTGAACATTTGCGCGGCGAGGCTGGCGGCAAGGAACGTCTTGCCAGTGCCCGCCGGTCCCAAGGCGATCGTCATGGTGTTGGTCTTGAGGCTGGCGAGGTAGCGTTCCTGTCCGGGGGTCTTGGGTTTGACGGGGGCTTGGGTGGTCTGGAAGGTCTCGGCTTGGGTCTCCTGCCGGGCGCGGCGCTTCTCGGCTTTAGTCGGCCGGGCGCTCTGACGTGGGGTCGGACGGGGAGCATTCATCGTCGTGTCCTTTCAGGGAGGCGCGCTGCTCTGCCGTCGTCTTGCGAACGTGACAGGGGATGCACAAAATCTGGATGTTTTCCGGTAGCCAGTACCGGATGTCGCGCGGCGCATCGCGCAGGCGGCGCACGTGATCGACGTGCCACGCATCGTCGAGACGGTCGGCCTTCTTGCCGCACGACGCGCACTTCCCCTTGTCCCGGCGGAACAGGAAAATGCGCGCACACTTGGGATCGGATGCGACCAGATAGAGGTCGAGGCAGCGCGCGTGCCAGCGGCGCGGGCGGCCATTCTTGCCGGGGATAGTCGGTTCGCCGCACATACGACACAGGCCAGCCGGCGCGTTGCCAAACGGCAATTCAGGCGGTCGGCGGTGGTCGGTCGTGTCGGCCATCGGTCCCTCCGGGGTCACCCCCTAGATAGGGATCGTCCCCCTAGACGTGTAGGGGTCAGTCAAGCATTTCGGGTGTGATCGTATGCGAGCCGAACTCGCCGTAGGCACGGTGGTAGATCACCGTGTCGATCCGGCGTTCGCTCCACCAGCCGCCGCGTGCCGCGTGGGCATCGCGCGCCGCCATGGTCGGGTGCTGGCGCAGTTCGCAGCCGGGGTAGTCCTTGATCTCGCGGTGGTGGCGGTGGCCGGTGTGGATGTAGACCTTGGCGCAGCGCCCCCATGCTTCGCGGAACTGCGCGGCGAACAGCGCGGGCAGGCTCTCGTTCTTGCGCAAGTGGCCGTGGTGGAAGCCCAGCAGCGTGTTGCCCCACTCGATCGCGTAGAACGGCAGGTCGCTATCGTGGACGGTGACGCGCGGCTCGTTCTCGTAGAGGCAGGCGAACAGCTTGCGGAGCCACAGCGACGAGACGATGTCGTGGTTGCCCTCGGCGATCAGCAGGATGACGTGGCGGTGCTTGGTCAGCGCCTGCGCGACGAGGCCCCGGATCAGGCGGATGGCGATCTCGACGACCTTGCCGAAGCGGCTGTCGGCATCGAGCACGTGCCCGTGGGTCGGGGTGATGGCGGCGAGGCCATCGTAGTGCATGAAGTCGCCTTGGATGTTGACGAGGCCGGTGTCGGCCGCCGGGCTGCCCGCCACCATCGCGGCCATGGCCTTGCGGGCGGTGTCCTCGGCGATGCCGGTGTCCCAGTCGGCCCCGCCTTCGCGGTGCCACGCCATCATGCCCAGATGGTAGTCGGTGAAGGTGTAGAGCGCCAGCAGGTCCTTCTTGACCTTGGCGCTGAACGGCACCGGCGCAGCGTGCTTGATCTGCTCGGACATCGCCGCGACCGCGTGTTCGAGCGCGCGCAGCACGTGCGCCGCGTCGGGGTTCTGGCGCTCCCATGTACGCTCGACGACGCCGTCCCGGTCCCGCGCCACGGTGACCTTGCCCATGGCGTAGCCCGGGGCGACGCCGTGGTTGAAGTGGCCGGGCGCGAAGCCCGACAAGGACGCCTTGGTCTTGAGCGCGCGGAGCGAGCGGGCGACCACGTCGTTGGACAAGCCCAGCGCGGCGTTGGCGGCGGTGGCATTGCCGTGCTTGGCGATGGCGTCGAGAAATTCGCGCTGCCGGGGCGAGGCGAGATCGTACAAGCGTTGCTGGTACTCGGCGGATTGGTCGATGTCGGCCATAAGTCCCTCCGGGGGTTGCACCCGGTAGATAGGGACTTATGGCTACATGTGTAGGGTTGGTGTCAACTACGCCCCGCAACTACGCCTTGTCGGCGCGGTCCTGCGCGGCCTTGTCCGAGTAGACCAACCCGGCGTAGCGCTTGGCGAGCTTGGCCTTGTTGGCACCGAGCGTAGTCTCGCGGCTGATGCCGAGCGCGGTGCGGATGCCCTGCATGAAGAACTCCAGATCGCCCAGTTCCTCGATCACGTTCGTCATGTCGAGCGGCTTCTGGTAGACGACGTGCGCCTTGATCGCGTCGAGCAATTCGCCCGCCTCGCCGGCAACGCCCGTCCCCATGTGCCACAGGTTGGCCTGTTCCGCCGTCAGGGCGGCGCGCACGTCCTCGCCGGGCTTGTTCAGCGTTGCGACAAATTCATGGTAGGGCAGGCTCGCGAGCTTGGCGTCGGTGATGTCAGGATTGGTGTCGGACATGGGGTAGGCTCTCCGGTTGGTTGGGGTTACTGGCAGGCTTCGCAGGTTTCGTACTTGGCATCGCCCTCGGGGACGAACACCGACGGCTTGTCGAGGGTGTTGTCGGCGTCCACCGCGCCCGCGATTGCAGCGCGTTGCACCGACTTCGAGCGCAGGTAGTACAGGCTCTTGCTCCCGCCTTCCCACGCCAAGAAGTGCAGCAGGAACATTTCCCACTTGTCCACGTCGCCGGGCACGAACAGGTTCACGCTCTGCGCCTGCGAGATATACTCGGCGCGCGCATTCGACATGCGCACCAGCGCGAACTGGTCGATCTCGAAGCTGGTCTTGAACACGTCCTTCTCGTCGGCAGCTAGAAATTCCAGATGCTGCACCGAGCCGCCGTGTTCGAGGATCGAGGTCCACGTCGCCTCGTTGTCGGCGCCGTAGCGCGCCAGCGTCTCGGCAAGGTAGGGGTTCTTGACGACGAAGCTGCCCGACAGCGTCTTGTGCGTGTAGACGTTGGCGGGGATCGGCTCGACGCCCGCGCTGGTCCCCCCGGCGATGATCGAAATGCTCGCGGTCGGGGCGATCGCCATGGTGTTGGAGAAGTATTCGGCCTCCTCCATCGGGAACGCCTCGGGGTCGAGGTCATGCGCGTCCTGCCAGTCGGCGCACGGGCCGCGCTGCGCGGCGAGCTTGCGGCTGGCCTTGGTCGCCTCGGCGTTGATGTGAGCGAAGATCACCTCGTTCCACTGGTCGGCGGACGAGCTATCGAACGGCACCAGCAGGCTCTGGAGCAGCGAGTGCAGCCCCATCACCCCCAGCCCCACCGAACGCTCGTTGAGCGCGGCATAGACCGCCCGCGACATCCCCGCCGGGGCCTTGTCGGCAAAGTCGGTGAGCACGTTGGCGAGGAAGCGCATGACGTCTTCGATGAAGCGCTCGTCGCGGCCCCACTCGAAGAACTTCTCGGCGTTGAGCGAGGACAGGCAGCACACGGCGGTGCGGTCGATGCCGTGGTGGTCGGGGCCGGTCGGTAGGGTGATTTCCGAGCACAGGTTGCTCGTCGTCACCATGAGGCCCAGTCGCTTGTGGTGCTTGGGGATCGCCCGGTTCACCGTGTCGGAGAACACGATGTAGGGTTCGCCGGTGGCAAGCCGCGTGTCGATGATCTTCTCGAACAGCGTGCGCGCGTGCACGGTCTTGCGCACCGAGCCATCCTTGGGGGAGCGCAGGTCCCACGTGGTGTCGGCGCGCACCGCCTCCATGAACGCGTCGGGGATCAGCACGCCGTGGTGCAGGTTCAGGCTCTTGCGGTTGAAGTCGCCCGACGGCTTGCGGATTTCGAGGAACTCCTCGATCTCGGGATGGGCGACGTCGAGGTAGACCGCCGCCGAGCCGCGCCGCAGGCTGCCTTGGCTGATCGCCAGCGTCAGGCTGTCCATGACGCGCACGAACGGGATGATGCCCGACGTCTTGCCATTGAGGCCCACCGGCTCGCCGATGCCGCGCACCTTGCCCCAGTAGGTGCCGATGCCGCCGCCGTTCGAGGACAGCTTGAGGTTTTCCGAGTAGATCGCGTCGATACCGTCGAGACTGTCGGGCACCTGATTGAGGTAGCACGAAATGGGAAGGCCCCTGCCCGTTCCGCCGTTGGACAGCACCGGCGTCGCCGGCATGAACCACAGCTGCGAAATGTAATCGTACAGCCGCTGCGCGTGCGGGCCGTCATCGGCGAACGCGCAGGCAACCCGGGCGAACATCATCTGGTAGTTCTCGCCGGGCAGCAGGTAGCGATCGTCGAGCGTCGCCTTGCCGAAGTCGGTGAGGAGCGCGTCGCGGTCGCGGTCGATGGCGATGGCGAAACGGGGTCCGAAATAGGTTTCCAACATGTGTTACGCTCCCACCTTGCAACGCGTTGCACTGGCAGCGCTGGCGGCCTGCAATCGGTCAAATTTCGCCCACACGCCGTCGGCGCCGGACCACGTCCCCCGGCTTGCGCCCTTGGAGTATTCGGTCGCGCGGGTCTCGAAGAAGTTGGCGTGCTCGACGCCGTTGAGGAGCGGCGACAGCCACGGCAGCGGGTGCGCACTCTGCCCCGGGTGATAGCCGTAGAGGTTGGCGTCGAGCCGCAGCTGCGCCAGCCGCCAGTCGGCGAGGTAGCGGATGTACGCCTTGAGGTCGTCGGCCGTCATGCCCTCGACCGGCCCGGCCTCGAACGCGAGGTCGATGAACGCGTCCTCCAGCCTGACCGTGTTGCGGCAGCATTCGACGATGTCGTCGCGCACCGCCGGGGTCATCGCCCCGGTCTCGCGGCACCACTCATGGAACAGGCGGATGATGCCCTCGCAGTGCAGGCTCTCGTCGCGCACCGACCACGTGACGATCTGCCCCATGCCCTTCATCTTGTTGAAGCGCGGGAAGCCCATCAGCATCGCGAACGAACCGAACAGCTGCAAGCCCTCGGTGAAGCCGCCGAACATCGCCAGCGTGCGCGCCACGTCCTGCACGGTGTCCACCCCGAAGGTGCCCATGTAGTCGTGCTTGGCGCGCATGGCGTCCAGCTGCATGAACACCCCGTACTCGCTTTCCGCCATGCCGATCGTGTCGAGCAGGTGCGAGTAGGCCGCGACGTGGACGGTCTCCATGTTGGAGAACGCCGCCAGCATCATCTTGACCTCGGTGGGCTGGAAGATGCGCCCGTACTTGTCGTGGTAGCAGTTCTGCACGTCGATGTCGGCCTGCGTGAAGAACCGGAAAATCTGCGTGAGCAGGTTGCGCTCGGCGTCGGTGATCGTGCCGTCCACCCATTGCTTGCAGTCTTCGCCGAGCGGCACTTCCTCGGGCATCCAGTGGATTTGCTGCTGGCGCTGCCAGAACATATGCGCCCACGAGTAGCGAAAGGGCTTGTAGGCGGTGCTCGCGGTGAGCAATCCGGGGGTCGGGGCGGCGAGATTTGGGGCGTTTTCGATCATATTGGTAACCTACACGTGTTGCCCTTGGGGGTCAAGCGAAATGGGTGTCCCTGCACCGGGTTGCAATGGGTGTTCCGCACGTGATCCGCACGTGATCCGCACGCGATCCGCGCTGACGCAGGACAGCAAAAAGCCCGGAAGGGATTGCTCCCAACCGGGCTTTCCGGGGCCGTGAGGCCGCAGCGCCGTTAGGCGACCTGCGCTTCCTCGGCACCCTCGGGGCCGTGCTCCCCTTGGGTCAGGTTCTCGCCCGCCTGCCCGACGATCTCGCCGTCCGCCGCAGTGGCAGTGAGCGTGACGCCAAAGCGGACCGCGACGACTTCGAGCATCGTCTGGAGGTCAACCGCCGTGCCCTCGGTCATCAGCGACCAGTCGTCGCAGATGTACTTGAACGCGTCCGACAGGTCCTCGGTTCCGGCCAGCGACTTGGCGTGCTGGAGGGCACGCTCGGCCGACGCCGCCGCATCGCTCTGGAGGCGGAAGTTGAACTGCGAGACGGCAACCTTTTCGTTGCTCCCCGCCGTCTGGCGCCGGGCCACCTCGTAGGACGAACGGATGTGCGAGGTCAGTTCGTCGCGGGTGTGTTCCTTGGCGTAATCGACCAGCGCGTCGAAGTCCTCGGCCAGCTTGTCGGGGCTGACGTTGCCGACCCGGACGATCTGGATGGCCTTCGACCAGCCGATTTCGCGCAGGCGCTGTTCGTTGATGCCGGCGGCCTGCACCTGATCGAACACCGAGATCAGGTAGCGAGCCTTGCGGTAGTCGATCGCCAGTTCCGCCTTGGCATAGTCGGCGAACCCGCGCTTGCCGTCGTAGCCGAGCCGCTTGTAGACGCCGCTCTCCGCGACGTAGGCCAGCACGCCGCCGAGCGTGTAGTAGGTCTCGTCGATGCGGTTGGCGAGGCTCTTGGCCGCGATCAGCGCCGCGTCGGCCTCGGCCATTTCGTCCTCGCTGACCGATGCCAGCGCCGCCCGGACCATCGCCGAACGCATGCTGCCGGTGTGCTCGATCACCGCGAGATCGGTGCCGGTCGTGCCCTCGGCCGTGTCGTCGGAAGTGCCCTCGGCCGGGACCTCGGTCGTGTTCGCGGCGGCAGGCTTGATGGCCTTGCCCGCGTCCTTGGTGCCAGCTTCCTTGGCCGCCTTGGCAGCCGCCGCCTTGGTGGCCTTCGCGCCCTTGGCCGCGCCCTTGCCCTTGGCCGGGGCCTTGGCTTCGGTTTCCTCGGTCACCAGCGGAAGCTCGTCGCCCGGCTGTTCATCGACGCCCTCGCGGCCCTCGACAGCGGGGTCGATCTGGTTGGCTTCGTCGGGCTGGATCACCTCGACTTCCTCGGGGAACAGCGTGTCGGTCTCGGTGACGTCGGTACGGGCGTTGCCCGCTTCGTCGAGCATATCGATCACGAGGCCGCCGTCGGGGTTGATCGCGCGGATGCGCACGGTGTCGCCCGCCGTCAGCAGCGGATCATCGACCTGATCGGTGTAGCCCTTGAAGCGGACCACCTGCCCGACGTTCAGTTCCTTCAGTTCAGCCATGGTATTTGTCTCCTCTGTGATGTGCTGCCAACACGGTAGCGGGGTTTGGTCCGGTAGGGTTTCTCCCCGCCGATGCATCCCTTCTACAATGCGCGGGCTACAAGTCAAGCCATTTGCAACCCGGTTGCACTTTTTTCGGGCGGGTTTTCGGGCGGGTTCGGTCTGGCGCGCTCGCGCACCTTGGGCAGCGGCAGCGGCGCGACGTACTCGATCTTGGCGAGACCCGCCGCGTGATCCTTGGTCGGCGGGGTGATCTGCCCGGTGAGCATGCCGGCGACGACGGCAAGGCTGGCGCTGTCCGCCATGTCGTCCTGCGGGAGTTCAATGCCGAAGCGCTTGAACAGTTCGAGCGCGCCCGTGCCCTTCCCCTTCGACGCCCCGCTCCCGGTGATCGCCTTGAGCCAGCAGCCCTTGGCGGCAATCGCCATCGGCACGCCGATCTGGCCGAGCGTCAGCTTGATGATGCCGCCCAGTTCGCCGAGCGAGTGCGCATGACTGTTGGCCGAGCCGAACGAATACCCCTCGATCACGATCAGCTGCGCCTGATAGCGCAGGACCTCGGTCACGATCTGGTCGCGCAGCCATGCCAGCCGCGCCAATCCGCGCAGCGATCCCGGCGCGAACCGCTTGGTCACCGCCTGCCCCGCGATGAAAATCGTCAGCGCCGTGGACGTCAGCGACAGGTCGAGACCCATCACGCAGGTCGCCACCGGCAACGCATGGTCCTGCAAGTGCGTCTGCACCTTGGGTTCGACCGGCTTGGGCGGGTGGCGCGGGGATGTCGGCATGGGAAATTCCTTTAGGTGTTCGGGGGGCCGGTGTTCGGCGGGGTTCAGGGGACTTGGAAGCACGGCACCAGCGCCGGGCATTTCTTGGCGCGGGGGCGGTCGATAGCCGAGCAGCTGGTGAGGCGCGGCGGGGGCGTGCCCTCGGCGATGGCGTCGCGCAGGCGCACGGCGCGCTCCAAGGATCGTTCCAGCACGCCAACCCACCGGGCGGTGGTGACGTCCACGTCGAACACCTTGTAGGGCGATCCCCAGCGGAACTCCTTCTTGGCGTAGACGAGGAGCACCTTGTCGTGGACGAGCAGCCCGGCCTTTTGCGCGAGGTAGCGATAGAGCAGCGCTTGGTTGATGTGCTCGGTCAGCGGCTCGGTGAGGCCGTCCCACTGGTCCGCCGTCATGGACTTGATCTCGACCGGGAAGAACCAGCGCGCGATGAACAGGCCCAAGTCGGGGTTGCCCACGATCTTGTTGTCGTGATCGAACCACGGCTGTTCGTGGTAGCGGTTGAGCGGCAGCTGGCACGTCGGGCACAGCTTGTCCTGCTTCGGCCGGGCGCCGATGTGCACGCTCGCCTCGCACGCGCACTTCCACTGCCCGTAGACCTTGAAGCCGGTTGCATCCCCGTCGGTGATGTTGTCGCGGATGTGTGCTTCGGCGGCGCGGCCATATTTCCACATCAGCCGGTGCCCGCCGGTGACCGCCTCGAAGTCGATGCGGCCCTGCACCGCGTTCAGCACATAGTGCCGCTCGCACACGTCCGAGCAGAGCGTGCTGACGTGGGCATAGCCGGGCCGCCCGACGCGGCTGGCCTCGACGCGGCGATCCTTGTTGTCGAGCAGCGTCTTCAAGCGGTCGCCGGTGAGATCGGGCATCGCCGGACGGATCGCGCCGGTATAGACCGCCGGGGCCATCGGATCGTCGTCGGTGTTGCCCCCCTGCCCGGTGCGCCCGGCCATGATGCGGATGCCGCCGGTGGGGGCGATTGCAACTGGTTGCACCTCGCCGGTGCCCTGCCCCGCCGCGACGCCGGCCAGCTTGCGCGCGGCGATCCGCGCCAACAGCCCGGTCACACGTCCTCCCGGTACTGCGCCAGCGCGGCGATGATGTCCGCGCCCGCCCAGCCGGGGAACACCAGACAGGTCTTGGGGTCGTGGCTCTGGTCGTCCACGACGATCTCCATGTAGGGGATTTCGGTGCTGCCCGCCGTGACGCTGGCCTCGACCTTCTCGATCATGTCGCGGGTGAGTGAATAGCTCCGGTTCTTGGTGGTCTTGCACTCCAGCCGGAACAACCCGACGCCGCGCACATCGCCCTTCTCGCGCCCTGCCCCCGATCCGCGCACCGCCCTGACCTTGCTGGCGGGCGTTGCTGCCCGGCCCAGCGCCTTGACCGCGCGCGCCTCGTGGGCGCGGCCCTTGCGCTGGTTGTCGTTGGTGGTGTTACCCCCCAGACGCTTCGGGTTGCGGATCACGGGCGGCATGGGTTCAGCGTACTTCCGTGACCGTGACGACAGCGGACGTGCGCACGTAGGACACGTCGTCAGGTCCGCTATCCGAGATCGAGACGACGTGCGCGTCCGCGTCGTAGATTGTGCCCATGGATTGCCCCCCGTCGATGCGCGACAGGACCACCCGCTTGCCAATCAGTCCGTGCAACCACGTTGCAAACGCTGCGTCTCGGCCCATCAGTTACAACCTCCAGTTCTTGGTATCCATGCCCATGATCCCCCGGGCGTGGCAGATCACTTGGTGCTTGAGCGCGTCATAATAGTCGAGATCGCTATACAAGTAGGCGACCATTTCTGCAAGCGATTTGAACTTCTCGTCGAGGTTCCACAGGCGGTACGGCGGCTTGCGGCCATCGTCGCCCGAGCCGGTGCACAGGCCGCGTTTCTTCGCCTCGCCCAGCACCGCCTCGGCCTCGTCGTAGGCGCGCTCGCCCAGCGGGTGGAACGGGTTGCGGATGAACGTGGTCTCGGCTTCCTTGAGGCCGTTGCCCAGCTTGTTCTTCATGCGCTTGAAGGTCATCAGGTTGTGGCTGGCCCCGCCGATGTCGAGACCGGTCGGCGAGTGGCTGTTCTTGCCGGTGACCACCTCCTCCTTGGCGAGGATGTCGTAGTGGTAGCTGGCGAGGTACGGCGTTGCCTTGCCGCCGGGCAGGACGCGCGGATCGCCGTACTGCACCATGCCCATGCGCCACTGGTTGACCAGTAGCACGGTGACCCAGTGATCGCGTTTGCGCTCGTCGAGGATCGCTTGCTGGAGCTTGCGGCAGAAGCGGCTGACCAGCTGCGCGTACTTGCCCATGACGCTGTCCTCGGTCGATGCTTCGATCTCTTTGAGCGGGATCAGGCCGGCGATGCTGTCCACCATGACGATCGAGGTTTCACGGGCGCGCACGACGCTGTCCACGAGGTCGCAGGCGTCCTCGCCGGTGGTCGGCTGGATCAGCAGCAGGTTCTCGTTGTCCATGCCGCCCTTCGCCCCCCAGATCGGGTCGTAGGTGCCTTCGATGTCCACCTTGGAGGCGACCATGTCAGGGAGCGCCTTCTGGAAGTTGGCGGTGATCGCATCGCCCGTCGCCGACTTGCCGCAGTGCTGCCAGCCGGTGAGCATGGTGACGAGACCCATCGGCACCCCGCCGAGCATGGCAAGGTCGAGCATGAAGCTGCCGGTGGTGCAGTGCCGGAAGGTCGGCCGGGCCGATGCGCGCATGATCGTGTGCGTGCCGAACCGCTTCTGGCTGGCCTTGAGCAGCTGCGCGATCTCGCTGTCCTTGTCGTCGAGCGGCGATGGCGGCGCGTCGGCGGCAAGGTCGAGGTCCAGCCCGGTCAGGTCACCGTCGAGGGTATCGGCCAGATCGTCCCCCGTGGGGCCTACACGTGTTCCTTCTGCAACGGGTTGCACTTTCGCGGCGGGTGCAGGACGGGCACGCTGGCGGACGCGGGTGGCAGGGAGCGCGGTGGCGGGCGTGGTCTCGGTGGTGTCGGCCATGGGGCAGTGCTTTCGTCAGGGGGAAGTGACCTAGATAGGTCAGGCAGGCGGCGCTTGCCAGTTGGGGGTGGTGTTGCGGGCGACCTCGCGTTCGAGCCAACGCTCGACGGTGTCGCTCATCATCGCGTAGACGCGGGCGATCTCGGTTTCCTCGGGCAGGCACGGCAGGGTAAGCTCGACGTCCACGCGCACCGAGTTGAAGTCGCCCATGTTGATGGTCTCGCCCGCCGCGAGCTTGAGCCGGGCGGGATCGGTCGGAAACGCGGGCACAAGGATGGTCTCGTTCACCACGGTCTCGCTCTCCGAGCCGTAGCGGGTCCGCTTCACCCGCAGGTAACCTTCGACGTGGCCGGCATCGGCGCTGGCGTCGAGGCTGCGCACGCGCTGGCGAATGCGCGGGGTCGGGGTGGCGGCGGTCTGGGTCATGGGGTCTCCTCTGTCATGGCCGCGAACAGCCGGTGGCGGGTTTCGGTGTGGTCGGCCCGGTAGGTCGAGGCCACGGTGTCGATGTGGTCGGCGAACACGCCGAGCAGGCGGTGCACCTGCGCCGGGGTGTACGTGTACGGCGCATGCGGATCGTCGCGCGCGGGCGCGGGCCACATGCCCTTGCCGATCACGTGGGCGACGTAGCCGCGTGCCCGGCCGAGCATCAGCGACAGGTCCTCGACCGAGTAGAACGCGTGAGCGTCCAAGGTCTGGTCGAGCGAGGCGCGGGCGTGGTTGACCACACTGACGCCGGTGCGTTCCCGGTAGAGCGCGCGCTGGCGCTGCTTTTCGGCGAGCGCAACCGACGGGTCCTTGTAGCGTTCCTTGCGGCGCTCACGGTGCTTTTCGAGAACCTTGGGGTCCTTCCAGTAGTCCTTGCGCGCCAATGCAGCAGCCCTCATGACGATCAACCCTCCATCGCCATAATCGTGGCCCCGCTCTCGCGATAGTCCTTGCAGCGGCGTGCAAACAATTTCCGCGACATATTACAGCTATCGTCGAACGGCGTGCGCCAGTAGGGGTCCGGTTTTTCCGGTAATGGGCGGCGGATACGCCCAATCAACTGGGTAGCTTTACCTCGCGGCAGCAAGTCCATGCCGGCGTCCCAGCGCGGCTCGTCGATGCCCTCGACGATCATACCGTAGGTTGCGAACACGAGTTGGCAGCGTGTCTTGGCGTGGGTCAAGTCCTCGTCGGAAATGTCCGTCTTCTTTACTTGGGTAACCACCCGCCCCCGGTCGTCGCGCAGCGGCCCCATCACCGGGCGCGGCTTGCCGTCAACCCACGCGACGCGACTGGCGAGGATATGCGCGGTCCACGAGACGATCTCGCCGGTCGCCTCGTCGATGTCGCGCTCGATGTACTCGGCTACCACGAACGTCTGGGGCACGACGGGGCAGTACCTGCCGCCATGGCGCTGCCCGGTGAACTGGCCCATCGCTTCCTTGGGTATGCCCAGCTGGTGGCAGGCTTCCATCACCGCCTGCACGTGTTCGACGTACTCGGAAACGTAGAGGCCGTTACGCCCGGCGCGGTAGTCCTGCCGGATCATGTCGGCCAGCCAGCGGTTGCGGCGCTTGTCCTCGGCCATCGCCTTGAGCTTGGCGGTGGACGACTTGGCGCGATTGGGGGTGCGCGCGGCATAGCGCACCGGGCGGATGGCGACGTCGAGCGCGGCGGCGTTGGAGCGCACCGCGATCCGGCCCAGATGGCAGAAGAAGATGGTCTCGCCGTTGTCGGTGCGCTCGACGGTCGCCGACAGACCCAGCCAGTGGTACGACGGAAACCGGAACGCGACCGGCGCGAAGAACTCGGTGCCGATCTTGTGCACCTCGTCGTAGATGACGTGGCCGAAGTGCCGGTAGAACGCGCGCGGGTACTCGCGCTGCGCCACCGAGTGCAGCATACCGACGACGAAGTCCTTGCCCTCGTACTCGCAGCGATCGGACTGGACCACGCCGATGCGCGACGGGTCCACGCCGAGCTTGTCGCCGATCTCGTCGTACCACTGGAGCATCAGCCGTTCAAGGTGGAGCAGGATCAGGGTCGGGCGGCGGATGACCTCACCCGCTTCGCGCAGGCTCACCACGGTCTTTCCGGACCCTGTTGCTGCCTTGGCGATGCCGCCGCGCTGCGTGGCGTGCAGGCGGCACAGGCCGTCGAAAAACTCGCGCTGCGCAGCGGGATCGAGCACGCGCGGATGGTTGAAGTCGGGGAGGCGCGGCACGGTGATCTCGTGCGCGCCGTGGGTGGTCTTGTCGAGCAGGTCGAGGCCCCTGCCCCGGAACGCCGTCAGCCCCCAAGCGCGCGGCACGCCGAGATATTCCCGCGCGGACCAGTCATGGTAGAGCGCGATTTCCTTCGGCTGCCCGGGATCGGAGAACCGGGGCTTGAAGGTCAGGCGAGCCTTGAGTTGGTCGCGGTGGTGCCGCGCACCGATGACCTCGTAGGGCACATAAAGCCACCCCGATAGGATCACCGGACGCGCGGAACCATTTACCGCTACGGGAGTTGCAACGTGTTGCACGGTCAAGCTACTAGCCTAAGCCATTGACTTTCCTCAAAATGGAATATCGTCGTCAAGGTCGTCGGCGAAACCGTTGCCGGTGGAGCCACCCTCGCCGCCCGTGCCGCCTTCACCCGCGCCGGACGCGCCGGACGCTGCGCTGCGGATGGTGCTGCCGCCGAAGCCGCCCGTGCCGGTGCCCGAGTTGCCGTCGTCGAACTGGTTGCGGGAATAACCGGACGAGCCGGGCAGGCCCGAACCGCCGCCAGCCGCGCCGAGATTGAAGCGCAGGCGGATCGCCTCGGCCGACGGCTTGGGGAAGGCGCGGGCGTAGTCGATCGGGTAGCAGTCCTCGTTCTCGACCTTGACCAGCTTGTTGTCCTTCTCGGTGTAGATCGCCGGGTGCGAGAACGTCTCCATGATGTCCTTTTCCGAGCAGCGCTCGACGAACACCGGCAGGCCAGTGCGCAGGCTCTGGTCGCCATTACCGCGCTTGAACACGACGTGGACACCGCGCAGCGGCGCATCGACGTGACCCGCCTTGACCTGCTGTGCGCGGATCGTGCTCATCATTTCCATGGCATCGCCCTTCAAGGAGACGAGGCGGCGCTGGTAGGCGTGCTGGGTGCCGTTCTTGTCGGTCCACGGACGCAGCACGTCGATGGTCAGGTAGGTGTTGTAGGACGGCGACAGGCCGACCTCCTGTTCGAGCGGATCGACCTCCCACTGGCGCGGGCTGGTGACGTACTGTTCGATCGGCCTGCCATTCTTCGGGTTCACCCGCTTGAAGCGGTCGTTGAACGTCAGGTCGTGCTCATACAGGCCCGGACCGAAGTCGTTGTCGAGGATGATCGCATCGACCTCGTCGCCCTTGGGCAGGAACAGGCGGTAGGGCACGCCGTACTCGGCCTGACGCTCCTCGCGGCGCTGCGCGACGTATTCCTGATGCTTCTGGTGACCTTCGATGGCGGCGGCGCCGGTGGTCATCCAGTCGGCGGTTGCGCCGGGGTTCTGCTGCGCGGGGCTGGCATTGCCGGCGTTCGGGTTCGGGTTACGCGACCGGGCGCGTACCGACGGCTGGGTCGTGGAGGTGATTGCCATGAGGATTACTCCTTGTCTCTAGGGCCATTTCGGCGTTCTTCGATTAGCCTTTCGGCTTCCAATTCCGGCACGTGCCGGTTGTGTCCGTCGAGGCCGCCGGGGCGGCTACCCAGACACTCACCTACACGTTGTAGGATACGTGCTAACTGTGGAGCAACAGTAAGCGCAAACCCGGCAGTAATCAAGCTAAAAGGGCTGATTTTGCTACCTACATTCCAAAAAAATGCGCCCTTGCCCTCCCATGCGACAAGGATTTTACCCGCGCCCTCGGGGCCTTGATCCATATCGAGCACCCGGCTCGACACGAACGCCAGCGGCGTTCCCCCCGCGTCGGGGATCACGGCAGAGCCGGTGCGTTGCAGCCGGTTGCAAAGTTCCTCGATCATCATGTCGTCGTCGGGGATGTCCACTCACATTGCTCCTCGTCCAGCCAACTGCAACCGCTTGGCCTGCCTGCGGTCCGGTCGCCACATCCGGGTTTCAGCGATCATCGTCAGGACCATGTCCCGCGTGAGATTATCCACGTCGGGCTGGACGCCCTCGGGGAAGTCGGGGAAGTCGGGAACCAGCAGCGGAACGTGGCCGTAGAGCTTGCCGATGGCACTCTCCTCGATCTTGCGCTCCTCGGCCTCGGGGTCGAACACCCCGAACGTCGCGCCGTCGCCGGCCTCGTCGGGGTCGAACAGCAGGACGGTGGTGTCCCCGGCCAGCCGCACGATCGCCGCCTTCTCGTCGGTCATCGCCGAGCCAAGGATGGCGCCGACGTCGTGGGTCTCCTCCATGCCGATCTCGTGCATGCGGGCATAGGCGATCAACCCCTCGACGAGCAGCTTGGGCACGCCCGGCCGCCAGCGCTCCGCGCCCAGCACCAGATGCCGCTTGGGCAGCCCGCCATAGTCGAGCACCTTGGGTTCGTGGCCCGGGATCACCGTGCGCCCGGAAAACCCGTAGAGCAGACCATCGGTGTGCCGGACCGGGAACACGACGCGCCGCTTCTCGGGGTCGAACACCAGTCCGAGCTTATCGCAGGTCGCCCGCGACACCCCGCGCTGGACCATGAACCGGGCGGCCTCGCGGTGCGCCTCGATCTTGTCGAACAGCCCGTGCCACATGTCCTCGTCGAGCGGTTCGATCTCGTCCTCGGGCAGGTAGACCGGATCGTCGAAGGCGCGGTAGACGCGGCTGCCGCGCTCGTTGTCCTCGGCCTCGGTGAACAGGTCCGAGTAATCGCGCTGCCGGAACTTCTGGAGCAGGCGGATCAGCTTGCCCACCGACCCCTTCTGGTGGCAGGCCCAGCACTGGAAAATGCTGGTGCCGGTGTCGTTGACGACGATGCCGAACGACGAGCGCCGGTCGGTGCCGCGCTCGTGGGTCCACGGGGCCAGCGGGCAGGAAGCATTCAGCCACGTGGCATGCTTGATCCGGTCCCGGCGGGTTTCGATGCCGCCGATGCCGAGCTTTGCCATGACCTGCCGAAGGGCTTCCTCCCGCATTGCCGATCACCCCTTACGTGCGCTTGCGCACCTTGAACTCGGGTTCCTTGGTAACGGTCGAGAGCACCTTGTCCAGCAGCGGCTTGCCGCCGAAGTTGGTGACCGCCTCGCGGCTGATCTTGCACAGGCCGATCGCGTCCTTGGGGCCGATCTCGGCGAACAGCTTCACCGGATCGACTTCCTCGGCGACGGCGGACATTTCGCCGACGTCGTAGATGGTCTCGCCGAGCTTGATCGCGAAGTTGGCGACCTTGTGCTGCTTGACGAACTTCGCCAGCGCGCGTTCCGCCTTGGTCTCGGCCGACTTCGCCTTGGCGGCGATGTCCTTGAGGCGCAGGAACTCCTGCACGTCGGCGATGGCCTTGGTCTTGGCTTCCTCGGGCGTGAGGTTGCTGGCCTCGACCAGCACCTCGACCTCGGCGATCACGGTGGGGACGAGCGTGGTGTTGCTGGTGGCCGGGGGAGCCACGTCGGCCGCCGACACTTCCGGCTGCGACGCCGGGGCGGGACGGTTGCGGGCGCGCACCCGGGGGGCCGGGGCGCTGGTGGTCTCGGGTGCGGAAGCCTTCGCGGCGACTGCGGTGATGGTCATTGTCTGGGTCTCCTCTTTTGCTGCCGGCACCCTTGTACCGTTATCGTGGTTCTACGTCAAGCGGGTTTTTCGTACTCGCCGCAACCCTTGCCGATCTGGCCCTTGTCGTCGCGGGCAGTGAACTCCTGCCACGGCACCCAGCCCTGCGGGCAGGCAAAGCCCCAGTCGCGCTCGAACACGCCCGACATGAACAGCGTGATCGCGGGCTGGTTGTCGATCAGTTCGACCCGGTGCAGCGCGGTCGCCGGGCGGCTGATGACGTCGCCGGCATAGCGGCGGAAGCTGCCCTCGGGGGTGTGCTCGATGTAGCCGCCTTCGAGCACGATGCTGGTGTTCGCCCACGGGTGATCGTGGAACGCGCGGTCGTCGTCGGACGCGCGGAACTCGTGCAGGTAGACGTTCTGGAGCACGTTGCGCGGGATCACCCACCAGCGGCGCAGATAGTCAGCCCCGATGACGAAGTCGGGTTCGCGCGACGCCATAAGCTCGCGTGCCCATGCCGCCATGCCGGCGAGATCGAGGCGGTGGTCGGTGGCGGGGGCGGTAATTGGTTGGTTGTCCATACGTGTTCCTTTCCGGTCTGTCTTGCCCCTACACGTGTTGCTCGGGGCGGGGTTGCAACGCGTTGCAGGGTTCGGGTGGTTACTCGGGGGTGGTTACGCGGTGAGCCTGACGTGCACCGACGCCAGCGCGTCCTCGGGCGACATGCTCGGGGTGAGCACCCACTGCGGATCACCCTCGACGAACGCCTTGAGGATCGCGTCCTCGTCGCTGTGCTGATACCACGTCGGCATCACCGAGTTGATGTCCTCGCGCTCGGCCATTTCGCCAAGGCTGGCCGGCGAGATTTCGGCGTCGGAGCCGAACGGCAGCGGCGCGGTGATCCCGAACCACTCCTCCAGCGGCGGGTTCTGCATGAACCAGCACAGGACCGGAAGCACGGCCTCCTCGTAGCCTTCCTCGATCTCCAGCACGACCTGATCGTGGACGGTGAGCACGACGCGGGCGATGTCGGGGTGGACATGCGCTTGGAAGCGGTAGGCCCCGATCAGGCACAAGTCCGACCCCACACGCTGGATCGGCGCGTTGATCGCCTGCCGCTCGGTTTCCGAAACGGTCGAGCGGTTGTCCGACTTGATGCTTGGCAGGTGGCGGGCCGCGCCAAGCAAGCCGCGCACCATGCAGTCACGGTGTACGATTTCGCGCATGACGGCATGCCACGGCTCAAGCCGGTAGCGATCGAAGTAGCGGTTGCGGATCGTCACCGCTTCCTCGCTGGTGAAGTCCACCCCGTAGTTGGTCTTGGCGTAGGTGCGGAAGGTCTCGGCCATCGCGCCGTAAACGAACCCGAACGAAACTGCCTTGGCGCGGAAGCGTTGCAGTGCGTGCAGCGACTTCAAGGTCAGCGCCGCGCGCTTCTCGGGGCTGGTCTGGTCGAACAGCTGCTTGGCGCCGGGCAGGTCGAGCACATCGCGCAGGAACACCGCGTCGGTCTTCCACGTCGCGAACTCCTCGGCGGATAGCCCCAACGACACAGCTGCCGTCGCGGCGTGAATGTCGCCATTCGCCCGGTAAATGTCGATCATGTTGGCTTCGTTTGCCATCCACGCGACCAGCCGAAGCTCGATCTGGCTCATGTCCGATGCGCCGAACACCTTGCGCGGCCCGGGGCGCATGATGCGCTGGTACGGCTTCGCCCAGCGGCCCCGCTTGGGGAAGTTCTGACCGTTCGGCTCGCGGCTGGCGGTGCGCCCGGTGTTGGTCCCGGTCAGCGTGAAGCTCGGGTGGATTTTGCTCTGGTCCGACAGGTACTGCCAGAAGCCGGTGCCGTGCTCCTGTTTGCCGACGTAGGTCGAAGACATTTTCTTCGCCTTCATGAAGTCGGTCAGGTCGAGCACGAAGTTGCCGGCCTTGGCGTCGGTGACGAAGTACGGCAGGTGGTCCTTGGTCGAGACGGAGGCCACGCGCTGGTGCGCGGGCAGCCGCGCAGTCGAGGGCGTGAACACGCTCGGCTTGAGGCCGAAGCCGTCCTTGGAGAACAGCACGTCGCGGGTGAACTCGTCGCGGGTGAACGACAGCGCCTTGGACAACGCCTCCTGTTGCTTCTTGGTGCCCACCTTCCCGGCTGCCGTCGCGGCGGCCATGTGCTTGCGGCGGACAGGCGCGGGCACGCGGCGGATCAGCGAGCGGTAGAGGTCGCGGGTATAGGTGTCCACTTCCTCGCCAAGCGCGGTCAGGCGCTCTTGGTCGATGGTGACGCCGGCCGGTTCGGTGACCTGCGCGAACATCATCAGCGAGGGCATCTGTACCTTGTGCAGCAGCTTCCACTGCTTGGGATCGCGGCGCAGGATGTCGCGCAGGCGCTGCGCCAGTCGGAACACCGCGTCCGGGTCGCCGCCTGCGTAGCTGCGCATGCCGTGGGTGGTGATCTTGCCCGTCTCGTCGAGGATGTCCTCGGGCGGCACCTCGATCATGCGGTCCTTGTTGGTGGTCTGGTTGAACGCGTCGGCGTAGCCTGCCATTTCGGGCACCCACACCCGGGTGCACTCGTCGAGGTTCCGCTGGATCATGTTCTCGTCCGCTTGGAACGACATGATCTCGGTGTCCATGTACCAGCCGCGCGGTTGCAACCGGCTGCAACTGCCGTCGCCGCGCCGCACGTTGACCTTGGAGAGGATGTGGTGATCGTACTTGAGGTTGTGCCCCAGCTTCTTGATCGACCGGTCCTCCATGAGGTCGGCCAGCTGGCGGATGCCCTCCTCCATCTGCGAGAACGGCAGGCCCGGGAACACCTTCTCCCAGTAGCGCTCGTGGATCGGCAGCAGGTAGCTCTCGCCGGGCTTGACGCACAGCTGCGCAAGGAAGCCGAACACCTCGTCGCTGTACCAGCGCAGGCCGGTGGTTTCCGTGTCGGCCGCCATCACCGTCGGGCGGTTCTCGATAAGCTCGTGCAGGTCGGGCACCCAGCGGTAGTTGGTTACCTGCTTGACCATACCCGACGACTGGAAGTCATTGGCGCGCAGCTTGGCGATCGTGCGCCAGTCCGCCTCGAACACCGGGCGATGCTCGGGGTTGCGCAGCACGAAGCCCGGCGCGAACATCGGCATCACCGGCACCGGGGCACCGCCCACGGTGACGCCCTTGGCCTGCTCGATCGCACCGCGCGACTTGGTGATCTGCACCGAGCGGCCCAGCAGCGCCCGGCTGGCAAGCTCGCCCGTGGTCACCACCAGCCGGGGCTGGCGCGCGGTGATGATCTCGCGCAGCGCCTCGACGTGGGCCTCGACGTGCGCCCACTTGCGCGCGGCGGACGTGAGCGCGATGTCGCCGATAGGCGGGGCCAGCCGGACGAACGCGACGTCGGTAAGGTCGATCCCGGCGGCCCGGGCGGTCTCGCGCATCAGGTGCATCGCCTCGGCCGTCGCCGGCAGCCCGGCGTTCCATGCCTCCATTGCCTTGCGGTTACTCTCGACCAGCGCGTCGCACACGACAAGCACCTTGGCCTCGGCGTTGCCCCACACGAGGTTGACGCGGTTGGGGGCCTTGGCCTGCGCCGCGACGCCGGTGATCGCGCCGACGCGCGCCGGGGTCTGGGGCGTGTCCGGGGTGTTCTGGGGGGCGGCGCTGACCGCGCGGGGGATGATCGGCATCAGATATTCCCCGTGAGGCGGGCCATCAGCTGTTCGTGCTCGTCCTCGCGGGGAAGCTCGCTGAAATCCATCGGGTTGAACAGGAAGTTGGTGTCGAAGTCGAACAGTTCACCGTCGCGGTTCTTGCCGCCGGTGTACTTGCGCTTGGTGCGCCGGAAGGTCGGGTCATCGACGTAGTCCACCGCGACGACGACGCTGGAGATTTGACCGATCACGTCACCGCCCGCGATCTGGTTCATGTCGAAGGCGACGCCCTCTTTCTTCTCGCGCGACAGCTGGAGCGACTGGATCACCGGCAGGTTGCGGTCCTGCGCGATGCCCTTGATCTCCTCGCCGACGTCGTAGATTTTCTCCCAGCGCGCGCCGTTGTTGCGCTGCTTCTTCTGCGAGCCGACGAGGTACGACGCGTCGATGTAAAGCCCGTCGGGTCCGAACTCCTGCACCAGCCGGTCGATGTCGGCGGTGGTTTTCTTGAAGGACCCCGACATCAGGTGGAACGGCGGCAGGTTGCGGGCGCGCTCGACCCATTCGTGGAGGATTTCCTCGCCGTGCATGGTGATCCGGCCCCGGCGGATGTCGTCGGGGTTCATGCCGGACGCCAGCGCCAGCATACGCCGCGCCATCTGGTGGTCGGTCATTTCCATGGTGACCAGCACCACGGGGTGCCCGGCGAGCCACGCCGTGAGCGCCATGAACAGGATCGTCCACGACTTGCCGACGTTGGGGCGGGCGACGACGGAAATCACGTCACCGGGCTGGCCGCCTGCGGTGGCCCGGTTCATGGTGTACCAGCCGAACGGGACGCCGGTAAGCTCCCCTGCCCCGTTCATGCGCAGCAAGAGCGCTTCTTCGAGCACGGTCGCCATGGCGTCGGCGAGCGGCACGGTGTCCCGGCGCCCGTCAAATTCCGACATCGCCCGGTACAGGTCGCGCACGATCTGGCGCACGCCCTCGACGTTGCGCGCGGTGATCGCGGTGTCGAGGTCGGTCATGCAGGCCGCCGCCGCCGAGTACACCGCCCGGTCGCGCAGGCGGTCGATCCAGTAGTCGAGCGGCCCCGTCGCGGTCGGCAGGTTGAAGCCGTTCTGGCGCATGATGTCCACCGACGGCAGCGAGCCGTGGCGCTGGTAGAAGCCCGACAGGAAGTCGTAGGCGGACTGCTCCTCGGGGAAGAACAGGCCCGGCGACAGCGAGCGCATGGTGGTGCGGCTGCCGGCGTCGATCACCGCGCGCAGCGCTTGCAGCGCCGTGGACGCGATCGAACTGGAGGCGGTCGGCTGGATCGTCACTTGGCTGCGCCCTCGGTGATGCGCACCACGCGGTTGTGCTGTTCGAGGGTCTGCTCGATCAGGCCGTCCCACCAGCCCACCGGCTCGGCGGCGCGGCGGGTCACGGTGACGGCGCGGTTATCGGTCACCCGGTCTTCGATGAAGGCTTCGACCAGCGCGATCTCGTAGCTGCGCAGCGGGTTCTCGTGGCCGGTCTCGAAGTCGCGGATCACGAGGTGGCGGATGGCGCGAAGCTCGGCTTCGTTCTCGGCGAGGAGCTTGGGCAGGCGGACCAGCGGCACGACGCGGGTGGTGAGGCCGACGAACAGCATGGCCCGGGCGGTGAGCATGACGATCTCGGTGGCCTTGGGGGTCGCGCCCCGGAAGTCGAAGCCCAGCCCTTCATCGCGAATGCGCAGTGCGTGGTCGATGATGAACTTCTTGAGCGCCGCGCCGGTCTCGCCCAGTTCTTCGAGGCTGCGGTTGTGGAACGACCGACCGATGCCAGCGTCGGCGAGCGCCTGAATGGCGTCCTCGCTGCGCTGTTCGCTGTGCGTGCCGACGTACCGCTGCTCGATCACGAATTGGTTTCCCCGTTGTTGGTGGTGGCCTTGCCGAAGAAGGCGCGATCGGCGTCCGCCGCGCTCATTCCCGTCCGTGCCAGTAACTGCCTAGCAACACTTGTAGGCTTCTCCTCGCCGCGTGGCAACCCCCTTTCGGTTGCAACTGGTTGCAACGGCGCGGGGGCCACCGGGGCGGGACGGGTCCGCACCCGCGCCTTGGGTAGCCGGGCCGCTTCGCGCTCGGCGGCGGCGCGCACCTTGGCCTCGGCGACGATCTGGATCGCGTTGTCCTGACTGTAGCCCTTGGCGACCAGTTCCTCGACCTGCGACAGCGAAAGGTCATCCAGCGCCCGGGCACGGGCCTTGGTCATGAACTCGTTGTGGAAGTGCTCGAAGAACGCGCCGAGAAACCCGATCTTGGGCAGCGTCGGCGGCGGGGTATGCAGGCCCGAGAGCTTGCCGGTCACCGGACGCCAGTTGGTCACGGCGAACGTGAGGAAGTCGCAGAACGCGCCGTTGACCTTGGGCCAGCGGGCAAACAGCGCCATGGCCTGTCCGCGCTCCTGCTTGCTCCACAGCGGCGGCCGGGTCTCGTCGCGGAAGGCGTCCGCCCATGCCACGCCCCAGACCAGTTCGAGGTCCGCGCCACGGATCACGCCGGCAATCGTGCTGGACTTCTGACCCGGCGGCAGCGGTGCGGCGCAGTTCACGCGGTTGATCGCGGATTGCAACCGGGTTGCAACTTTCTTGGCAGCGGCAGCGCGGTGCGCTTCGACGATTTCACGGACGGATGGTTCGTCGGATTTTTCAGCGCGAGCCTTGTTCAGCTGACTTTCGGCGAAAGGCATTTCGATCTGGCCTGCCCGTTCGTCTTCGGAAAACTCGTCCTCTGAAAATCCATCGTCGAACAAGGTGGCAGGCACGGCGGCAGCCGTGACCGGCGCGGCAGCGCCGTGGTGAGAAGTATCAGTGAAGGTACTAGTGTAGGTATCAGTATTATGTGGTCGCGTGGCGACCAAGGGTCGGTCGCGTGGCGACCAAGGGTCGGTCGTCTCCTGACCTAGGGTAGGTCGCGTGGCGACCACCCCTGCATTCAATCGCTTAGGGGTCGGAATGGTTGGCGGCACGGCGGTAATCTCCCACGGGGCGAGCACGAGTTCGACGTTCACGGACAGCTTCAAGCCGATCATGCAGCCGGTTTTCTGGTCGTAGCGCAGCGTCTGGTTGACGATGCCAAGGTCCACGAGCTTGGCGAGGCACGCCTTCACGGTCGTGCGGCCGATGCCGATAGGTGGGGTGTTCCACTGCCCCTTGCCAGAGGTGCGCCCGTCCACGATCTCGCCGATCGTCGTGTCGATGTGGTCGAAGCCCCACTGTACGGTCATGTCCTGAATGCGCAGGAACACCGCCCGATCGTTCGGGTTCAGGAGCGCGCCCCATCGCCGCTCGATCGCCTGCGGGACCAAGACTTTGATGGACACACCCCCGGGGTCCGGGGTAGCCGGGTATAGATCATCATCCGCCGGGGACATGCCTCGTCGCTTTGCCAGATGCCTTACACCGTCAAGCGGGCCTGCCACGGCCTTCTCGTCGGGACCACTGGAATCAGTGGTGCCAGTTTGGTACGATTTTACGTCTGCCATGTCCAGCACTTATCAACAGGTTTATGCGCAGGCCGCCTTGACCTGCGCTTGGGATTTTCGAGGTGCCTACACGTGTTCGGGCGGCCCCAAAGCACGGTGCTGCGCACACGTGTGATCCCGGTCGGTGCGCCGGTGCTTGGGCATCAGCTGGCATATCCCTGACCGGTTCCACTTGGCGGTGCGTTCGCGCACGATCGCGTTGTGGAGCAGCTGCGCCTCGGAATACTTGTCGCAGGTGAAGCCAAGGAAGCCCCTCACCCGCTCCTGCACAAGTTCAGGCGGCAGGGGCGCGTCCTCGCCCTCGGGAGCACAGGGTTTCCAGCACTGGCAGCTGGCGCACGTCCAGCCGGTCGGGTCAGCGCCGGCCATCAGAACTGGCCCTGCAAACGCAGCGCGTCGAGGTAGGCGATCTCGGCCTTAACCGCGTCGTCGTACTCGGCGAACAGCATCGGCCGGTCGTCCACGTAGTTGGCCGCGCCCACGAAGCCTTCCGGTTCCACCGTACCGACCGCCTCGATCCAGCGCCGGTAACTGACAGGGCCGCGCCCCGCGTCCTGCAACACGTCTATGAACCACGCCTGCACATCCTCGGCCCACTCGATCAGACTAGCGCGCTGGATGTCGGCCTTGCCGAACTGGCGCAGGTCCAGCCCCTGTCCCGGCTTGCGTTGCAGCCCCGAAACAGTCCCGTCAGGGGCCACGGAGATTACTTGGGTCGTCATGGGGTCGTTTCCTCTCGTCTTCGCGCTGACGCGCCCTGCCACGGGCAATGGGGGCAGGTTTCCCCGCCCCCGTCGGGTTACCACTTGAGCGTGTTGTGCTCGGTCTCGCCCTCGGTTTCGATCGAGTGGTACTCGGTCTTGAGGGTACGGGTGGCGCTGATCGAACCGTCCGACAGCGCCTTCTCGATCGCCTTTGTGGCATCAGTGCAGCCAACCCCGTTGAAGCCGACGGCCTCGACGGTGGGCAGCCCGAGCGGGCTGATCGTGATCTTGATGCTCTTGCCGTCCATGTGTCTGGGTCTCCTCTGGCTGGCGGGTGGGGTTAGGCGACGCGCACTTCGAGTTGCACGTTGCCGTGCTCGTCGAAGTAGTCCCGCTCGATCATGTAGCCCTGCGCGGTGGCGGCGTTGATCGCGGCGAAGCGGGCGTACTGCTGCCCGAACTGGCCGATGGCCCACAGCGCGCGCTCCTCGGCCGTCTTGGGGACCGGGCAGCTGGCGCCGACCGCGCGGGCAACGGTGCCGCCGTACTCGTCGGTGATGACGTTGTAGGTGCCGTCCGCCTGCTTGACGAGGCCGACGTCGTAGTTGGCGTTTTCGAGCTTGAGCACGAAATCGCACATCACTTCCTGCTGGCGGTAGTACATGCGCGGCTTGGTGTTCTCCGCGAGGGAAATCTTGACCCCCTTGCTCTGGAGTTCGGCGACCGCGCGGCGGATCGCGCCGACGTCCTTGATGGCAAGTCCGCGAATAGTTGTAGTGTGGCTCACTGTTTGTCTCCTCTTTGCTGCCTAGAAGTTTGGTATAGCATAATTACGTTTCTACGTCAAACGGATGGGAAAACCCCGCCCTACGCCAAGTCCCCCTACGACAGGTCAAGGCTGCGCTTGCTGCGCACGCGGGTGACTTCGACCGCCTGCCCCTCGGCGTTCTCGATCGTGCGCTTGTCGAGCACCGGGGCCGCCGCGATCTCGGGGGACAGGTCCTTGGGCGTAATCATCGCCCGCGCCGTCACCGGGTTGAACTGCTTTTCGTGCAGCGGGTTCACCCGCACGCCGAGCGCCTTGGCCTGCGCCAGCGAGAGCACGTCGAAGCGCCCCTCGACATAGCCGTTGCGCAGCGTCGCCCGGTTGAAGCCGGTCAGCGCTACCTCGTAGCGCCGCAGCGCCGCCGTCGCCCGGGCGCGCAGGAACACCGAGCCGACATGGGGCAGGCCCGTGCCGACCTTGCGCATCGCGAACAGCTTGAGGATCATGCCCTCGGGGATCGCGTAGTCGCTCTTGGTGAAGAAGCCGGCGTTGGTGTCGCCGTTCTCGTGGGCGTTGATCCGCCCCCCTGCCCGCAGCGCCGAAACCCCGTGCAGCCCGGTCTTGGCGGCAGCGAACAGCTGCTGCTCGCCCATCGGGTTGGGGAACGCGTAGCTCGGGGTGTAGAACAGGTAGACCTTGGACTGCATGCCCGGGAAGTTCTCGCTCCCGCACATCGTCTCGATCATCGTGGTGGTCATCGTCTCGGTCTCCTCGTGACGGGGTTGGGGTGTTAACCCTGCATACCACAATCACGGTATAACGCAACAGGCGGGGGCAGGTGCAACCAGTTGCAACCGGCTGCAAGCCCTGCCCCCATACCCGGACTAGCTGTCGAGTTCCAGCGCCCGGCCCGCGACGCCCACGGCTGCCCGGGTGCGCTGGCGCGGCCGGGGTTCAGCACGCGCCGCCTCGTCGATCGCGGTGCCGTTGGCAGGCCGCGCATTCTGTTCGGCCCAGCGCCGCATCGAGGCGAACTGGTCGGGGAACGCCTGCGAGAGCGGCGTCATCAACCGGAGTTGCCGCACGATCATCGCGCCGGTGAGCGTCTTGTCGGGCGCGTTGAACGCGGTGATCTTGGCGTCCTTGACGGCGGCTTCGAGTTCGGCCGGAACATACCCCTCGCTGGCCTCGATCGCCTCGTCGAGGTTCACGGTCGCCGGGTCCACCTTGCGTTTCTTGAGGTGGATGTTGAAGATTTCCCGGCGCTCGGTGGCGTTGGGCACGCTGACCGAGAAAATCTCGTCGAGACGCCCGCGCCGGATCAGTTCGGTCGGCAGCTGCTCGACACGGTTGGCCGAGAACACGCAGAAGATCGGCGCGTCGTTCTCTTGCAGCCACGTCAGGATTTTGCCGAGCACGCGCTTGGTGACGCCGCTGTCGCCGCCGCCCTCGTGGCTGCCCCCGAGCGCCTTGTCTATTTCGTCGAGGAACAGCACGCACGGGGCCATGGCCTGCGCGGTGCGCAAGGCTTCGTCCACCCGCGCCTCGGACTGGCCGACCAGCGAGCCGAACACCCGCGACACGTCGAACTTGATAAGCGGCAGCGACAGGCTCCACGCGATGGCCTTGGAGACAAGGCTCTTGCCGGTGCCCGGCGGGCCGGCGAGGAGGATGCCCTTCAACGGGTCGATGCCGTAGTCCGCCGCGTCCTGCCCGAAGCACGCGCGGCGCTCGATCACCCACGCTTTCAGGTTTTCGAGGCCGCCGACTTCCTCCATGTTGCCCACCGGCATGACTTCGAGCACTTCCGTGCGCTTGACCGCCTCGACTTTGACCGCGAGAACTTCGGCGGTCATCGTCTCGATCGGCAGCCGGGGCAGCAGCGCGCGGTTGGCGATCAGTGCCCGGCTGACTGCGCTTTCAAATTCGTGGCTGGTCATACCGCCGCCCGCCGAAATGATCCGGTCGATGTCGTCGTCGAGGTAGTGGGGCCGCTTGGTGCGGTCGAGCGCTTCCAAGGTGCGGTGGTAGACGTCGCGCAGTTCCGCGAAGCTGGGAAGGTCGAAGTCGAGCACGGTGATGTCGTTCTGGAGTTCGGGCGGGAGCACGAACCCGGGGATGGTGAGGATCACCAGCCGCTTCTTGGTCTCGGGCAGCGAGCGCGCGAAGTCCTTGTAGACCTGCGTCAGCGGCGGGGCCTTGCCGATCCACGGGTGCGGGTACATCATCACGTAGACGCCGCGCCCGAAGCCCTCGATCGCCTTGGCGGCGCCGAGCACGTCGGCATTGCCGTCGGCGTCCGGCTGGGTGCCGGGCTTGGTGCGGTCGAAGGTGTGCCAGCCGCCCGCGATCGTCCAGTAGCGGAACGTCGCGTCCTTCTCGGCGAGCGTGTAATCGTACAGCGTGTCGATGACCCGGTAGGGTTCGGCCGCGCGGATCATGGTCACGCCGACACCGGCCTTGTCGAGAATGCCGAAGCGCTGGCGGAAGGTGTCCGCGTTGAGGGTCGTGCGCTGTTCGCGCGTCATCGTCGTCATGGTGGGTTGTCTCCTCTGTCTGTTCACAACTGCCGACGCCTTCCTAGCACAATCGGGCCGAGGGTCAAGCCATAGGTGTAGGCTACACGCCGTGCGTGTTGCAGCCGGTTGCAACTGGTTGCAACTGGTTGCACGGGGGTTACCGGCGCGTTACAGTCTGGTTACCTCTCGGGCGCACCAAAGGAAACCCCCGCCGGTTTCCCGACGGGGGTTTCAATGTGGCAGTTGCGGCATCTGGCGCGAGGGAGGAAACCACCCCGCGACCGCGCTACCTTGATACCTACACCACGCAAACGGCGCAAGCGTTTTTTTGCCGCGACTCGCGTTTTTAGGCGGATTTCTTGGCCGGGGTCGGTGAGTCAATCGCCGCGCCCGGTTTTCCCCGGTTTGCGCACCACTTGGCGGCGGCGCTTGCCGAATTGTCGCGCTCGTGTGCCCAGTCGGCGAAGTCGTGGAGCCATGTGAGGAAGGCCCGGGTTGCGGTCGCCTCCATCGCGTCGCCCGGCGCAAGGATGCCCGCGCCGTCCGGCACACGCGGTTCAGTGGCGGGCGGGGTCGTCACCTCCAGCGGGCAGTCGAGCGGCTTGGTCAGTTCCGGCCTGCCCTGCGATCCGGCGCAGGCTGTCAGCACCGATGAGAGGGCGAGGAGCGCGAGGAGCGCCCGGCGTTTCAGGGTAAACATGGCTGGTCACCTCATTGATGACGCGCGCGGCGTCCTTGGCGATGGCAACGCGGCTGGTGCAGCGCGCCGACTGGTTGGCGAACGAGGAAGCGTTCTGATCGTGCTCGGCGGCGCGCAGCGCCTTCTCCTGCGTCAGGCTGACGCGGGTGTCGGCCAGCTGGCGCTTGGCGTCGGCCAGTTCGGACACGAGGCCCGGCACGTGGAGGACGCCGACGTGGACCCCGTCGATGCGCACGGTCTGCACGGCAAGTCCGAGGAGCGCGGCAGCGGCGATGCCGGCGGCGATGCTGGTGGACAGCGGGGGCGAGAAGCCGAACATTACGCCCCCTCCCCCTTGAGGTCGCTGGCCTTGAAGAACGCCGCGAGGAAGCTCGCCGCCGTCGCGGTCAGCACGAGGCCGACCATGACCGACTTGAGCAACCCGTCGTTGGCAAACGGGGCAAGCGTGGCGATCCCCGCCGAGACCGCCGTGCCCACGCCCGACAGGCCCGCCACCAGCGACGCCTTGAAGGTGCGGCTGGTCATCGGGTGGGCGATCGGCGCGGCCGAGACCGGCGCCGGACCCATCGGCACGGTAACCGGGACCGGGGCAGGTGCGGGCATGGCGACCAGCGAGGGCGTGGGCGCGGGGAGCACGATGCTTGGCGCGGGCAGGTTGACCGGCGGCGCCGGGGTCGGGATCATCGTGGTCTGGATCACCGTCACCGGCGCGGGGACCGGCGTGTGCCACAGGTCGATTTCCTTGCGGCGGCGGTTGACGAGACCCTGCACGCGCACGCCGTCGTCGTAGACGAACCGTTCCAGCTGGCCCGGGACTTCATCGAGCCGCCCGGCATTGAGCAGCGCCACGATCTTCCACGTCGAGACGAGACCGCAGTTGAACACGAAGCTGACGAGCGCGGCGTACTGGTTGTCGTTGAGCGCGGCGATGGCTTCGGGTTTCACGCAGGCCGCGATCTTGCGGTAGGCGTCGGCGAGGTCCATGCGGAGCAGCTGGCGGCCGGTCGCCTCGTCGATGGTCTCGCCGCGCACGACGTCGAGCTTGGTAACGGTGCGGGTGTGGCCCCAGCCGATGGTCGGCACGCCGATGACGTCGCTGGTCGTCGCGTACTTGGTGCGCTTGGGCTGCTTGTCGTCATAGGCAACGGCCCGGAATTGCTCGCCGCTGGTGATTTCATCCAGTCCGGCGTCGTTGATCTCACGCAGCTGCATGGTCTGTCTCCTTAACGTGTTCCCCAGCGCTCGCGGCGGTGCGTTCTAGCAGCGCGTGGAGTTGGGCTTTGAGTTCGTCCTTCGACCCCTCGTTGAAAAATTCGGCGTCCACCGGCGCGTTCGGCCAGTGGAACTCGCTTTCGTGCAGCGGCTCCCAGCCGGCGGCGCGGGCGAACGAGGCGAGCAGGTAGGCGGCTATGCGTTGCAACGCGTTGCCATGCGCGCGCCAGCGGTCGAGGTAGAACGGCATGCGCTCGACTTCGGGGCGGCGCACCATCCACAGCTGGCCTTGCATGCGCTCGATCATCGCCCATTCGTTGGGGAAGCGCACGTCCTCGACGACGACGCCCCGGATCGGCTTCTTGGTGCGGGTGCGCCCGGCGATCAGCGCGATGATCTGTTCCTGCACCGCGTTGACCCAAATGTCCTCGCCGATCATTTCGCGGCCCCACTCGGTGCCGATCGTCATCATCGCGTAGCGGGGCGACTTGCCGCACAGGAACGCCGACGGCGCGGCGCGGTGGGCTTGCGGGCCGTAGAGGTCCTGCTTGGTCAGGCCCATCGCCTTGAGCGCGTCCTTCAACGGCTTTGCCATGGCGATGCGTACGAACCCCTCGGCTTCGAGCATTTCGGCAAGGGTGGTCTTGCCCGCGCCCGACGCGCCGACCAGACCGATGACGGGGAAGTTGGTGAACATCGCGCGTTCTCCTACTTGGTGTGGACGTGCAAGGGCGGCGCGAGCAGCGCGTCAGTCAGTTCGAGCCACAGATGGTAATGCGTAGACGTGTTGCACAGCGCGAAGTCGGCGGGGATGTCGCGCCAGTGGTATTCGCTCTCGTGGATACGCGGGTGCCAGCCCAACATATGCGCCAGCTTGTCGAACACGGTGCGCCGGGGTGCCTCGCCGTTGTCCACGCTCCACACCCGGCCGCCGAGCGCGTGGATCATCGCGCCCTCGTTGGGAAAGCGCATGCCGTCGATCACCAGTTTGCACCCGGTTGCAAGTCGCGCCACGATCCGCTCGCGGACGGCGTTGACCAGCAGGTCGGGGTGGACCATGTTGCGCGCCCACTCGGTGCCGAGCTTTTGGGCGACTTCGCGGGGGGACATGCCGCCCAGCCGGTCCTGCGGCGTGGCGCGGTGGCGCTGACTGCCCGACAGGTCCGCCTCGGTGAAGCCGAGCACACGCAGCATATCCTTGAGTACGCACGACATCGGCAGGACGGCGTAGCCGTGGTCTTCGGCGAGCATGCGGGCAACGGTGCTCTTGCCAGCACCAGAGGCACCGATCAGGCCGATCAGCTGGGGGTAGTTGGCAAGCGTCATGCGGGTTCCTTCTGGAGTTCCCGGCAGGTGGGGCAGGTCGCGTTGAACAGCGCCTTCTGCATGCGCTCCAGTTCAGCTTCGAGCGCGCGGATGCGGTCTTGGTAGCGCGCTTCCTTGGCGTCCCACTCCTCGGCGTCGCGTTCGCGGTCCTCGCGCAGCCGTGCCAGTTCTTGGCTCATCATGTTGAAGCCAGCCTGCAACGAGCGGTTGAGGTTGGCGTGGGCGTTGGTAACATCCTCGGCGGCCGGATCGGGCTTGGCGCGCAGCTTGGCGATCAGGACGTTGGCGGTCTGGGTGACCACCGCGCCGGCAAATGCCCAAAGCGGCGCCGACTGCAAGATGCTGGAAAGGTCCATGGCACGCTCCGGGGGTACATGTCTATCGGGGTAGGCCCTACATGTGTAGCTTACCCCGACAAAACAAGAGCGTCAGGCGGCTTCGGCACCCGCCGACGCCGCTTCCGGCACCCATAGGACGTCGGTGGTGGGAGCGCCGTCGGCGGTGGGGGCGTCGGGAGCGTCAAGCGCGGGGGCGTCGGCGGCCGGGCGCAGATCGGTAATAGGCGGCAGGCTCGGCGGGTTCATCGCCGCGCGCAGGTCCGCCAGCGACACCGAGAAGTCGAACACGATCGTCTCGCCCTGCACCGACAGCGTGAGGCTGCTGGTTTCAGCGTCGCCGCGACGCGTCACCACGTCCTGCGGGCGCAGCAACACGCGGTTGCCGTCGGCGCCGGTCAGCGCCAGCATGCCTTGGCCCGCCGTGGCGGCGAGCAGCGCTTCAAACGGGGTGTTGGTGAGCAGCACAATCGTGCCCTCGGGCGCGATGACGCGCACGAAGCTCTTGGCGTCGGGGAACGTGGTGTTGTGCAGGGTGTCGAACGCCTGCGCGGTGACGATGCTGGTGGCCGGAATATCGTAGCCGCTGCCATCGACCAGTTCGAGGTTGGTAAGGTTCACGTGGGTTGCTCCTCTTGTGGGAGCGATCATCGTACACGTGTAGGTATCATGCGTCAAGGGACGGGTTGCAACATCGCATAGTTGCAACCGGGTGCAACCCGTCCCCCTGCGCCGGGGCTTACTTGGTGGCCGGGGTGTCGCCAGCCGGCGGCGTCGGCGTGGCGCTCGGGACCACCGGCGCGGGCAGCGACGAGGCCAGCGCGGTGACCTGCGAGATCAGGGCGAGGCCGTCGTTGGTCAGGATCAGCACCATCCGGTCGAGGCGCTGCGCCACGTCGAGGTCGGTCGCGGCGTCCTTGGCGGCCGACAGCGCGGCGATCTGCGCCCGCATCGCGGCATCGGTGCCGAGCGCGTCAGCGACCGGCTTGAGCGCGGCGTACTTGGCCTTGCGATCGGCTTCGGCCTGTTCGTAGTTGGCCTGCGCCTGCTTGGCCTGCAAGGCGGCGAGCGTGGCGGCGTCGGCATCGGTGAAGGTGGTAGCGGGCATGTCGGTTCTCCTAGTGTCGTGGTGTGGGTCGGGGGGGGGAACTACAGGGGAAATTCGTCGGCAGCCTCGCGCAGCGCTGCGTTGGCGCAGTGCCCTTTGCCGAAAACGTCATCGACGAGGCCGGACAGGACGACACACCAGCGGTAGCCGTTGGCC
>Ga0228698_1000061_pt1 | contig 104380 bp, 94 predicted proteins | sample McNCre117_Aug_MG_FD_178015 | JGI IMG/M metagenome (GOLD analysis project Ga0228698, IMG submission 178015) | Freshwater microbial communities from McNutts Creek, Athens, Georgia, United States - 1-17_Aug_MG | ecosystem: Environmental > Aquatic > Freshwater > Creek | place: USA: Georgia...
AAGCCTCTCGGCAACACAAGTTTTTACCCTCATTTAAGAGGTGGATTTAGCCCTCTTACAGAGGAGAAAAATCTCTAGTTGAATGCTGTCACAAGAACAGCTATGAAACGACGCGAGTCGCACCATGGCCCCTATTGTAAAAGTCCGGGTTTCAGGTTTTTTGGAAGCGCTCAAAGCCCGCCGCGCGCAACTGGCATGCCGGGCATTGGCCACAGCCATAACCCCAATCGTGACGCTGCGTGCGGTCGCCCAGGTAGCAGGTGTGGGTGTGCTCCACGATCAGATCCACCAGCGCTTGCCCACCTTGTGCGGGGTCTGCCTTCTGGCCCAGGTCGTAGGCCAGTTGCCAGGTCTGCGCCTTGTCGATCCACATGAGCGGGGTTTCGATCAGCAGTTTGCGGTCCATGCCCAGCGACAGGGCGACCTGCATGGCCTTCATGGTGTCATCGCGGCAGTCGGGGTAACCTGAAAAATCCGTCTCGCACACGCCCGTGACGATGACCTGCAAGCCCCGGCGATAGGCCAATGCAGCCGCCAGCGTGAGGAAGAGCAGGTTGCGTCCCGGCACAAAGGTGTTGGGCAGGCCCGAGCTTTCCATCTCGATGGCCGTGTCGCGGGTCAAAGACGTTTCGCTGATCTGGCCCAGAATGCCCGCGTCCAGCAGGTGATCTTCGCCCAGCTTGGGAGCCCATTGTGGGAACCGCGCCTTGATGGCCGCCAGCACGTGCAGGCGAGCGTCCAACTCCACTTTGTGGCGCTGGCCGTAGTCAAACGCGAGGGTTTCGACGCGTTCGTAACGCGACAAAGCATGGGCCAGGCAGGTGGTGGAGTCTTGACCACCAGAAAACAGAACAAGGGCTGAGGTGTGCATGGGGTGGATGGTAATCGGTAGCGCACAATATCGGCTGTTTTGCTGTCACAGACCCCGCTTTTGTCCCCTCACCTGCCCATCCTGCGCGAAGTTTTTGGCTACGACGCCTTTCGCGGCCCGCAGCAAGCCATCATCGACCATGTGGCGGCTGGGGGCGATGCGCTGGTGCTCATGCCCACGGGCGGGGGCAAGTCGCTGTGCTACCAGATCCCGGCCATTGCACGCCAGCGGGCAGGCCATGGCATCACCGTCGTCGTCTCGCCGCTGATCGCGCTGATGCACGACCAGGTGGGTGCCTTGCACGAAGCGGGCGTCAACGCTGCTTTTCTCAACTCGACCCTGAGCAGCGAAGAGGCCTCTGACATCGAACGCCGCTTGCTGCGCGGCGAAATCACCCTGCTGTATGCCGCGCCCGAACGCGTGACCAACGCTCGCTTTTTGGCGCAGATGGATTCGCTGCTCGAACGTGGCCTGCTGAGCCTGTTTGCGATTGACGAAGCGCATTGCGTGAGCCAATGGGGCCACGACTTCCGGCCCGAGTACCGGGGCCTGGCCGTCTTGCACGAGCGCTACCCCACGGTGCCGCGTGTGGCGCTCACCGCCACGGCCGATGCGCTCACGCGGGCCGACATCGTCGAGCGGCTGCAGCTGGAAAGCGCCGAGCTGTTCATCAGCAGCTTTGACCGGCCCAACATCCGTTACACCATCGTCGAGAAAAAAGACGCCAGCACACAGCTGCTGCGCTTCATCGAGCGCGAACACCCCGAAGAAGCGGGCGTGGTCTATTGCCAGTCGCGCAAGCGGGTCGAAGAGATTGCGGCCATGCTCTGCGAAGCGGGCATCCATGCACTGCCCTACCACGCGGGTCTGGACGCCGCCGTGCGCCAGCGCCACCAAAATGAATTCCTGCGCGAAGAAGGCGTGGTGATGGTGGCCACGGTGGCCTTTGGCATGGGCATTGACAAGCCCGATGTACGCTTTGTGGCGCACCTGGACATGCCCAAAAACATTGAGGGCTACTACCAGGAGACGGGCCGCGCCGGACGCGACGGTTTGGCGTCGGACGCCTGGATGGCCTATGGCCTGCAAGACGTGGTCAACCAGCGCCGCATGATCGACGAGAGCCCAGCGGAGGAAGAGTTCAAACAGGTCATGCGCGGCAAACTCGACGCACTGCTGGCCCTGGCCGAAGCGACCGACTGCCGCCGGGTGCGCTTGCTCAGCTACTTTGGCGAAGCCTATGCCAAGGGCGACGACACGCAAGGCGTGTACATGCCCTTTTGCGGCAACTGCGACAACTGTCTCCACCCCCCCGAGGTTTGGGACGGCACCGACGCCGCACGCAAGCTGCTGTCCACCGTGTACCGCACCCACCAGATCAGCGGTCACAGCTTTGGCGCGGGCCACACCATGGACATCGTGCGCGGCAAGAAGACCGACAAGGTGGTGCAGCGCGGCCACGAAAGCATCAGCACTTTTGGCCTGGGGGCTGAATACAGCGAACAACAACTTCGCGCCGTGATGCGCCAGCTGATCGCGATCCGCGCTTTGCACGTGCACACCGAAGACGGATTCAGCACCTTGCACCTGACCGAAGCCTCACGCGCCGTGCTCAAAGGCGAAGTGCCGGTGCAGCTGCGCGAAAGCACCAGCCAACGCGGCGACAAGAAAAGCCGCTCACGCAGCGCCCCCAGCCCGGCAGCGGCCAACTTGGGCCAGGACGCGATGGTGCGTTACATCAACCTCAAAGCCTGGCGTGCCGAGGTGGCCAAGGAGCACAACCTGCCGGCCTATGTGATCTTTCATGACGCCACGTTGGCGGCGATTGCCGAGCACGCACCGCAGAGCCTGGCCGACCTGCAAGGCATCAGTGGCCTGGGCGTGAAAAAGCTTGAAGCCTATGGCGAGCAGGTGCTGCGGGTGTGCAACGGGGCCAGCTGATCACTTGCGCACAGCAGGCACCTCGATGGGCAAGCCCTCGCCGCGCCACATGAGGTACAGCGCCAGTTGCCGCATTTCGGTAGCGCCCCAGGGCGGGATTTCTGCGCGGATGCCTGCGTAGCAGCTGCGCAAGCGGCGCTCGAGGGAGCCGGGTTTTTGCCACTCCAGCCGATACACCGGGTATCCATTGGGCTGGCCCTGACTCAAGGCATCGGTGTACAGGCGCTGGCCATAGTGCTGGTCGTGGCATTGGGCGCAGGACAAGTTCAACTGCCCCTGACGACGCTCGAACAAGTCCGCACCCGCTTGCCAATGCGGCCTTGCGGCACCGCCGATGTCCACGCGGATGGACAAGCCTTTGGAGGCTTGTGTCACGTGCCAAGTCAAGCCCAGCAAGGCATCAGATTCAGGGGCCAACGCATTCGTCTGCTGGTAGCGTGTGGTGCAGTGGTTGATGCGGTCTTCGAGGTTGAACAAGCGGCCGCTGGCCGGGTCGATGGCGGGGTAACGCGTGGCCACGCCCTTCATGCTGGCGACATCGCCGTGGCAACTTTTGCACGACTTGCCGTTGGCTGCCGACTGGCCCCAGAGGGCAGCGCCTTGGGTCAGCCACAGCTGCGCGGGGTTGGCAAATTCATCGGCCTGCAAAGCCTGCACGTCTTTGCCTGAAAAATGCAGCCCCGATTTGAGCTGCGCCGCAGGCAAAGCGCGAACAGGCATGGGCTGCGCCATGGCGATGTTCAGGCCCGTGATGACCAGCACGGCCATGACCTGCCCTGTCCAGAACGTCCATCTTGCACGCATGCAAAACTCACAAACTGCCAGTCGGCACAACCGTCATGGTTTGCCGAAACTCGCCCCGCTGGCCGCGATCATCCACCCACTCGATGCGCATTTCGGCAGTCTCAGTGGCGCGGACAAAAAACTCGAACAGCGGATTGGCCGCGATGCCCGAAGAAGGCTCGACCCGAAACACCTCTTGCGACCCCAGGGTGCAGGTCAGCTGCGTGATCACATTGCGCGGCACCAACTTGCCCAGCAGGTCTTGCAGGTAACCCGTGTCCATGGGGTGCTGCACCAAGAGGCGCACTTTGACCACCTCGCCAGCGGCGATGCGCTCGGGCCATTGCATGCGGATGAGGTTCATGAGGCGTCCACACAGGCCGATTCGGTGACGATGATGTCCATCTGGCCATAGCGAAATTCACCATTGGACAAACGCGCCAGCGCCACCACCACCTGGGTCCCCGCCAGGCGCACACGGGTGCTGATTTCGGCGCGACCATTCCAGGGCCCCAGATGGAACACCGCCATGCGGGTGACCGGATTGCGCTGCGACAGCAAATACAAATGCATCACATGGTCAGCCGCGCTCATGGGGCTTTGCACCTGCACCGTCATTGGGACCAAAGAGCCGTTGTCAGCCAAGATGGGGGCAGTGATGCTCACGCCTTGTTCCAGCAGCTTGGCCCCTTGTGTGATGGGATCGAGCATCTGCGCCAGGGTCTTCAACTGGCCGGACTCCATCTTTTGAGCGCGAGCGGGCCAGCCTTGCAAAACCGCCCAGGCCAGGCCCACGCGGGCGCTGTGCTGCAACCAGACCCGGCGCGATGTCTGCCAAAGTCTCATGGTGCTTTGGCCTCGAACAGGTAACTCACGATGTCGTCCACCGCCTGAGGGGTCAGCACGGTTTGACCCCGATACGCAGCAGCGACCTTGTGCAGGCCCTCGGTGCTCAAATAAGGCGGCATGATGGTTTGCGGGTTGAAGCGCCGCGCATCGGCGATGCGCTCGCGCGCCTGCGCGGGCGTGCTGCGCTCAGCCAATCCGTGCAAGGACGGCCCCAGCGCACCGCCTGCAGGCAAGCCCGGAATCTGGTGGCACAAGACGCAGCCCGTGTCTTGCCTTTGCAGCAGCAAGGCACGGCCGCGCTCAAGCGAGCCTTGCGATGGCTGACCCTGCGCCCAAGCCGCGCAGCCAGCCAGGCCCAGGGCCAGTCCAGCTGCGAGGGTTTTCATGCGCGGGCCAAGCTCAGCCCGTGGTTCTTCAGGGGCAAAGAGCGGATGCGTTTGCCCAAAGCGGCCGAGATCGCGTTGACCAAGGCAGGTGCCAAGGGGGCTTGCGCAGGTTCGCCCACACCGCCCCAGAAGCCGCCTGTGGGCGCAATCACCACCTCGACCTTGGGCATTTCGTTCAGACGCATCATGCGGTAGTCATGGAAGTTCGATTGCTCGACGCGGCCTTCCTTGATGGTGTTTTCGCCCCAGAAGATGGCCGTGAGGCCGTGCACCACGCTGCCCTGAAACTGGGCCACGATGTTGTCGGGGTTGACGGCATAACCAGGGTCGATGCCGATCACCACGCGGTGGATCTTGACCTCGTTCTTGGCGTTGACCGAGACCTCGCACACACAGGCCGTCCAGCTGCCATAGCCTTCGGTCTCGGCCACGCCCCGGAACACACCTGCGGGCAGCTTGCTGCCCCAGCCTGCGGCCTTGGTCACGGCTTCCAAAATGCTGCGGTCGCGTTTGGACTTTTCGTTGTTGGGCAGCATGTCCAAGCGGAAGGCCACCGGGTCTTTGCCTGCGGCCTGCGCCAGCTCGTCGATGAAGCACTCGCGGCCATACGGGTTTTGCGAGTGGCCCACCGAGCGCCAAAAGCCGACCGGCACGTTGGTGTTGCGCTGCGCGTAATCGACCAGGGTGTTCGGAATGTCGTAGGGGTGGTCGTTGAAGCTGGCGACCGCCTGGCCGTCGATGCCCTTGGGCAAAGGCAGCTTGAGCAAGGTGGCCAGAATCGACGGGGCGCTGACGCGGATGTGCAGCGCATCGACCTTGCCACTGGCGTCCAGACCGGCCTTGAAACGCATCAGGCTGGCCGGGCGGTACAGGCCGTGCTGGATTTCTTCTTCGCGGGTCCACAGCATCTTGACCGGTTGGCCCGCCATGGCCTTGGCGATCATCACGGCTTGGCGCGTGAAGTCTTGCGGGCTCTTGCGGCCCAAGCCACCACCCAACTGCACGGGGTGCACTTTCACATTGGGTTGCGGCACGCCCGCAGTGGCCGCGCCCACAGCCAGCGTGGCCTCGGGATTTTGGGTGGACGACCAGATCTCCAGCTTGTCGCCTTGCAACCAGGCGGTGCACACCATGGGCTCCATGGTGGCATGCGCCAGGTAGGGCGTGAAGTAATCGGCCTCGACCACTTTGGCCGCCTTGCCCAAAGCCTCCGGGGCATTGCCGTCGTTGCGGGCCACGGCCAGCTCGGCTTGTTCCATGCCCGCTTTGAAGTGGGCCATGATGGCCGCGCTGCTGAGCGTGCCGTGCTCGCCCACGTCCCAGTCGATTGCCACTTCGCGCAGCGCTTCCTTGGCACGCCACCAGTTGTCGGCCACCACAGCCACAAACTCGCCCAGGTTCAGCACCTTGACGATGCCCCGGCGGTTTTCCACCTTGGACGCGTCCATGGTCTTGACCTTGCCGTTGAACACCGGGCACGCGGCCACCGCCGCATGCAGCATGCCGGGCAATTGCGTGTCGATGCCGTATTTGATCTTGCCCACCACGATGTCGGGAATGTCCACACGGGCAATTGGCTTACCGATCAGCGTCCAGTCTTTCGGGTCTTTGAGCGCGACTTCTTTGGGCGCTTCGAGCTTGGCCGCCGCTGCAGCCAATTGGCCGTAGCTCAAGCTGCGCTTGCTGGCCGGGTGGGTGACTTTGCTCAGCGCGGCCTTGCATTCGCTGGCGGGCACGCCCCATTGCTGGGCAGCGGCGGCGATCAGCATGTGGCGAGCCGTAGCACCGGCCTGGCGCAAATAGGCTTGCGAGTTGCGAATGGTGCGGCTGCCCACCGAGGCCATGTCGCCATAAGCGCGTTTGCTGCGCAGGTTGTCGTGGGCGGTGGCGTATTCGACGCGGACTTTTTTCCAGTCGGCGTCCAGCTCTTCGGCAATGATCATGGGCGCCGAGGTCATGCTGCCCTGGCCCATTTCGGCGCGGGCATAGCGGATGACGATGGTGTCGTTCGGCTCGATCTCGACCCAGACGTTGAGCTGCGGGGCGTCGGCAGCACTGGCTCGCTCGGGCACAAAAAAGCCCAGCGACAGGCCCGCGGTGGCGCTGCTGGAGACTTTGAGAAAGTGGCGACGGCCTGCGTCGGTGCGTGGGGTGTTCATGCGCGGCCCCCTTTATTGGCGGCGGCATGGATGGCGGTGCGGATGCGGGCATAGGTACCGCAGCGGCAGATGTTGCTCATGGCCGCGTCGATGTCATCGTCGGTGGGCTTGGGCTTTTTCTTGAGCAAGGCTACCGCGGCCAGCATTTGGCCGCCCTGGCAGTAACCGCATTGGGGCACTTGGTGGTCGATCCAGGCTTGCTGCACAGCGTGCAGGCGGCCTTTGTCGGCCAAGCCTTCGATGGTGATGACTTTTTGCCCCACTGCCGCCGACACAGGGTAAGAGCATGAGCGCACCGGCTCGCCATTGAGCAAGACCGTGCAAGCACCGCATTGCGCGATGCCGCAACCGAATTTCGGGCCTTTGATGTCCAGCTCGTCGCGCAAAGCCCAAAGCAAGGGCATTTCGGGCTCGGTGTCGAGCGTGTGGTTTTTCCCGTTGACCGTCAGTTTCATGTCCGTCGTCTCCAAGTGAACACATCAAACGGCCACTGTGTCGCGGCAGCGCCGATTGCGCAACGGGGAAACACGGGATGAAGGGTCTTTACCCCTGCAAAACAGTCACCTCAGGGACTGGGTTCAGCGGTAGAACGCCTCGACCTTGCCCTTGATCTTGATCAGCAGGGGCTGGCCTTTACGGTCCAGTGTTTTGCCGGCGGGCACACGCACCCAGCCTTCGCTGATGCAGTACTCCTCCACATCGTTGCGGTCCTTGCCGTTGAAGCGGATGCCGATGTCGTGCTCGAAGACGGCGCGGATGTGGAAGGGGCTGCGCGGGTCGATGGACAGGTGATCGGGCAATTCGGGGCGCTGTGTGGCTTCGGTCATGGGTGACTTTGAAAGTGGAATACGAACGGGTTCCGATTTTCCACGATTTGCAGCGCCCTCTGCGCGAAAAACAGCCTGCGGGCTGGCACAATCGCCGGTCCTCAAACCAGCATCGGCACATTCTCACCGATGCCTTGCTCTCCCCGGCACAGCCCGTGCCACGCTTCTCCTCATGACCTCATCGCACCCAGGCACGCTCGGCATTGATTTCGGCACTTCCAATTCGGCCATGGCCTGGGCTGACCCACTGGGCAGCTCCCGTTTGATCGCCCTGGAAGGCGATGCCCTGGCCATGCCGACAGCCGTGTTCTACAACGCCGAAGACGGCACCACGCATTTTGGGCGCGATGCCGTTGGCCACTACCTGGAGGGCACCGAGGGCCGCTTGATGCGCTCGCTCAAAAGCCTGTTGGGCAGTCCACTGCTGATGGAGACCACCCAAATTGGTCACCAGCAAATCAGCTTTCAGGACATCATCGGCACTTTTTTGACCACCCTGCGCGAACGCGCCACCGCCTCACTGGGCTTTGCCCCCACACGGGTGGTGATGGGGCGGCCCGTGCACTTTGTGGACGACGATGCCGAGCGTGATGCGCAGGCCGAAGCTTCTTTGCGCCAAGCGGCGCAGGCCGTGGGTTTTGAACAGGTGTCGTTTCAGCTGGAGCCCATCGCTGCGGCACTGGACTACGAACGGCGCTTAACGAAGGACAGCACCGTGCTGGTGGTGGACTTGGGGGGCGGCACCTCAGACTTCACCGTGGTGCGCCTGGGGCCTGAGCGCATGCAGCAGGCCGAACGCAGCGCCGACATTTTGGCCACCACGGGCGTGCACATCGGCGGAACCGACTACGACCAAAAACTCAGCCTGGAGCAGGTCATGCCGCTCTTGGGCTACCGGCACCTGGGGCCACAGCTGCGCGAAGTGCCCAGCCGGGTGTTCTTTGACTTGTCGACCTGGCACCTGATCCATTGGCAGTACCAGCCCAAAGCCATTGCGCACGCCAAGACCCTGCGCAGCAATTACAGCGACCCGCGCTTGCACGAGCGATTGATGCAGGTGCTGACCGAGCGCCACGGCCACCTCATGGCCCACGAGGTGGAACAGGCCAAGATCCGTTGCTCGGTCACCGATGCGGACACGCGCATTGACCTGTCCTTGATCGAGCCCGGCCTGCAAGCGGCCCTGGGTGTGGCCGACATGCAAGCGCACTTGGCGGGCTTGCTGGAACGCACCGTGGCTTGTGCACGCCAATGCGTTGAGGCGGCCGGTTTGAACGACCGCCAAATCGACGCGATTTACCTGACCGGTGGTTCATCGGCGCTGCGCACGTTTCAGCGCGCCTTGCAAACCGCTTTTCCCGACGTGCCGCTGGTCGAGGGCGATCTGTTTGGTGGCGTGGCATCGGGCTTGGCCTACAGCCGCTGAGAGACCCAAGCGCCCATGAAAAAAGCCACCCGGGCTTGCGCTCGGGTGGCTTCCAGGACCGATTAAGCGATCAGGCCTTGACGCTGGCCAGGGCCGCGTTGAAGGTGGCGCTGGGACGCATGATGGCGGCCAGCTTGGCTTGGTCGGGCATGTAGTAGCCGCCGATGTCGACTGGCTTGCCTTGCACGGCGTTCAGCTCGTCCACGATCTTCTTCTCGTTGTCGGTCAGTTGCTTAGCCAAAGGCGCGAACTGGGCAGCCAGTGCAGCGTCTTCGGTTTGCGCAGCCAACTCCTGCGCCCAGAACATCGCCAAGTAGAACTGGCTGCCGCGGTTGTCCAGCTGGCCGGTTTTTGGCGAAGGGTTCTTGTTGTTGTCGAGCAGTTTGCCTGTGGCGGCATCCAGCGTCTTGGCCAGCACGGTGGCTTTGGCGTTGTTGGTCTTCAGACCCAGGTCTTCAAAGCTCACCGCCAGCGCCAAGAATTCACCCAGCGAGTCCCAACGCAGGTGGTTTTCTTCGACCAACTGCTGCACGTGCTTGGGCGCAGAGCCACCGGCACCGGTTTCGTACATGCCGCCGCCAGCCATCAAAGGCACAACAGACAGCATCTTGGCCGAGGTGCCCAGTTCCATGATCGGGAACAGGTCGGTCAGGTAGTCGCGCAGGATGTTGCCGGTGGCGCTGATGGTGTCCAGACCGCGCACCACGCGCTCCAGGGTGTAACGCATCGCACGCACCTGGCTCATGATCTGGATGTCCAGACCGGCGGTGTTGTGCTCGTGCAGGTACATCTTGACCTTGGTGATCAGCTGGGCTTCGTGCGGACGGTACTGGTCGAGCCAGAACACCACGGGCATGCCGGAGTTGCGGGCACGGGTGACGGCCAGCTTGACCCAGTCGCGGATCGCAGCGTCCTTGACCTGGCACATGCGCCAGATGTCGCCTTCTTCCACGTTCTGGCTGAGCAAGACTTCACCGGTGTTCAGGTCGGTGATGTTGGCCACGCCGTCTTCGGGGATCTCGAAGGTCTTGTCGTGCGAGCCGTACTCTTCGGCTTGCTGGGCCATCAGGCCGACGTTGGGCACGGTGCCCATGGTCTTGGGGTCGAACGCGCCGTGCCACTTGCAGAAGTTGATCATCTCCTGGTAGATGCGGGCAAAGGTCGACTCGGGCATCACGGCCTTGACGTCTTTCAGACGGCCATTGGCGTCCCACATCTTGCCGCCGTTGCGGATCATGGCGGGCATGGAAGCGTCCACGATCACGTCGTTGGGCGAGTGGAAATTGGTGATGCCTTTGGCAGAGTCCACCATGGCCAGCTCAGGGCGGTGCTCGTGGCAGGCGTGCAGGTCACGCTTGATCTCTTCTTGCTTGGACTGGGGCAAGCTGGTGATCTTGTTGTACAGATCGGCCATGCCGTTGTTGACGTTCACGCCCAGTTCCTTGAACAAGGCGCCGTGCTTTTCAAACGCTTCTTTGTAGAAGATCTTGACGCAGTGGCCGAACACGATGGGGTGCGAGACCTTCATCATGGTGGCCTTGACGTGCAGCGAGAACATCACGCCTGTCTTGCGGGCGTCTTCGATTTCTTTTTCGTAGAACTCGACCAGCGCCTTCTTGCTCATGAACATGCTGTCGATGACTTCACGGTCGAGCAAAGAGACTTTGGGCTTGAGGATGATGGCCTTGCCGCTCTTGGTGATCAGCTCCATCTTCACGTCACGGGCTTTGTCCAAGGTCATGGACTTTTCACCGTGGTAAAAGTCGCCAGCGTGCATGTGCGACACGTGTGAGCGCGAAGCTTGGCTCCACTCGGCCATGCTGTGGGGGTTTTTGCGAGCGAACTCTTTGACAGCGCGGGGGGCGCGGCGGTCGGAGTTGCCTTCACGCAGCACGGGGTTCACGGCCGAGCCGGTGCACTTGGAATAGCGGGCCTTGATGGCTTTTTCTTCGTCGGTGGTGGGGTTTTCGGGGTAGTCGGGCAGGGCATAACCCTTGGCCTGCAGTTCCTTGATGGCAGCGGTCAACTGACCCACGGAGGCGCTGATGTTGGGCAGCTTGATGATGTTGGCTTCGGGCTTGAAAGTCAGTTTGCCCAACTCGGCCAGGTTGTTGGTCACGCGCTGCTCGGCGGGCAGCAAATCAGAAAACTCACCCAGGATACGGGCTGCCACCGAGATGTCGCTCTCGGCCACTTCGATACCGGCCGGGGCCGCAAAGGTGCGGATGATCGGCAAGAAAGAGGCCGTGGCCAACAAAGGGGCTTCGTCGGTCAGGGTGTAAATGATTTTGGATTTGTCTGCTGCCATGGGTCGTCTCGTCATCAGGGATGTGAAAAATGAATCTGTGCCCGGCGGTGTGTCGGGCAAATTCGCTCAACCGCCCTTTTAAGGCGGATTAACCCAAGACTTTATCTCAAATGAGGCCCTGTTTTGCTTACGGGAAGCCAGATCCGCCCCCTCAGAACCGCTCGGGGCGACGCAAGGGCGGGCCGGGCGATTAAACTGACACCCCTTCAGACCCGCGCCAAGTCCGTGCACTTGGCGTGCCAACATCGGCACAGCGCCATCCGGGCGCGGCCACCAACCGAGGAAAAGCCCATGGGCGCGCAGTGGAAAGCAAAAGGCAAGGCTCAGGCCGCAGACGCCAGAGGCAAATTGTTTGGCCGTCTGGCCAAGGACATCATGATCGCCGCCCGCAACGGGGCTGACCCGGCCGCCAATTCGCGCTTGCGCTTGGTGGTGGAACAGGCCCGCAAGGTGTCCATGCCCAAGGAAACGCTGGAACGCGCCATCAAGAAAGGCGCAGGCCTTTTGGGCGACGCCGTGAGCTTTGACCGCGTGATTTACGAAGGTTTTGCCCCGCACCAGGTGCCGGTCATGATCGAGGTGCTGACCGACAACGTCAACCGCACCGCGTCCGAGATGCGCGTGCTGTTCCGCAAAGGCCAGCAAGGCACCTCGGGCTCGGTGTCCTGGGACTTTGACCATGTGGGCTTCATCGAAGCCGAACCCGCCCAAGCGGGTGCGGACGCCGAGTTGGCCGCCATCGAAGCCGGGGCGCAAGACTTTGAGCCGGCCGACGAAGACGGCGTGACGGTGTTCATCACCGAAGCGACCGACCTGGACCTGGTCAGCCGCGCTTTGCCCAACTTCGGCTTCACCGTGGTGTCGGCCAAGCTGGGCTACAAACCCAAAAACCCGGTCGACCCGGCCAACCTGAGCGCCGAGCAGCTCGAAGAGGTCGAAGCCTTCCTGGGCGCGATCGACAACAACGACGACGTGCAAAACGTGTTTGTGGGTTTGGCGGGCTAAGCGCGCCACACCGCAAAAGCAAGGGGGCTGTTCACAGCCCCCTTTTTTCTTACTCGGGCTTGATGCCGATGGCCTTGACGATGCCCGCCCAGCGGGTTCTTTCGGCACGCATGAAGGCGTCAAACTCGGCCACGTTCATCTTGGTCTCGGGAATCGAGCCCAGCGTCAGCAGGCGCTGCGACACTTCCGGCTGTTTGAGCACCGCCTCCAGCTCGCGGCTGACGCTGTCCAAAATGGCCGCAGGTGTGCCCGCGGGCGCAAACAGGCCATTCCAGCCGGTGTATTCAAAACCGGCAAAGGTCTCGGACAAAGTGGGCACAGACGGCAAGTTGGCCGTGCGTTGGGCCGAGCTGACCGCCAGGGCCTTGATCTGGCCCGAACGGATATAGCTGAGCAAAGCCGCCTCAGGCAAGCAGATGAAGTTGACCCGGCCACCGATCAGGTCCTGAATGGCGTCTGGCGCTTTGTTGTAAGGCACGTGCGTGAACTTGATGCCCGCCATGGCCGCAAACGAATCGGCCAGCATGCCCGAGAAGGTTTTGGGGCCTTCGGTGGCCATGGCCAGTTTGTCGGGCTGGGCCTTGGCCTGCGCCACGGCATCGGCCAGGCTGTTGCCGGTGAAGGCTGGGCCGGCTGCAATCACAAACGGGCTGCGACCGATCAAACGAACCGGCGCAAAGTCTTTTTCAGGGTCGTAGGGCAGTGCCTTGAAGGTGAAGACGTTGGTGACCATGGCCGCGGTGGTCGCGTAATAGAAGGTGTAGCCGTCGGCGGGCGAGCGCATGGCCGCTTGGGCGCCAATGACGTTTTGGCCCCCCGGGCGGTTGTCCACCACGATGGGCTGGCCCAAGCGGCGGCTCAGGTTGTCGGCCACAAAACGCGCCAGGATGTCGGGGCCCGAACCGGCCGGTTGCGACAAGATCCATTTGATGGGCCGCGCGGGCCAGGCCTGTGCCCAGGCCGCACCCTGCAGACCCGTGGCCACGGCAGCCGCCGCACCCAGCAAGCCCTTGTTGAACGATCGTCTTTGCATGCTTGTCTCCTGTTTCATTTTTAAAAATCACACCTTGGAACCCGCCGCGACGCCATGCCCCATCTTGCAAAGACGGGGCCATGCCGTCAAAGCTTTTCTCTTTCGACGCGGTTGCGCAGCACACCGATCTTGGACACCTCGATCTCGACCAAATCGCCCTCTTTCATCCACATCGGCGGCTGGCGGCGAGCGCCCACGCCACCGGGCGTGCCACTGACGATCACGTCGCCTGGGGCCAAGGTGGTGAAGGTCGAGACGTACTCGATCAAGCGCGGGATCGGGAAGATCAGCATGGCCGTGGTCGCGTGCTGCATGACCTGGCCGTTCAGGCGGGTGGTCAGGCTCAGCTCTTCGCCATCGGCGATCTCGCCACGGGTGACCAAAATCGGGCCAAAAGCGCCTGTGCCCACAAAGTTTTTGCCCGGCGTGAACTGGGTGGTGTGGCGCTGCCAATCGCGCACCGAGCCGTCGTTGTAGGCGCTGTAACCGGCCACGTGTTCCCAAGCCTGGTCGCGGGCAATGCGGCGACCGCCCTTGCCAATCACCACGGCGATTTCGCCCTCGTAGTCGAAATGGTCCGACTCGGGCGGCATCAGCAAGGGCTGCAAATGACCGGTTTGCGAATCGGCCACGCGCAAAAACACAGTGGGGTTTTCGGTCTTGTCGCGCTCGGTCTCGACGCGGTGCTCTTCGTAGTTGTGCCCGATGCAGATGATCTTGCCGGGGTCGGTGATGACGGGCAAATACGTGATCTGGTCCAGCGAGCAGGTGTCGGGCTGACCCTGCGCTGCAGCGCCCAATTTGTCGAGCATGCCTGCGGCCAGGGCGCTGCGCAAGGTGGGGTAGTTGGCGCTGCTCAAAGAAACAACGCCGGTGTCGGTGGCCAGGCCCCAGGAAGCTTGGCCTTGGTGTGAATAGCTGAGAAATTTCATGGTGGTTTTGCAGTGAGGAAAGTGAAATCGTTTCAATCAAAAGGCGTTCAGGGCTTGAGCGCCAGCAGCGCCGCCTGGAGGTCTTGCGCGGTGTTGAACGCGCCGTAAACATAGTGGTCCGGTCGCACAAGTGCGGCTTGGCAAGCCATGCGTTCGAACCAGGCCGCCAGCACGCCAGAGGATTCTTGAAAGCCCGGTGCATCAAGGCCTTGCACCCGAAGGTTCAGGCCCGGCTGCGCCTGGGCCGCCGCTTGTGCAAATGCCGCATCGGTGACGGCTTGGAGCATCAAGCGCCAGCCACAGCCGAGCACATCGTCCATGCGCACAGGGCCTGTGGCTTGTTCAATCCAGGCCTGCGGAAACAAGGTGCCCACCGCCGCATGGCCCGAGCGGTCCAGACAACCCTCGGCCAGCGCGGGCTGCACGTTTTGCCTGGGCATGGGCTGCACCTGGCCGCCGCATTCGGCCAGCAAACGGGCGTCGCGCTCCCGGGCCTTTTGCACATCGCGCTGGCCCACCAATTGACCGATGCCCTTGATGCGCGAGGTCAGCTCGGTCACATGGCCTTTGCGCTCGGTACCATAGCTGTCCAGCAAATCATCGCTGGCACGGCCTTGGAGCACGTCGGCCAGCTTCCAACTCAGGTTGGCCGCATCGCGGATGCCCTGGCACATGCCTTGTCCCAAAAACGGCGGCTGCTGGTGCGCGGCGTCGCCCGCCAAGAGCACCCGCTTGTGACGCCAATCCTTGGCCACCAAGGCATGGAACTGGTAACTCGCCTGCCGCCAGAGGGTGGCCTCGTCGGGCTGCAGCCAACGCAACAAGAGCTTCCAGGTGGCCTCGGGCGTGGCCATGGCTTTGGGGTCTTCGCCGGGGTTGAGGGCGATTTCCCAACGGCGGTGGTTTTTGGGGCCAATCACATAGGTGCACGGCCTTTGCGGCTCGCAGTACTGAACACTGACCTTGGGCAGCTTGGCCAGACCTTTGTCGTTGACCAGCACATCGACCACCAGCCAGGGTTCATCAAAACCCAAGTCTTGCAATGCGATGCCCACCTGTTTGCGTGCAAAGCTCGACGCCCCGTCGCAGGCGATCAGGTAGCGTGCCGAAACCTCTCGGGTCTGGCCTTGCGCATCGGCCACGGTGAGCGTGACCGCGTCATCGTTTTGATCCAGGCCGGTGACTTTGCAACCCAGTTCAACCTGCACCGAAGGCATGCCGCCCACACGTTCGCGCAACAGCTTTTCCATGGCCGGCTGGGTGAACACCAGCGATGGCGTGAAGGCCAGCGGATATGGCGGTGCCACGGTGGACATGCATTTGATGAGCTGCCCGTCCACCCCATAAAACTCGGAGTTGGTGAAGGGCTCTGTGAACGGCTCCAGCGCCTGGGCGATGCCCAGCTGCTGAAACACCCGCATGATTTCATGGTCCAGCGCAATGGCGCGGGGCTTGTCGTACACCTCGGTCAGCTCGTCGCAGACGAAGGTGCGGATGCCTTGCAAACCCAAGAGCCCTGCGGCCACCGCGCCGGTGGGGCCAAATCCGATGATGGCAACGTCGAACACGGAAACTCCTTTATCGGGCAAACAAGACGGCACGCTGTGCTTCTTTCAGGCGAGCGCTCGGGGGCTGGGAGATGCCCCATTGGTCCACCCGACCTGTCGGCCAGGTCCAGTCTGTGGGCTGCCCCGCCTGGTAGCTGTCGTCGATTTGTTCGACCTCGGCCGTGTACTCGATCACGATGTCAAAAGGCCCGACGAAGTAGTTGAAGGCGTTGTCGCCCGGGCCATGACGGCCAGGCCCCCATTCGATGGGATAACCCGCGTCTTTCATGCGCCCGCCGCCGCGCATCACGGCATCCAGGTCGGGCATCAAAAAAGCGATGTGGTTCAGCGCATTGTTGTCGGTGTCGCCCAAGGCCACGCTGTGGTGGTCGCTGTTGCACCGCATGAAGGCCATGATGCGGGTGCGGTCCGACAAGGAAAAGTCCAAAGCCTTTTCCATGAATTCGCGGGTGTCCTCCACATGGCTGCTGTTGAGCACCACATGGGCCAGGCGCACGGGCATGTCGGGCGCATCGATGGTGTTGACCTGCTCATCGCCGTGTACCAAACGGAACACGCGGCCATCGGGGTCGGCCAGGGTGACCGCATGGCCCCCACCCGGCTCCGTCAAAGGCGCGGGCGCAGTCAACACCTGCCCGCCTGCGGCTTCGGTTTTTTGCGCGGCCAGGGCCAAGGCCTGCTGGCTGCGGGCCCTGAGGGTGACATGCACGATCTGCGCGGCACCTGCCGCCCGGTGCAAAGCCAGCAGGTGGTGATCGGTGCCCGCACCGCGCAAGTACAGCGCATCGGGCGTGCGAGCGGCCACCTGCAAATGCCAGGTGTTGGTGAAAAACGCCTCGGCCAATTCCAGATCGGGCACCGTCAGGGCCACACTGCGCAAAGCGCCTACCAAAGAAGATGCATGGGTCATGGCAAGGGGTTCAATGAAGTGGCGGGCAAGCCCAGAAATCGCAGGCCATTGGCCTGCACCAGTTGTTGGGTCACCCCGGCATCAAAGCCGGCTTGAGCAATGCGCTGCACAGGCCGCGCATCGTGAAAATTGAAGGGGTAGTCGGTGCCGATCATCAGCTGCGTTGACCCGAACAGCTGCACCAAGTGCTGCAAAGTCGGAGTGTCAAACACCAAGGTGTCGTAATAAAAAGACCGGGCCTGCTCGGTGGGCGAGCGCTGCACCGTGTCGCGCAGCGCAGGAAACACCGACATGGCCTGCTCCAGCCGGGGCAGCAGCATGGCCAGGGTGCCGCCGCCGTGGCTGAACGCGATGCGCAGGCGCGGGCGACGCAGCATCAAATTGCCCGTGAGGGCCGAAGCTGCCGCCAGCCCCACATCGGTGGGGTAGGCCAACACCTGTTGCAAAGGGGCCGGGCCCACCAAGCGGTCCATGCCCGTGGGGCGCAAGGCATGGACAAACACCGCCAGGTCCAGCGCCTCACAGGCTTCAAAAAACGGGTCCAAGCGCGGGTCGCCGATCGGCATGCCGTTGATGTTGCTGCCGATCTCCACCCCCACCAAGCCCAGGCTGTGTCGGATGTGCTGCAGCTCCTTGAGCGCGAGGTCCATGTCTTGCAAGGGCACAGCGCCCAAACCCACCAGACGGCCCGACGACTCGGACACCATCAGGGCAATTTGTTCATTGAGGTAGCGCACCAGTTGCGCGCCGTCCGCTGGGGCCAGCCAATACGAGAGCAGCTCGGGCATGGGCGAAATCGCCTGCAAGCCCAAACCCATCTCGTCGAAATCGGCCAGGCGCTTGCTGGTCGACCAGCATTTGTCAGACACCGTGCGGTAGTTTTTGCCATCGATCATCACGTGGCGGTGGCAGGCGTGCGCAGGGGCCATGGACGGCCAACCCGCTGGGCTTGCGCACCCCAGATAGGCCGGAAAATCGTGCGGAATGACGTGCGCATGCACATCCACACCGCAGCCGCATGGCAAATGGCCGGTCATGCTTTTCAGCCAGCGATCAGGCCTGCGGCTTCAATGCCGGCGATGCAGATCGCCTCGTCTTCGTCGCCCGTGCCACCGCTGGCCCCTACGGCGCCCAGCACTTCACCGGCTGCGTTTTTCACCAGCACCGCGCCGGGCTGCGCCAAGAACTTGCCTTCGGCAGTTGCGGCCAGCGACACGAAAAAATTGGGGTTGTCCTTGGCGCGTTGCGCCAGCACTCGGCTGGATGCCCCCATGCCCACCGCCCCCCAGGCCTTGGCCCGGGCGATGTCAAAGCGGAACATGCTGGCACCGTCTTCTCGGGCAAAGGCTTTGAGCTGACCGGCTTCGTCCAGCACGGCAATGCCCATGGGCTTGTAGCCTTGGGCTTTGGAATGGGCCAAAGCCGCTTCGATGATTTTTTGGGCCGTGGTCAGGCTGAGAACAGTCATTCCATGTCTCCGGTCGATGTGGTTATTGCACTTTTCAGGCAGTTTAGAGAGCCGCCTTGAATTCATCCAGTCAATTATTTGAATAGGTAGAATTTGTCGCATGAATATTGCAGCCCTGGATTTGAACCTCTTGGTGGCTTTTCACGCCATGTTGGAGCACCGCAATGTGACCCGCGCAGGCGAAGCGATCCAACTGAGCCAACCCGCGATGAGTTCCGCGCTGCGCCGGCTGCGGCTTTTGTTTGAAGACCCGCTGTTCATCCGCGCCGGACTGGAAATGAAACCCACGCCACGGGCCTTGCAGCTGAGCGCCGCTGTCCGGCAAGTGATCCAGACCATCCAAGCCGACATCCTGCAGCCGGCCAAATTTGAAGCGCGTTCGTCCACACGCACCTTCACCATGCTGATGCCCGACATTGGGGAAGCCAACTTTTTGCCCCGCATTCTGGTCATGTTGGCCAACGAGGCCCCCCATCTGAACCTGCGCACCCTGGCCATGCCGCGCCATGCCGCCGCCGAAAGCCTGGAATCGGGCGCGGCCGACATGGCCATGGGCTACTTTCCAGACTTGCAGAAAGCGGGCTTTTACCAGCAGCAGCTGATGCGCTCTTCTCACGTGTGCCTGGTCAGAAAAGACCATCCGGACATGGGTGCCCAGATGAGCCTGGCCCAATTCACTGCGGCCTCACACGTGGTGGTCAAACCGCATGGCCGCGAACACGTGTTTGAAAAATTTCTTCAGCAGCAAGGCATCACCCGGCGCGTGGTGCTGGAGATTTCCAACTTTCTGAGCCTGCTGCCCCTGATTGAGTCCAGCGACCTGATGGCCACCGTGCCGCAAGATTTGGCCGAGTTTTGTGTGCAACACGGCAAGGTACGCACCGTGCCAACGCCCCTGAGTGCGCCGGTCATTGACCTGCAACTGCACTGGCACCAGCGCTTGCAAAAAGACCCCGGCCACGCCTGGCTGCGCAGCTCGATCCACCGGCTGTTTTCCAACACCTGAAGCGCACCTCGCGTTGCGGCGTGCGGTGCTGCACCGATGACGCCGTTCGCGAATTCACCCCGGGGCACCTTGGCCAGTCTGCGTGACAGAGCGCACGGTCCATCGAGCGCCTAAGAGCCAACATGAACGCCTGTCCTTTCAACGGAGCGTTTCATGCACCTTTTTACCCGCACCGTGCGCGTCAAGAACGCCGCATCCATGGCCGCCGCCATCCGGTTTGCCACCGAAATTTGCGCCCATGTGAACAAGACCTACCACGTCAAAATGCGCTTTGGCATCGAGGTTTTTGGCCACACCAAAATCTACTGGTTCCTGGACTTTGACAGCATCGACCAGTCGCTGGCGATGAACCAGAAAATGCTTGCCGACAACGACTACCAAAACCTGCTGGGCAAAGGCAAGGATTTGTGGGTCGAAGGCAGCATGAAAGACCGCTTGGTGAGGATGGTTCCATGAACCTGAGCAACTTGTGTCTGCGCGACATCCTCTCGGTCAGCGTCGAGGCTTCGGTGCAAAAAGCGGCCGAGCTCATGCGCGTCAACCACGTGGGCGCTTTGGCCCTGACCGACCCCGAAGACCCCGCCCGTGTGGTGGGGGTGGTCACTGACCGCGACCTGGTGGTCAACCTGCTGGCCCAGGGCCGCTTGCCGGGTGAATACCCGATCGGGGCGTACAGCCATGCGCAACTCATTGGCGTGCCCGGCAGCGCCACCGTGCACGAGGCGATCGCGACCATGCAAAAGCACGGTGTGCGGCGAATCTTTGTGACCGAGCCCAATGGCCGACTCATGGGCCTGCTGTCCATCGACGACATCCTGAGCACCCTGGCCGACGAACTGGGAGGGCTGTCTCAAGCCCTGCGCATCGGTGTGGACATGGAAAACACCCGCACCTCACCCATGTTCAACCCCAACGAATTGACGAGCGGGATGTACCTGGCACAGCACGAGCCTTGACAGGGGGAAGCGTTGCATTTCGGCCTAAAGTGAACGCGAGGTCTGATCAAGCCAAGAAGACGTTCCTGATGCGATCCTGATGCGCTGCGTGCTAGCCTTGCAGGACCATGAAAATGCCTGCTCTTTTTTCTGTCTGGCCTGCCGTCCTGATCGGGGTGTCGGTGGCCTGCGGCCTTTTCTGGCTGGACGGTTGGTGGTCACTGGGCAATCTGGCCTTGCTGCTGATCTTGGGCAACACACTTGCGAGTTTCTGGTTGTCCACACCTGCTTGCGTTGTGGTGTCGGCCTTGGCCGTGGCCGGGTTCAACTGGTTCTTTGTCGCGCCGCGCCACACCTTTCATGTGCAACTGGATCAGGACCTCATGCTGCTGATCACGCTCTTGGGGACCAGCACCGTGATGAGCGTGCTGACCTCCAGACTGCGTCAACATGCACAGCAACAGGCCGGGCAAGCCCGTCATGCGGAACACATGCAGCAATTGGCCCTGCAGTTGCAACAAGCCCACACGGTGGGCCAGCAATCACAAACCGCATGCCAGCTGCTCAGCCCATGGATCGGTTTGCCTGTGCAGGTCTGGCTGCAAGGGCAAAGCCCCACACCCGAGGACCCGCTTTACAGAGCTTGGCAAGCCAGCGAACACGAACAAGGGGCCCTCGGGCCTGGCACGGGACGCCACGAATCGCTCAATGCTTGGGTGCTCCCCTTGCGTGCAGGTGTCATGAGGATCGGCACCTTGGCCATCGGCCCCCTGCCCACTGACACGCCCATCGCGGCATGGACCAACGAGCGACTGCAAGCGGCCGCTCGTTTGCTGGCCGATGAAATTCACCGCCTGCAAAGCGCCCTGCAGGCGCGCGATGCACACGACAGATTGCAAGCCCAGCAATTGCGCAACACTTTGCTGGCGGCCATCTCGCACGATTACCGCACGCCGCTGGCGACCATCACCGGGGCGGCGTCCGGTTTGCTGGACCAGCCCAGCCCACAACGAACGCGCGAAGCGGCCCACACCATCTTGCAAGAAGCGGAGCACTTGCACCGGATGACCACCAACACCTTGCAAATGGCACGATTGGACACGGTCGATACCGCTTTACAGGTGCATTGGGAGTCCGTCGAAGAGCTGTGCGGTGTGGCCATGGCCGCCGCACGTCGACGCCATCCTGAACGGACACTTGAAGTCCATGTGCCCTCTGATCTGCCTTGGCTTTTGTGCGATGCGGTGTTGGTGGTGCAACTGCTGGACAACCTGCTGGAAAACGCCTTGCGCTACAGCCCGGACACCGAAGTCGTCACCTTGCAGGTGAGTTTGCACGATCAAGCCATACAAATGGCAGTGCTGGATCGGGGCATCGGCATTCCCGTCGAATGGCATGAGCGTGTGTTCGACCCATTCCGGCGTGTTCTGCCCACAGAAAAAGCCGACACAGGTTTTGCCAACTCACCACGCCGTGGCATGGGCTTGGGTTTGGCTCTGTGCCGTGCCATCGCGCGCGTCCACCATGCGCGACTCTGGATTGAATCCCGCCCAGGTGGAGGCACCGCTGTGTGTCTGCGGTTTCCCAGCCAAGTACAACCTTCATCGGCACCAGAAAGCGGTCTGGAGGAGTACACCCCGTGAGTTTGCATGTCTTACTCGTTGAAGATGACCGACAACTGCGTCACACCTTACAGGAAGCCTTGCTCACCCATGGCTTTGCGGTGACAGGCTCGGGCAGCTTGGCTGATGCGCAGGCGGTGCTGCAACACCACCCAAGGCACATCGACCTGGTCATCCTCGACCTGGGCTTGCCCGATGCCGATGGCAGCGAGTTGCTGGCCTGGCTGCGGCAAAGAGAAAGCTCGCCGGTGCTGGTGATTTCTGCGCGGCACGACGACGCAGGCAAGGTGGCATTGCTCGACGCGGGTGCGGACGACTACCTGGTCAAACCCTTCAGCATCCAAGAGTTGTTGGCCCGCATGCGGGTGAGCCTGCGCCACCGGGGTGTTGCACTGCAAGCGCCCGTTCTGCACTACACCCATGGCCCGTTGCATGTCGATCTGGCGCGTCACTTGGTGACGCTGAATGGTCAAGCCATTCGCTTGACACCTACCGAATTCAAACTGCTGGCCCGGTTGCTCAGGCAAGCTGGGCAAGTGGTCACCCACCGCCAATTGCTGACCGATGTGTGGGGCGCAGAACATGTCGATCAACTGCAATACCTGCGCCTGTACATGGGCCAACTGCGCGCCAAGCTGGAGAAGCAGCCCGCAGAGCCCCAATGGTTGTTGACCGAACCCGGCGTGGGCTACCGGCTGGCAGAAGCGCCGCCTGCGTGAGGTCCTTATGCTTTCCTGATGCGGCCACGGGCAAGCTGTGCACTTCTTTCACAGCTTTGTCCATCCATGTCTTCTCACGACACCTCCCACGCAACAGCCACACGCACCGGGGCACTGACTTTGGCCGCACTCGGTGTGGTCTATGGTGACATTGGCACCAGTCCGCTGTACACGGTCAAGGAAGTTTTTGCACCCCACACAGGCCTGGTGCTCAATTCGGACAACATCATCGGTGCGGTCTCAGCCATCCTCTGGGCACTGATGCTGGTGGTCACGCTCAAGTACGTGATCCTGATTCTCAGAGCCGACAACCGGGGCGAAGGCGGTGGCCTGGCCCTCACAGCGCTGGCCGCCCGTGCTGTGCAGGACAAGCCACGCCTGCGACAAATTCTGTTATTGCTGGGCTTGTTTGGGGCCACCTTGTTTTACGGCGACAGCGTCATCACCCCCGCGATTTCGGTAATCGGGGCCATCGAAGGCCTTGAAGTCATCACCCCGGCCTTCCAGGCTTATGTGGTGCCTTTGTCGATCGTGGTGCTGTTGGGTTTGTTTGCGGTGCAGCGATTGGGCACGCATTCAGTGGGTCGTTTTTTCGGCCCCATCATCGTGTTGTGGTTTGTCACCCTGGGCGCATTGGGTGTCGCGCACATCCTGCACCAGCCCGCCATCTTGCAGGCACTCAACCCCCTGCACGCACTCAGCTTTTTGTGGGCGCGCGGCCCCCATGTGCTGGCAGCGGTAGGGGCCATCGTTCTGGCCTTGACCGGCGCGGAAGCGCTTTATGCCGACATGGGGCACTTTGGGCGCAAACCGATTCAACTGGCTTGGACCTTGTTGGTCATGCCCGGTCTGGCGCTCAATTACATGGGGCAAGGTGCATTGCTCATGCAAGACCCTTCGGCACTGGCCAATCCGTTTTACAACATGTTCCCTCATGAGTGGATGCTGGGTGCGGTGTTGCTGTCCACCCTGGCTGCCATCATCGCCTCTCAAGCCGTGATATCGGGCGCTTATTCCATGACGCGGCAAGCGATTTTACTGGGCTTCTTGCCGCGCATGCACATCCAATTCACTTCTGAAAAAGAGTCTGGCCAAATCTTCATGCCAGCGGTCAACCGGGCCTTGCTGGTGGGTGTGGTGTTGGCGGTATTGGCTTTCAAAAGCTCTTCAGCGCTGGCCGGTGCCTACGGCATTGCGGTATCGCTGACGATGGCCATCACCACGGCTTTGACCTTCTTCGTGATCCACAAGGCGTGGCGCTTGCCCCTTTGGCTGTCTGTCCTGACCACCGGTTTTTTCCTGGTGCTCGACCTGTTCCTGTTTGCCGGTTGCGCGATCAAGTTTTGGGATGGCGGCTGGTTTCCGGTGGCCATGGGCTTGGCTCTATTCGTCATCATGACGACCTGGGCGCGGGGACGGCAACTGTTGGTGCACACCATTCGGGCCGATGGTCTTGAATTGCAGGCCTTCATCGACATGCTGCATGCGCAGCCGCCGCATCTGATTGGGCGCACGGCCGTGTACCCGGTGGCCAACCCGGACACCGTGCCTCAAGCCATGCTGCACAACCTGAAACACAACCAGGTGCTGCATGCCAACAACATCATCCTCACAGTGGTGTTTGAGGAGGTGCCCTTTGTACCTGTTGCCGAACGCTTACAGGTGCAGGCGCTGGGTGAGCGTTTCTGGCGCGTGAGTGTGCACTATGGCTTCATGGACAAAACAGATGTCCCTCAGGCCCTGCAAAGTTGCGCCGCACACGGGTTGTCGATTCCCGAGTTTGAAACCAGCTACTTCCTCAGCCGCGAGACCGTGGTGTCCACGCCCGGTGCGGGCATGGCCCAATGGCGCGAAAAACTTTTTGCCACCATGAGCCGCAATGCTGGGGGTGTGGTCGAGTTTTTCCATTTGCCCGACAACGCGGTGGTGGAGCTGGGCACTCGGGTACAAATTTGAGGCCGGTGGCCTGCTGCGTTCAATCGATCTTGATCTTGTTGCGCGCAATGATGTCGCGGTAGATCTGGGTGTCTTGCTGGATGCGCTGGGCCAGGGCCTTGGCGCTTGGGTCATCCACTTTCCAGCCTTGCAAAAACAGCTTCTGTCGCATCTCGCGTGTGTTGAGGATTTTTTCCAAGGCCTGGCTCAACTTGGCCTGGTGGGCGGCGGGCATGCGGGCTGGGGCCATGACCGCGTTCCACACTTCGATGTTGACGCCTTGGGCACCGATCTCTTGCATGGACGGCAAAGTGGGGGCCAGCGGCGTGCGTTTGGCCGAACTGACGGCCACGGCTTCGAGCTTGCCCGCCTGAACCAAGGGGGCCACGGTGGAGGCGGGCAACAAGCTCATTTGCACCTGCCCGCCGATGATGGCGTTCAAGATAGGGGGCCCGCCGTTGAAGGGCACATGGATCGGCTGGATGCCCAAGGCTTGCTTGAGCAGCTCCATGCCCAGGTGCCCGCCCGAGCCTGCGCCGACCGAGCCATAAGCTTGCTTGTTGCCATCGGCTTTGAGCTGGCTGATGAACGCCGCCACACTGCGCTCGGCCGCAGGCTTGGCGGTCACCCACACCAAGGGTGCAGTACCGATCAGGGCGATGGGCGCGAAATCGGTGCTCGGGTCATAGGGCAGCTTGGCGTACAAAAACTTGGAGCTGGTCAAGGGGCCGTTGCCGATCACGCCAATGGTGTGGCCGTCTTCGGCCTTGGCGATCGCGTCAGCACCGATGTTGCTGCTGGCACCGGGTTTGTTTTCAACCACCACCGACTGCCCCAAGGCGCGGGCCAGGGGCTCGGCGATCATGCGGGCCTGCACGTCGGGCGAAGAGCCCGCCGGATAGCCCACGATGATGCGGATCGTTTTGGAGGGCCAAACCTCGTTGGCTTGGCTGGTCAAGGCCGTGATGCTGAGCCACAAAGTCACTGCGCATTGGCAGGTTCGGATCAGGGCTTGTCGTGCGTTCATGCTGGGGCTCTTGAATGACATGCGCCCATTGTGAAGTGAAAATACCTGACCACCCCACTGAAAGCCCCCAGATGAGTTCTCAGCCTGTCACCCCAGACTCCCTGCAACATGCCCTGTCCGAGCTGTTTGCCCCTTGGGTGCAAGCCCTGAACCTGCAGGTCGAGCGCCTGGACGCAGATGGCGTGACGCTGCGTCTGCCGCAGAGCGATCAGCTTTCACGCGTGGGTGACATCTTGTGCGGTCAGGCCATGATGGCTGCGGCCGATACGGCCATGGTCTTGGCACTGATCCAGCACTTTGGCGCATTCAAGCCTTGCAGCACGGTGCAGTTGTCCAGCACCTTCATGAAGCCGCTGTCGGGCCAGGATGCTTTGGTGAGTGCCCGGCTTTTGCGCGTGGGCAAGGCCATGGCTTTTGGCGAAATCGATCTGTCCGGCGCAGATGACGGCAAGAGCGTTTTCAGGGCCAGCACCACCTATGCCTTGATGTAAGGCAAAAGCGGGCCGAGCTTGGCTACAATAGCCAGATTCTTGTTTTGAGGTTCACCATGTCTGCTCACAACGACGCACATACATCTGACGATCCCGTGGAAAACGTGGTCAAGCACATTCCCGTGGTCATTCCGGCCGCTGGTGCTGTTCTGATTTTCTTGCTGGCTTTCATCGCCGTCTTCATGGCCTGAGGCTTTCAGCCCCTTGGGCGCAGGCCTCGCGTCTGCACCGCAAACAACCCGCAACAGCTTAGGCTTTGCGGGTTTTGTTTTTTCTGGGCCGCCCTTCACGTGCCCATTGCCTTTTCAAGCGCACCGCCTTGAAATGGCCCCAGCCAGAGGGCTCGGCATAACATCATGCATTTTTTGCATAGATTTAAGCCCTTTTTCGACCCCAATGACAGGCACAAATTGGCCAGCCTCCCTAAAATCGAGGCCCGCACAGTTACCAGGCGGTTACATGGCCTGTGTGACACCCCCATTTCAAGCCGATTCGTTTTTTCAAAGCCCCTGCCCTGAGCCTTTGAAAAGACGATTTTTAAACTTTGGAGCTTTCCCATGAACTCACCCGTGATGCAGGGCCTGAACCTGAACACACCGGCTTACGTCAAAAACGCCAAGCTGATCGCCTGGGTCGCCGAAATGGCCGCCCTGTGCAAGCCTGCCAACATCTATTGGTGTGACGGCTCACAAGAAGAGTACGACCGCCTGTGCGCCGAACTGGTTGCAGCCGGCACCTTCAAAAAGCTCAACCCCGCCAAGCGCCCCAACTCTTTCCTGGCCTGGACCGACCCTTCGGACGTGGCCCGCGTGGAAGACCGCACCTACATCTGCTCGGACAAAAAAGAAGACGCTGGCCCCACCAACAACTGGATGGAACCCGCGCAAATGCGCGCCACACTGAACCCGCTGTTTGACGGTTGCATGGCCGGCCGCACCATGTATGTGGTGCCCTTCTCCATGGGCCCACTGGGCTCGCACATCAGCCATATCGGCATCGAGCTGACCGACAGCGCCTACGTGGCCGTGAACCAAAAGCTGATGACCCGCATGGGCAAAGCCGTGTACGACGTGTTGGGCACCAATGGCGAGTTCGTGCCTTGCATGCACACCGTGGGCGCGCCTTTGGCCGCCGGTCAAAAGGACAGCACCACCTGGCCTTGCAACCCCACCACCAAGTACATCGTTCACTTCCCCACCACCCGCGAGATCTGGTCTTACGGCTCGGGCTACGGCGGCAACGCGCTGCTGGGCAAGAAGTGCTTTGCGCTGCGCATCGCCTCCAACATGGGCCGCGAGCAAGGCTGGTTGGCCGAGCACATGCTCATCTTGGGCGTGACCAGCCCCGAGGGCAAGAAGTACCACGTGGCCTCGGCTTTCCCCAGCGCCTGCGGCAAGACCAACTTCTCGATGCTGGTGCCTCCAGCGGCTTTTGAAGGTTGGAAAGTCACCACCATCGGTGACGACATCGCCTGGATCAAGCCCAATGCCGACGGCAAGATGTACGCCATCAACCCCGAAGCCGGTTACTTCGGTGTGGCACCTGGCACCAACATGAAGACCAACCCCAACTGCATGCTGAGCCTGCACAAGGACGTGATCTTCACCAACGTGGCCCTGACCGACGACGGCGACGTGTGGTGGGAAGGCATCGAAAAAGACACCGGCAAGCTGCCCGATCACCTGATCGACTGGCAAGGCAATGACTGGACCCCCGCCATTGCCAAAGAAAAAGGCACCAAGGCCGCGCACCCCAACGCCCGTTTCACCGTGGCGGCGATCAACAACCCCGCTTTGGACCCCGCTTGGGACGACCCCAAAGGCGTGGCGATTGACGCCTTCATGTTCGGCGGCCGCCGCTCGACCACCGTGCCACTCGTGACCGAAGCACGCAGTTGGACCGAAGGCGTGTACATGGCTGCGACCATGGGCTCGGAAACCACCGCCGCCGCCTTTGGCGCGCAAGGCGTGGTGCGCCGCGATCCTTTCGCCATGCTGCCTTTCTGCGGCTACAACATGAGCGACTACTTCCAGCACTGGCTGGACACTGGCGCCAAGGCCCAGGCCGCTGGCTTCAAGCTGCCCGCCATGTACTGCGTCAACTGGTTCCGCAAGGACGAGACCGGCTCCTTCGTGTGGCCCGGCTACGGCGACAACATGCGCGTGTTGAAGTGGATGATTGACCGCATCGAAGGCAAGGCCCAAGGCGAGCAGACCATGTTCGGCGTGGCCCCCACGTACAGCGAAATCAACTGGAACGGCGTGAGCTTCTCCGCCGAGCAGTTCAAGTCCGTCACAAGCATCGACAAAGCCGCCTGGCAAGCCGAATTCAAGCTGCACGACGAGCACTTTGCCCAATTGGCTTTCCACCTGCCCCAAGCGCTGCTGGACACCAAAGCCGACCTGGAAAAGCGCCTCGGCTAAACCCATCAGGGACTGCGCCCCACCGGCGCAACACCTTGCAACCGCCCCGGCCACAAACCGGGGCGGTTTTTTTATGGGACCCAGACGACGCGATCGTCAATTGCGTAGGCTTTGCATCCTTTTGTTTTTTTGTCACAACGCGACTGTGCACGAGAAAGCGCATCGGGGCTTTCGTCCACCAAATTCTGTGGCTGTCCCCATGTTGCATTCCAGGACCCATCAGGCGCGATCACAAAGGCCTTTGGCGCTTTCTTGTTCAACCATTCGCGATAGCCGTCCCGGCCACGGGCATCCAAATAAGGCACAGCGTCCACATTGGTCACAACGGCAAAGTCTTTGTCAACATCCACCCCAGCCTTGGGCGATGTCGTCGCGATTGCACTGCATTTTTTAAGAATTTGCGCCTGACTGACGGCATCGTATTCACCTTTCAGACGAGCATATTCAGCTTCTTGTTGCTTGGTTCCACCCAAAGCGAAAAGTGCTGGCCAAAACAGAACAGCGCCGACCACCCCGATGGCCTTGTCATTGCTTGCGGCCTGATCCAATCGGACACCCAGTTGTTTTACTCTGACCAAAATTCTGTTGGATTCTTGTGCCAACTGATCACAATCGTAAGATTGGTATTGAATGGGCGAGATGTACTCCGCAGTGATCTTCTGCGATGCAGTTGAACACCCCGCCAAGAAAGCCAAAAGGCTGATACACGCCATTGATTTTTTAAACATAAATACTTCATAAAAATTCAAAAGAGGAAATATAACCAATACATCGGTCTGCGCAGGCTGATGCCCCTGACTGCATTGATGCCAGATACAACAACACACCCCATCCTTCCAAACACCCGCCACCGCCTGGCCCTGTGGCTGCTGTGGATCACGCCCGCGCTGTGGTCGGTCAATTACATCGTGGCCCGCACCGCACCCGGTGTGGTGCAACCCCATGTGCTGGCCCTGGGCCGCTGGGGACTGGCCGGCTTGGTGCTGGCCTTTATGGCCCGTCAAGAGCTGTGGCGGCAACGCCAAAGCACCCTGAAAGCCGCTGGGCAATACCTGGTGCTGGGTGCTTTGGGCATGCTCATTTGTGGGGCCTGGGTGTACCGGGGGGCGCAGACCACCTCGGCCATCAACATCGCCTTGATTTACGCGGCTTCGCCCGTGCTGATCGCGCTGGGCGCGGTGCTGTGGCTGGGTGAGCGCTTTTCTTGGCGGCAAGCCGCTGGCGTGTTGATCGCCATGGCCGGGGTGTTTCATGTGGTGGTCAAAGGCCAATGGCTGGCGCTCGGCCAGGTGCATTGGGTGGCCGGCGACGGCTGGATCGTGCTGTGCATGGTGTCCTGGGCAGCGTATGCCTTGCTGCTCAAGAAATGGCCCAGCCCCTTGGGGGCCACGGCACGTCTGGCCGCCACGGCCTTGGGCGGCTCGCTGGTCTTGCTGCCTTTTGCAGCCGGGGAATGGCTGTCGGCCGACCGCCCCGCGTGGTCAGCCACGGCCACCTGGCTGGTGCTGTCGGCCGCGCTGGTGCCGGGCATCGGGGCCTACTGGGCTTATGGCTTCTGCCAAAAAATGCTGGGTGCCAGCCGCGTGGCGGCCAGCCTCTACCTGGGGCCGCTCTATGGGGGTCTCACAGCCTGGACCGTGTTGGGCGAGCCCATGGGCTGGCACCATGTGATGGGGGCGGGGCTGATCCTGCCGGGCATCTACCTGGCCTCGCGGCGAGCGCCTGACACCTCAGAGCCCTGACGCACAAGCCGCACCACCATGAAAAAGGCCCCCCGAAGGAGGCCACGGTGACTGAAAGCGCCGGGCAAAGGCCTGCAGCCCATCAGATGTAATGCATGCCGCTCTTGACGATGCGCGCGGCACGGCGGCTCATCAGAACATCCATGTCTTTGGCCGGGGTGCTGTCGTCGTCTGCACGGTCCATGGCGGTTTGCAGATCGCGCATCATGCGACTGTCGGTTTGGGCCATGGCCCACAGGCGCTGGTCCGAGCGGCGACGCGCCACATGAGCCGACCAGCCATCCAGGTTGGCCATCACGTTTTGGGCCAGCAAGCGGCTCACGCCACGCAAGGCTGCAATGGCCAGCACGGCCACTGCCCACAAAGCCAGCCAAGAGGCCAACACATGGGTCTCGGCCCAATCGTCGATCATTTGATCGGTCATGACGACCAGAGCGGCCACGCCTGCTGCCAACAGCAAAGTGGACAGCGCTTTGGCGGAGGTGGCGGGGGCAACGACCTTGGCCGTGGCGACGGGCGCTTGGCCCAAGACAGATTTCGAAACAGTTGCATTCATTTTGTATTCCCTTCAAAAGGGTTTTGACACTTTGCGCAGCAAGAATATCAAAACCGTGGATCGAATATTAGGGTTAATACGGGTATTGTTCAACTTTATATTCATGATGTGTATCATTCACATTGGTGATGAATTGGCGCATGCCGTCACCCCCGCCCCATGAACACCCCCATCCCCGCCTCCTTTCGCACCCTGGACCTGAACCTGCTTCGGGTCTTTGACGAAGTCATGGCCGAACGCAGCCTGACCCGGGCCGCACGCAACCTGTCGCTCACCCAACCGGCCGTCAGCAACGCGCTGCGCCGTTTGCGCGATGCGCTGGACGACGAATTGGTGCGCCGCCAGGGCCACGGGATCGAGCCCACCCCCCGCGCTTTGGCCTTGTGGCCCAGCGTGCGCGAGGCTTTGCGCCAATTGCAGGCGGCCATCGTGCCCAGCCTGTTTGAACCGGCGCAAGCCAACAGCACCTTTGTGCTGGCCATGGCCGACGCCACCGCGGCCGAACTCATGGGTGGCCTGGCCCGGCGGCTGCAAAGCGATGCGCCAGGTGTCTCGCTACGGGTAGTGCCCCTGACCACACGCGACCCGCGCCGCATGCTCAGCGACGGCGGTGCCGATGTCGCTTTGGGCTACTTTCCGGCCGTGCTGACCGATTTGACCGCCCGCGCCCAAGCCGGTGAGGCCGTGCCTTTTGAACACCAGCGCCTGTACGCTGGCGAATATGTCTGCGTGATGCGCAAAGGCCACCCCCTGGCCGATCAGCCCCTGACCATCGCGGACTACTGCGGCGCACGGCATTTGCTGGTGAGTTTTTCAGGCCGACCCTACGGTTTTGTGGACGAAGCCCTGGCCTCCATTGGCCAGCAGCGACGCATCGTGATCACCGTCAACCAGTTCTTCACGGCTGGCCAGGTCGTGGTCAACTCCGATTTGCTCACCGTGCTGCCGCGCCACTTTGTGCCGACCACCGGCATGGCCAACCAATTGGTGCTGCGCGAATTGCCTTTTGATGTGCCGCCCGTGCACGTCGAGGCGCTGTGGCACCGCCGCCTGCAGCACGACAGTGCCCACCAATGGCTGCGCGAACAATTGCTGCACAGCGCACGCCAAGCCTTCACGCCCGAAAGCCGCTCATGAACATCCAACTGCTGTCGGACCTGCACCTGGAAAACAACCCGGGCTTCGTGCCCACGCCCGCCCCGGGAGCCGACGTGCTGGTGCTGGCCGGTGACATTGGCTCCTACCAAAACAACTCGGCCCTCAGCGCTGCGGGCGACACCGACTTTGGTCTGGGCCGCTTCTCGCCGCAAAACGGCTGGCCCACGCCGGTGCTGTTTGTGCCCGGCAACCACGAATACGATGGCCTGGACTTTGATGAGGCGCACCACCGGCTACAAGACACCTGCGCCCGTTTGGGCATCACCTGGCTGGAGCGCGAGGTGGTGGTGCTCAGCGGCGTGCGCTTTGTGGGCACCACGCTGTGGACCGACTTTGACGCGCTCGGCCCGCTGGCGGGCAAGCCCCTGCCCGACCCGACATCGGCCAAATTCCCGGCGCATTTCAACCACCCCAACAGCCAATACACCCGCCAGCTCAAGGCCCGCGACAAAGCCTTTCGCGCCGCCAACTACTACCTGCGCAAAACCGGCACCCAACGCGCCGGCGAGCCCTGGCTGGCCGAAGGTGTGCGCGAGCAAGCCCTGCTGTGCCAGGACTGGTTAAGCGCTGCGCTGAACACGCCGTTTGAAGGCCCCACCGTGGTGGTGACGCACTTTGCCCCCAGCCTGCGCAGCGCGGACCCACGCTACGGCGAAACGCCGGGCACGGCGGGCTTTTGCAACGCGCTCGATGCGCTGCTGCCCCATGCCAAGCTGTGGCTGCATGGCCATTTGCATTGCCCCAGCGACTATGTGGTGGACCACTGCCGCGTGGTGGCCAACCCCCTGGGTTACGCACACAAAGGCGAGCAAATCCGCTTTCAGGCGCAACAGGTGATCAGCCTCTGACACGGCCCACCCGCTGCCCCCGCTGCGCAAAGCAGGCCCCGGAACACCTCAAACTGACCGCAAAAACTCCGGGCTCAAAGCGCGGTACAACGCCTGAAAGCGCCCGTGGCGCTGCGACAGCGCGGCATGCCGTTCAGCATCCGGGGCAAAGCTGCGGGTGACCGGGGGCGTGGTGCACACCTCGTCGAGCGCTGCGCCGCACGCCAGCCAGGCCAGACGCGCCGCGCCCAAAGCCGCACCGGTTTCAGCGCCTTCATGCAGCGTCAGGTGCAAGCCCAGCGCATCGGCCAGCAGCTGCGCCCACCACGCATCGCGTGCGCCGCCACCTACCAAAGACAAACTCTGCAAGACAGGTTCGGACGTGCCCAAAGTCTGCAAGCCATCGCGCAAGCCCAAGGCCACGCCTTCGGCCACCGCATAGGCCAGCGCCTCACGGCCATGCGCCGCCGTCATGCCGAACCAGCTGGCGGTCGCCAGCGGCTGGTTGTGCGGCGTGCGCTCACCGCTGAGGTAAGGCAAAAACAGGGGGGCCGTACGCCGGTCGGCTTCCGGCAATTGCGCCGCAGCCGCCAGCAAACTGGCTTCGTCGGCAAAGGCCAGTTGCCTGGCCGCCCAGGTCACGGCGCTGGCCGCACTCAGCATGACCGACATCTGGTGCCAGCGGCCCGGCAAGGCATGGCAAAACGCGTGCAGGCCTTGCGCCGGGTTGGGCGCAAAGTGCGCACCGCTGACAAACACCACGCCCGAGGTGCCCAGCGACACAAAGCCTTGCCCCGGCCGCACCAGGCCCATGCCCACGGCGCTGGCCGCGTTGTCGCCCGCACCACCGGCCACCGGCACGCGATCCGGCAAGCCCCAGCGGCGGCACAGCTCGGGTGTCAAAAAGGCCGAAACCTCGCTGCCCTCCACCAAGCGCGGCATGTGGCTGCGGTCCAGGCCGCACGCCGCCAGCATCACGTCAGACCAGTCGCGCCGCCCGGTGTCGAGCCAGAGCGTGCCTGCGGCGTCCGACATCTCGCTCACCGCTTCACCGGTCAACTGCAAGCGCAGCCAGTCTTTGGGCAAAAGCACGCGCCTTGTTTGCGCAAACAAGGCGGCCTCGTGCTCGCGCACCCACAGCAGCTTGGGCGCGGTGAACCCCGGCATGGCCAGGTTGCCGGTGATGCGCGCCAGCTCGGGCACCTGCGCGGTGAGCTGTTCGCACTGCGCGCCACTGCGCCCGTCGTTCCACAAAATGGCCGGGCGCAGCACGGCGTCTTGCGCACCCAGCAGCACCGCACCGTGCATCTGCCCCGACAAACCCACGCCCTGCAAACGGGCCAGCGCCTTGGGCTGCTCGCGCTGCAAAGTGTCCATGACCTGCTCCAGCGCCTGCCACCAACTGGCCGGGTCTTGCTCAGACCACAAGACTTGCGGGCGTTGCACCGTGAGCGTGGCACGGGCTGTGGCCAGCACCTGGTGCTGATCGTTCAGCAGCAAGGCTTTGAGTTCGGAAGTGCCCAGGTCGAGGCCGAGAAACATGTCAGAGGCTTTCAGAAAAATATCAGGCCAACACGGGCGCGGTGAACGCCCCGTGTGACCCTGTCGAGCACAAGAAAAATCAATGCGCCCCGCGAAAGCGCGTGAGCGACTGACGCCGGAAATCCGAGGGCTTCATGCCCTTGATCTCCAGAAAGCGACGGTTAAAGTTGGCCACGCTGTTGAAGCCGACTTCGTAGCAGATGTGGGTGATCTGTTGGTCGGTGTCCATCAGCAACTGGCAGGCGCGGCTGATGCGCACGCGGTTCACAAAATCGGTGAAGGTGTTGCCCGTGGCCTTGCGGAAAAATCGGCTGAAGCGGCTCTCGCTCATGCCCAGCTCAGCCGCCAGCGCAGCGGCCGAATGCGATTCGGCCAGCTGATCGGTGATGCGGCTGAGCACGCTGTTGATCAGGTCGATCGAGGTGTCGTCGTCGTCGCTTTGCAACTGAGCACTCGACAGCAGCCGGTAATCGTTGCACGCCGCCAGATCGGCCAGAAATTCACAAAACGCGGTGAAGCGCCGCAAGCCATGGGCCCGCTTGACCTTGTGCCAGTGCGCGTAAGCGATCTCGGACACACCAAAAAATTCGATGCCGTGGCGCGCCCGCTCCAGCAGGGGCAAGATTTCACTCAGCTCGGGGATGGTCTGGCTGGCATGCACCAGCGGGTCGTGCGCGAACTGGATCACCAAATCGCGCTCGGCCACGCCGCCCTCGGGCAAATCCATGGTCACCCAGTTGTGGGGCAGGCGCGGGCCGGTGAGCACCAGCTGGCCGGGCTGAAACGGCCCGATCCAGTCGCCCACAAACACCTTGCCCGAGGTGGCGGTGATCAGGTGCAGCTCGTACTCGTCGTGGTAATGCCAACGCGCCAGCGGGGTCGGAAAGCCATGCGCCAGGCAGCGCACAAAACCCACTTCGCTGGACGGCTCGTAGCCCATATTGGGCGAGCGGACCAGCTCATGCTCCAGCTCGGGTTTGATCTGGCGGGGAACGGTGCGGGTGCGGACGGTCATGGCGCGGCTCAGGGGTGTGCTGTGGGGCGGTGAACAAAGACCCCGTCAGTTTGTCACAGCCTTGTGCGCAGCAACAAAGCGGCCCACACGGGCATGCGCGTGGCGCACCGCGTTCACCAGGCGAGCATCGCTGGCCAGCTCGCCCCACAAGGTGGCATCGGCACAGAATGCCGCCACCGGGTCGGCTGCCTCGCACAGGGCGTGCGCCACATCGGGCTTCATGGCCTGGTCCTGGTAGGTATAGGGGATCTGCCCGGCGTGCCAGCGCTGCAAATACGCCATAAACAGCGCAGGCAACATGGCCACGCTGTCGATGCTGTCGCCACGCGCCAGGCGCTCGCGGATGGTGGGCGCGATGAAGCCTGGCACCTTGCTGAAGCCGTCCATGGCCACGCGCTGGTTGGTGTCCTGGATGGCGGGGTTGCTGAAGCGGTCGAGCACCACATCCCGGTAGCGCGGCAGGTCCAGCGGGCAAGGGTTTTCGGGCTTGTCCAGCACGGGAATCACGTCGTCGGTCACGTAGTCAAATGCAAAGCGGCGGATCACCGCGTCTTGCGTGCCTTCGTGGATGTAGGTATAGCCCACCAGCGTACCCGCCCAGGCGATGCAGCTGTGCGTGGCGTTGAGCAGGCGGATCTTGGCCTCTTCATAGGCGTCGACCGAATCGACCATTTCCACGCCCACACACTCCCACTCAGGGCGGCCCACAATGAAGCGGTCTTCGATCACCCATTGGATGAAGCTCTCGCCCATCAGGGCGGCCGCATCGTCCCGGCCGGTGGCGGCCTTCACGCGCACCGCCACATCGGGCGTGGGCCGGGGTGTGATGCGGTCCACCATGGCGTTGGGGCTCGTGGTGTTGGCCTGCACCCATTGGGCCAGGGCGCTGTCACCCAGCGCGTCGATGAATTGCAGCAAGCCGCTGCGCAAGCGCTCGCCGTTGTGACGCAGGTTGTCGCAGTTCATCAGCGTGACCGGGCCACTGCCTGCCTGCATGCGCGCACGCAAAATGGTGACCAGCCCGCCATAAATCGTGTGGCCTGCGCGGCCCGCTTTGACCGCGTCCAGGTCAGCGCGCAAATCCGCAAAGCTGGCCCAGTCCAGCCGGTTCTGGGCGTCCAGGTAATAGCCCGCTTCGGTCACGGTGAAGCTGATGATGCGCGTGGCCGCATCAGCCCCCACGGCCACCAGCGGTGCCAGATCGTCCTGGTACGACAGCACTTGCTGGATGGACGTGACGCGGGTGTAGGTTTTCTCGCCTTGGGGCGTCACCGTCTCCAGTGTGTAGGCGCCGCCTTGCGCTTGCAGCGCGGCAATCGTGTCGAGCATGTCGGGCCGCAAGTTGCCGCTGATGATGCCCCAGCTCAGGTCACCCAGCTGGCGCAACTGGTGCACATAAACAGCTTGGTGAGCGCGGTGGAAAGAGCCCAGGCCCAGGTGCAGGATGGTGTTCATGGTCGGCAAAAATCGTGGGTGGAATAAGTCAGAGGTCGAAATTCGTGGGCATCATGACCACGTCGCGGATGGTCATGCCGCGTGGGCGCGTGAGCATGAACAGCACGACCTGCGCCACTTCAGCCGCTTCGAGCAAGCTGCCATTGGCCGTGGCCTCGGCCAGCTTGTCGGCTGGCCAGTCGGCCAGCAGCGAGGTGATGACCGGCCCCGGCGAGATGGCCCCCATGCGGATGCCATGCTTGAACACCTGTCGGCGTGTGGTCTGCACAAAGCAATCGATGGCCCATTTGCTCGACGCATACACCGGCTCCCAGGGCGTGGGGAAATGCGCCGCGAGCGAGCTGGTCACGATGATGTCGCCCGCGCCGCGCGCGATCATGTGCGGCAGCACGCCGCGCACGTTTTTCATGACCACGTTGACGTTCAGGTTGAGCATGCGGTCGATGGCCTCGTCTTTGGCGTCCACCAGATCGCCGCCCACATACAGGCCCGCGTTGGCGTGGAAGATGTCCAGCCGCCCGGCCAGCGCCAGGATGCGCTCGGGCATGGCCGCGCATTGCGCCGGGTCCAGCAGGTCCAGCACCAGCGGCAAGGCGCTGGCCCCCAGCGTGGCGCAGGCTTTGTCCAATGCCACGCTGTCACGGTCCACCAGCACGACGGTCGCGCCCGCGTTGACCATGGCCTGCGCGCTGGCAAAGCCGATGCCCGACGCCGCGCCGGTGACGGCGGCCACCTGGCCGCTCAGAGGATGTGTGGAGTTCATGGTGTCTTGTTCTTGAATGGCTCAGGCGATGGCTGCGCTGTGGGTCTGGTGAACCACGCGACCGCTGGGGTCAAACCAATGGGCGTGCTCGGTGGCCACGTCCAGCGTGACCGGCTTGCCCGCCACCAGTGCGGTGCGCTCGCTCAGGCGGGCCACCAGCGTGGCACCTTCGGGCGTGCTGACGTAGACCAGGGTTTCTACGCCCAGCGCTTCCACCAGGTCGACACGGCCGGAGATCGCGCCTTGTCCATCCTCGCGCAGTTGTACGTTTTCAGGACGCAAGCCCATCGCACCGCCCATGGCCCCTGCGGGGGCCTGCTGCTGCACCACAGCGGGCAGCTGCGCCAGCGGCACCACGTTCATCTGCGGTGTGCCGATGAACTGCGCCACAAACTGGTTGGCCGGGCGGTCGTACAGCTCCAGCGGCGTGCCCACCTGTTCGATCTGGCCATCGCGCAGCACCACCACGCGGTCGGCCAGGGTCATGGCCTCGACCTGGTCGTGCGTCACATAGATGGTGGTCGCGCCCAGGTCACGGTGCAGTTTGGCGATTTCCACGCGGGTCTGGCCGCGCAGCGCGGCATCCAGGTTGGACAGCGGCTCGTCAAACAAAAACACCTTGGGCGCACGCACGATGGCGCGGCCAATCGCCACGCGCTGGCGTTGCCCGCCCGACAGGTCTTTGGGCGTGCGCTGCAGATAGGCCGTGAGGTTCAGGATTTTGGCGGCGCGCTCGACTTTGTCTTGGATGACCGCCGGGTCTTCTTTGGCCAGCTTGAGCGCAAAGCTCATGTTCTCGAACACGCTCATGTGCGGGTACAGCGCGTAGCTCTGAAACACCATGGCCAGGTCGCGTTGGCTTGATGGCAGGTGCGTGATGTCGCGGCCTTGAAGGCTGAGCTGGCCGCCGTCGATGTGCTCCAGACCCGCAATCAGGCGCAGCAACGTGGATTTGCCGCAGCCCGAAGGCCCGACGAACACCACGAACTCGCCTTGCTGGATGTTCAGGTCAATGCCTTGGATGGCGCGGTGGTCACCGAAGAATTTCTCGATGCCTTGAAGTTGCAGGTAAGCCATGGGATGCTCTTTTGAAAAAGGTTTACTTGACGGCACCAAAGGTCAGGCCCTGGACCAGTTGTTTCTGGCTGAACCAGCCGAAGATGACGATGGGCGCAATGGCCATGAGCGAAGCCGCCGAGAGCTTGGCCCAGAACAGGCCTTCGGGGCTGGAGTAGCTGGCGATCAGCGTGGCCAGCGTGCCGCCGTTGGCGGCCGTGAGGTTCAGGCTCCAGAAGGCTTCGTTCCAGCTCAGCACCAGGCACAGCAGGCCGGTGGAGGCCAGGCCGCCCATGGCCAGCGGCAGCAGCACCATGCGCACTTCTTGCCAGAGCGTGGCACCGTCCATGCGGGCGGCTTCCAGAATTTCGTGCGGGATGTCCTTGAAGTGCGAGTACAGCATCCAGACCATGATGGGCAGGTTGGACAACGTGAACACAATGATCAGCGCCAGCTGGGTGTCGAGCAACTGGCTTTTTTGCGCCAGCACATAGATCGGCACCAGCGCGCCCACGGCGGGCATCATCTTGGTGGACAGCATCCACATCAAAATGTCTTTGGTGTACTTGCCCTTGATGAAGGCCATCGAGTAAGCCGCAGGCGCGGCAATCATCAGGCCCAGCAAGGTGGACACCACGCTGGTGATGACCGAGTTTTTGGCATAGAGCAAATAGTCGCTGCGCTCTTGCACTTCGTGGAAGTTGTCCAGCGTGGGCGTGAAGAACAGCTCGGGCGGGATGGCGATGGCTTGCAACTCGGTCTTGAATGCGGTCAGCAGCAGCCAGCCCAGCGGAAAGAACAGCAACAGGGCAACGCCCCAAGCGCCCAGTGTGCGCAGGGCGTAGTCGGGTGTGAAAAGGGTTTGACGTGCCATGCGGTGTGCTCACTTGTCCAGGTTTTTGCCGACCATGCGGATCATGAAAACGGCGGCGATGTTGGCCAGCAGCACGGCAAACAGCGCACCGGCCGAAGCCACACCGGCATCAAAGTTCAGCAGCGCCTGCTTGAAGATCAGGAAAGCCACGTTGGTGCTCGCGTCGCCCGGGCCACCGCCGGTGGTGGTGTAAATCTCGGCAAACACGCTGAGCAAAAAGATGAGTTCGATCATCACCACCACCGCGACCGAGCGGCCCAGGTGGGGGATGTAGAGGTAGCGCAATTGCTGGCCGTAGTTGGCCCCGTCCATGCGCGAGGCTTCGAGCTGCTCGCGGTTCATGCTTTGCAAAGCGGTCATGAAAATCAAGGTGGCAAAGGGCAGCCATTGCCAGGACACCATGATGATCACGGACAGCAGCGGGAAGTCGGTCAGCCAGTCCACCGGCGTGGCGCCAAAGAACATCCAGACCTGCGCCAGCACGCCATACAGCGGATTCATCATCATGTTTTTCCACAGCAGCGCATTGACCGTGGGCATGACAAAGAAAGGCGAGATCAGCAGCACCCGCACCAGACCGCGCCCGGCAAAGGGCTCGTTGGTCAGCAAGGCAATGGCCACGCCCAGCACCACGGTGATGGCGATCACGCTGCCCAGCAGGATCACGGTGTTGAGCACCGCCGTTGAAAACGAGGGGTCGGTGATGAAGTATTCGAAGTTTTCCAGTCCAACAAAACCGGTCTGGTCGGGCTGCATCAGGTTGAAGCGGATGACGCTGAAATAAATCGTCATCACCAGCGGCACGATCATCCACAGGAAAAGCGTGGCCACAGCGGGCGTCAGCAGCAAACGGGGGAGCAGGCGGTTCATGGGGGAAATCTCTTTGCAGGTGCGAAGGTGGCCGTTGTGACGCATGGCCAGACGACTCCTTGCACACCAATTCAGGCGGTACGGCTTTCAGGCCCAACAGGCAGGCCCACCACCGTGGTGCCCGCCTGTTGTCCGCATGGGCGGCTTACTTGTAGTAACCGGCTTTCTTCATTTCACGGTCAGCCGCAGTCTGGCTGGCCTTCAAAGCGGCGTCCACGGTGGACTTGCCGGCCAAGGCGGCGCTCATTTGCTGACCCACCGCGATGCCAATCGCCTGGAACTCGGGGATGGCCGCGAACTGCACACCCACATACGGGCTCTTGGGCAAGGTGGAATCGTTCGGGTTGGCCGAGTCGATGGCGGTCTTCTCAGCCGATGCAAAGCGTGCAGCCTTCACGAACTCGGCGTTGGCATAGGTGCTCTTGCGAGTGCCTGTGGGCACGGTGCCCCAGCCATTGGTCTTGCCCACCAGGTTGATGTAGTCCTTGGAGGTGGCCCAGCTGACGAACTTTTGCGCAGCGTCCACTTTCTTGGAGCCTGCTGGAATGGCCAGCGACCAAGCCCACAGCCAGTTGGCGCCTTTGGGCGTGTTCATGGTGGGGGCCTGTGCAAACGCCATCTTGTCAGCCACTTTGGACTGCTTGGGGTCGCTCACAAACGAAGCGGCGATGGTCGCGTCGATCCACATGCCGCACTTGCCCGAGTTGGTCAGCGCCAGGATTTCGTTGAAGCTGTTGGCCGACGAGCCGGGAGGGCCGTAGTTCTTCAGCAGGTCCACGTAAAAGTTGATCGCTTCTTTCCAGGGCTTGGACTCGAGCTGGGGTTTCCAGTTCATGTCGAACCACTGACCGCCAAAGGTGTTGACCAAGGTGGACAGGAAAGCCATGTTGTCGCCCCAGCCGGGCTTGCCGCGCAGGCAAATGCCATAAACGCCGTTCTTGGGGTCGTGCATTTTGGCGGCCAGGTCCTTGATCTGGGGCCAGGTGGGACGCTCGGGCACTTGCACACCGGCCTTGTCGGCCAGGTCCTTGCGGTACATCAGCATCGAGCTTTCGCCGTAGAAGGGGGCAGCAAACAGCTTGCCGTCCACGCTCAGGCCATTGCGCATGGCGGGCAGCAGGTCGTCCACGTCATAAGCTGCGTCGGTCTTGAGTTCTTGCAGCCAGCCTTTTTTGCCCCAGATCGGGGTTTCGTACATGCCAATCGTCATCACATCGAATTGACCGCCCTTGGTGGCGATGTCGGTGGTCACGCGCTGACGCAGCACGCCTTCTTCCAACGTGACCCACTTGAGTTTGATGTCGGGGTTGGCCTGTTCAAAGTTCTTGGACAGTTTTTGCATCTCGATCATGTGGCCGTTGTTCACGGTGGCGATCACGAGTTCGGTGGCGGCTTGGGCCATGCCTGCGCTGAACAGCGAGGCGGCGAGGACTGAAGCGAAGCGGAATTTCACAAGGGTCTCCTGATAGGTGTTGGATTCGAGTGCAACGGTTGTACCAACCGTAGATCGAATTCTGGTCATGATCTATTGCTGCATTTATACAAAACCGAGCCAGATCTGTACTTTATTGCGATACCTCATCAGGATTTACCCCAGTTTCTGATGCAAAGTGTTGAAACTGTGAGCGATAGCAGCGGATCACACGCTGACCGTGCGTTGGCACACCATGGGAGCGCAGGCCAAGGTGCCCGCCATTGAGCTGCGTCAATCGTGAAGCAAACGTCCAGGATTAGGCTGAAAGCTCCACACACCGAGGAGCTTTCCATGAAAATTTTGTTGGCCGTTGATGGCAGCGAATTCACCAAAAAAATGCTGGCCTACTTGGCCACGCACAATGAGCTTTTCAGCACCTCCAACGAGTACACCCTGATCACGGTGCAGCCGCAGCTGCCCCCTCGGGCACGCGCCGTAGTAGGCAAAGACGTGGTCGACACCTACCAGCGCGAAGAGGCCGAAAAAGTGCTGGCCCCGGTGTCCACCTTCCTCAACCGGCACGGCATCGATGCCAAAAGCATCACCAAGGTCGGTCATGCGGGCGAGATCATCTCCAATACCGCAGACACCGGCAAATTCGACATGGTGGTGATGGGCTCGCACGGGCACGGCACGCTGGGCAACCTGGTCATGGGCTCGGTGGCCACGCAAGTGCTGGCGCATTGCAAAGTGCCGGTGTTGCTGGTGCGCTGAAGTCAGGCAAGTCATGGATCCCGGATCCAGTCCGGGATGACGCATGAAGGCTCAAGACATTCAAGTCTTCTGAACGCCCGCCACACCGGCCTGGATTTGAAATTGCGCTTGGGTGCTGATGCGGCCATCGGCTTTGGCCGGGTTGGGCGTGGTCCGAAATTGCGCGGAGATGCCTTCGGGCTTCACATCGAGGAAGGTGTACCCGCGCTCGTCGGATCGGGCGTGCAGGATGTCGGGGTTGCTGTCGCGAATCTGCGCCAGCAATTTTTCGCCCAGGCCGCGCGAAGTGATCGAGGTGGTGACGATTTCGCTGGCCACGATGGGTGACTTCTCGTCGTTGGGCTGTACGCGCAACTGCGCGGCCACGTTCATGTGCACATCACCGCCCAGCAGCACCACGTCTTTGAGGCCCGCTTGGGCCACGCTGCCGAGCAATTTGGCCCGCGCCTGCGGGTAGCCGTCCCAGCCGTCGGTGAAGGCGCTGCGGCCCAGCGGGGTGTTGATGCCGCTGGAACTCATCTGCGTGGACTGCGCCACCAGCTTCCAGCGCTTGTTGCTGCGGGTGATGCCTTCGGTGAACCATTGCTCTTGCGCCGCGCCCAGCATGGTGCGCGAGGTGTCGGCCAGCGCATCACAGCCCACCACCACACGGCCGCCGCCGCGCATTGGGTCGGGGCAAGCCTGGTGGTCGCGGTACTGGCGGCAGTCCAGCGTCCACAGGTCCGCCAGTCGGCCCCAGGCCATGCGGTCGTGGATGCGCATCTGGCTGGCGTTGTGGGCGTCAGGCCCCAGGCGCACCGGCATGTGTTCAAAGTAAGACTGGTAGGCCGCGGCACGTCGGCGCAAAAACACCTGCGGGTCGGTGTAGTCGCGATCCTGGTCGTTGGCGTAATCGTTGACCACCTCGTGGTCGTCCCAAGTCATCACCCAAGGGTGTGCCGCGTGGCAGGCCCGCAAGTCGGCATCACCTTTATATTGGGCGTGGCGCTCGCGGTATTCGTCGAGTTGTTTGGGCACCCCGCCTTCGTGCTTGCGCAGCAGGTATTGCGGGTTGGTGCTTTCGTAGATGTAGTCGCCCACAAACAGCACCAGGTCCAGATCGCGCTGGGCCATCTCGCGGTGCGCCACAAAGTAGCCTTGCTCGTAATGCTGGCAAGAAGCCAACGCGATGCGCAGGCGGTCCACCGCATCGTTCACGCCGGGGCTGGTGCGGGTGTGGCCCACCGGACTGGTGGCGCTGCCGCACACAAAGCGGTACCAATAGTGCCGCCCCGGCTGCAAGCCACTGGCGATCACGTGCACGCTGTGGGCGCGGTTGGCATCGGTCTGCACACGCCACTGGCGCACCGGTTGGCGCAACGCGGCATCGGCAAACAGCTCACACACCACGGGCACGGCTTGCGATTGGAGGGCCGCATCGGCCTCGGTGATGCGCAGGCGCGTCCAGAGCACCACGCTGTCGGGCTGCGGCTGGCCGCTGGCCACGCCCAGGCTGAACGGGTCCACCTGCCAGCGCGGGCCTTTGGCCGCTTCGCTGGCACTGCCCACAGCCTGGGCTTGCGCACAAGCCCCCAGCCAAGGTGTCAGGGCTGCGGCCAGCGCCAGGCGGTGCAGGTCACGGCGACGCCAATTGCCCGCCTTCATGGCTTGTTCCAATGCATTCATCTTTTTTCTCTTTCCCTATCCGACCGCTCGTCCGACTGCTCAATGGGTCCAAGCGCGTGTCGGTTCATTCAAAAAATCCAGCAACAAGGCATCGAAGGCCTCTGGCACCTCCAGGTGCGGCCAGTGCCCCACGCCCGGCATCTGCACCCAACGGCTGCCCTGGATGCGTGACGCCATGCGCTCGATGGCCGCGCACGGGGCGAGTGCATCGTGCTCTCCCGTGATCAGCAAAGTCGGCACATGGATATGGCCCAGCGCCGCATCGCGCTCGAAACCGGCTTGGGCCTGCAGAGCCAGCCGATAGATCACGGGTGACACCTGGGCCATGCAGTACTTGGCCAGCTGCACGCCTTCGGCCAGGGCCAGCGGGCCCACTTGGGCGTCGATCAGCCCAGCGCTCAGGCGCGGCCAAGCGCTCGGGTCGGTCTGCGCCATCTGTTCTTGCTGCGTTTGTGCATCTTGCGTCCATCCCGAGTCGGGGCCACTGGTGCTGCCCACCAACACCAGGCTGCCCACCAGATCGGGCCTGCGCATGATCAGCTCTTGCGCCACCATCCCGCCCAAACCGTGCCCCACCAGATGCACCGAGCGTTTGGCGGCTGGGGCATCTGCGGGCAGCAAGGCCTCGATCAAGGCGATGGCACTGAGGGCCAGGCCTTTGAGGCCATACGGCTCCACCGGAACACTGTGGCCATAGCCGGGCATGTCCCAGGCCACGGCTTTGAAGCCTGCTTGGGCCAAGCCCTCCACCTGCGGCGCAAAACTGCGGTAGTTGCCAGCGGCCCCATGCAGCATCAGAACAATGGGGCCAGAGCCCAGGGCGGTGAAATGGGGCAACAACATGCGCAGTGGATGGGGTAACTCGATCAGCGCATATTACCTGCATGCCCCACGCCCAAGGTGACAGCCGGGCACCTGCGAGCGCGGCACAATGGCCGGCATGAATTCACGCAAAGAGCATCTGGATGGCTTGGCGGTGGGCATCTTGCTGGCCTGCTGCATGTTTTGGGGTCTGCAGCAGGTGCTGGTCAAGTCCATCATGCACGAGGTCGCGCCGCTGTTTCAGGCCAGCTTGCGCTGCATCGGCGCTTGCGTGTTGCTGCTGATGTGGTGCCGCATGCGCGGCATCCGCTTGTTTGAGCGCGACGGCACGCTGTGGGCAGGTCTGCTGGCGGGCGCATTGTTTGCGGCCGAATTCGCCTGCATTTACCTGGGGCTGCGCTACACCGCGGCCTCAAGGCTGACGGTGTTTTTGTACACCTCACCGTTTTGGGTGGCGGCGCTGGTGCCCTTGTTCGTCAAGTCCGAACGGCTGCGGCCCCTGCAATGGCTGGGCATGGCCTGCGCCTTTGTGGCGGTGGCCTTTGCCATGCGCGAAGGCCTTGGCGCAGGCAACAGCAACGCCTTGGGCGATCTGTTGGGCCTGGCGGCCGGCGCTTTGTGGGGCCTGACCACGGTGTCGATCCGGGCCAACAACCTCACGCGCATCTCGCCCGAGAAGCTCTTGTTCTACCAAATCGCCACCACCGCCCTGGCCGTGCCCTGGATCTCTTGGGCCCTGGGCGAAAGCTGGAACCTGCAATGGAGCGGCCTGGCCTGGGGCTCGATGCTGGCGCAAACCGTGATTGGTGCGTTTGCCAGCTACCTGGCCTGGATGTGGATGCTCGGCCGCTACCCTGCCACCAAGATTTCGGTGTTTGTGTTTTTGACCCCGCTGTTTTCGCTGCTGTTTGGCACCCTGCTGCTGGGCGAATCGGCCACGCCTACTTTGCTCATGGCCCTGGGGCTGGTGGCGGTGGGCATTGTGCTGGTCAACCGCAAATGAATCCATCTTTGTAGGTCGGTGGCTTTAGCCCCGACGCTTCTTGCATTGAAAACCCCATGTCGGGGCTAAAGCCGCCGACCTACACCCAACTTTTCAGAAGGAAGACCCCATGACTTACCAAGCCCTGCAAATTGAAAAAGACGACGCCGGTTACCGCTGCACCCTGAAAACGCTGGACGACAGCGCCCTGCCCGAAGGCGATGTGACGGTGCAGGTGGACTACTCCACCATCAACTACAAAGACGGCCTGGCCATCACCGGCAAGTCGCCCGTGGTGCGCAAATTTCCGCTCACGCCCGGCATTGACCTGTCGGGCACCGTGACCGAGAGCCAGCACCCGCTGTTCCAAGCGGGCGACCGTGTCGTGCTCAACGGCTGGGGCGTGGGCGAGAGCCACAGCGGCGGCTTGGCGCAAAAAGCACGCCTCAAGGGTGACTGGCTGGTCAAGTTGCCTGACGCCTTCACCCCGCGCCAGGCCATGGCCATTGGCACCGCCGGTTACACCGCCATGCTCTGCGTCATGGCGCTTGAAAAGCACGGCGTCACCCCCACCAGCGGCGACATTTTGGTCACCGGCGCGGGCGGCGGCGTGGGCAGCGTGGCGATTGCCTTGCTGGCCAAGCTGAGCTATCGCGTGGTGGCCAGCACAGGCCGCCCGCAAGAAGCCGACTACCTCCGCCAGCTGGGCGCGGCCAACATCATGGACCGGGCCGAGCTGTCTGCCCCCGGCAAGCCATTGGCCAAAGAGCGCTGGGCCGGCGTGGTCGACACCGTGGGCAGCCACACCCTGGCCAACGCCTGCGCCAGCACGAAATACGGCGGCGTGGTCACCGCCTGCGGCCTGGCCCAGGGCATGGACTTTCCGTCCAGCGTGGCACCTTTCATCTTGCGCGGCGTGACGCTGGCGGGCATCGACAGCGTGATGGCCCCACGCGCCTTGCGCGAAGCCGCTTGGGCGCGACTGGCGCAAGACCTGGACGCCGCGCAGCTGGAACACATCACCCGCGAAGTGGGCCTGGCTGACGCGATCGGCCTGGGTGCGGAGATTTTGGCGGGTCAGGTGCGCGGGCGGGTGGTGGTGAACGTGAACGCCTGAAGTCCCCGATAATCACGCCTTCAGATTTCCATCGGCCCGCCTTGTTCAGATCCTGGCGGGCCTTCTTTTGCGGAGCAAAACCATGAACACTTTCCAAACCACCGGCGCACGCGCCACGGGCCTGGCCACCTTGGCCGCTGACGGCACCGTGCTGGACACCTGGTTCCCGGCCCCTGAAATGGCCGATGGCATTGCCGCCAGCGGCAGCACCCGCCTGACCGAAGCCGAGGCTGTGGCAGCTCTGGGCGCTGACGTGGCCAAGGCCCTGAGCGCTTGCGCTGTGCGCGGCACCACCGTGGTGGCTGTTCGCACCGAAATCAAATCGCTGGCCGACGCGCCAGCCGACACGCACGACGCCTACCTGCGTCTGCACCTGCTGAGCCACCGCCTGGTTCAGCCGCACGGCGCGAACGTGACCGGCATCTTTGGCCTGCTGGCCAATGTGGCCTGGACCAACTTTGGGCCTTGCGCCGTGGCCGAAGTGCCCGCCGCCCACCTGAAGGCCCGCGCCAGCGGCCGCGTGCTCGAAGTCAAAGGCGTGGACAAGTTCCCGCAAATGACCGACTACGTGATCCCAAGCGGCGTGCGCATTGCCAACGCCGACCGCGTGCGCCTGGGCGCGCACCTGGCCAGCGGCACCACCGTCATGCACGAAGGCTTTTGCAACTTCAACGCCGGCACCCTGGGCGCCAGCATGGTCGAAGGCCGCATCAGCGCGGGTGTGGTGGTGGACGACGCCAGCGACATCGGCGGCGGCGCGTCCATCATGGGCACGCTGTCGGGTGGCGGCAAGGAAGTCATCAAGGTCGGCAAGCGCTGCCTGCTGGGCGCGAACGCCGGCATCGGCATCTCGCTGGGCGACGACTGCGTGGTCGAAGCGGGCTGCTACATCACCGGCGGCAGCCGCGTTCAACTGCCCGACGGCAGCCTGATGAAGGCCAAAGAGCTGTCCGGCAAAAACGGCATCTTGTTCCGCCGCGATTCACAGTCCGGCGCACTGCACGCGATTCCGCGCAACAAGAGCTGGGGCGAGCTGAACGCTGAGTTGCACAAGAACTGATAATTGGTTCTTGCCAAAAGAAAACGGCGTGCACGCGAGAGCGGCACGCCGTTTTTCATGATTCGAATTTGACTGAATATGGATTTAAATCCATAATTTGCCAATGTCTTGGACCGTTATCTTTCATGAAGCTTTTGACGCAGAGTTCGAAGCCTTGGCTGAGAACCTTCAAGACGAACTGTTGGCTCACGCTCAATTGTTGGCGAAGTTTGGTCCGCATTTGGGAAGGCCATCCGTTGACACCTTGAAAGGTTCCCGGCACGCCAACATGAAAGAACTTCGGTTTTCATGGAACCAGCAGGTGTGGCGGCTGGCCTTTGCTTTCGATCCCCAAAGACAAGCGATTTTGCTGGTTGGAGGCGACAAGGGCGGCGCAGATCAACGCAGGTTTTACAAGCGCTTGCTCGTCACCGCCGATGACCGATACGACGCGCATCTGAGCGAACTGAATCAAGTCCATAAGGAGTCCAAAAATGGTCAAAAAACTCGATGATGTGATCAACGCACTGCCCAAAGATCGGCAAGCGCGAATTGAAGCACGCGCCATGGAATTGGCGACCCTGAAAGACCTGCGGCAAGCCGCACAACAAACCCAAGCGCAAATGGCTGCTACCTTGGGCGTACGCCAAGACACCATCTCTCGGCTTGAAAAACGCAGCGACATGCTGCTTTCCACCATGCGCCAATATGTGGAAAGCATGGGCGGCAAGCTGGAATTGGTCGCCAAGTTCCCGGACCGTCCACCAGTGGTCATCGATCACATTGGGGTGAACTGAGTCTTAACGGCGCAACGCCGCTCACCGCACCCGATCCACCAGCTGCTTCATCAAATTGCCCACCGTTTTGTCTGCGCTGTTGATCGAATAGATCTCGGACATGTGGCTGTGGCCCATGAGTTTGTAGAGGCCGGGGCACTGGCCGGCCTTGCACAGGGCGGCGTTGAGTTGTTCGCTTTGGGTGTGAAAGTCTTGCGGGTCCAGCTCGGCGTAGGCCAGCAGCAAGGGCACTTTGGCCGCCACCAGGCCGGGCACGGCAGAGCGGGCGGGGTATTGCGCGGCGTCTTTGCCAAAGTAGGCTTGCAGCGGCGGGTTGGACTCGGCGGTGACCGGGTCAAAGAGGCCCGAGAGCAAGACGGCACCGGCCAAGCCCGAGCCGGGCGCGACGTGGAACTGCGGGTGACCCACGTACTGCGCCACATGCGCGGCACCGGCCGAGTGGCCCATCAAGATGATGCGCTGGGGGTTGCCCCCGCTGGCGGCGATGTTCTCGCGCACCCATTTCAGGGCGGACTGGATGTCTTGTTGCGCAGCAGGCCAGGGGTGCGCCGGGGCCAGGCGGTAGGTCATGTTGACGCCCACCATGCCTTGGCGCACGGCCCACAGCATGATGTTGTCGTAGAAGGGGCTGTCGCCGGTGCGGCGCTCGCCGCGCATGAAGGCGCCGCCATGCACGAACACCAGCACGGGCTGGCCCGCTTGCGGTTTGTCGGGGGTGAACACGTCCAGCAGGTTGCGGGCGTCGGTGCCATAACGCACGTCGCGGCGCACCAGCACGCCCGCATAGGGCTCGCGCTCGGCCAGCGGGGCGTAGAGTTTTTCGGTGGGCGGCGGCGCAACGACGGGGCCGATTTTGAGCAGTTCAACCGCGATGCTGGCCGGAACAGCCGAGGGCACCTCGACGGTTTTGGAGGTGGGCACACCAGCGCACCCGACAAGGCCCGCAGCGAGGATGGCAGTCAGAACAGCACGCATGGTGAACACTCCAGAAAGGACTTAAAAACCGAAATGCCGCTTGGGAGAATCCCACAAGATGGCGGCACGTTCGGACGCAGAAAACTGCGACTCGAACACCTTGAGCATGGGGCCGTAGTCGAGCCGATAAGGCGCTTTGAGGTAGGGCCAATCAGACGCCCAAACGCATTGACCCACGCCAAAGTTTTGCACCAGGGCGTCGGCATAGGCACGCACATCCGGAAACGGGAAACCCGCTTGCGAGAATTTGGCGTAGCCCGAGATCTTGACCACGGCACGGCCTTCGCGGCCCAGCGCCAGCAGGGTCTGAAAACCCGCTTGCTGCATGTCGGCATCCAGCGTGGGGCGACCACAGTGGTCAAACATCATCTTGCCGCCAAAGCGTTCAAGCATGGGCATGAAGTCGAGCAGCAGGTCTTTTTCGACCTGAAACTGCGCCCACATGTCCAGCGACTTCAGCCGCATGAGCAAGGGCTCGATGTCGGCGTAATACGCAAAGCCGTGCAATGCAGGGTTGAAGGCGATGCCGATCACGCCGCGAGCCTTGAGGTCGACCAGCGTCTCCAGCGGGCAGTCGTTGGGCACGACCGCAATGCCTTTGTAGCGGCCTTGCCCCATGGCGATGGCATCCAGCAGGCAGCGGTTGTCGGTGCCGTAGCCCGAGTTGGGGCCGACCAGCAAGGCGTGCTCCACGCCGTGGCAAGCCATCACTTCCAGAAAGTAACGGGCATCGCCCATCTCTTGCCCGGCGGGGCGGTAGCCTACATCGGGCGCGTAAGGAAAGCGCTGCGGGTCCAGCACATGGCAGTGCGAATCGATCTTGCGCTCGTCAAAAATGGACATGCGGTGCCGATCAGAAGGTGGCCAGGATGGCCTGCTTGAGTTCGGGCGTGATCTCGGGCATCACGCCAAACCAGGCCTTGAAAGCCGGGCGCGCCTGGTTGAGCAGCATGCCCAGGCCGTTGACGGTGGTGTGCCCGCGCAGACGGGCTGCGGCCAGCAGCGGGGTTTCGAGCGGGATGTAAATGACGTCCGAGACCAGCGCCGACAGCGGCAAGGCGTCGAGCGCCACATCCAGTGGCGGCTGGCCGTACATGCCCTGGTTGGTGGTGTTCACGAGCAGGGCTGCGCCGTCCATGGCGGCGTTGCGCTCTGCCCAGGGCACCACTTTGACAAACGCCTCCAGCCCCGCCGCCAGCGCCTGCGCTTTGTCGATGCTGCGGTTGGTGAGGCGGATCTCGCGAGCACCTTCGTCGATCAGGCTGAGCACCACGGCGCGTGCCGCACCGCCCGCGCCCAGCACGAGCGCCGGGCCTGCGTCGGCACGCCAGTCGGGCTTCACGTCCTTGAGGCTCTGGATGTAGCCATAGCCGTCATTGTTGAAACCGTGCAGGCTGCCGTCGTCTTGCACCACGATGCAGTTGATCGCGCCCATGCGCTGGGCCACCGGGTCCACCACGTCCATGAGCTTGAGCGCCTCCACCTTGTGCGGCAGCGAGATGTTGCAACCCGCCAGGCCCAGCGCAGACAAGCCACGGATGGCCGCCTCCAGGTTTTGGGGCTCGACCTGAAAGTGGCCATACGCCCCTTTCAAGCCGTAGTGGGCCAGCCAGTGGTTGTGCAAGATGGGGGAGCGCGACTGGAGGATGGGAAAGCCCATCACCCCGGCCAGTTTGAACTTCGTGTGGTCCATGGGTGTGTGGTGGTTTACTTCTTGTTGACGGGCGGCAGGATGTCGGTGACCACCTGTTTGCCACCCACCACTTTGGTCATGTAGCTTTCGCGGTCCAGATCGCCATTGGTGTCATAGCTGACATCCAGCAGCAAGCCGGGGATGGTTTTGGCCGACAGGCTGATGTTTTTCATGGCGGCAGCAAAGGCTTTTGAGTCGAACTTGCCGATTTTCTCGGTCACAGCCTTGACGGTGTAGATGCCGATGTAGCCCTTGAGGCCGTTGTGGTCGGTGCGTGACTTGAACTCGCGCTGGTAGGCCTCATCAAACTTCTTGACAGTGGCTTGCGGTGCGTCTGCCGTCAGGCCCACATGGGCCACAGCGCCGTTGGCCGCGTCGCCGGCCAGCTCGATCACTTTCTGGCTGGTCAGCACCGTCTCACCGATCACGGGTTTGTTGTAGCCCTGCTTTTTGAGTTCGCGCAGCAGGCGGGCCGACTCTTCTTCGTTGGAATACACAAACACGGCGTCACCGTTGGATTGCTTGACCTTGATGACCGCGCTGCTGAAGTCCACCTGGCCGGGTTCGGTGGACACATCGGCACCGACCTTGATGCCACGGGCTTCGAGGGCCTTGTTGATGAGGTCTCGGCCGCCTTTGCCAAAGTCGTTGTTCACATAGATCACATCGACCACTTTGGCCTTGACGGTGTCCTTGATGTAGCCCGCGATCTTGGGCATGGCGGTCGACTGGGTGAACGAGGTGCGGAACACATAGGGGTTGCCCTGCTGCGTGATGGCCGCCGCTTCACCGCCTGTGAAGTTGGGGATCTCGGCGCGGCGCGTGGCCGCCATGCTCACCAAAATGGAGCCGGAAAACACCGGTCCCATGACCACATAGGCGCCATCGTCGGCGGCTTTTTCGGCCAGGCCTTTGGCCACACCGGGGTTGGACTGGGTGTCGCTGGAGGTGTAGTCAATCTTGCGCCCCAAAATGCCGCCAGCGGCGTTGATCTCTTTGACGGCGAGCTTCATGCCGTTGTCAAAGTTGGTGCCCGAGGTGGCGCCGGTGCCGGTCAGCTCGACCAGGCCAACGATCTTGACCGTCTGGGCCTGCACGCAGGCCGATGCGAACAGTGCGCTGATCAGCGCGGATTTCAAAAATGCTTTCATGCTTGTCTCCTGTTTGTGCGGGCGGCGTACCGCCCTTGTGTTGAACCGATGTCTTCACGCATCTTGCGTGATGGGTCTGTGAATCACCATCAGGGATTACCTGACAACAGTAGCCTTGGCGACGCAACAGCCCGTGGGTGGGTCAGGTGGCTTTGTCCATGGCTTTGACTTTATCGCCCCCCGCCACCGAATAGCGCATGGACACCTTGCGGGTGGCCTGGAACTGCTCGATGGTCTCGCCTCTGAAAGCGGCATAGACCTCGGGATTGGACACCCCCAAAACCGCAGCCATTTTTTCGAGCACGAAGAAGATCACGCCGCGGCGAATCATCTCGATCCACTTTCGGCCCCGGATCAGGTCTTTTTCTTCTTCGCTCAGGCCATGTTCGCTGGCCAATGCCTCAAAGTCGCTCACAAAACGGGCACGGTGCTCGGGTCGGGTCAAGCCGTGCAAAAAGCGATTGATGCGCAGGTTGGCGTGGCTGCGGGCATGGGTGAAGGGGTAGGTGCCTTGCAAAGCGCCTGCACCTTCCAGCTCATGACCGATGTGTTGGCGGTGCGCCTGGGCTGCTGCAGCATCAGGCTCGCCGCCCAGGTCTTCGAACACCAGCGTGGCGATGTTGGTCATGGAGGGTGCATAGGTTTGTTTGTGCACCAACTGGACCCGATCTGACAGTGCGCCGCGCATGATGAGCCACATGATGACCTCGGCGCCTTCCATACCGCCTTTGGCCGCGTACTCGGCGATGCGCATGTTCACCAATTGTTCGGGGGCTTTTTCGAGCAAGTCGAGGAACTCCTTGTCCCAGGCTTCGTTCAAAAAGCCTGCACGCTCGCCGTGCACCTGGTGCGACAAGCCGCCCGTGGCCATGATGGCGACGTTCAGGTCTTCGGGGTAACTCTCGATGGCGCGGCGCAGCGCCTGCCCCAGCTTCCACATGCGTTTGGCACTGGGCACGGGCAGTTGCAACACGCCCACTTGCAGCGGCACGACCTGGCCCGGCCAGGGGCCGCGCTCGTCGCCCAGCATGGACAACGGGGACAAAAAGCCATGGTCCACCGGCTTGCCCTGAAAGAAGGACATGTCGAACTCGTCAGCCACCAGCGACATGCCAATGTGCTGCGACAGGCCCAAATGGCCGATGGCCGGGGCCACTTCGCGCGGGCCGCCGCCTTCGTCGGCCGCCACATAACGGTCATCGATGCCCAGCACAAAGGCCGAATAGTGATCGAGGAAGAAAGACGTGATGTGGTCGTTGTAGATCATGAAGATCACGTCGATCTTCTTGGCGTGCACCCAGCTGCGGATGGCATCGAAGCCGTCAAAGATCGGCTTCCACGCCGGGTCGTTTTGCTTGCCGGTGTCTTTGGCAAAGCCGATGGTGGGGGAGTGCGAGGCGCCAATGCCGCCGACGATGCGTGCCATGTGTTGTCCTTGGTTTGAAATCAATCGAGCGCCGCTTTGGCCTTGACGATCACGCCCGCCAGCTTGGCCGATTCGGCTTGGATGTAGGCGTTGAACTGCTCGCGTGTCGGGGTGAAAGGCTCATAGCCGAACGAGACAAATTTCTCGCGCACATCGGGCTCGGCCAGGGCCTTGGCGATGTCGGCGTTGATCTTGTCAGCCACGGCCTTGGGCAGGCCCTTGGGCGCGGCGATGGCGGTCCAGCCACTGACTTCAAAGTCCTTGGGGCCACCGGCCTCGGCCAAGGTGGGCACGTCCTTGTAGGCAGGCAGACGCTTGGGCGCGGCAATGGCCAAAAACTTGATCTTGCCCGCACGGTACAGCGGGCCTGCGGTGGCGCTGGTGCCCATGGCAAAGGCCAATTCGCCGGTGGCCACACCGGTGTAGAGCTGGGTGGTTTCTTTGTAGATGACGTGCTGCATCTCGGTGCCGGTCACGGTCTCGAACAGGGCCGAGCCCAGGTGCACCGGGTTGCCCACCGACCAGGAACCGTAGTTGAGTTTGCCGGGGTGGGCTTTGGCGTCTGCCACGATGTCGGCCACGTTTTTGTATTTGCTGTCGGTGGCGGCGGTGAAAAAGAAATAGGTTTTGAACAGCGGCAGCAGCACATCGAAGTCAGCCGCAGCGTTGTAGGGCAGCTTTTTGAACAGGTGCGGGTAGGCCGTCAGGTGCACGTTGTCGAGCTGGATCAGGTCGGTGCCATCGGTCGCGCCGCGCTTGAAGGCGTCGATGGCGATGAAGCCGTTGCCGCCGGGACGGTTTTCCACCGTGACAGGCTGGCCCCAGGTTTTGGAGAGCTTGTCTGCGACCAGACGCGCCACGCCTTCGGGGCCGCTGCCCACCGGGAAAGGCGTGATGATGCGCACGGGCTTGGTCGGGAAGGTCTGGGCTTGGGCGGCCAAGGCCAGGCCCAGGGTCATTGCGACGGTCAGGGTGGTGAGGACACGTTTGAACATGGGGGGTCTCCGATGGTTGATGCGGGTCAATTCACAAGGGGTGAATGGGTGGCGATTTTGAGAAGTCCACTGCGGCCTGCAAAGATGCCGGGATCGCGACCGCGATAACATGGCGTTATCACAAACCCAGATTTGCGCCATGAAACTCAACGCCCTGCAGGCCCTGGTGGCCGCCATCGAAGAAGGCAGCCTGCGTGCTGCGGCGCGACGCATCGGGGTGTCGCAGCCGGCCCTGACCAAGCTGGTGCGCGAGCTGGAGATCGAGCTGGCCGCGCCGCTGCTGGAGCGCCATTCGCAGGGCGTGCGCCCCACGCCACAGGGGCAGGTGCTGTTTGAGCACGCCCTCAAGGTGGCGAAAGAGCTGGCCACAGCCACCGATCAGATCCAGCAGCTGGGCGGTCAGATGCGGGGCGAGCTGAACGTGGCCGCGGTGCCAGTGGCCATGATGCTGCTGATTCCGGAAACGCTGCGCACTTTCAGCCGGGCCTTTGCGGACATCCGGCTGCGGGTGAGCGAAGAGCTGTTTGTGGAGCAGCTGCAAAAACTGCGCAACGGCCAAGTAGACCTGGTGGTGGGTGGCATTCCGGAAGGCCTGCCCAGTGGCGAATTCATCGCCGAGGAACTGATGACCACGTCCATGGTGGTGGTGGCGCGGCGCGGCAGCCCGCACGCACGCGCACGGCGCTTGTCGGAGCTGTCGCAAGCGTCTTGGGTCTACACCGGCACATCGGCCCAGACAGGCTATGCCTCGCGGCTGTTTGAGTCACACGGTCTGAGCGCGCCACCCGTGGGGGCGATGGTCAACTCGACGCTGGCCCTGTTGGCCCTGCTGGGCTCGGGTGACCTGCTGGGGCTGATGCCCGAGCAGATCGTTGCCCACCCACTCGGCCAAGACATCGTGCGTGTGCCCCTCGAAGAGCCCGGCCTGCCGCTGACGGTGGGGGCCATCATCCGCAGCGGCTCGGTGGTCTCCCCCGCCATTCGCCAATTCATCGCCCACCTGCACCGGGCGGCGCACCAGCTCAAAACCGCTTGACCTTGGCTGGAGGTCTCAGGCCTTGGCCTGGTGCTGTTGTGCGAGGTTCACATACCAATCCAGACATCCCGGGTTGGCCATCGCGTCCTTGTTGACCACCTTTTCGAGCGGTTGACCCAGCATGAGCTTCTTGATCGGCAACTCCTGTTTTTTGCCAGACAGGGTGCGCGGGATCTCGGCGACCTGGAAGATTTCGTTGGGGATGAAACGGGGGCTCAGCGCCACCTTGATGGCGTTGTTGAGTTTGGCTTTGACCGCATCGTCGAGCGTGGTGCCCGGGCGCAGCACCACAAAGAGCGGCATGTAACTTTCCTTGCCCAGGTACTCCAGGTCCACGACCATGGAGTCCATGACTTCGGGCAGGGCCTCGACGGCGCTGTACAGCTCGCTGGTGCCCATGCGCAGGCCGTGGCGGTTGATGGTGGCGTCGCTGCGGCCAAAGATGACGCAGCCTTCGCCCTCGCCTTGCGCGTTGCCAATGCGCAGCCAGTCGCCGTGCCGCCAGACGCCGCCCATGCTGGCCGGGCCGTCGCCGCCGCCAGGTTGGCGGCCGTGGCCTGCGGGGTACATCTCGAAGTAGCTGGCCAAGTAACGGGCGTTGTCCTTGTCGCCCCAGAAGAACAGCGGCATGGACGGGATGGGCTGCGTGCAAACCAGCTCGCCCACTTCGCCTTTGACCGGCGCACCGGCTTCGTTCCACGACTCGACGGCCGCGCCCAGCATGCGGCACTGCATGACACCGGGTTCCTGCGGCAGCTCGCGGTGGCCGCCCACAAAGGCGCCCGCAAAGTCGGTGCCGCCCGAAATGTTGCACCACCAGATGTCGGTGCCGATGTTTTTGAATTGCTCGGTGCCCCAGCTTTGCGTCTCCGGCGACAGCGGCGAGCCGGTGGTGCCCAGGGCTCGGATGAGCGACAGGTCGCCGCAGCGTGACAGGTCGACTCCGGCCTTTTGGCAGTTGGCAAAAAAGGCCGCGCCCGCGCCAAAGAAGGTGACTTTTTCTTCGGACGCCATGCGCCACAAAATGCCCCAGTCAGGGTTGTCTTTGCTGCCGCCGGGGTTGCCGTCATAAATCACGCAGGTCACGCCGTTGAGCAGGCCCGCGACCTGCGCGTTCCACATGACCCAGCCAGTGGAGCTGTACCAGTGAAAGCGCTCGCCAAAACTGTTGGGGTGGTAGCTGCAGCCCACGTCGTTGTGCAGGATTTTGTTGGCCAGCGCCACGATGACGGTGCCGCCGTGGCCGTGCACGATGGGCTTGGGCAGGCCGGTGGTGCCGCTCGAATAAACAATCCACAGCGGGTGGTCAAAGGGCAGCCACAGCGGCTCAAACGCCTGCACCTCAGCGTCGTCGCGCGCCGTGACCACCGACATGGGCACACTGGCGGCCACGTCGCACTGGGCAATGTCCACCGTGCCCAAGTTGTCGTGAATGATGACGTGCTGCACGCTGGGCAGGGCGTCTTTGAGTTCTTGCACCACGGCCATGCGGTCAAAGTCACGGCAGCCATAGCTGACGCCATCGACGGCGATCAGCACCTTGGGTTCGATCTGCTTGAAGCGGTCAAGCACGGCATTGGTGCCCATGTCGGGCGCGCAAATGCTCCACACACCGCCCACACTGACGGTGGCCAAAAACGCCACCATGGCCTCGGGGATGTTGGGCAAATAGGCCGCCACCCGGTCGCCCGGCTGCACGCCCTGGGCCTGCAAGTGCAAGGCCAATGCGGCCACCTGGCGGCGCAGCTCGGGCCAGCCCATCTCGCGGCGCAGGCCTTTTTCGTTGATGCTGATGACCGCCGGAAAGCCGGCTGCATGTGCGGGCTGCACATGGCGCAACACTTGGTGGGCGTAATTGGTTTTGGCCCCTTCAAACCACACGGCACCGGGCATGGCATTTTTGGACAAGGCCGCCTTGTGGGGCGTGGGGGACTCCATCTCGAAGTAGTCCCAAATGCTTTGCCAAAAGCCTTCCAGATCGGACACCGACCATTTCCAAAGGTCGTTGTACTGTTCAAAGCTCAGGCCACGCTGGTCACGCAACCAGTTTTGGTACAGACGGATCTGAGGCACGTAGGGTGCGGGCGTGTGGGGCGATGCGGCATTGTTCATGGCGCTGAGCGTAGCAGTGGCGATGCCTGCCTGTCACGTCCCTCCCCCCTCAAAACACGCGCCTAGGTGACAGGCTCAGCGGCTGACGGTCTCACAGCGGCCTTGGCCCGATGCCAAGCCGCGAAAGTCACTGGTCCATTGGGCCTGGCGCAGATCCATCTGGATGCGCTCGTTGTCGATGGCTGTGGACAAGCCATGGGGATGGATGGAAAAACTGTAGGGCGTCAGGCCATCGATGCGCAGGCCTCGGATAACTTGATGGTCCCAGTCGATTTGCACCTCGCGTACCCAAGTACTGCGGCTGGGCATGTAGGCCACGGCGCACGACAAAGTCACGGTCTGAAGTTTGGCTTGTGCCTGGCCAATCCCGGCCAGAAGCAGCGCAGCCAACACCGCTTTCACGCAGCACCCGAACCCTGGCCCATGCGCTGACTTTTCCAGTACACATCGTCACCGCCGTTCATGCGGTTGAGCACGCGGGCGAGCACAAACATCAGGTCCGACAAACGGTTGAGGTACTGGCGCGGCGTGTCGTTCAAGGCTTCTTCATTGCCCAAGGCCACGCAGGCACGCTCGGCACGGCGTGCCACGGTGCGGCACACATGGGCCTGGGCGGCCCCTCGGGTGCCCGCTGGAAGAATGAATTCTTCCAGCTTGGGCAATTGGGCGTTGTACTTGGACAAAGCATCGTCCAGCGCCGCCACGGCTTCTTCTTTGAGCAGTTCAAAGCCGGGAATGGACAGCTCGCCACCCAAATTGAACAGTTGGTGCTGCACCTCGACCAGCACCTCGCGCACATCGGCGGGCATCTCTTCGCACAGCAGCACGCCAATGTTGGAGTTGAGCTCGTCCACCTCACCCATGGCGTGCACACGCAAGCTGTTTTTGGACACGCGCTGGTTGTTGCCCAAGCCGGTGGTGCCGTTGTCGCCGGTGCGGGTGGCGATTTGTGTGAGTCGGTTGCCCATGAAGCTGTCCTCTTGATCGATCGCGTCAAATATAAAGGGATTGTCGACCATGTCGCCGTGACTTGTCTGACACAAGACAGCGGCGGCGGGGGCATGGGCGTAAACTGCTTGCGTATGTGACCCCGGTGGCTGCGCCACCGCCCAGGAGACCCCCATGAACGCCCCCACCCCCGCCGCCCACCTGGCCCCCGAAGTCGCGCAACGCGCGGTGCCCGAAGCCTTTTTGGCCGCACTCAAAGCCCGCTTTGGCGACAACTGCTCCACCGCCCTGGTGGTGCGCGAGCAACATGGCCGCGACGAGTCGGCCTTCACCCATGTGCCGCCACCAGCTGCCGTGGTGTTTGCCGAATGCACGCAGGATGTGGCCGATGCGGTCAAGCTGTGCGCGCAATACAAAGTACCCGTGATTCCCTTTGGCGTGGGTTCATCACTCGAAGGCCATTTGCTGGCGGTGCAAGGCGGCATCAGTATCGACCTGATGCGCATGAACAAGGTGCTGTCCATCAATGCCGAAGACCTGACGGTGACGGTGCAGCCGGGCGTGACGCGCAAGCAGCTCAATGATGAGATCAAGTCCACCGGCCTGTTCTTCCCGATCGACCCGGGTGCGGACGCGACCATTGGCGGCATGAGCGCCACGCGGGCCAGCGGCACCAACGCCGTGCGCTACGGCACCATGCGCGAGAACGTGCTGGCGCTCGAAGTGGTGACCTCGTCTGGCGAGATCATCCGCACCGGCACCCGCGCCAAAAAATCCAGCGCAGGCTACGACTTGACGCGCCTGATGGTGGGCAGCGAAGGCACGCTGGGCGTGATGACCGAAATCACGGTGCGCCTGTACCCCTTGCCCGAAGCCATCTCGGCGGCGATCTGCTCCTTCCCCAGCATCGAAGCCGCTGTGCGCACTGTGATTCAGACCATCCAGTTGGGCGTGCCGATTGCCCGCGTGGAGCTGATCGACCACAACACCGTGCGCATGGTCAACGCCTATGCCAAGCTGGGCCTGCGCGAAGAAGCGCTGCTCTTGATGGAGTTCCACGGCTCGCCTGCGGGCGTCAAAGAGCAAGCCGAGACGGTGCAAGAGATTGCCAGCGAGTTCGGCGGCAACGCCTTTGAATGGGCGACCACGCCCGAAGAACGCACCCGCCTGTGGACCGCCCGGCACAACGCCTACTTTGCCGCCGTGCAAAGCAAGCCCGGCTGCCGCGCCATCAGCACCGACACCTGCGTGCCGATCAGCCGCCTGGCCGACTGCCTGCTCGACTCGGTGACCGAGACCGATGCCAGCGGCATCCCCTACTTCCTGGTCGGCCATGTGGGCGACGGCAACTTCCACTTCGGTTACCTGATCGACCCCAACAATCCGCACGAGTGCGAGACGGCCGAAGCCTTGAACCAGCAACTGGTCAACCGCGCCCTCCGCCTGGGCGGCACCTGCACCGGCGAGCACGGCATTGGCCTGCACAAGATGGACTTCTTGCGCACCGAAACAGGCGAAGGCGCAGTGGACATGATGCGCACCATCAAGCGGGCGCTGGACCCGAACAACATCATGAATCCGGGGAAGATTTTCTCGATGTAACGAAGGCGTTGGCTGCCGAAGAACTGCGACGGCTTTACAGCGCCCAGACCCACGTCACGAAAGGTCTTGCAGCAAAGCTTCCAGCTTGGCGCACAGCAAAGCCGGCTCAAACGGTTTGAGCATGAACGAATCCAACCCGGAAGCCCGAAATGTTTCCAGGTCGAGCGGATTGACGTTGGCGGTCAAACCCAGGATGAGCCAGGGCTTGCGGCCATGGGTCAGTTCACGGATGGCACGTGTGGCCGCAATGCCGTCCATGACCGGCATGACCATGTCCATCAAGACGGCGTCAAAGTCTTTGTGACGCACCAGGTCCAGCGCTTGTGCGCCGTTTTCTGCTTCGATCACTTCACTGTTGGGCCAAGCGTTCTTGAGCACTTGCCGGACCAAAAAGCGGTTGATGCGGTGGTCATCGACCACCAAAAATCGCCAGGGGCGTTGCGCACTCAACACCGCCAAAACCTGCTTTTGCTGGGGCATTGTTTCGGGCGGCTCCACCGCAAACAACGGCAGACTGAACCAGAAGGTACTGCCCTGGCCGGGGGTGCTGTCAAAGCCAATGTCGCCGCCCAGCAGCTCCACCAATTTCTGAGAAATGGCCAGGCCCAAACCGTTGCCGCCATAGCGGTTTTGAATCGTGTCGTCGGCTTGTCCAAAACGCTCGAAGATGTGGGGTTTTTGCGCGTCGGCAATGCCAATGCCCGTGTCTTCGACCGCGAACACAACACCTCGCTGAGGCTCGGCATGCACCTTCAGGACCACGTGTCCACGGTGCGTGAATTTGATGGCGTTGCCGAGCAAATTCACCAGGATTTGCATCAAGCGGTGGCGGTACGTCATGACCCAGGTGGGCACATCAGGCGCAATGTCGCATCGGTATTCGAGCTGGGTGCGTTCCACGCGCACCGAGAACAACTCGAAGGCATAACCGATCGTGTCGCGCAGCATGAACTTTTCAGGGTGTGCAAACAAACGGCCCGACTGCAGCTGCGAGTAGTCCAGCACATCGTTGATGACGGTCATCAGGTGATCGGCCGATTGGCGGGTGTGCTCAACGATCTTCTGGGCTTCGGCTTGGTCCTGCAGTTTGGTTTGCAGCAAAGCGTTAAACCCCAATATGGCGTTCATCGGCGTGCGCAACTCGTGGCTGACTGTGGCGATGAAGTGCTCGCGCATTTGGAGCGTGTGCTCCAGCTCTTCCCGTGTCTTTTCAAGCGTCTGCTGGTAAGAGCGGCTGGCCGCAATGGCTTTCTTGTAGAGGGTGTCGTAGATCAGCGGCACGATGATCATGAGCAAGGTCACCGCGACATAGGTGGTCAGCGAGGAGGTGACGTAGGCCACCGACAGTTCAAAGACTTCTCCGATGCCCCAAAAGCTGAGCGCGGCCATGCCGGCCTGCACGGCCAACACCACCAACAGCCATATATAGCCGGACTTGCGGCTGATGACGAAAAATGGCGTCAAAGGCAGGATCAGCAACCAAGCCAGGCGCGGCGAAAATATGCCCCCACTCATGGCTGCACCGTACACCAGCTGCAGCATGCCCATCAACGTGGCCAGGTGGATGCCGGTCTGCATCGACATGCCCCGACTGACCAGCACCAGGAGCAGCAGCACCGCAGCCGCAAAAATCAAGGGGATCACATGCCCGTTGCGGTAAGGACTGATCACCGCGAAGATCAGCATCACGCCAATCACCAGCACGGCAAACAGGAAGACGTAGGGCTTCTTGTCTCCCTGAAATGCCTTGGGCAAACGCGGGATCAACACGTCTTGCAACCCGTTGGCGGGCTTGAAGTTCATGCCCATTTCTCCGGGTGTGCGCGGCACACCAGTTGGGCCACTTTCTCGGCCATATTGGCTTCGTCCATGGGCTTGACCAGCACCTCGTCCATGCCCGCCAGCAAGCAGCGCTCGCGGTCCATGGAGTGGCTGTTGGCGGTCAGCGCCAAGACCGGCATGCGGGCAATTCGCGCCTGGGGGTGTGCACGCACCTGACGGGTGAATTCCAGACCATCCATGTCGGGCATGATCATGTCCACCAGGGCCAAGTCGAATTCGGTGTCTTGCAGTTTTTGCAAGGCCTCGCTGGCGTTGTCGAAGGCCGTGATCTGAGCCTGCGGCCAGCGCTTTTTCAGCTGCAACTGCGCCACCATGAGGTTCACCCGGTTGTCATCGATCAGCAAGATCTGCAAAGCCGCATCGGCAGGCAGTTCTGGCACGGCCTGTGTCTGCGCGTCACCCGCGAGCACGGTCACAGGCCACTCGAACCAGAACAAGGCCCCCTGCCCCTCGTCGCTGCGCACGCCGATGCGCCCACCTGCGAGCCGCACCAGCCCATCGCAAATCGCCAGCCCCAAACCGGTGCCGCCATATGTGCGGTTGGTTTGAATGTCGGCTTGTTCAAAGCGGGTGAAGATCTGTTGCTGCCGGTTCTTGGCAATGCCTTTGCCCGTGTCCTGGACTTCCAGCCGCAAGGCACCGGGCGTCATGGTGAGCGCAAGCTGAACCTGTCCCTCGGCCGTGAACTTCAAGGCGTTGTCCAGCAGGTTGCGCACAACTTGTTGAAATTTCTGGGCATCGAGCATGACCCGCGCAGGAAAATCCACCGGCAGGCGCATATCCCAGGCCAAGCCTTTGGCCTGGGCTCGGGCCGCATAAGTGGGCGCCAGCTGGCGCAACACATGCGGCACATCGCAGGCCTGGGGATTGAGCAACATGCGCCCGGCTTGCAGTTGCGAAAAATCCAGAATGTCATTGACCAGGCCCAGCAATTGCTGCGTCGCCCGGCGAATGTGGTCCACGATCTCGACTTGTTCCGGATCGCGGGCCACCTGGTCGCGCAAGACGCCGTTGAAGCCCAGGATGGCGTTCATCGGGGTGCGCAACTCGTGCCCCACAGCGGCAAGAAATTCGTCCTTGTGGGCCTGAGCTTGGCGCATGCTCTCGTGGGTGGCCATCAATTCGCCATTGCGGCGGTCGAGCAAGTCCATCTGCTGTTTGTGCAGGTAGTCATACATCTGCACGCCCATGATCAGGCCCGCAGCGGCAAAGGCATGGTTCAAGAATGCCCACCAGACATCTTGCGCAGTGTGCGGATTCACACTGGCAATCCAGCCCGACTTGCAAGCCATGTACAAGGAAAAATACGCGATCAGGGTCAGGCCCATCCAGACGAATGTGGTCTTGCGCCCCATGAGCAGCAAAGCCAGCATGGGCATGACCGCAATCCACACCAGCGTTGGCGAATTGATGCCGCCAGAATGCGTGGCCAGGTAAGTGATGACAAACAGGCCCGAGCCGAGCATCAAGTTGACCAGATACGCAAAAGCAAAACGCCAACGAACAACCGGTATGGCTGCCAGCAGAATGATACCCAACCAAAAATTAGGACGGGCGTCATAAGGCAAGTCGACCAAGACGCTGAAAAACAGTGAGTCAGCACCAATCACAAACAAGGCAATGCCCAGCATTTGAGGTCGGCTGAAATGCCAATTCCTCAAACGCTCCATCAAAGGCCTCCGTGCGGTGCGGCTCATGTCGGGCATAGGCTCAATGTTTTTCAAACCGGCGAACGGCTCAAGCCCGAAGCTTGTCGATCAGGCCATTGAGCTCATCGAGCGAGCCGAACTGGATGCTCAACTCGCCCATTTCTTCGATCTTGCCCAAGCGCTTGACGCGTTTCTTGACGCGTACCTCGACCTCGGCCATGAGTAAATCGGACAGTTCCTCTTCCACACGGCGGATGTCGCGGGACTTTTCTTTCTTGGGCTTTTGGTGGACCAGGTTGAACTCGGCGCTGAGTTTTTTGACCAGGCTTTCGGCCTCGCGCACCGACAGCTTTTTGGCAGCGATCTGATTGCCCGCCGTGATTTGGGCGGCTTTGTCCAAAGCCAGCAAAGCGCGTGCATGGCCCATGTCGAGGTCACCGGCCATGAGCATGGTCTGCACAGGCTCGGCCAGGTTGAGCAGGCGCAAGAGGTTGCTGGCGGCACTGCGTGAGCGGCCCACAGCTTGGGCCGCTGTTTCGTGAGTGAGCCCAAACTCTCGTATCAAGCGTTGTAAGCCTTGGGCCTCTTCGAGTGGGTTGAGGTCTTCGCGCTGGATGTTTTCAATCAGCGCCATGGCCGCAGCCGCCTCGTTGGGCACATCGCGCACCAGCACCGGGACGGTGGCCAGGCCGGCGAGCTTGGAGGCGCGAAAGCGCCGCTCGCCCGCGATGATCTCGTATTTGCCGGCATTGGGGCCGTCGCTGAGCTGGCGCACCAAGATCGGCTGCATGATGCCCTGCGCCTTGATGGATTCGGCCAACTCGTACAAAGCGCCTTCGTCCATGCGGGTGCGCGGCTGGTACATGCCGGCGACCATCTGGTCCACATTGAGCTGGCTGGGTTGGCCCGATTCGGCGTTGGCCGCAGCAGGCACATCGGCCACTTTGGGGCCCAACAGGGCTTCGAGTCCGCGGCCGAGGCCTTTGGGTTTTTTGGTGACCATGGTCATTCCTTCAACAGTGTTTGCAAAAGCGCATGGCCTTCTGGCCAATCGCCCAGCGATGATTCGGCGTTGATGTGTCCGGCCAGGCCCAAGTCCACCCACTGGGCGCCCCAGTCTTGTGCCAGGCCTTGGGCACGTTCAACGCTGCAAAAAGGGTCGTTCTGGCTGCCCACCACGGTGCTTTTAAATGGCAAAGGCTGGCGCATGATGGGCTGCCACCCGGGCAAGAGCTCTTTGAGCTCGGGCATTTCCACGTCGCCGGGGGCCACCAACAAAGCGCCTCGGATCCGTGAAGTTTGCTGCGACACCGCAGCCCAAGCCGCAACTTGGATGCACCCGAGGCTGTGGGCGGCCAGCACCAGCGGGCCCGGCGTGTCGATGACGACCTCGTCCAGTCGGGCCAGCCAGTCTCCGCGACGGGGGCGCTGCCAGTCGTTTTGCTCAACCACGGCATAACCATGGCGGTCTGCCCAACGCATTTGCCAGTGCTCAGGGCCACTGCCCTGCCAGCCCGGCAAGATCAACACCGTAGCGCTCATGCTCAAAGGGTGGGTGCGCGTTGCACCAGTTCGCGGGCGAATTCCACATAGGCCTGGCTGCCCTTGGCCGAAGGGTCAAACACCACCCCCGGCAAGCCATAACTGGGCGCTTCGGCCAGGCGCACATTGCGCGGGATCACGGCGTCAAACACCTTGTCGCCAAAATGGGCCTTGAGCTGGTCGCTGACCTGCATTTGCAAGGTGATGCGGGGATCGAACATGACGCGCAACAAACCAATGATCTTGAGGTCCTTGTTGAGGTTGGCGTGCACCTGTTTGATGGTGTTGACCAGGTCCGTCAGGCCTTCCAAGGCAAAGTACTCGCACTGCATGGGCACGATCACGCCGTGGGCAGAGCACAGGCCATTCAAGGTCAACATCGACAGCGATGGCGGGCAATCGATCAGGACAAAGTCGTAGTCTGCATCCACGGCGGCCAAGGCGGTCTTGAGCCGCTGGTCCCGGTGCTCCAGGTCCACCAGTTCCACCTCGGCCCCAGCCAACTCGCGGTTGGCACTGAGCACGTCGTAGCCACACTTGTCTGCCCTGACGGCCGCTTCCTTGATCGACGCCGACTCGAGCAACACGTCGTAAACGCTCAGCTCCAAACTGCGCTTGTCGATGCCCGAGCCCATGGTGGCGTTGCCTTGTGGGTCCAAATCCACCAGCAGCACACGCTGCCCCACTTTGGCCAGGCCCGCAGCCAGATTGACTGTGGTGGTGGTTTTGCCGACGCCACCTTTTTGATTGGCAATGCAGAAAATTTTGGCCATGGAAGTATCCGTTTTATTTGGTGAATGCCAGCTTGAGTCCAAAACCGATCAGACAAACGCCCGCCAGTTTTTGAAAAAAACCCGACACCGCCGGGTTGGCGCGCAGGCGTTCGGCCATGTAATGCGTGATCAGCACCACGCCAAAGCAATAAAGAAAGCCCAGCACCGCGATGGTCGAAGCCATCACGGCAAAAGTGATCCAGCCTTGATGCTGCGCGGGATCAATGAACTGAGGGAAAAACGCAAAATAAAACATGATCGCCTTGGGGTTGAGCAAGGTGATGAACAGGGTTTCACGAAAATAGTGCCCCGGGGTGATCTGGATGCTCGGCCCCTCCCCCGGCTTGGCCGTGATCATCTTGAAACCCAAGCAAGCCAGATAAGCGGCACCAGCCCACTGCACGGCTGCGAACAACACGGGCACGGTCTGGAGCATGGCAGCAACCCCCGCCACCGTGAGCCACAACAAAATCTGATCGCCCAACAACAAACCGAACACAGAGGCCAGGCCACCCGCCAAGCCCCCTTTGCTGGCAGAACTGATCAAGGCCAAATTGCCAGGACCGGGCAGAAACAACAGCAAAACAAACGCTGCCGCAAATGCGCCGTAATCCGAAATGCCAAACATAGGTGTTCTTTAAAGGGGAATGGGCTGAGTGTAAGTGATGGCTGCACTCCAGCAGCCCAACAAGGCTTCTTGTTTCACGTGAAACTTTGCCATGACCCCATCAAAGGACTGGCCTGTTTTTTACTGGCACCTGCCACGGCGGGCAAATCGCTGTGCAGAACGAAATTCTGCGCCGCAAACTTCAGTCTTGCTCAGCGCCAACATCAGGCTTCATCCACACCATACACCGCTCCACATCCAGTCCCGGAACGGTCAAAGGTTCCACGTGAAACACTTTCACGTCCTCGGGCAAAGCCTTGATTTCTTCTTGGGGGTGTTTGCCCTTCATGGCCATCCAGACGCCGCCCTCTGCCAGAGCGGAACGGGACCACGTCACAAAGTCGGGCAAAGAAGCAAAGGCGCGAGAGCAAATCACTTGGTACGGATCGGTCAAGGATTCCACCCGGGCGTGGATACCACGCAAATTGGGGAGTTTGAGGCTGACGGCCACTTGCTGGACAAACGCGGCTTTTTTGGCGACCGTGTCCACGCAGCTCACGTCCAACTCGGGCATGCAAATGGCCAACACCACACCGGGCAGACCCCCGCCCGATCCGACATCCAGCACCCGAATGGCTTGGCCTTGGGTGTGCCGCATCAAAGGCGCAATGGCTGTGAGGCTGTCCAGCAGGTGGTGACTCAGCATGTCGGCCGGGTCGCGCAAAGCCGTCAAGTTGTAGACCTTGTTCCATTTCTGGATCAGGGCCATGTAATCCAGCAGACGCTGCTGCTTCTCTGCCGAAAGGTCAAGGCCCAGCGCCTCAATGCCCGCACGCAGGCCAGATGCCACATCTGCGCTCATGCGGGTTGGCCTTCTTCGGCGGGATTCATGAAGCCTTTGAAGCCGCCCTTTTTCAGGTGGATCAGAAGCAAGGACACACTGGCGGGCGTGATGCCCGAAATGCGCGAAGCCTGACCCAAGGTTTCGGGCCGGTGTTTGGCCAGCTTCTGACGCGCCTCGATGGACAAGGCCGAGACCTGCATGTAGTCCAGGCTTTCCGGCAGGCGGAGGTTTTCGTAATGAGCAGCACGCTCAACCTCGCCCTTCTGGCGGTCGATGTAGCCAGAATACTTGGCAGCGATCTCCACCTGCTCGATCACCGAGTCGCTCAAATCACCCAAGGTTTCACGTGAAACATCGGCGCTGGCGTACTTGGCCGCATCCATCGCCATCAATGCTGGGTACGACACATTCGGGCGGCGCAGCAGATCAAACAGGTTGTACTCATGGTCAATGGCTTTGCCCAAAACCCGCACCGATTCCTCGGCGGGCAGGTTGCGCGGATTCACCCAGGTGGACTTGAGGCGTTCTGTTTCACGTGAAACAGCATCGCGCTTGCGGCTGAAAGCGTCCCAACGCGCATCGTCCACCAGTCCCATTTGACGGCCGACCTCAGTCAGACGCATGTCGGCATTATCTTCACGCAACTGCAAGCGGAACTCAGCACGGCTGGTGAACATGCGATAAGGCTCTGTCACGCCCTTGGTGATCAAATCGTCGACCAATACACCCAAATAAGCCTGGTCACGGCTGGACGTCCAGGCGGCATCACCTCGGCACTGAAGCGCGGCGTTGATGCCGGCAAACAAGCCTTGCGCCGCCGCCTCTTCGTAACCGGTGGTGCCATTGATCTGGCCCGCAAAAAACAGACCGTGGATCTGCCGAGTCTCAAAGCTGCTTTTGAGTTCACGCGGATCGAAATAGTCGTACTCGATGGCGTAACCCGGGCGCAGGATGTGGCAGTTCTCCAGGCCTTTCATCGAGCGCACCAGGTCGTACTGGATGTCAAACGGCAAGCTGGTCGAGATGCCGTTGGGGTAGTACTCGTGCGTGGTCAGGCCTTCGGGCTCCAGAAAGATCTGGTGGCTGTCCTTGTCCGCAAAGCGGTTGATCTTATCTTCCACACTCGGGCAATAGCGCGGACCCACACCCTCGATCTTGCCGGTGAACATGGGGCTGCGGTCAAAGCCCGAGCGGATGATGTCGTGCGTGCGCTCATTGGTGTGGGTGATCCAGCAAGGCATTTGCGCAGGGTGCATGGCTTCTTGGCCCATGAAACTGAACACCGGAATGCCGTCATCAGGGTTCATGCCTCCGGGCATGCCGTCACCGGGCTGCTCCGAACACTTGGAAAAATCAATTGTGCGACCATCCAGGCGCGGTGGCGTGCCGGTTTTCAGACGCCCTTGCGGCAGCTTGAGCTCTTTCAGGCGTGCCGACAAACTGACCGCGGGCGGGTCCCCTGCCCGGCCAGCCGAATAGTTTTGCAGGCCAACGTGGATCTTGCCGTCCAGAAAGGTGCCTGCGGTGAGCACCACGGTGCGCGAACGAAAACGGATGCCCACTTGCGTGACCGCGCCCACCACCCGGTCGCCTTCGACCATCAGGTCGTCCACCGCCTGCTGGAACAGCCACAGATTGGGTTGGTTCTCGAGCATGCGGCGGATGGCCGCCTTGTACAGAATGCGGTCGGCCTGGGCACGCGTGGCGCGCACCGCCGGGCCTTTGGAACTGTTGAGGATGCGAAACTGGATACCGCCTTCGTCCGTGGCGAGAGCCATGGCACCGCCCAAGGCGTCGACTTCCTTGACCAGGTGGCCCTTGCCGATGCCGCCAATGCTGGGGTTGCAACTCATCTGCCCCAGGGTCTCGATGTTGTGGCTGAGCAAAAGGGTTTTGCTGCCCATGCGGGCTGCGGCCAAAGCAGCTTCGGTGCCGGCATGGCCGCCGCCAACCACGATCACGTCGAATTCTTGAGGGTAAAGCATGAATGTCCGCCTCGGGTGGAGGCCAAAAAATGGGCGCCGCCTGCGCCATGGGCCGCCCTGCCACGGGGTCGGCTGAAGCTGCTGATTTTACAGGCACACCCCGGACTACTGCACAGCTCAGGGCTTGAGTGGCAAGGCCCCCGCCGCTTTAACTTCGCCCAATGAAAAACTGGTGTGCAAATCCTTCACATTGGGCAGGTTGATCAGCACATCACGGGCGAACTGGCTGAAGGTGTTCAGGTCTTTGCTGACCACCTGCAATTCAAAGGTGCCGGTGCCGCTGATGTAGTGGCAGGAAATGACCTCGGGAATCTTCAAGATGGCCTCTTCCAGCTGGCGCGTCACATCGCCACGGTTGCGCTCAGCGTCCAAGCGGACAAAAGCCAACACATCGAGTCCCACCTTTTGGCGGTCGATCTCGGCGCGATAACCCTTGATCACGCCCGACTCTTCGAGTGCCCGCACACGTCGCCAGCATGGCGCTGCAGACAGACCTACACGTTGCGCCAACTCGGCATTCGTCAATCGACCGTCTTTTTGCAGTTCATTCAATATTGCCCTGTCGAATTTATCCAGTGTTTCCATTAATCACCCTTTTGAGCAAGATTCTTTCAAATCATAGGGCAAATCCTGTCGCATAAAGCAAGCACCTGTCAGCGTGGGCGCTCTACACTGAGCCTGAATTTCACTTGCAGGACACACGCCATGAATGCTCCTTTACCCGACTCGATTCGCCAAGCACTGGAAACCGTGACGCTGGACGACAAATACAGTCTGGATGTGGGCCGCGCCTTCATGAGCGGGGTGCAAGCCTTGGTCAAACTGCCCATGCTGCAACGGCAGCGCGATGCCCTGCAAGGCAAAAACACCGCCGGCTTCATCAGCGGCTACCGCGGCTCGCCGCTGGGCAGCTATGACCAGTCATTGTGGAAAGCCAAGGACCACCTGAAGGCCCAAAACATTGTCTTCCAGCCCGGCGTCAACGAAGAACTGGCCGCCACCGCTTTGTGGGGCACACAGCAACTGGGCTTTGCACCTCCCGGCACCAACAAGTTCGATGGTGTGTTTGGCATCTGGTACGGCAAAGGCCCGGGGGTTGACCGCTGCTCGGACGTCTTCAAACACGCCAACATGGCGGGCACCACGCCCTGGGGTGGCGTCTTGGCGGTGGCCGGGGACGACCACGTGGCCAAGAGCTCCACGGCGGCGCACCAGAGCGATCACATCTTCAAAGCCTGTGGCTTGCCGGTGTTCTTTCCGGCCAGTGTGCAAGACATCCTCGACCAAGGCCTGCACGCCTTGGCCATGAGCCGCTTTGCCGGCATCTGGTCGGGCATGAAAACCATTCAGGAAATTGTTGAATCCAGCGCCACCACCCACATCGACCCTGAACGTGTACAAATCGTGTTGCCCGAATTTGTGATGCCACCAGGCGGCGTGCACATCCGCTGGCCCGACACCGCGCTGGAACAAGAAGCCCGTTTGTTCGACTACAAGTGGTACGCCGCGCTGGCCTACATTCGCGCCAACCGCCTGAACCACAACGTGATCGAAGGCCCCAATGACCGCTTTGGCCTGATCGCCAGCGGCAAGGCCTACAACGACACACGACAAGCCTTGCTGGACTTGGGACTCGATGACGACCGTTGCCAACAATTGGGCATACGTTTGCACAAAGTCAACGTGGTTTGGCCACTGGAAGCCCAAACCACCCGCGAATTTGCCACCGGTTTGCGCGAGATTTTGGTGGTCGAAGAAAAACGCCAGGTCATCGAATACCAACTCAAAGAAGAGCTCTACAACTGGCGCGACGACGTGCGTCCCAACATCTTGGGCAAATTCGACGAAAGCGAAGGCGATGTGTCCGGTGGAGAATGGTCCATCCCCAACCCCAGCGAACGCAAGCTCTTGCGGGCCAATGCCGATTTGACGCCCGCCATCATTGCCCGGGCCATTGCCAAGCGCCTGAAAAAACTCGGCGTGGACAGCCAAACGAAAGCGCAAATCGACGCGCACCTGGCCATTCTCGATGGCAAAGAAAATGCCATGCAAACGCTGACCTTGGGCACCACCGCCGACCGTCAACCCTGGTTTTGCTCAGGCTGCCCCCACAACACGTCCACCAAGGTGCCCGAAGGCTCACGTGCCATGGCAGGCATCGGCTGCCATTTCATGAGCATCTGGATGGACCGCAGCACCGTGGGCTTTACCCAAATGGGGGGCGAAGGCGTGCCATGGACAGGGCAACAACCTTTCAGCACCGACCCACACATGTTTGCCAACATTGGCGATGGCACTTATTTCCACAGCGGCATTCTGGCCGTGCGTCAAAGTGTGGCCTCGGGTGTGAACATCACCTACAAAATCCTCTACAACGACGCCGTGGCCATGACAGGTGGGCAACAGGTCGGCGAACGGCCAGAAGGCCACAGCGTGGTGCAAATTGCCATGAGCATGCGTGCTGAAGGTGCAGGTCGTATCGCGGTCGTGACCGACGAACCTTTCAAATACGATGGTGTGGCACTGGCCGAAGGTGTGCGCGTGTTCCATCGCGATGAGCTCGATCGCATCCAACGCGAAATGCGCGAGATCAAGGGCACCACGGTCATCATTTACGACCAGACCTGCGCAACCGAAAAACGCCGCCGTCGCAAGCGCGGAACCATGGTCGATCCGGCTGTGCGCGTGATAATCAATGAAGAGGTCTGTGAAGGCTGTGGCGATTGCGGGGTGCAATCCAATTGCTTGTCGGTCGAACCGCTGGAGACCGATCTCGGACGCAAACGCACCATCAACCAAAGCACTTGCAACAAGGACACCAGTTGCCTCAAGGGTTTTTGCCCCAGTTTTGTCACGGTGGAAGGTGGGCAGTTCAAAAAGAAAAACAGCCAAGCCACAAGCCATGTGTCGCCTGCGCAATTGGGTCCTTTGCCAGAACCCAGCTTGCCCAACACGCGCCAGCCTTGGAGCACGGTGGTGGCGGGTGTCGGTGGCACCGGTGTCATCACCATTGGACAATTGTTGGGCATGGCCGCTCACATAGAAGGCAAAGGGATCGTCACTCAAGACGCTGCAGGCCTGGCTCAAAAAGGGGGTGCGACCTGGAGCCACATCCTGATGGCCAACAGCCAAGACGAGATCCGCACCACGCGGGTGAGCATGGCCGCAGCCGATCTGATTTTGGGCTGCGATCCGATCGTGACCGCATCCAAAGAAACCTTGCTGCGCATGCGCGAAGGCCGCACGCACGTGGCTCTCAACAGCAGCAGCACGCCTACCGCCGCTTTTGTGAAAAACGGCAATTGGCAAAACCCGTCTGAACAATGTGTTGCCGAAATTGGCCAACAAGTCGGTCCCTCTGGTGTCAGCGCTTTCGATGCCGATGCACTGGCCAAACAACTGATGGGGGACACGATTTACGTCAATCCCATGATCCTCGGATTTGCGTGGCAAAAAGGGTGGATCCCGCTGCACCGTGAATCCTTGACCCGTGCGATTGAACTCAATGAAGTGGCTGTTCAAAACAACCTGATGGCCTTTGAATGGGGTCGTCATGCAGCGCATCACCTGGATGTGTTGATGCAACAGGTTCAACCCGTACAAACCATCCAGTTCAAAAAACGCGAAAGCTTGGGTGATCTGGTGCAAGACCGTGTGACACGTTTGACCGACTACCAAAATGCCGCCTATGCACAACGCTACGCGACATTCATAGAGCACGTGAAACAGGCCGAAGCCCCTCTCGGCAAAACCTTGCTGAGCGAGACAGTCGCCCGTCAGCTCTACAAATTGATGGCCTACAAAGACGAATACGAAGTGGCCCGTTTGCACACGCAATCAAAATTTCTGCAGCGCATCAAAGAAAGTTTTGAAGGCGATTTCAAAGTGCACTACCACCTCGCGCCTCCCCTGCTGGCCAAGCGCAATGCCAAAGGTGAATTGACCAAACAAAAAATGGGCCCCGCTATGCTCACGGTCTTCCAGGTACTGACCAAGCTCAAAGGTTTACGCGGCACAGCACTAGATGTCTTTGGCTACACACAAGAGCGCCGAAGCGAACGTGCGTTGATCGCTGAATACATGCAGCACATTCAAGATGCCTTGGGCTCACTGAGCTTGGACACGCACGCCCATGCCGTGAAGGTGGCTCAAGTGGCAGACAACATCAAAGGCTTCGGACACGTCAAGGAACGCCATATGCGGGCGGCCAAAGCCCTGTGGGCATCACTTGAGCAAGCTTGAAAAAACAAAGGCCACGTCGCGGTGGCCTTTGTGGGATGGTCAAAACTCAAGCCATTGAACGACTTGAAGACTTGTCCCATTGAAAATCAACGTGCGTCGGGCAACTCGATCTTGACTTCCAGAACTTCCAAATTGTCCTGACGCTCGAGGTTGACCTTGATGTCGTCCTGATTGATCTTGATGTATTTGCTGATCACTGCGACCAATTCGCGTTGCAAATCAGGCAGGTAGTCGGGCTCAGCAGCGTTGCGGCCGCTGCGCTCGTGCGCCAAGATGATTTGCAGCCGTTCTTTGGCCACATTGGCGGTTTTCTTCTTTTCACCCAGCAGGAAGGAAAGAAAGGACATGGTTCACTTGCCTCCGAACAGACGTTTCAGGAAGCTGGGCTTTTCAGCTTCCGTGAAACGCATGGGCTTGTCTTCACCCAGGAAACGGTCGATCACATCCTTGTAGGCTTCCGACACATCGCTGTTGGCCATGTGAATGGCGGGTGTGCCCTGGTTGGAGGCTTGCAAAACGTTTTCGCTCTCAGGAATCACACCCAACAACTTGATGCGCAAAATGTCTTGAATGTCCTGCAAGGACAACATCTGGCCGTCTTCCACACGGTTGGGGTTGTAACGGGTGATGAGCAAATGCTCCTTGATCGGCTCCATGCCTTCAATGGCGCGTTTGGTCTTGCTGCCCAGCATGCCCAAAATGCGGTCCGAATCGCGCACCGAAGACACTTCGGGATTGGTCACCACCAAAGCTTCGTCGGCAAAATGCATGGCCATCAAGGCACCGGTTTCGATACCGGCAGGCGAATCGCAGACGATGTATTCAAAGCCCATCTCGCTCAAATCGCTGAGGACTTTTTCAACGCCTTCTTGCGACAAAGCTTCCTTGTCACGGGTCTGGGATGCAGCCAGCACAAACAAATTGCTGCATTGCTTGTCTTTGATCAAGGCCTGATTCAGATTGGCTTCGCCTTGGATCACATTGATCAGGTCATACACCACTCGGCGCTCGCAGCCCATGATCAGGTCCAGATTGCGTAGACCGACATCAAAGTCTATGACGGCTGTTTTAAAGCCTTTCAAGGCCAAGCCGGTGGCGAAACTGGCGCTGGTCGTGGTTTTGCCAACGCCGCCTTTGCCGGAAGTCACAACGACGATTTTTGCCATGGGGTTTTCTTTCTTGGACAAGGGGTAAAAGCAGGTTCAGGGTTTCAAAGGCGAAACCAGCAATTTGTCACCATCAGGGCCTGATTGCAAACAAACTTGTGCTGGTAAACCTGCGACTTCGGCAGGTAAAGAATTTTCGCTGGTGCGGTAAACACCAGCGATTGAAATCAGTTCAGGTGCCATCGATTGGGCAAAGATCATGGCTTTGGCATTGCCACGTGCGCCTGCAATGGCTTTGCCACGCAAACTGCCATAAATGTGAATGGAGCCATCGGCAATGACTTCGGCTCCGGGATTGACCACCGCCATGACCACCAGATCACGGCCTTTGGCATACACCTGCTGACCGGAACGCAAAGGCTTGTCAATCACCATCGCCCCCAAAGGAGCAGCTTGTGCGGGAGCAGCCACCACGGGTGCAACTGCCGGTGCCTCAGCAACCGGCACAGAACGGCGTATACGGGCATCCGAGGCATCCACCAACCCCAGACCCTGTGCAACAGCCAACAGCTCGCTGTGAGCCCCTTTGATCGCCAAAGGCACCAAGCCATGCTCACGCAATACTTTGAGCAATTCAGGTAAATCAAATGTGGCAACCGCCAAGTCTTCTGGCAAGGCAGTGACATCGATCACGACAGGATCATGGTCAAAGAAGCCTGGACTTTCTGCCAACTGAGCGCTCAGCGCTGCAGAAACAGCAGCAATGTCGGTGGTTTTGAGCAACAAAGCGACCAAAGGTAAATCAGCGCTTTTGATGTCGTAACACTGGGAAAAAGGTGCGTCTGATGCGGAGACCATGGTGCCAATGAAGGAGGAAAGGTCCAAATCTTAACAGCGCACTTGTTATTTGTTAGTTTTCTATAGATTTAGATTTTAAATTAGTAGTAGTAGGTAAGGGCAGCGGTATCTTGTGGACAATCGAATTTTTCCTTGATTTGACAAGTACTTAGCTTGTTTCTCTGCTTGTGCGCTCCTCTGCTTTTGAACTGTCTGCCCAACATGAACAACTTTGGCAAAGTGCTTTGGGCTGTGGATAACTGTTGGTTTACCCTTTATTTATCCACAGCTTTGTTCAAAGAGGTGTTTCAAGCACCCAAAACCCATTGGATGATGCCTTTGGCCACAAAGCCCAGCATGCCAAAAGCCAATCCCAGAAAGATGACAAAGGTGCCGAATTTCCCGGCTTTGGATTCCCAGGCCAGCTGGCCGATGATGAACAGCATGTAGAGCATGAAGGCCCCAACACCGATGGTCAGGCCAAACCAGGCGAATTGTTCTTCACTGAAGCCCCACATCAGCGATCACCCTGCCCGGACATGCGTTCTTCCAAGCCCGAGGCATCGATCAAGTGCCTGTAGGCATGCCAGCTGCCATGACCCAGCATGGGGACGACCAGGATCAAGCCGAGAAACAGCGAAAAAATGCCCAGCAGGCAAAACCCCATGATCAGAAAAGCCCAAAACGCCATGGGCAGTGGGTGGGTGAGCACTGTTTTCCAACTGGTCAATACCGCTTGCAAGACCGTGACCTTGCGATCGAGCAAGAGCGGCATGGACACCACACTGGAGGCAAAAACCGGTGCAGCCATCAGACCTCCCAAGCCCAGCCAGGCTTCAAATAGGAAGTGATGGGGGTTCAGGACCACATGGCGGATGAAATCCACAGGGGTGTGAATGGGAACAGGTGCCAACAAGGTGATCAGCGCTGAAGACGTCAGAACCCAGCCACTGGCAGCCAAGGCCAAGAGCAAGCCAAAACGGATCAGGCTCCAGTAACTGTCGGGTTGGTGACGCAAACGCAATTGCCATTGAGACCAGGTGCGCACCAGAAGTTGAAAATTCACTTGTTCACCACGCTCCATGGCGCGGCTCATGGCATACAAACTGGTGGCTAAAACTGGGGCAATGACCAAGAAGCCGGAGAGTGAGCCCGCCAATAACCAAAACCGGTCATGCGCCAACCAAGTGATTAGGCCACCCCATGATGCCAACAACAGACCATGCAGCGTACTCAACCAGGGGGATTTGGCAAAGTCCTTGAACCCCAAGGCCAACCAATGCAAGGGTTGGTCCAAAGCAATGGGCAAAACCGGAGGCAAAAAAACAGGCGCCGCTGTTTTTGACGAGGGAAGGTGTTGGGGATCTGACATGCACCTAGCTTAACGAGCCGTGCGTTTGAACGGCTTGATGCAAGTCAAGAACAAAAAAGGCTGCCCGGTGGGGCAGCCTTGGCTTGCGGGCCAACAGTATTCAGGGATGACGATGTGAATGTTCACCCATGCCGCGCATGAAACGGGCTGTTTCCTTGTCAAACACTTTCTTTTGCTCTGCATTCAGGCTGGCGTAAAAGGTTTTGGTGGCCTCGATGTGTTTTTGTATTTGTGCATCGTGCTGTGCCTTGTGCGCTTGCATCTGGTCCAGACGTTCGGGCGTGCTCATTTTTTCCAATGCCGCAGGGTCCCTGCGTGCGGGTGCTTGAGCGGGTGGCTGCATGCTTTGAGCAAACGTGGCCCATGCGTTTTCCTGATCTGCTTGTAATTTCAATTGGGATTTGAGCTCTGCCATGTGCTGCGCATGGCGCTGTGCCATGTGTTCATGCATTTTGGCCATGCGTTCAGGACGTGGGGCTTCAGCGTTTGGACCTGCCTGCGCAAAGGCCAAAGAAGACAAACCTGCCAGCAAAGCGCTGGCGATCAAGGTGTTGCGAATCGATGTCATGGCGTTTTTCCTTTCGGTGATGGGATGTCCAGAGTGTGGCCAGTGCATGTGTCTGGTGTGTTCAGTGATTGCAGGGGCTCTGTAAAGTTCCGCAAATGCACCACGCCCTCAAGCACTCAGACGGCCTGCCTGGAAATCTTCAACAGCCTGCATCAATTCTTCGCGCGTGTTCATGACAAAAGGACCGTATTGCGCAATCGGTTCACGCAAAGGGTGGCCTGTGATCAACAAAGCGCGTGTACCTGCCTGACCATGCAGTTGGACGCCATCACCACCGTTGCTCAAAATGGCCATGCGTTGAAGTGGCACGGTCTCTGAACCTTCAATGCTTGTCACATCCAGTGTGCCTCGGTAGACATACACAAAAGCGTTGTGGCTGGACGGGATGTTTTGGGTGAAGGTCTGATCGCCCTCGAAGTGGATGTCCAAATACAAAGGATTGGTGGGAAAGTCTTGTGCAGGCCTGTGCATGGCGCCTTGTACCCCGTGGCTTTGGCCCGAGATCACACGCACGAGCACGCCTTCTGGCGTGCGCACTTCTGGAATGTCTTGGCTTTGGATGTCGCGGTACCACGGGGCACACATTTTTTGGCCCGAAGGCAAATTCAGCCAGAGTTGGAAACCTTCCATCAGGCCCTCTTCTTGCTCGGGCATTTCGCTGTGCACCAACCCTCGGCCAGCGGTCATCCATTGCACGCCACCGTTTTGTAATAGGCCTTCATGGCCTGCGCTGTCGCGATGACGCATGCGACCGGCAATCATGTAGGTCACGGTTTCAAAGCCGCGATGCGGGTGGTCTGGAAAACCTGCGCCATAGTCTTTGGGGTCGTTGCTGCCGAACTGGTCGAGCATCAAGAAAGGATCGAGGCGTTGCTGCAATTCACCCGTGAGCACACGGGTCAGGCGAACACCCGCGCCGTCGCGCGTGGCGCGACCGGCAATCAAGGCATCGACAGAGCGGGGATTTTGGACAGGTACAAAGGAAGTCATATCCTGAATGATGCCGCAAAAAACAAAGCCCGTTGGTAACGGGCTTGAAGATCAAACCTTGCGGTTTGACAAAGGTGTAAGCATCAAGCGACGATGCGATAGCCTTCATCGGCAATGGCTTGGGCCAACGCATCGCGAGGTTTTTCGGAATTGACTTGCACTTTGTTTTGCGTGCGGTCGATCACGATTTTGGCTTGTGCATCCAATGCCAGCAAAGCTTTGGTCACGGCTTTTTCGCAATGACCACAAGTCATGCCTTCAACGGTGAAAATTTGGTTCATGATGTGACTTTCAGATAAACCCTCACGGGTATGCTCAAAGCATAGTCCAAATCAGGGCCCAAGACATGACCTATATCAAGCCTGAAACGCCTGCCATCGACATCAGCATTGGCGGCATGACCTGCGCATCGTGTGTGGCGCGGGTAGAAAAAGCCCTCAACAAAGTGCCTGGCGTCGAATCAGCCACCGTCAACCTGGCCACCGAATCGGCACGCATCACGGTGCAATCGACCGACGTGACCGAAGCCCGATTGCGCCGCGCCATTCGCGATGCCGGTTATGAACCGTTGACAGCGCAAGCCGCAGAAGCGGCCAGCCAAAGTTCTGCATGGACAGGCTTTGCGCCGGTGGCCTGGGGTCTGCTGTTGTCGGCTCCCTTGGTGTTGCCCATGTTGGGCGACTTGTTGGGTCAGCATTGGATGTTGCCGGCCTGGTTGCAATTTGCCTTGGCCACACCCGCGCAGTTCATTCTGGGGGCCCGCTTTTACAAAGCCGGTTGGTATGCACTCAAAGCCATGACCGGCAACATGGATCTGCTGGTGTCCTTGGGCACCACAGCAGGTTGGCTGCTCTCGGTCTGGCTGTGGTTGAGCGCTCACGAAGGTCATGCGCCTCATCTGTACTTTGAAGGTTCGGCCGTGGTCATCACCTTGGTCCTGTTGGGCAAGTGGCTTGAAGCAAGGGCCAAGCGCCAAACCACCGAAGCCATCCGCGCCTTGCACGCCTTGCGCCCCGACAAGGCGCATTGGATCAGTGACGAGGGCGAAGTCGATGTGCCCGTGGCCGAAATCCTGGTGGGGGATCTGCTGGCGGTGCGACCCGGCGAACGTTTTCCGCTGGACGGTGAGCTGATCGAAGGCCAAACCCAAGTGGACGAGTCCATGTTGACCGGCGAGCCCTTGCCCGTGTCCAAAAGCATGGGCGCGGCCTTGACCGGTGGCTCCATCAATGGCGATGGCCGTGTGCTCATGCGTGTGACGGCCGTCGGGCACGAGACGGTGCTCTCGCGCATCATCCGTCTGGTCGAAGACGCGCAGGCCGCTAAAGCCCCCATCCAGCGCCTGGTGGACAAAGTGGCCGAGATATTTGTCCCCGTGGTCTTGCTGGTCGCGGTGTTGACCTTGGGCGTGTGGCTGTTCATGGGTGCCAGTTTCGAGTCGGCCCTCATCCATGCCGTGGCGGTGCTGGTCATTGCATGTCCCTGTGCGCTGGGCTTGGCCACACCGGTGGCCATCATGGCGGGCACCGGCGTGGCGGCCAAGCATGGCATCTTGATCAAGGATGCTCAGGCCCTGGAAATGGCGCATCGTGTACAGATCGTGGCTTTTGACAAGACCGGCACCCTCACGTTGGGCCAACCACGGCTGATCGCCCATCTGCCAGCACCGGGCCATGACGCGGCCACAGGCCTGAGCTGGGCTGCAAGTGTGCAAAGCGGCAGCGAGCATCCCTTGGCCCGTGCTGTGCTCAAAGCCGCACAGGCCCAGGGCTTGACGACCGATGCACCGCAGGATCTGGTGGCTGTCCCTGGACGCGGTGTGCAGGCCCAAGTCGGCGGCAGGTCACTGCTTTTGGGCAGCTTGCGCTGGCTGCAGCAAGAGGGCATGGACAGTGCCATGTGGGCGAAAGACATCGAGGCCCTGCATGCCCAAGGTGGCACCTTGTCGGCCTTGGCCGAACGTGGACCTCAGGGTCTGCAAGGGGTGTTGCTCATGGCCTTTGGCGATGAACCCAAGGTCGGAGCAGCGCAAGCCCTGGCGGCCCTGCGCGAACGCGGCTTGAAGCTGGTGATGATCTCGGGCGACAACCAAGCGGCTGCAGAGGCCATGGCCCGCCGCCTGGGCTTGCGTCCCGAAGAGGGCGAAGTGCGGGCCGATGTTTTGCCCGGTGACAAGGCTGCGCAGGTGCAACAGCTGCGCGAAGGCGGTCGCATTGTGGCCATGGTGGGCGATGGCGTGAACGATGCGCCTGCGTTGGCCGCTGCCGACGTGGGCCTGGCCATGGGCAATGGCACCGATGTGGCCATGCACGCAGCAGGCATCACCCTGATGCGCGGCGATGTGGCCTTGGTGGGCGATGCGCTGGACATTTCCGCACGCACCGTGGCCAAGATCCGGCAAAACCTGTTTTGGGCCTTTGCATACAACGTGGCGGGCATTCCCCTGGCCGCCATGGGCTACCTCAGTCCGGTGATCGCGGGTGCCGCCATGGCGCTCAGCTCGGTCAGCGTGATGAGCAATGCCTTGCTGCTCAAGCGCTGGAAGACCATTTCATATTAAGCGGGTTCACGGAGTTGATTTTACGACTCTTTAATATTTCCTGGATTTTTTGCGAACCAGGCTATATAAAGAACAGGCAAAACAACAAGCGTCAGAAGTGTAGCTGTGATTAGTCCACCAATCACAACAATGGCCAATGGACGTTGTGTTTCTGAGCCTATATCATGACTGAGCGCCATAGGTAATAAGCCCAGCGCCGCTAAAGTTGCAGTCATTAGTACAGCACGCAATCGTTGCATTGATCCCTCGCGTGCGGCCTGAATAACATCACAGCCTGAATTCCTTAATTGTTGAATTACCGACAACATAACGACCCCATCAAGAACTGCAACACCGGATAGTGAAATAAAACCGATAGCAGCAGCAACAGAGAGTGGTATGCCACAAACCCACAAGGCAATAAATCCACCAATCAATGCTAAAGGAACATTCATCAAAATCAATGCTGCTTTTTTCAATGATTTAAAGGCGTCAAATAAAAGCACAAATATTAACAAAACTGAAATTGGGACAACGACAGTAAGTCGTTTCATTGCTCTTTCTTGATTTTCGAATTCACCAGACCAATTAACAACATAGCTATCAGGAATTGTGACGTTTTTCTCTACGCGTTCTTTCATGTCGTTAACAATGGATCCCATATCACGACCTTTGATGAAAACACCGATGGCCATTGTTCGGCGACCAGCTTCGCGCGCAATATTCATTGCTCCAGTTCCTTGACGAATATCACTTACCGCACCCAAGGTTGTATAACCACCATCAGGTCTTGGCAAAGGCGTAGAGGCCAATGCGGCCAGTGTTCTCTCGTCAGAAGGTAATCTGACAGCGACAGCAAATTTACGTTCACCTTCCCAAATTTGAGTTGTAGAGCGGCCAGCTAAAGCCGACTCGATTACGTCCTGAACATCACTGACATTCAGACCATATCGAGATGCTCTTTCTCGATCAATATCAATCATTAACTGAGGCATTTCTCCCAATCGATCAACTTCAGCCCTCTGTACGCCCTTGACCATATGGAATTCACGACGCATGGCCTCAACTGTTCGTTGTAAGGCCAAGAGATCATCTCCCGCTACTTTGACAACAATTTGTCCTTTAATTTGAGATATGGACTCTAAAACGTTATCGCGAATAGGCTGAGAGAAAGCAGGGTCAATTCCAGGAATAACAGAGAGTTTTTCAGTCATTTCCTCAATTAAAGCTTCTCTTGTTAAACCTTTCCTCCATTCTTCAGCAGGTTTTACATCAATAAAAACTTCGGCCATGCTTAATGTTTTAGGATCTGTACCATCTTCAGGTTGACCTGCTTTCGAAACTACAGTTCGAACTTCAGGTAGAGTTAGTAATTGTTTTCTAGCGGTACGCAAGATTTTTGTGGCTTCTTCCTGCGACAAACTTGCAGGCATATCCCAATTGACCCAGAATGTCCCCTCATTGAGTTCGGGTAAAAATTCAGAGCCAAGTCTAGACGCAATACCGATCGAAAAGGCAAATGCAGAAAGTGCAATAATGATAACTTTACTTCGGTTACTTAACGCCCAGTCCAAAAGGGGCGAGTAAACTCGTTTTATATTAATCACTAGTTTGTTATCACCCGAAGGAACTTTTCCTCGTAGTAACCAATATGCCAAGATAGGTACAAGAGTAAGTGAAAAGACAAGAGAAGCAATTAATGCAGACGTTACAGATAACGCCATCGGTTGAAAAATTCTTCCCTCATGTCTTTGAAGCGCAAATATAGGAATATGAGCAGCAATGATAATCAACAGGGAGAACAGGGTTGGCCGTGCGACTTCAGTCGCCGCTTCAAATACAGCGTGACGTCGTTCATTTTCAGAAATATTATTATTTTCTTTGCCTAATCGATGAACAATATTTTCGACCATAATGACCGCACCATCTACAATGATGCCAAAATCCATCGTGCCCAAAGAAAGTAAATTGGCTGGAATACCCATGAATGTCAGGCCCATGAAAGTGGCTAGAACAGATAATGGTATAACAACAACAACAGCCAAACTTGCTCGAATATTTGAGAGAAAAAGATAAAGAACAAGAGATACTAATAAAGCACCTTCAATCAAATTTTTAAAAACAGTAGATAGTGTTTTTCCCATTAACCAGGTGCGGTCATAAAATGGCATGATTTTCACACCATGCGGTAATCTCCGATCATTGAGATCTTGTATTTTTTGTTTAACACCTTTAAGAACCTCCGTGGGATTTTCCCCTTTTCGCATAATAACAATGCCAATGACAGCATCATCATCATCATCTTGACCAGTTATTCCAAGTCTAGGAACTGCACCTAACTTAATTTTTGCTACATCCCTGATCAGTATGGGTGTTCCGTTGCGAGCATCAAGAACTATACGGCCGATATCATCAGGTGATTTAAGCAATCCAATGCCTCGAATAGCAAATTGTTGCGCTCCCTGAGCTAAATAACTCCCTCCGGCATTTGAGTTTCCTCTTCCGAGGGCATCAAGTAAATTTTGAAAGGTTAGTTTGTAAGCACGCAATTTATCAAGATCTGGTTGCACTTCATAAAGCTTGATAAATCCGCCCATGGCTACAACATCAGCTACACCGGGAACTTGTCGTAACGCACGTTCAATTACCCAATCTTCTAGCGTTCTGAGATCAGTGGTTGATTTGCCATCTCCTTTAACTCTATATCTCATAATCTCACCAACAGGCGTCGCGTTGGGCGCGATATTAGCCTGTGCACCGGTTGGCAAATCTATGCTGCTAAGACGTTCATTAACTTGTTGACGTGCAAGATTTACATCCGCTTTATCACTGTATGTAACGACGGTATAAGAAAGACCGAATTGAGTATGTGAAAAAAGACGGATTGAATTAGGTAGTCCTGAAAGAGCAGTTTCAATGGGTAAAGTAACTTGTTTTTCAACCTCTTCTGGTGCTCGTCCAGGATACAACGCAATGATTGTTACCTGAGTATCTGTGACGTCTGGAAAAGCTTCAACCGGCAAATTTTTGAAAGCAATAATACCAGCCAATGCAAATAACATTGTCCCTAAAATAATAAATAAAGGCTGATTAAGTGCGTAGTGAATGAGTTTTTTCATTTGAGCGAGCTCCGCTGTTCTGCACTAGTTACAGCACGATTCGAATTTTCATTTGTTCCGGCTTCATCTTGCGCAACAGTGAGTAATTTCGCCAAAAGTAGAGCGTTATCTACAACTACCAAATCACCCAAATCAAGCCCTTTTTTAATTACAACTTCTTTCGATCCTTCATATTCAGGAATCACAGGTCGACGTTCAAAAACTCCGGGTTTAACCTGTACAAAAACAGAGTGATGACTGCCATGCAAAAGTAAAGCACTTGAAGGTATAACAATACCTTTTGCAAAAGCTCTTTGGAAAACTGCTGTTGCAAGCATTTCAGCTTTCAGCACTCGCGATTTATTTGAAACTACACCTCTAATTTTGAAAGTGCGAGTAAATGGATCAATAAAGTCAGATACAGCGGTAACTTGACCAGAGAACTTTTGTCCCGGTAGGCCTGGTGCCGTCAATTCAAAGGATGTTCCGACTTGAGCAATACTGACTTCTGATTCGCGTGCGTCAACTTGTATCCATAAAGAAGATGGATCACTTACGACAAACAAAGCTGGCACCCCTGGTCCTGTGAGATCAGGCCGAAGTTCTTGGCCTGGATTGATGTTGCGCTCTACGACGATACCTTTGACCGTTGAACTCAGAGAAAGTTGCTGGTTAATTCCAGATACCGAGCCATAAAGTTTGGTTTTAGCTTGAGAGCGTGCATATTCCGCATTGGCTCGCTGTGCTTCAGCTTCTGCTTGTTCAAGGTCTTTTCGCGCAGCCACGCCAGCTTGAAAAAGTTCTTTTTGTCTCTCAAATGCTTTGGAGGCGAGATTCATATCAGACATTGCTTTTGCGGTGTCACTTTGTGCTTGTCCAAAGTCGGGCGACGCAAGAAAAGCTAAAGGGGTACCCGGTTGTACGGCTTGTCCAACATCGGCGTTAATGGAAAGAACTTTTCCAGCAAATGCAGGGTAAATCCGTTGAGTTTTGTCTTCATTCCATACCAACTTAGCGGGTAACTCAACAGGTATGTTTGATGCGGATTCGGCTTGTGCAACAGTTAGTAATTTCAGTTGTGGATGGTTTTGACTGAAACTGACCTGTTCCTTTTCAATCACAGGTGCCGGCGCTGCACTTGGAGCTTCTTCTTTGTCCTGACAGGCGGAAAGAACAGCCAAGCTAAAAATGGCAATAACAGTATGAATTTTTTTTAGATGCATGATGTGATCTTTGTTGAATGCAGGCTGCTGCTATCAGCGTGTTTTTTGCTCAAAAGCTGTGCTGCGGAGAGACCAAGCACCAACAGCTTTTGCGTGTTCGTTGCGTACAGTCAGTGCTTCTAGTTGAGTGGTTTTCAATGTTCTACGAGCGTCCAGCAGGTCGGTCAGCGACAAGCCTCCTTTGCTGTAGGCTATTTCGGCCTGCTCAGCCACGCGTATTGCTTGTGGCAGGATGTTTTCTTCAAAAATTTTCAGGCGACGCGCACTGGTTTGCCAGGCTTGGACCAAGGCATTGAGTTCGGCGCGAGCTTGTAACATGGTTTTTTGCAGCAGTTCGCGGTTTTGTTCTTCCTGCGCCATGGCTCGGGCGATCTCGCCATCAAAACGGTCCCAGCCATTCAGCGGCATTGAGATCCGAAAAGCCAGCAGGCGTGTGGAGGTGCCGGGGAAGTGGTCAAAGCTGGTGCCCACGCTGGGGTCGGCTTTGCGCAGGGCTTGTGCCGATTGCAAGGCCGCCTGGGCGGCGGCCACGCGCTCACGCGCCGCGACCACGTCAGGGCGTTGTTCGACCAGGGCGTCCACCAAGGCTTCTGCTTCTACCGTGTCCGCGGCGCTGGCGGGCCAGTCGCCCTGCACTTGCCAGCCGCCTGCAGGCACGGCCAGACCAGTCCACTGAGACAGCGCCCAGACAGCCTGCTGGCGGTCCAGTGCGGCACTTTGCTCGTCGGCGCGGGCGCGTTCGGCTTCGATCTGGGTGCGGGCAGCGTCCTGAGCGGACAAGTCACCGGCTTTCAGGCGCAGCTGGGCGCTGTGTGCCAGTTGTGCCGCGCTTTGGGCGATGGCCTGCACGGCTTGCAGGCGTTGCTGCGCAGCCAGCAGGTCATAAAAAGCCGCTTGCGCACCAATTTGCTGCATCAAGAGGCTGTCCAGGCTGTCGGCCTGCACAGCTTTGGCCGTGCGTTCGGCCGCTTCGGTGCGCAAGGCGCGTTTGTTGCCGCGTTCCCAGGTCCAGTCCAATCCCAAGGATTTGTCCACCCGCTTTTGCGACCAGAAGGAGCCGCCGCCAACGCCGTTTTGCAAGTCGATGGACGAAACGCCCGCAGACAGGGTGGGTGCAGGTGCCCGATCGGCGCTCAGCACGTCGGCCCGGGCGGCATTCAGGGCGCGCTGGGCGGCCAAAACGTCGGGGCTTTGGCGGGCCGCTTGCAGCACTTGCTGAAGGCTCAGGATTGAAGATGTGGGCTGTGTGGCTGTCACCACGCTGGCCGCTGTCGTGTCGGCGGCATCGGCCGCCAGTGCCCATGGGCTGGTGCCCAAGACCGCCCAGCCGCCGGCAAGAAACAAGTGTCGTATGCTCATTGTTCTTTTATCGTTGAAACGGGCTGACGAAAGCCTGACTTATTTAGCGAAGTTTTGGAGATTTCTGGCGCATGCGCATATTGTTGGTGGAAGACGATCAGGTGTTGCAGGCCGTGATGCTGCGCAGCTTGACGGATGCAGGGCATCGAGTCGATGCGGCTGGGGACTTTGAAACTGCTCAGCACTTGTGGCATGTACAAGCCTACGATGCCGTTCTACTGGATTTGAATGTTCCGGTTAATGGTCGTTGGGGTGCGGAAATGGTGAGTGGGTTGAACTTATTGCGCAATCGCAGAGTCAAGGGCGACAAAACCCCTGTGATGGTGCTCACCGCCCGCAACCGTACCGACGAGCGCATCGCCGGACTGGATGCTGGAGCTGACGATTATTTGGGCAAGCCCTTTGAGCTGGCCGAAGTCGAAGCCCGCCTGCGTGCCTTGGTGCGCCGCAGCCAAGGCGCGGACGATCAAACACAGGTGGGCCAGTTGGTGCTCGATCGCAAGGCGCGGCGCATCTTGATTCAAGGCCAGGAACTGACCCTGCCCGCCCGCGAGCTGGAGGTGCTGTGGGAGCTGATGAGCCCGCCAGGCCGCACCGTCAGCAAGAAGGATTTATCCAACAAACTTTCAAACTTTGAAGAAGCCTTGGCCGACAATGCGCTGGAAGCTTTCATTTCGCGTTTGCGCAAAAAGTTGGCACAGTCCGGCGCGTCCATCCGAACGCTGCGCGGGCTGGGTTACCTCATGGAAGAGGACCGTCAATGAAAGTCGCATTGACCTTGCGCTCGCGGCTGCTGCGGCACGTTATCGTGCCCTTGGCGCTTACCTGGCTGGTGGGGGCTTTGCTGGCCCTGGCGGTGGCGCGTTATTTTACGCAACAGGCCTTTGACCGCGCCTTGCTGGACGACGCTTATGCCGTGGCCAGCCATGTGCGCCACGCCGAAGACGGCGGCCTGACCTTGGGCCTGAGTTCGGTCGAGATGGGCAATTTGTTGTTTGACCAAAACGAAAACCTGTACTTTGCTGTTTACTTGGCTGATGGACATTTACTTGCTGGGCATGCAGGGTTACAACTGCCATCAGGGATCCGCTCAGCGATGACGCCGTTTTTCGATGAGATTCCATTTCAGAACCGCAGTTTGCGTGCGGTGGTGCTGGAGCGGCAAAAACCAGCTTCATTCACGGTGGTGGTGGCACAAACCACACGTGTCCAAGATAGGTGGTTTCAGCGGCTCTTGTTCATCTCATTGGTGCCGCAATTGTTACTCTTAGTTTGGTTGACATGGTGGTTGCGCCGGGCCATTCAAAAAGACGTGCAGCCCTTGATGGACCTGGAGCAGGCCGTGGCCCAGCGCGATGTGCGCGACCTGACGCCGCTGGCGATTTCCACCCGCACGCTGGATGTGCAAAAGCTGGGTGAATCGATCAATGCCTTGCTCCACCGCATCGATCAAAGTGTGCGCGGGCAAAAGGAATTTGCAGGCAACGTGGCGCACGAATTGCGCACGCCCTTGTCGGGCATTCGGGCGCTGGCCGAATACGGCCTGGCCCAGTCCGATCCGCAGGTTTGGCGCGAACAGCTGCGCAGCATTGCGCAAAGCCAGGAGCGGGCCAGCCATTTGATCGATCAGTTGCTGGCCTTGGCTCTGGCCCAGGAGGCGCAGCAGGTGTTGCAGCCGCAGCCTTTGGCGTTGGACGAGGTGGTGCGCGACAGCCTGATGCGCCATTTGCACCGGGCCGATGCGCTGAGTGTGGATCTGGGGGTGGACTTCGCGCAGGGCCTGGACACGCCCGTCTGGGTGCTGGCGCAACGCGCTTTGCTGGAAGGCGCTTTGGACAACCTGATCGACAACGCCTTGCGCTATGGCGTGCCTGCAGACGGCAGCCCGCGCCATGTGACGGTGGCGCTGACCCAGGCTGAAGCGGGCGTGGTGTGCTTGTCGGTCATCGACAACGGCCCGGGTGTGACCGATGCGCAGCGCGAGCAATTTTTGCAACGCTGGGCCCAGGGCAGCGCAGGCGAGGCGCTCAAACAAGGCTCAGGCTTGGGCCTGGCCATCGTGTCCGAGTACGCCCGCATCCTGGGCGCTCAGCTGTCCATGTCCCGCCCTGCATCGGGGCCGGGCTTGCAGGTCAGCTTGCGGCTGGCGCTTCAGCCCAAGCTCGGGTAATCCAGATAACCCGCATCGCCGCCGCCATACAAGGTGGCGCGGTCCAGCGTGTTGAAGGGGCCGCCTTGCTTCAAGCGTGCGCCCAGATCAGGGTTGGCGATGAAGGGGCGGCCAAAAGCGATCAGGTCGGCGCCGTCGTTCAGTGATTGCTCGGCCAGCGGCAAGTCGTAGCCGTTGTTGACCATCCAGGCTCCTTGCCCGCCGCTTTGGCGATAGGCGTTCTTCAGCGCCGCATAGTCAAAAGGCGCTGGGCCCTGCTGATGGTCACGCGGGCCACCGGTCGAGCCTTCGATGATGTGCACATAGGCCAGGCCCAGCGGCGCCAGTTGCCGCGCCACATGCTCGAACAAAGGCTGGGGCAAATCGTCGCTGGCGTCGTTGGCCGGGGTCACGGGCGACAGGCGGATGCCGGTGCGGCCGCCGCCGACTTCGGCCACCACGGCCTGCATGACTTCTTGCAAAAAGCGGGCGCGGTTGTCAATCGAGCCGCCATAGGCATCGGTGCGCTGGTTGCTGCCGGAGCGCAAAAACTGGTCAATCAGGTAACCGTTGGCCGCATGGACTTCCACGCCATCAAAGCCCGCAGCCATGGCGTTGGCAGCGGCGCGGCGGTAGTCTTCGACGATGCCGGGCAACTCGGTGGCGTCGAGTGCGCGGGGCGCTGACACATCCACAAATTGGGCTTTGCCATCGACCAGCAAAACCGTTTTGCCTTTGGCGGTCACGGCCGACGGGGCCACGGGCGCTTGGCCATTGGGTTGCAAGCTGGTGTGCGAGATGCGGCCCACATGCCACAGCTGCATGACGATCTTCCCGCCTTCGGCGTGGACCGCGTCGGTGACTTGTTTCCACGACGCGATTTGTTCGGCGCTCCAGATGCCGGGCACATCGGCATAGCCTTGGCCCTGGTGGCTGATGCCGGTGGCCTCGGTGATGATCAGGCCCGCGCCGGTGGCGGGGTTGGCGCGTTGGCGGTAATAAGCGGCCATGCGGGGATTGCCAGGCCGCCGGGCGCACGGTTGCGCGTGAGCGGTGCCATCACGATGCGTGTGGACAAAGACAGGTCGCCAACTTGGCAGGGTTCAAACAGGGTGGTCATTCGCTTATTTTTCTCAGAGATGGTGTGCAGGGTTCAGGTGACGATCAAACATCAAAGCCCGGGTTTTCACGCGCCAGCTTGCGCAGCAGCGAAGGCCAGACAAAAGCCCCGCCCAGTCCACCGGTTTGCACGCGCATGGCGTGAGAGATGCCTTCCAGAATTTGCGGGTTCACCGCCGTCAGGTCTTGCGGCCCGGCCTGCCCGGCGAGCGCGTCGACCTGGATGCGGCAGGTGTTTTCAAAGGTGTACATCGACAAAAAGGCATCGGCGATCGTTTTGCCCACGGTGAGCAGGCCGTGGTTGCGCAGCATCAAATAATTGGCTTCGCCCAGGTCCGCTTGCAGGCGGGTTTTCTCGTCGTTGCGGATGGCCACGCCTTCGTAGCCGTGGTAGGCCAGCGAGGCCAGCACAAAAGTGCTTTGCTGGCTGATGGGCAGCACACCATGCTGCTGTGCGCTCACGGCCACACCTGCGCGGGTGTGGGTGTGCAGCACGCAGCCGGCATCGTGCCGCACTTCGTGCACCGCGCTGTGGATCACAAAGCCCGCCGGATTGACCGGGAAGGGGCTGTCGTGCAGCTTGTTGCATTGCATGTCCACCTTCACCAGGCTGGATGCCGTGATCTCGTCGAACATCAGGCCATAAGGGTTGATCAGAAATTGTTCTTGCCCGCCGGTGACCGACTCGGGCAGCTTGGCGCTGATGTGGGTGAACACCAGATCGCTCCAGCCGTACAGCGCCACCAGCCGGTAGCACGCGGCCAGATCGACGCGCAATTGCCACTCGTCGGGGTGAACGCTGTCTTTCAGGGAAGGGATCTCAAACGCCATGGCAAAGCTCCTGCGGGGTTGAAACAGAACAAGGCGTTCAGCTTAACCACAAGCCCGGGCGCGGGCAGACCTCTTGGTGACTTGGTACACCCTCAGTCGGGGCGGGTTTGCGCTTCCAGTTGCGTGAGGTAAATGCGTGCGCTGTGCCCGCCATCGTCCACAGGGCCACACATCTCAAGAGACGCTTGCAACTGGCCGCACACGGCGGGGCGACCGGGCTGGCCAAAGATCTTGCAACGCAGCTGATCGTCCAGTTGCACGCAGGGCACGCCCGCCGGTTTGCCCTGGGGCATGCCGGGGATGGCCGAGGAGATGGACGGCGCGATGCAGCAAGCCGCGCAGCCTGCGCGGCAAGACACGGCCTTCATGTCAACGCCTTCATTTGGGCCACAAGACCCACAGCTGCAAAGGCTGCTTCATGCGCCCGGCCAGCTCGCCCGCGGCGGTGCCGGACCCCGCATAGTAGTCGGCCCGCACCGCGCCCACGATGGCGGTGCCGGTGTCCTGGGCCAGCACCAGTTTGTCCAGCGAGCTCACCGGCCCTGGCGAGCGCAGCCATACGGGTGTGCCATACGGAATGCTGCTGCGGTCCACCGCGATGGAGCGGCCAGCGGTCAGCGGCACGCCTTGTGCGCCTTTGGGCCCGGGTGGCGTGCTGCCGGGGGGCAAGGCTTCTTCCTTGAAAAACACCACGCGGGGGTTTTGCCAGAGCAGCTCGTTCACGCGGCTGGGGTTGCGTGCGATCCAGTCCTTGATGCCGGGCCAAGATGCATCGCGGATCAGGCCCTGGTCGAGCAGCCAGCGGCCAATGCTTTTGTAGGGTTGCTCATTGGTGCCCGCAAAGGCCATGCGCACCAGGCGCTGGCGGCCATCGGGCTCGCTCACGTTGATGAGGCCCGAGCCCTGGATGTGCAGCACCATGGCATCGACTGGGTCGGACAGGTACACCAGCTCTTTGCCCCGCAATGCGGCGCGGGCAGCGGACGTGGTCTCCATCTCTTGGCGGGTGTACCAGGGCTTGCGCTGGGCCAGATTTGCTGGGGGGGCATACAAGGGCACGGTAAAGCCTGTGCGTGCCTGGCGCGAGGCGTTCAGGACCGGCTCGTAATAGGCCGTGAGCAGGCCTTCGGTGCGCTGGTCGAGCGACTCCACGCGGTAGGGCTGCAGGTTCTGGCGCATCCATTGGCGCTGTGTGTGGGCCGGGGCCTGGGCCAGTTGCTGCACATCGGTGCACAGCGCTTTCCAGGCGGGGGTTGGGCGCAGGCAGCTTTGTTGCCAGGCGGGCCAGGCGTCTTGCAGGCTGTCGCTGTCCAGGCCCGAGATGTGGGACCAGGGCACAGGCACCCAGCGGCTTTGGGCTTGCACGATGGGGGCAGGCAGGGGGGCCGTGGGCGTGCGCGTGTCGGGCCACGATCCTTGATGGGTGGGCGTGACCGAACAAGCGGTCAGACTGCCTACAATCGCGGCCAACACCCATGCGGCCCCGGCCGATGGCCATGCAATAAACGGGAACTTGCTCATGTGGTTGATTTTGCTGGAAGCTTTGTTGGCGCTGCTCGTGTTCGTCGGCATTGTGTGGTGGACCATGTTCGCAGGCCGCTCCAAAGGTGAATTGTCTGCGCCGCCGGAATCTGCCGACCAGGACAAGCCCTGAGATGGCCCCTGCCTGCCGTTTTCAGTCGAGCAAGGTCTGTCCGCCTTCAAAGCGTTTGGCATAGTAGCGGTTGTTCAGGTGGTCGATGCGCACGCCCGTGCGCTCATTGCTGGCATGGACAAAACGGCCATCTCCGACATACACGCCCACATGCGAGTGACGTGCGCCGAGGGTGTTGAAAAAAACCAGATCTCCGGCTTGCAAGCGCGCGGTGTCCACGGGCCGCGACAGGCGGCCCAAATCGGCCGATGAGCCGCGCAGCTTCATGCCGGCCGCTTCTTGGTACACGTGGGTCACCAGCCCCGAGCAATCAAAACCCATGGCCGGTCCCCTGCCGCCCCAGGCGTAACGCGTGTCCAGCAACGACATGGCGTACAGCGCCACATCGTTGCGGGTGCTGGCCTTGGCCGATGTGGCGGGCACCACTGAGTTGGCTTGGTAGGGCGCAGGGGTTGAGCATGCGACCAGCAGCAAACCGATCAGAAGGACGCCCAGGGCTTGGACGCTTGTTGTAGGAGCCCAACTGCGTTGGGCGATCGCTGGCTTCCCCTTCAGATTTGAATCGCCCGACAAGCTTGAAAGCCTGCGTTTGGTCATGACAAGGACCGCAACAAATTGGCCAGCTCGACCGCTGACTTGACTTGCATCTTGTCGAACACCCGGGCGCGGTGGACCTCGACGGTGCGCACGCTGATGTCCAGCTGGTCGGCGATCAGTTTGTTGGGCAGGCCCTCGACCACCAGGCGCATCACATCGCGCTCGCGCTCGGTCAACTCTGCCAGTTGCGACTGCAGCTGCTTGAGCTGCTGGCGCGCGCTCAGGCGTTCATGCGACAGGTTCAGGGCCTGCTCGATCCGGTCCACCAAGGCGTTGTCGGAAAACGGTTTTTCACAAAAATCAAAGGCCCCGCGTTTGACGCTGTCCACGGCGGTGGGCACATCGGCGTGACCGGTCAAAAAAATCACCGGCCAAGCCTGCGCAATGCCTCTGTCCAAAAGCTGTTCAAACAAAGCCAGTCCACTCATGCCGGGCATGCGCACATCCAGCAAGATGCAGCCTGCCTGGGTGTGTGAGCTGGGGCCTTGGTCGAGCATGGCCAAAAAGGCTTCGGCACTTTCAAACGATTCGCTGAGCAATCGGCGCGTGCGCAGCAACCAGGCCATGCCTTCGCGCACGCTGACGTCGTCGTCAACAATGTAAACCGTGCTGTCTTGGGGTGAATGCATGGCCGGATTTTAGGCTTTGCCTGCGGGGCTGTGGGCCGCTGCAACGGGGGCGGCCGGCAAGGTGAAGCGAAACACCGTGCCCTTGGGCGACTGCGACTCGAACGCGAGATGCCCGCCATGCTGTTCGACCACGGTGCGGCACAGGCTCAAGCCCAGGCCCATGCCCTCGGCCTTGGTGGTGAAAAACGGGGTGAACAACTGCTCGGCTACATCGGCATCGATGCCCGCGCCCACATCGGTGACGGCCAGTTCCACCCAGCTTTGCTCAGCGTTCGAGCCGGCCCGCTTGGCTTGCAGCACCAACACGCGGTCGCGGCACTCGGGGCGGTCCATGGCCTGCATGCCGTTGCGTGCCAAATTCAGCAGCACCTGCTCGACCATGGTGCGGTCGCACCAGACGGCGGGCAAGCGCGGCTCGATGCGTGTGAGCACGCGCACCTGCAGCTTGCGGGCTTGCAAATTGACCAGCGGCAAGATGGCGTCAAACAGGGCATGCGGGGCCACCGCCTCGCGGGCCTGGTCGCGGCGGCGCACGAAGTCGTGCACGCTGTTGATCACACGCCCTGCCCGACCCGCCTGCTCGGCAATGCGGCGCAGGGCCATGTGCACATCGTCCAGGGTTTGCGGCAGGGCTTCGGGGTCTTTGAGCAGGTTGAGCGAGCCGTTGGCGTAGCTGGCGATGGCGGCCAGCGGCTGGTTCAACTCGTGGCTCAGGAGCGAGGCCATCTCACCCACGGTGGCCAGGCGGGCGGTGGCCTGCAGGCGCTCCTGGCTGGCGCGTGACAGCTCTTCGATGCGGCGCTGCTCGCTGATGTCGATGACCGCACCCATCCAACCGGTTTGCTCGCCCTGGGTGTTGATCAGGGGCGCTTCGATGATCAGCACGGGAAATCGCGTGCCGTCCTGGCGCATGAAGACCGATTCAAAACCTTCGCGGGGCGGCACATTGCCGGCCAGGCGAATGGCCTGACGCTGTTTGTATTCGTCCACCATCTCGGGCGGCCAATAAGGCATGGGCGCGTTGTGCCCGATCAGGGCCTGGGCCTGCAGACCGACCATGTCGCAAAAGGCCGGGTTGACGTAGGTGATGCGCCCTTCCAGGTCGCGGGCGCGCAAACCGGTGACCAGGGAGTCTTCCATCGCTTTGCGAAAGGCCAGGGCATCGGCCAGGGCCCGTTCGGCTTTGAGGCGTCGGCGCGAGTCCTTGACCAGCAAGACCATCACCGTGATCAGCGCGATCGACATGGCCGTCACCAGGGCGGTCAGCACATTGGGGAACAAGTTCGGTTCGCCCCGGCGGCTGTCCATGCGCAGCACCAGCGTGTTGCCCGGCAAGTCCACCAACTGCTGCGCGGTGAACAGGCGCAGGCCCCGGCGCTGGCTGCCTGCGATGGCCAGGCGCGTGCCATCGGCTTCGGTGAAGGAGACCTCGTTGCGGCGGCCAAAGGTGTTGCCCAATCGCTCCACCAACAAGGGCTGCAGGCCGTAAGTCACCACCGTGTAGCCCATCAGCTCACCGGCTTGTGTCAGGGGCAGGCACAGCTCCATGACCTCCATGCCCAGGCCATCGGCTTGTGGCACGTAATAGCTGGTGGAATAGGCCGGGCCGTTGAAGCGCCGTGCGCGCAGGCAGGACTGCACAGCTTCGTTGAGGTTGTCTGTGCGACCGGCGTGGGTGAAAACGGGGGTGCGCAGGGGCGAGTCGATGGCGGACACGAGATGCAAGTTGTTGTCGCGCCACTCCAGACGCAGCATCTGGCGGTTGTCCCGCAGCATGAGCTGGGCTTGGGCGGTCCAAGTTTTGGCATGGGTGTGTTGGACCTGCAGCGCTTGCAAGGCCTGCACATCGCGCGACAGGCCGCTGCGGATGTCGCTGACCGCATCGGCGGTGTCGCGCTCCAGCTCGGTCTGCAGCTGGCTCAGCTCATAACGACCGGCCAGCCACACCAGCGTGACCAGCACCGCCACCACCAGGGCCATGAGCGCGGCCCACAAGGAGCGGCGGCCTGACACTTTGGGTGCACGCTCGTCCAAGGCGGTGACCCAGGCACGCGCACGTTGGGCGGGTGTTGCAGGGCCGCTGGAGGGTTGGGGCGCGTTCATGGGGCAGTGGTTGTTTTGCCGGGGGACTTGCCCGCATCGTGCTCGATGTGCGTGACCCGTGGTGCGGTCCAGCTGCCATCGATAAGGAACTCTTGGGTGTTGGCCTGCGTGATGGACGTTTGCAAAAACAGCTGTGCTAGGAAGGTGCTCAGGCCCACCAGCGGGTTGACCGCGATGGCCGCCACCAGCGAGGCGGTGCCGGTGTCCAGTTCGGGCAAGATCACCACGCGCAATTGCTGGGTTTCTTTGGCGATGTCGGCCGAGCCATCGAGTTGCACCACCGCATTGATGCCCTTGATTTGCAAGTTGCGTGTGGTGGCGGTGCCCTGGGCGATGTTGACGTGGCCGGCCACCGAGTCAAAGGCAAAGCCTTCGTAGAACACATCGCGAAAGTCCAGCAAAAATCGGCGCGGCAGGGCTTGCAGGCTGAGCACGCCCAGCAGTTTGGCGGCCCCTGCATCGGCTTTGAGGAATTGGCCTCGCCCCATTTTCACGTCGAACTGGCCGTTCATGCTGGGGTAATGCAGGGCCAGAGGCGAGCCGCTCCAGCTGATTTGGCCATCGAGTTGCCCGCTGCCGCCGCGCAAGGCACCGGGGGTGCCCAGTCGGGTCAGCAAGGCCCCGGCATCGTTGACCGAGAGTTGAAAGTTCATTTCGGTTTTGCGCAGATGGCTGCCTTCGCTGGCGGTGAGCCACCGTCCGGTGCTGCGCAGCGTGCCTTCTGGCAAGACGATGTTGAACTTGTTGAGTTGCCATTCGCGTGCGGGTTTGGCGCGTGACTTTTGCAGTGCGCTGTTGACTGCCTCGATCTCGATCCGGCCCAGTTTTTTGCCGCGCAACTCCAGTTGCTCGATCACGATGTCCAGCGCGGGCAAATTCGCAGGTGCGGTGTCCAGCAGGCTTTCGACATCGGCCGCGCTGGACGGCGGCAAGTTCAGCCGTGCCAGGCGGGCAAACAGCTGCCCGGGTTGTTCGTCGGTGCCTTGGCGAAATTCCAGGTGGCCGCTCAGCTCGCGGGCGTCGACGTTGGCGCGCCAGGTCAAGCCCTCGCGCGAGCCACCGGCCACCACTTGGTGCAAGGTGCGGCCCTCGGCGGTGAGGGTGTTCGCTTGCAAGCCCATGCGTGTGGGCAGGTAGCTTTGCATGCTGCTGTTGTCGCTGGCAGGCGCTTCGCCGTTGGGGCTGGTGGTGGTGTTGGTGGGCCACAGGGCTTGCCATTCGTCCACCGAGAACTGGTCCAGCGCAATGGTGGCTGCCACGCCCGCATCGGGCATGGGCGGCATGTTGCTGTTGTTGCCCAAAGCCATGCTGCCCCGCAGCACGCGCGGCAGCGGCCCGGACAGGTCACGTAAATAATGCACGGAGGCAATGCGTCCCAGATCGATCTGGATCTGGTCTTGCAGGCCTGCCCCTGTGCCTTGCACCCGGCTGCGGATGTGCAGCGGCATGGGCACTTGTGCGGCCTTGCCCAACGGAGCGGGCAGCTTGACGGCCAAGCCTTCGAGCTGGCTTTGGATCGACAGCTCGGGCTGGCCCTGTCGCCAACCCAGGCTGGCCGTGTACGCGGTACTGCCGCTGATGTGCTGGGCCAGCACATCCAGGGGCTGGAACTCGCGGGCTTTGCGCAGGCCGTCGGCACTGACTTCACCTTGGGCGCGCAACAAGATGGGGGCATCGCTGCTGCCGCTGGCAGGGCGCATGCCGCCGTCCAGCCGCACAGGGCCGCCCAGCAAACGGGCCTGCATGCCGTTCAGGCTGAACCCTGCTTCGCTGAACTGGATGGTGCCCAGGGTTTTCTCGAATGGTGGCAAGGCCGGGGTGATGCGCAGGTCGTTGCTGTTCAGCACCACACTGCCTTGCACCTTGGTGTTCTGTGCCGCCAACAAAGGGATGTTCAGTTTGAAGCGGGTTTGCACGTTGCCGGTGGCTTGGGTGTCGTGCAAAGCCGAGCCCAGCAGTTTGTCGATAGGGGACTTCTGCACCAGGCCCAGGACTTGGTTGGCGGGCCCTTTGTGGTCGGCAGACAGCTCCAGCGTCGCGTTCTCGGCCATGTTCGGGATTTGGGCCTGGATGCCGGTCAGCTGCAAGCCGGTTTTGGCATCGCCACTGCGAGCCGATGCGTCGCTGAGCTTCATGCCCAGACGGTCAAACACGAGTTGCCCCGACAGGCCCTGCAGACGCGGCCAGGGCAGGCTGTTGCGCGGCAGCAGCGACGTCGGCAAATAGTCGAACTCCACATCGCTCAAGCGTCCGGCAAAGCGGAACTCGCCTTCTTTGGGGTTGGCAAACGGCAGCCGTGCCAAGTCGCCTTTGACCTTGACCTGCACGTCGTTGTAGCGGCCCTTGACCACGGCATCACGCACATACTGGCGTACCGATGCGGGCAGGCTCAGGGGCAGGTAGCGGTGGACACGGGCCGCCTGGGCCTGGCTGATGGTGCCTTGCAAGTCGAGCACGCCCGGGCCGTGGGGGCGGGCATGCCACTGCCCTTGCCATTGGCCTTGCAGGTCGGCGTTGCTCATTTGCAGTGACCATTGCGGCACATCCCACAGCCCGTCTTTTTGTTGCCAGCGGGCCTGGGCGTGCAGGCTCTGGATGGGCACGGTTGCGTCTTCCAAAATGCCGGGCAGCAAGACAGCGGCCCCCTCGCCCATGTCGAGCTGGATGTTGCCACCGGCCTGGTTCATCTGGAGCTGTACCTGTGCGCCTTGCAGGCCCGGCCAGGCCGATGCCTTGGCGGGCACATGGAGTTGAAGCACCTTGGCCTGCGCGTCGTAGCTTTGAGGTTTTTGCCAGGGGCCAACCCATTGCCATTTCAGGGACTCGACTTGGCCGGTGATGTTTTGCGCTTGCAGTTGCTGGTGCACGGCTTGGGGCAAGGGCAGACGCAAAGACAGGTCCCGCAAGACTTGCAGGTCGATGTGTTCGGCTTGCAGCTGGCCTTGTGCCGGTTGGCGTGTTTGTGCCTGCTCGTGGGTATAGGCCAGGCTCAGGTTGCCACCGGGCCAGCGCAGGCCCTCGGTGCTGACAAAGGACAGCTCACGCAGCGCCACATCAAAGCGGCTGGCGTGCACTTGGCCCGACAGCCGACCCGACAGGCGTTCAAATGCCAGTGGCGGGTTGGAGGTGTTGAAACGCAGGTTCAGGTCTTTCAGGTCGGTGTCGGCGGCACCGCCCGTCCATCGGCCTTTTTCAAAATCGCTCCACACACGCAAAGCCCCTTGTCCCGACTGGATGTCCGCACCCAGCTGCACATGCCGACGCAGCTGGGCCACGTCGACCTGCGGGAAATAGGCATACACCTGCCCCGACCAGTCCGAGAACTGCGCCGCGTGGGTGGACAGCAGGCCGCGCCTGAAGCGGCCCATGCTCACAAAGCGAGTGCCCCAGCGCTCCGGGGGCGTGGCGTCCAGGCGCATGTCGTGGTGACGCACCGAATTACGCAAGATCAGGTCCACCTCGCGCAAGGCCAGTGTTTCGGTGGTGGCTGTACCGGACAAGGGCGTGGTTTGGCCCATGACCTGCAGCGCTTGTTGGGCCCGCTCGTTGGTCCAGCGCACCGTGCCGCTGCGGATGAGCACTTCGTTTTGCGAAAACAGCCAGTCGGCTGCAGCGCTGTCACCCTGAGGATTCTGGGGTAATTGCAGACCGGCAATGTGCCACTGTCCATCGGCCGTCAGGCGGATGTCGAGCTCGGGTGCGTCCAGCACCAATTGCTCCAGACGCAGGCGCAACACCGAGCGCAGGCTGATGGCCAGCACCACGCGCGGCAGGCGCAGGCCGGGGCGTCCTTGGGCGTCGAGCAACTCGATCTGGCGCAGCTCGAACGAGGGCACCCAGCCGGTCGATTGGGCCGACAAGGCGCCGATGCGCACCGGCATCCCCATGGTCTGCTGGGCCAAGCGCTCCAGTGCGGGGCGGTAATCGGCGATTCGCGGCACAATCCACAAATGCAGGACGCCCCAGGCCAAGCCCAGCAACAAACCCAGCACCAACAGCACCCAGCTCAGGCCGTGGATGGCGTGGTTGAGCCACTGGCTCAGGCGCGGGAAATGGGGGATGGACAGCACAAACGTTGGATTCAGAAAGTTGGCAGGAATTATGACCCGCAGTGAGCCTTTGAACGACGCTCAAACCCCAAATGGACAGGCTTCGGCGGAATGGGCGGTGTATTCACGTTTTGTGCAGCGTCTGCAACGCCGTTATGCCGACTGGATGCCCTTGCTGGCTCCGGGGGCACCCACCCGCAGCAGCCTGAGTGACGCCTGTGCCGCCCTGCGTGCCAAAGGCCTGGACACCAGCGCCGCCCTGCGCGTGCTGCGTCAACTGACCCTGGAGCGCCTGGCCCAGCTCGACTGCGCCCAGCAGGCCCCTTTGCAAACCATCACCCACGGCATGACCTGGTTGGCCGAAGTCAGCCTCGACATGGCTTGCAGCCAAGCCCAGGCCGACTTGGACAGCATCCACGGCGCACCGCTGACGGCCGCTGGTCAGCGTGCCGAGCTGTGGATCGTGGGCATGGGCAAGCTGGGGGCGCGTGAACTCAATGTGTCCAGCGACATCGACCTGATTTATGTGTATGACGAAGACGGCGAGACGGCGGGCAACGCCGAAGGCCGCAACAAGATTTCGGTCCATGAGTACTTCAGCCGCGTGGTCAAGCGTGTCTATGCCCTGATTGGCGACACCACCGAGCACGGCTTTGTGTTTCGGGTGGACCTGGCGCTCAGGCCCAATGGCAATTCGGGCCCCAGCGTGGTGTCGCTGGGCGCACTCGAAGAGTATTTGCAGGTGCAGGGCCGTGAATGGGAGCGCTTTGCCTGGATGAAAAGCCGCGTCGTGGCCCCGCGCAGCGCGGTCACCAACGGTTCTGCCCACAAATTGCGCGGCGTGGTGCTGCCCTTTGTGTTCCGCCGCTACCTCGACTACAACGTGTTCGAGGCCTTGCGTGTGTTGCACCAGCAAATCCGCGACCATGCGGCCAAGCGCAGTGCGGGCCACCCCGAGCGGGCCAACGACGTCAAGCTGTCGCGGGGCGGCATCCGCGAGATCGAGTTCACGGTGCAGCTGCTGCAGGTGGTGCGCGGCGGACAGTTTCCCGAGCTGCGCACCCGGCCCACGCTGGACGCCTTGCAGCGCGTGGCCAAGGCTGGGCTCATGCCCCAGGCCACGGCCGATGCGCTCAGCGCGGCCTATGTGTTTTTGCGCCAGGTGGAGCACCGCATCCAGTACCTGGACGACCAGCAAACCCATGTGTTGCCGACCCGTGACGACGATTTGGCCTGGATCGCGCAGACCATGGGCCATGACAGCACCTGCAGTTTTCTGATCGCCTTGGACGCGCACCGTGAGGTGGTGGCGCAAGAGTTCGACACTTTGCTCGGCGGTGACCGTGAATGCAAAGGCTGCAATGGCAAAAACGGCTCGCGCGAAGCACCCGAGCTGGAAGGCGTGCTCAGCGTTTTTCAAGGCGCCGTGCGTGAACGGCTGGCCCAGTGGCCCACCAACCCGCGTGTGCAAGCTTTGCGCGATGACGCCCGTGGCCGCTTGATGCGCTTGCTGCAGCGCACGGCGCAATGGCTGGAGGCCGGTCGCGTGAGCGAAGACGCCGTGCTGCGCATGGTGGATTGGATCGAACCCTTGCTCCGACGCGAAAGCTATTTGGCCTTGATGCTGGAGCGGCCTTCGGTGCACGAGCGCTTGTTGCGCTTGTTGGGCGCAGCCAAATGGCCCGCCCGCTATCTGTTGCAACACCCGGGCGTGATCGATGAGCTGGCGGGCGGTAATTTGTTTGACAGCCGCTTTGATGCGGCCGAGTTCGAGGCCGAATTGCAAGCGCGTTTGGTCGCTTTGCAGCGCACGGGCGAAGACGACGAAGAAAGCCTGTTGAACCTGCTGCGCCGTGCACACCACGCCGAACAGTTCCGCACCTTGGCCCGCGATGCCGAAGGCGTGCTCACGGTCGAAGAAGTGGCCGACGATTTGAGTGCTCTGGCCGATGCGGTCTTGCGCGTCACTTCGCGCTGGTGCTGGAGTCGCCTCAAACAACGTCACCGTGATGAACCGGGCATTGCCATCATTGCCTACGGCAAGTTGGGCGGCAAAGAGCTGGGTTACGGCAGCGATCTGGACATCGTGTTCGTGTACGACGATGAGCACGAAAGCGCCCAGGAAATTTACGCCGCCTATGTGCGCAAACTCATCAACTGGATGACCGTGAAAACCGGTGATGGCGATTTGTACGAGATCGACACCGCCCTGCGCCCCAATGGCAATGCGGGCCTCTTGGTCACCCGCTTTGAGGCCTATGCCGATTACCAGCAACAGCGCGGCAGCAACACCGCCTGGACCTGGGAGCACCAGGCCATGACGCGGGCTCGCTTTGTGCTGGGCCTGCCCTCCTTGGCCCCGCTCTTTGATGCGGTGCGCCATGCGGTGATCAGCGCACCGCGCGATGCGGCCAGCCTCAAAGCCGAGATCGTCGCCATGCGCGAACGCGTGCGCCAAGCGCATGTGATCAAGCCAGACCGCTTTGACGTCAAGCACAGCCCCGGCGGCATGGTGGATGTCGAGTTTGTGGTGCAGTATCTGGTGCTGCTGCACACGGCTGCGCACCCCGTGCTGGCCGACAACGTGGGCAACATCGCCTTGCTCATCCGCGCCGAAGTCGCAGGCTTGTTGCCCATGGGCCTGGGTCAGGCCGCGGCCAACGCCTACCGCGAAATGCGCAAGGTGCAACACCGTGCGCGTCTGAACGAAGAGCCCACCGATGTGGCCCTGGCCACCTTGGCGTCAGAGCGCGATGCTGTGTTGGCGCTGTGGCGTTGGGCGATGGCTTAAAACTTGTATTCAGCCTTGAGTTTGAGGGTGCGGCCGTAGTAGTTGGCGTAGTGGGTGTCAACACCGTTGAGGGTACTTGCTGCTTGCAACCGCAAGGGAGGAGTTCGGTCTGTGATATTTGCCATGTAACTGCTGAATGTCAAATTATGGGATATTTGCCATTGAGCACCTAAATCAATTGTCCAAAATGCAGGCACTTTGCGGAACACATCTGAATATGCTCCTGTACTGAGATTAACAAGATTGGCTACTTCGGTATTTCCGGAGCGATAATTCAGGGCGGTTATGGCATTCCAACCGCTTTGTTCAAGCCCCATGGTTAACATAAAAAGATGTTGTGGAGTGTAAGAATAATATTTCGAATCGAATTTTCCTAAATCAGAATCGTAAGATCCATTCGACGAATCTCGGATCTTGGATTGAAGGTTCAGCGTGCCTTTCAATGATATCCGGAGTCTACCCAGATCTGTTGGTCGGCGCCATTGCGCATCGTAATCAATTCCTTGTTTAAATACTCGTCCAAGGTTCAGATTGGTAGATTTAAGGTAAGTTCCGTTGCTGTCCACTATCAGGTATTGAGCTCGGAGGTTCGCGTCATTGATGATGCTTTCTGGCGTGTTATAGCCAAAACCATCATTGATTTGTAATTGCCACAAATCTGCGCCTAGAGTTGTCACTTTTCACCACATAGAGTCCATTTCGTTTTCGGCATATAGGAGCCACTCCGTTTTCGGCACTTACAGGCCAGCTGATTTTCGGCACATAGGAGCCAGCCAGGGGCGCTTGGCAGACATCTCGAACGCGGCGAACTGTCGTCTACCTTCTGAACCTTCTTTGTTCAGGAGTGATTGA
>Ga0228698_1000062_pt1 | contig 103823 bp, 110 predicted proteins | sample McNCre117_Aug_MG_FD_178015 | JGI IMG/M metagenome (GOLD analysis project Ga0228698, IMG submission 178015) | Freshwater microbial communities from McNutts Creek, Athens, Georgia, United States - 1-17_Aug_MG | ecosystem: Environmental > Aquatic > Freshwater > Creek | place: USA: Georgia...
GACGATAACCAGATCGGCACCTTGGAAGGTTTTTGAGGTCTGGTAACCCTCGGCACTCAATTGCGTCAGGATCAATTCGGAGTCGGTCAATGCCTTGGGGCACCCAAGCGATACCATACCTATACGAGGTATCTTTTCATCAATTTGATCGTTCATAGAGGCTAATGTGACAGGTCTTGTTTATAGTTACATGCGATTCAGCGACCCCCGGCAGGCTTCAGGGCATAGCAGCGAGCGCCAAGCTGCATACGCGGCCAAGTGGGCAACTGAAAACGGTTTGCGCTTGGACGAATCGCTTTCGTTGCGTGATGAGGGACTTTCGGCCTACCACCAGCGGCACGTCAAATCAGGGGCTCTTGGGGTGTTTTTGGCAGCCGTCGAAGAGGGCCGGATACCTCAGGGGTCCGTGCTGGTGGTTGAAGGCCTCGATCGCCTATCACGCGCAGAGCCGATCCAGGCACAGGCGCAATTAGCCCAGATTGTAAATGCGGGCATCACTGTGGTGACCGCCAGTGACGGGAAGGTCTACAGCCGGGAACGCCTAAAGGCCAACCCTATGGACTTGGTCTACTCGCTTCTCGTCATGATCCGCGCCCACGAAGAAAGCGATACAAAGAGCAAACGAGTATTGGCCAGCATACGGCGTCAATGCGAAGGTTGGATGGCAGGGACCTTCCGAGGCCTGATCCGGAATGGCAAAGATCCAGTCTGGACTCGCCTAGTAAACGGTCAATGGGAACTGATTCCAGAACGAGTTGCCGCCGTACGCGAAGGTTTGCGCCTCTACTTGAATGGCTACGGGGCCACCAAGATCATCGAACGATTAACAGAGCAAGAACTTTCCCTCACCGGCCGTGGCCCTCAGGCCCTTCAAATTTACAGACTCGTCAACCAACGAGCCTTGCTAGGCGAAAAGGAACTCACCATTGGTCAAGAAAAATTCCAACTTCCCGGCTACTACCCTGCCCTATTGACGCAAGCTGAATGGGACATTCTGCAGCTTGCCAACAGCGGCCGTGGCAGGCGCAAGGCCAAAGGGCCTGTGCCACATATCCTCACCGGCTTGGGAATCACAGTCTGCGGCTATTGTGGTCGCGCGATGGTGGGCCAAAATATCGGTACTCGTAACCGCGATGCACAAGGGCGCATACAGGATGGCCACAGGCGACTCCACTGCACCAGCTACTCGCATGGCGGCTGCCATGTCAGCGGATCGATATCAGTTGCCCCTTTTGAGCGCGGACTGATGGCCTACTGCTCTGACATCGTCAACCTTCAGGCGCTATATGGTGCGGATCGATCAGCAGGTCCGATGGCGACGATGGCCAAAGCTAGGAAACAACATGCCGAAGTCACAATCAAACTGGAAAGATTGACCGATGCCATGCTGGAGACCACAGAAGAGGGTATTCCACTTACCTTTGCAAAGCGGGCCCGCGAGTTGGAAACTGAGTTGCAGCGACTTGACGCAACTATTCAGCAGACTGAGCGTGATCTTGCCGCTACCGCTCGCACCGACATACGAGGGGCAGACGCTGCCTGGAAAGAACTTGTAGATGGCGTAGAGGCCCAGGACTATGACGCTAGGCTGCGCACACGTCAGCTCGTGGCCGACACCTTCGAACGCATCGTGATTTACCAGCGAGGCGTCAGGCCAACACCTGTCGAAGACAAAGGCCCAGTGGACATGGTGCTGGTGGCCAAAGGCGGAACAGCGCGCATGTTGCGCATGGATCGGAAAGGTCAATTGATCACGTCCGAAAGTCTGACGGAACCTCTTAATTAAAAATCGCCATAGTCCCCATGGCCACAATTTATTTGGATCACAACGTTATCGCCAACATTGCAGGCATCCCAGCTGCTGCCGACGCACCCCAAGTTGGCGCGAATGTAACGGCACTTCAGGCGCGCGGACACCGATTCGTGCTGTCAGCCTGGAACATGTACGAATTGGCCCGCTCAAACGACCAGCAGCATATCGACCAGTGCTGCGCCTTCGTCGAAACTTTGAACCCATTGTGGCTTAGCGATTCCACAAAGGTAAAGAGACAAGAAGTGGATCGATTCCTGCAACCCGCATTTGACAATGTGGGTCCGGTACGCAACCGTAATTTTTCTGCATTTAATGAAACCGTTGCTGCGATGTGGGCCTCCTATGGAGAAGGAGGACGGCATGATGAAACCTTCACATCCTCGGTTGCATCTTTGCGCGCTCGTCCGGAATTCCTAGAAACAGTTGACAATTCAGCCAAGGAAACCCCGGAGGCAATATTGATTGGCCGTCGCGCCTTTCGCAACGGTGGTGAAAAGCTGCTTGATGGGATTGTTGATCGGGAGTATTTGGCACTTTCTTTGCCAGCTGGAGCAGGCAGCCAACAGCTCAAATTTTTGATAGCAAATCGCAACAAGCTCTTGTCCGTTTCTCCGGCGCTGGCGGTTGAGGATGCCATGTCGAAACTCCGCGTTCGCGACTCATTTAAGCCGGAACCTGCTGACGCTGCGGACCTGCAGCACGCCATGGTTGCACTGGGATACTGCGACCACTTTGTGACGGGTGATCGCCAATTGGCTCAACATTGCAGTTCAGTAGTTCGCAAGTTGGGATTCCCGTGTCACGTGTGCCGGAAAGTGAGTGACATCCCTGTCAATGACTGACATCTAGTTTTTCCTCAGGGGCGAGAATGGCATCCTGCTTCTTTACAACAATGCGCCAACTGACTTTTTGCGGTGGATAGTAGGAATACTGGCACCAGCTTCAGAGGATTCCTCTGACGCTGGTGCCAGTGGCGCTTACGTCACAATGCGCCCACCCATCCGGGCTTCACGTGTATAGGCGCTGATTGGCTTTGTTGCCGTGAAATGCAGGTCACGTTCAACCGGCAGGCCCAATCTGCCCCGTACCGTCGCCAGCTCAGCCAGACTTACGTAACCCAATTCTGGATATCCCAGGCCCAGATCACACAGGCCAAAGGCGTGATCGTCGTCGGAGTCGATCTCGGTCAGCAACCAGGTCGCGCCTGCATCCGGCGTAAACAATTTGACCACCGGAAATGGATCGAAGCCACTGTCTTCAAGAGTTTGGCGGCCATTGGCCAAGAGCTTCGTGCGCAGTTCATCGGGAATAAGTGTCGTCATGGTCTATCTCCTGAAAGGAATTCGGGCGGAATTGCCCGAGACCGCAGGCAGCACATCGCAGTGCAGCTGTCACAGGTTCAAAGACGGCCGACAGGACGCAAGCGTGCAGAGCGCGCGCAGACCTTGACGGCAAGAACGATGTGCCAGGATGCAGGGAATAGCAAGCCAGCCCTACCCCCGACTGTTTGGCAAGCACAGCGCGCAGCGTCGAAGGCGCGTAGGCGTCAGGGATGGAGGCCCGAAGGGGGCGAGAAGCCGTGGCCGGAAGGTGTGGCGGCTCGATGCGCTACGCGCACGACAGCGCGACCGGCCATCTCCCAGAAGGCCGGGGACGCCCGTATCTTGCTTGCCCGATTGGGATCGGCTGATGCCGAAAACCGGTCCATTTGGTGGCGATTTGAGCTGGCCGCCACGAAAACGCACGCCTACCGTGAGGGCACCACAACATTGGAGTTTTCTCATGCCGCACCAAACACCCATAGAGGATTCAGCACCCGGCACGCCTCCGCCAGGAATCTTTCTGCCTTCGATGATCTGGACTACCGACCCCGATGTGGTCGAAGCGGAGAAGCAGCGGCTTTTGGGCATACAACAGCAACTCAATGCCATGGTGAACAGCGCGCGCCATGCCGATGAGTGTGCCACCTGGCACAGGATGGCTGAGGCATCGCTATGGCAATTGGATAACGACATCGACGCACTGTTTGATTGGCAGGATGCCACGGAGCGCAAAAGGGCGAGAGAGCCCCGATAGTCCAGCGAAATTCGGTACTGGAGTCATGGAAATGAAAGAAGCCTGTGGCGGGCGCAGGCAAACATGCCAAATGGCCTGCACCACTGCGCCGGCCATTGAAACTGGGGTTAAACGCCCCGCCACTTGGGCGGGGCGATGGGCGACGCTCAGTCGCCTTTGCTGCGGGACCAGATCAGGTTGTAGACGCCGGGATCGGCTTCCACCAGGCGGGCATAGATGGTGGCCGGGAACGAGGGGTCATCGAGGGTCGCCGACAGGTAGGGCCGATCAGCCTTGCTGATTTTCTTCCACGCAGCACCGATTTCGAAGGTGCCAGCGACGATGCGGTAGTCCGGGGCATTCTCGCTTTCCTTGTCGTTGGGAATGATTTTGACCTTGACGTTAAGCGTCAGGGTGCGAACTGTGCCGGTGAAACTTTTGTTTTGTTCGGTGAAGGTGCCAATGTGGGCCATGATGAAGTCCTTTGAAGATTAACCAGGTCGCAACCACTGCGGCCTTGGCGTGATCCGATGGGTACGGGTCCGGGCGCGCTGCACCCCTGAGCACGGCGATGGGGCCGCAACGCAGTGAAGGGCCGGTAGGAACAAGAAATTTGTTTCGCGAGGAAGTCAACGGCCGCAGGCCGGTGGCGGGGAAATTTGTTGGGATGGACGGTTGCAGCGAACAAGCCCGAGGCGAAGCCGTGCCCGTTCCAGGATTCACGACAAATACAAGGCCGCTGGGTTTGCGAACCTGCTCATCAAAGGACACATGGCTCAGGCACCATTGCCGCGACAACAGAATTGCCGACACATTCGTTGACGGAACCGAGGTCGATGCTCATCGACTGCTTCAACTGCCCTACCGCATAGCAGTCTGGCTAAATCGGTCTGAACGTGAAGCCCGCAAGGCTGGCGGCTTAGTAGTGATCTGCAATCGTTTGTGGCCACCTGCCCTGCCCCGCATGAACTGTGGAAGGGACTCCATCAAGTCAGGTTTGCTGCCAGCTGCAAAGGTGCCTGGCGCTCACCATAGAGGCAATTTGATGCAATTCGCCCGCGTCACGGAAGAAGCCACGGCGGTCATGCGCAGGACCGGCGAAGTGAAAAACCCCGGCACGGGGCTGATTGAATTTCGCATCACTTGAACAAAAGTAATGAGAATATTAAACTAACCCCTCATGAACCAGTCTGACCACATCCTCGAACTGGCCCTGCACCGGCGCGTGCTGAGGGCGGCGGATGTGCGCGAGCACGGCTGGTCACCGCAGCTGCTGATCCGGCTGCACCAAGCTGGCAAGCTGCAACGGCTTGACCGTGGCCTGTACGGACTGCCTGACGCTGAAGTCACCGAGTACCAGACGCTGATCGAGGTCTGCCAGCGTATGCCCAAGGCCGTGCTGTGCCTGCTGAGCGCGCTGCAATTCCATGAGATCGGCACGCAGCTGCCGTATGAGGTGTGGATCGCGCTGCCCGAAGGCAGCCAGACACCGGCGCTGAGCTACCCCCTGCTCCGCATCACACGCCTGCGCGGCAGCGCCTACAGCGACGGCATCCAGACCGTGACCGACCACGGCGCCCCCATCCGCGTGTACAGCGTCGCCAAGACGGTGACCGACTGCTTCAAGTTCCGCAACAAGATCGGCCTGGACGTGGCGCTGGAGGCGCTAAAAGATGCCTGGCGCAGCCGCAAGGTCACCATGGCCGAGCTGAGCTACTTCGCCAAGATCAACCGGGTCGAACGTGTCATGCAGCCCTATCTGGAGGCCATGGCCCAATGACCGGCAACCGCTCCGCATCGATCCTGGCCCGACTTCTGACCCTCGCCAAGCAGCGCGGCGACGACTACAACCTATTGCTCAATCGCTTCGGAATGGAGCGCCTGCTGGCTCGCGTCAGTGCCTCACCTCACGCCGACCGGTTCCTGCTCAAAGGAGCCCTGCTCTTTGCACTCTGGTACGACGCGCCACACCGACCAACCAAGGACGCTGACTTTCTGGGTTTCGGCCCCGACGATGAGGCGAACCTGATCGCCACTTTCCGCGACATCGCCGCCATGGACCTGGGCGACGGCATCGTGTTTGACACTGACTCCGTGAAGGCCGACGCTATTCGCGAGGACAACACTTACGGCGGCACCCGCATCACGCTGGTGGCACGCATCGGCTCCGCACGCTGTGCCTTGCAGATCGACGTGGGCTTCGGGGACGCCGTGACGCCGGGACCACAAACGGTGGCCTACCCTACCTTGCTGGGTGACTTTCCAGCTCCCATGCTGCGGGTCTATCCGGTCTACACCGTGATTGCCGAGAAATACCAAGCTATGGTGATGCTGGGGCAAGCGAACAGCCGCATGAAAGACTTCTTCGACTTGGCGATGATTGCACGGCGCACAGAACTGGACGGAGCTACGCTGGCGGCAGCCATCGCCGCCACCTTTGCCCGGCGCCAGACCGCCTTGCCCACCGAGCGGCCCTTGGCATTGACCAAGCAGTTCAGCGATGACGCTGCAAAGCTGCGACAGTGGCAAGCCTTCCTGAACAAGAACCGCATCGAAGCCGCAAGCCTGGGGGAAACCGTCGAGCTTCTGTACGACCTGCTGTGGCCACCGACTCAGGTCGCCACTGATGCCACGCAGGCTACGGCCACTTGGCGCCCTGACGAATTGCGCTGGGTCTGAACGCCCAACAACGAAGCCGCCAAGCCGCTCATCCCCTCTCGGCAAACAGCCCGGAGAAATCGTCGTGCCAAAAGGGACTTTCGCGTTTCGGGAAAACATACGCGGAGCCCCCACTGTCAGTTACGCCACCGGCAGCAGGACGCAGCGCCCCTTTGCTGATAAAGCCAACTCCAACCACATAATCCCGGTTTTGGCTGGCCAAGAACTCACTGACTCGGACGCGAAGAGCCGTTGGTGGCTGATCGCCTGCGCCGTCCTGCTGAGCAAGATCCATCAGTGATTCCGCTTCCAGCCCGTCGAGGCCAACCAAGAACATTCCGGCTCGTTGTCCAGACAGCTGCTTGTTGGCCGATTTGGACAGGGTGTCAAACGTGTAGGTCAACAGCGAGTCGTCCTGCGCGCTTTGAAGCACCAGGACGATAGCACCTCCGCTCTTTCGCCCAACGATCAGAGCCTGCCTGTTTGTAGTCCCGGTAATCGCATCCACTCGGTCTCTTGAGATCACGGGCTGCCCGTCGTCCCCGACCTCACCAAGCAGATTGGTGTCGAATTCATGAGTTCGCAAGTTCGCCCCATCCAACTGACAGTTGCTGGTGCCAGACAGTACATGGCGAAGCACTGACTCCGCCAACTTCCGGCGTTCCATGAAGTTCCCTGGCATGCGCCCATCAAGGGTCAACACAGCTGCAACACCCACTTTTAGCCCCTTACCCAGAGTATTTAACCTTGGCGCCACGAGTGCGCAGAAATCCAAGGCTTCACGCTTGGGAATCTTGCGCCCCTTGTCGTCGGAGATTGACTTGCACTCAACTTCAAGCCCATGTGGCCCCAGACCCGGGATCACAAGGTCCATGGTGCCGCCCCCAGTCACTTCGGGCCATTGAACTTCAAGGCCACGTCGAAGGAAGTGAGTCGCAGCCGTCAGCTCCAGCCGCATCCCCCTCAAGTCATCCGGGTTCTTCAGCGCACCGTGAACACGGCGCACCAGCTGGGCGCGCTGGGGGCCGACGGAGGATTCAGCAATCGACAATATCTGTGCGGCAAAGGCCATGCACGGGAACAGCGGGCTGATATCCATCTGATGCACAGGCAACCGGCCAAACTTTTTCGTGAGTTCGGTTGCAGCCTGCAGGCTGAAAGCAAACTCATTTTCTTGGAGCAGGTGCTCCCTCAGCAGCTTGTTGCCTCTAATATCGGCCTTGAGAAGGTCAACTCGCTTCTTCCAGTGCTGCGCACCGACCAAGTCACTGAACCGCTCGAAGACTGACGGGATATCCCCGGTATATAGATCGACTTGCAAATCCCCCTCCCTACTTCGCAGGCCTACATTCTGCAGGGTTAAGTCAAAGCAGTGACGGAATCTTCCGCTTCTCGACCGCCCGAATATAGCGGGCCAGCACGGCAGCGCTACGATGTCCGGGCTGTTAGCGACGCAAGCCCGGTATTTCCTGCCATCTGCAGGGCGCGCAACGCGGCGCCGTGCAGGGACTCGGGGGATAAGCCATGCGGCAAAGGGGTGTCAAGGCAGACGGGGACGTGGTTGCTACCGCACGGGAGCGTTCCGGCCACGGCGGGCTTGACGTCCCTTTTTGAGCCCCGGTCTTGCGCCGCCAGGCACCCTACTCTCCTTGCGGAGAGTCCATCTTCCGCGCAAACACCCCGGCCAAGGCCGGGGCTACCTTCTTACGCGACCGCGTTCAAATCCTCACCGCCTCCCGTCTCAACACAATGGCCATTTCCATTCCCGGCCTCCGGCAGGGACTGCAAACCGGCCACCTCGCCTTCTTCAGCCTCTCCAGTAGATGCCACCACCTTCTGGAACATCGTCGGCAGCCACCCCGTGCCCACCGCCAGCCGCTCGGCCTCACTCGCAATCTCGGCCTTCTTGAGTTTCGCCAGCCGGTTCACCTGTTCAGGTGCAAACACGTGCACTGCCTCCAACGCCTTGGCCTTGGACACATGCTCAAAATACCCGGCAGCGGTCGGCGTCCACCAGTCATGCATGTCCAATTCCACCGCCTGTGCCAGCAAGGCGGCAGGCGTGTCGCCCTCGCGTGGGGTCACGGCATCTACTGTGGATGCCACGCACACCGCCAGCAAGGACAGCAGTTCTTGCTGCGGGTAGGCCAGCAACTCCGTAAACAAGGCATCAGGGTCTTGTGGCAACCGGTCTGCCCACGCCTGCCGGACTTTCTGCATACCGATGGCGGCGGGTGAATCTGCAATATCGGGCGCGTGCAATCCGAGCCCGTTTTGCGGTGACGCACTGACGGTGATGGCTGAGCCTTCTGTGCGGTAAGTGTCCACCACCACGCGCAGCGCCAGTCGATGCACCACGGCGACCAATGCAATCTGGGGATGCCGCGCCACCTCGGCCTGCAATGCCGCCGTGCGGTGCGCACTCAGGCGCTTCGTCAATTTCTCCGAAATGCCGGGCTTGGCTGGTTTGGCACCACCGCCATCCGGACCACTGCCCGCAGCACCGGATTCTTGCTGTTCCTGCGCCCGCAGTGCCTTGGCCTGTTCGTCACGTAAAAGGCCTCGATGCACCACGATGGCCCCCATGGCATCCACTGACACCACGGCACCGGCCAGCGCCATGGCGGCGCTCGGATATTCCATCAGTCCGCGCTCGATGGCTTCCAGCTGGTTGCCCAATTCATCCATTTCATTTTCCAGTGCCTGGGCTTGTTCATCGCTCATGTCATCCTCGTCATCGACACGGTCTTGCAGTTTGGCCTGCTGCGCTTCCAGCTTGGCAATCCTTTTGCCTTCGGTTTTGTTGGGTTCGCGCCGGGTACTACGCACCCGCTGGAATTGGTACAGATCGGCAGATGTAACGCGCGGGGCCGCATCCACCCACGCCCAACCCTCCAGACGCACCTGCTCCACCGTTGTCGCCAGCTTGTCCCGCGCCAGTGACTCCAGCAGCGCCCCATCCGTCAGAAAAACCCCGTTTTTGTCATCCGCAAACAGATCACGGCGCATGCCGCCACCGGCGCTTTCATACGCGGCCAGTCCGACGAATCGCGCCACCGCATCGCGGCTGGCATCTACTTCGTTACTGGTCAAGTGGTCGCGCAAGGCCTCCGGGTTGCGCTGCCATTGGGGAGACTCGTAGAACGCCGCTTCCTGTGCCGCATGGTCGTCCGTGATGGCCAAGGCCATCAACTGCTCCAGTGTCACGGCTTGCGTGTCGAAGTCCGCCAGCAACCGGGGCGAGACGTTGGCAAGTTTCAATCGCCGCTGCACCACCAAGGGGGTGACGCCAAAGTCGGCTGCAATGTCCTCCACGGGGCGGCCTTCGGCAGCAAGGTCTTTCCAGGCAAACAGTTCTTCAATGGGCGACATGGCCTCCCGCTGTACGTTCTCCGTCAGGCTGACGGTGCGGGCAGCATCGTCTTGCACCAGCAGGCAATGCACCGCTTGGTTTTTGTCGAGCTTGTGCCGCTTGACCAGCAGTTTCAAGGCGGCCAGACGACGACGCCCTGCCACCACTTCGTAATGCGCCCCATCGGGCGCGGCCACCACGGTCAGGTTTTGCAACAGTCCGACACGGGCAATGCTCGATGCCAGTTCAGGAATCGAAACGCTGCCGCTCTTGCGCACGTTGCGATTGGAGGGGCGTAACTGCGACAGCGGAATCAGCAGCAGTTCCTGCGCAGCCGCGACAGCGGCAGCGCTGCCAGTGGCGAGGGCCACGGCGGTCGCGATGGCGGTGGTTTCAGACAAGGTAGTGGTGTTCATCGTGATTGCTCCTGTCCCTGCGGGACGTTGATTGAGAGAAAAAATAGAAAACTGAAAAAGCAAAAAACTCGGTATCGATTCACGTTCTGACTGTCTGCATGCATGGCCCTCCTGTGGTTTCCCCCAAACTGACCGGATTCCAAGATTCGGAGCCCGGTGTGGGCTTGGGTGGGTTCGGCGCAGTGACCTGGGCAGGTCGCTTTGACCGCTTGACGTTGCTGCCGTCTTTCCTGAGTTCATCGCCCGCGAAGAACCGGGCCGACGGGGACGGGCCGTCAAGGAAATAAGCGTAGGGGGTGGTGCGGCCCGCAGCCAGCGGCGAGGACACGGCCCTGCGCGCCTTGACGGCCGGGCACCGTCGGCTACGGTCGCGGGAAAAGCGATGAAGGATGGATAAGACGGATGAACGGCCTACGACGCAGCCAACGACCGGATGGACATGAAAGCGCCGGACCCACGCCGCGCGGCGAGCGCACCCTGCGTGGGCCTCCCCGCAGGCCCACGCCTAGCTGGAGGTCGCCAGAGCGCATCGCGCGAAATCTCCAACAACCAGGACTGCGCGCAGCGCCAGGATGCAAGTAAAAAAGGGGCAAAGCCCCCTCGCCTACATGAGCCCTTTTTCGGCCATGCTCACAATGTCGTTGCCCGCCACAATCAGGTGATCCAGGATTCGCACATCGACCAACGCCAGCGCCGATCGAAGCGCTTGTGTCAGCGCCTCGTCGGCCCGCGACGGCTGCGGCGTACAACTCGGATGGTTATGCACCAGGAATAATGCGCTCGAATTGCGCACCATGGCCTCCCGAACCACCTCGCGTGGATACACCGAAGTTTGGGTCACAGTACCTCGGAACATTTCGACGTAATCGATGACCCGGTTTAGCGCATCCAAGTGCACCACCGCGAACACCTCGTGCTCCAGCCCTCCCAGACGAACCCGCAAGAAGTCCCGTACCGCCTGCGGTGAAGACAGGACGTCCGTGCCACGCACCCGGCCCAGCAGCACCTGCTGCGCCACCTGCGGCACCTCGTCAGCATCCACTTGGCGGTAGTCGCCCGCAACGTCGCGAACGAGCAGGACGGAAGATGGGAAAGAATCGTAGGAAACAGAAGAAGAAATGAGTTCGTGCGACATGGTCAGCTCCGTGCATCGGGCGGGATTGCCCGAGACCGGCAGGAACACGGCGCAGCGCAGTTGTCACAGGTTCACAGACGGCCGCCAGGGCGCCAGCGCACACCGTGCGTGCCGGCCTTGACAGCGAGAACGCCGTGGTACGTTGAAGGCAACAGCAAGCCCCCCCAACACACACCACCACAACGATGGCAAGCACAGCGCGCAGGTCGCAAGCGCAGCGAGACCGAAGGCGTTAGGGATCAAAGCCACATGGCCGCGACTCACCATGAGGCGCGGGGCAACGCCCGCGAGCCCGACGGCGGCCACGCCGGAACGCACAGGGACAGCTCAATTCACCCGGACTGCCATGTTTACAACACCGGGGGACTTATTCCGATTGACCAAACTCCATCTGCTCAGGTCAACTCAGCACCCAATCCCAACCTGAATTTTCTTGAAACCGACACCGATGTCTGATTTTTTTGTCGAAAGCCTGGAAACACCATCCCTGACCAAAGCCACGCTGGTGGACTGCCTCAATGAGAACCTGGGTTTGAACGCGCGCGAAGCAAGGGATATGGTCGATTCCGTTTTTGAGCTGATGACCGCAGCCTTGGTTTCTGGGGATGACGTAAAACTGCCTGGGTTTGGGAATTTTCAGATCCGGACCAAAGCGATGAGACCAGGACGCAATCCAAAAACCGGAGAAGCAGTCACCATTGCCCCTCGACGCGTGGCCACCTTCCGTGCATCGAACACCCTGAAAGATCAGATCGACCGCGCCACGTAACCGAACAACCGGACAAGCACAGGCAGCCGTCAGTTGTCACCATGATCATTCCTGGGAATAGCCTGACCCACAACGCCATCCGGATGCAATGTTTATGACGTTCCATCAGCTGTCAATTTGAACGGCCGCTGACAAAAGAATTCGGCACCCGCCACGAGCCAGTAAGAGGCAGCCGTCAGTGTCGGCTTAAGGGCATCGAATTACCTGAATTTATATGGTGAGTGTAAGACTGCTCGCTTGATCAACGACTATGTGACATTGCGGCGAACGATGGGCAATCCATCGCAGTGATGATCCCGCCATAGAAAGGTTTCTCAATGGTTAACTCAAACAGCTGGAACCTATGTTGAATGCGGAAATGCCTTCGGATTTGCGACGTCAGCTTCAGCGGACGCTTCAATGTGATATCGATATTTGCCGATTGAATGACAAGGGCTTGGCGCATTGGCATTTCCGACTGAAAGGAACAGGGCTATTGGCGAGAATTCCGAAGCAGAGCCAGATGGGTCTGGGACCGCAAGAGAACCTAGCCTACGAGGCGGCTTGCTTTCAACGCACTGTTGCCTGTGGTCATGTCCCACGATTGGATCGTGTTATCCAGCCTAGCCAGGAACTTCCTTGGGGTGCGCTACTGGTTGAAGAGATCACAGGGTCTCCCGCCGATGACCCTGACCATGTGGCAATCATCATGCAGGCCTTGGCATCGATTCATGTCTTGCCGGTACCAACAGCCAGTGAACGCGCACCTCTCCTGAGCGAAAGCGATCCGCTTGACGGCTTGTTGAGACTGGTACTTGCACAGTCGGTTTACCTCGATCACCCCTTGATTTCTGAGCCTTCGCGCCGCACGATCACCAAGCGACTGAACGATTTAATCGTCACGGCTCCTCAAATTTGCGATGGCCTGGCGCCTCGACTAATCACTTTTGATGCTCATCCTGGCAACTTTCTCGTCACTCCGACTGGCAAGGCGGTGCTGGTCGACCTGGAGAAGCTGCGCTACAGCTACCCACCGCTTGACTTGGCGCACGCGACGCTATACACGTCAACCACGTGGGATGTCGATGTGTCGTTCTCGCTGTCCACGGCACAAGTAGCGCTCGCATATAAGGTATGGATGTCGGCAGCGGGGACCATCGCCGAGCCCTACCTTGCGGCGTTAGTCCCTTTGCGCGAATTGATGTGGCTCTGGTCAGTCACCTGGTGCGCGAAATGGCTCACAGAGTCTGTGAAACCGAAACACGCAAGCGGCGCAGGAGGCGAAGACTGGTCACAGGCTAACAGCGACGCCTCGTTGATTCGGCATGTTCGCTCGCGGGTGGATGACTACCTGGCCATTTCAACGGTCAACCAGGTTCTGGCCGAGTTCAACGAGTTGGATCGTCTATTTGCCCATTCCAGCTGATACGTAATTCCAAGGTGTAATGTTTTGAAGGCTTGCTGCGACTAAACAGAGAAATCAACCTCGAATGGAGTTCTCCTGCATGAAGCTTTCAACTCTCGCTGCCATAGCACTCACCCTGGGCGTGTCCACCTGGGCCAACGCCGATTGGTCTCAGACTCAAAACGAAGCCAAAGGCCAAACAGTGTATTTCAATGCCTGGGGCGGCAGCGAGGCAACCAACGCCTACATCGCCTGGGCGGCAAAGGAAGCCAAAACTCGTTATGGCATTGACGTGCGGCACGTCAAGATTACTGATACCGCTGAGGTGGTCAAGCGGGTGCAGACTGAGATGGCTGCCGGGCGCACCAGCGACGGCTCTGTCGATCTGATGTGGGTCAACGGCGAAAACTTCCGTAATCTCAAAAACGGTGGCTTACTGTTTGGCCCGTGGGCACAGAACTTGCCTAACTGGGGTCTTGTGGATTTGAACAAGCCGGTGCGCACGGACTTTTCGGTGCCCACCGAAGGTTATGAGTCGCCCTGGGGTACAGCACAACTCACATTTATTGCAGACAGCGCCAAAACACCCAAACCACCTCGCTCCGCTGCCGACTTGCTGGCGTTTTCCAAGGCCAACCCGGGGCGTGTCAGCTACCCCAAGCCAACTGACTTCCATGGAACGACCTTCGTCAAGCAGATGCTCCTAGAGTTGACACCGAACAGGGCTGTATTGCAACAGCCCGTCACCCCCGCGGCGTTTGCCACCGCAACGCAGCCGCTGTGGGCCTATTTGGACCAGTTGCACCCCAGCCTGTGGCGCAATGGCAAAACGTTTCCGGCCAGCGCCGCCGAGATGCACCGCATGCTGGGTGATGGTGAGCTCAAAATGTCGATAACCTTCAACCCCAACGAGGCAGCCAACCTCATCGCCAGCAAACAACTGCCCGCCAGTGCCTATAGTTTTGGCTTCACGGGCGGCACCATCGGCAACGTTCATTTTGTTGCCATACCCGTCAACGCACACGCCAAGGCAGGGGCCCAGGTGTTTGCCAACTTCCTGCTCTCTGCTGAGGCGCAGACCCGCAAGGCAGACATCACCGTGTGGGGCGACGGCACCGTGCTGGACATCACCAAACTGCCGACAGCATCCCAAGCCCAGATTCGCAAAACAGCACCGGGTGCATTGGCGGAGGTTGTGCCAACCTTGCCTGAGCCACACGCCAGTTGGGTAGAGGCATTGGAGGCAGAGTGGCTCAAGCGTTACGGCTCGCGTTAGAGCGAGCTTTGCCTCAGGCCCCTAGCAAGCGCCCTGGCCTACCCTGGCAATGGCTGGCTGCTTTGCCGGTTATGCTCATCTTTGGCCCCTTGCTGCCGGGACTTTATTGGGCATTGAGTCCGGCTTTGGATGCTACGGTTTGGCAGGCCCTGTGGCTAGATGCCCAGTGGCCGCAGGCCCTGAGATCAACACTGATCTCCAGTGTACTGGGCACGTTGCTGGCGTGTGGCATGGCCGCCTTGCTGGCCACGCTGCACTACCCCGGTCGGTTGTGGGGGTCGCTGCAGCGACGCTTGCCGTTGCTGTTGTCGGTGCCCCACGCTGCATTTGCCGTCGGCTTGTTTTTCTTGATAGCACCTTCCGGTTGGCTGGCAAGGACTATCGCCCATTTCGTTCAGTGGACCGGCCCACCCGATTGGGTCACAGTGCAAGACCCCTATGGCTTGAGTTTAGCGCTGGCACTGGCCATCAAAGAAAGCTGGTTTTTGCTGTGGGTGCTGGCTGCGGTGTTGGGTGAGCAGGCTGTTTCCCGTCAGATGGTGATGGGACGCTCCTTGGGTTACAGCCGCACGCAAACTTGGCGGCTGATTTTGTGGCCACAGTTGTTGCCGCGCTTGAGATGGCCGGTGATAGCTGTGTTTGCTTACGGTCTGTCGGTGGTGGATATGGCCATCATTCTGGGGCCGGGTACGCCGCCAACTTTGGCCGCTTTGATCTGGCACTGGCTGACCGACCCTGACCCCGCGTTGCAGGCACGCGGCAGCGCGGCATCCATGATTCTTCTGATCGTGCTGCTGACTTGCGTTTTAGCTGTGCGCGGTCTTTTGTGGCTAATGAAACGGCATCAGCCTTATCCGGCTGGGCAGCGCAAACCAACCGCAAGTCGGCGTTGGCTCAAGCTGCACACGCCTCTTTTTCTCGTCGGTTATGCGGTGGTGGCCGTGTTGCTGCTTTGGTCGGTGGCGCAGGAATGGTTCTTTCCGGCGCTGCTGCCCGATGCCCTTTCACTTGAGAGTTGGCATCAGGCAGACTGGGCACCGTTTTGGACGACTTTGTGGCTGGCCATGGCAGCGAGTTTGCTGTGTTTGCCCGCGGTGCTGGTTTGGCTGGAGTGGGGACCCAAGCGACTGAACGCGCTGCTCTACCTGCCACTGATCGTGCCCGCCTTGCCATTGGTGGCCGGGCAATATGCCACTTTGCTGCATCTGCAACTGGACGGTACTGCTGTGGCTTTGGTCTGGAGCCACCTGCTGTGGGTGTTGCCCTACATGGTGCTCACACTCATCGGGCCGTATCGGGCGTTTGATCTTCGCCTGATGACCAGTGCCCGGGCTCTGGGCTACTCACCGTGGCGTGCTTGCTTGCACGTGAAGTGGCCGATACTGCTGCGCCCCATTCTGGCAACTCTGGCCGTCGGGTTTGCGGTGAGCGTGGCCCAATACCTGCCGACTTTGTTTGCTGCCGGTGGCCGCTTCGTCACCGTCACTACTGAAGCGGTGGCACTGAGTGCAGGCGGCAACCGGCGCGTGCTGGCGGTGCAGGCACTGCTGCAAATCGCCTTGCCTATGGCTGCCTTCGGGCTCGCTGCGGCTGCCGCCTATTGGCTTGGACGACATCGAAAAGGACTGCGTTGACATGCTGAACATCAAAAACCTGACGATCTCAAACGCTGAGAAGTCTCTCTTTTCGGACTTGTCGCTGGCTATCGACCGGGGTGCGGTCGTGGCCCTCACCGGGGTGTCCGGCTCTGGCAAATCGACGCTATTGAACTGGATGATTGGCGACCTGGACCCCATTTTTTCTGCCACCGGTGAATTGTGGCTGCGCAGTGTGCGATGCGACACCTTACCTATTGAGGCGCGCCACATTGGTCTTTTATTTCAGGATGACTTGCTCTTCCCCCATTTGAGTGTGGGCCAAAACCTGGCGTTTGCGCTGCCGGCCAAGATCAGGGATGCAAAGGCACGCCGCCATCGCGTGGAGCAAACCCTGTCAAGCATTGGCCTGGCTGGTTTTCATGACCGTGACCCGGCTACGCTTTCCGGTGGACAGCGGGCGCGGGTCAGCTTGATGCGCACATTGCTGGCAGAGCCACGGGCGCTGTTGCTGGATGAGCCGTTTTCAAAACTGGATGCGGTTTTACGTACCCAGTTTCGCGCCTTTGTGTTCGAACAAATTGAACGTCAAAACATTCCCACCTTGCTGGTCACGCATGACCCAGCCGATGTGCCGCAAGGGGGCCGGGTGATCGAGATCAGTGATTGGCAGCACAGCCATGTTTGATCAAGCCTTGAACGGTGCGATGCAGCGCCCCCTGAAACGCATGGCCTCAAGCCTGGTTGCACTGGGCCTGCGTGCCGATCAAGTCACCTGGGCTGGATTTTTTTTGGGGCTCACGGCTATTCCATTAATTGCGCTGGGGCAACCCCAATGGGCCATTCTCAGCATCGCACTCAATCGTCTGGCCGATGGGCTGGATGGCGCGATGGCACGCCTTACCCGGCCGACCGACCTGGGTGCTTTTTTGGACATCTCACTGGATTTCCTCTTCTATTCTTCCATCCCACTGGCCTTTGTGCTGGCTGACCCTAGCCGCAACGGCTTAGCCGGAGCCTTATTGATCTATAGCTTCATCGGGACCGGTTGCACGTTCCTGGCGTTCGCTGTACTTGCCGCCAAACGCGGCAGGAACAACACCGCTTATCCGGGCAAGGGCTTCTATTACTTGGGGGGCTTGACCGAGAGCACCGAGACCATTGCGGTATTTGTGTTCATGTGCCTAGTGCCTGAGTGGTTCGGCGTACTTGCCTTGAGTTTTGCAGCACTGTGTGCTCTAACTACCATCACGCGAATTACCGCTGGAATGACAGTCTTCAAACCTGAGGCACGACTTCCGTGATTCTGAAGTTGAATGCACGCACGCTCACTGCGATAACGGTCATGTCGGCACTGACCCTTCAAGTGCAGGCTGCAGGAGTTGTCCTCGTACCTCTTTCTTCGGCGTCGACGTATCAACCGCCCGCTCCATGGCGTGCTGTCGGGGTGCCAAGCGGGAAGATACCATTGACCAACTTTACGATGGCAGATGTAGATGGGCGCAAAGTGTTGCGAATAGCGACCTCAAAATCTTACGGCAATCTGGTGCATGATCTGCCATTGGGAGCGAATGCCGCAGGCTTACGATTGAACTGGAGATGGCGGCTTGAGGAAGCACTTCAGGGTGCAGACCTGCACACCCGTCAGGGTGACGACAGTCCTCTCAAGGTTTGCGTGTTGTTCGACATGCCACTTGAAAAGCTCGGTCTGATCGAACGCAACCTGTTTCGCATGGCACGGGCAGCCAGTTCTGAAAAATTGCCTTCTGCCACGCTGTGTTACGTCTGGGACGAAAAGTTGAATCCGGCGACATTGCTGTCGAATGCGTACACGTCGCGCGTGCGCACAATCGTTGCGACAAGCGGTCATCAGCATTTGGGGCAGTGGATTATTCAATCGCGCGACATCGCTGCCGACTTTCGAAAAGCGTTTGGTGCTGAAAGTGACACATTGCCGCCTATGTTGGCAGTCCTCGTGGGGGGTGATGCCGACAATACGGGTGGTCATAGCTTGGGCTATGTTGACGATGTCCGACTGGAGCCCTGATCCAAAAGTCTCAAGCTGGATTTGAGCGAAATCGGCAATGTGGTGGGTGGTACAAAAAGCAGCCAGCTATGCTGGGATGCGTTTGCCATAAACCACCATAGCAATACCACCAAGCACCGCAATTGAAGTCAGCATCAGGCCCAACGTGATGGGTTCATTTACAAACAGAGCGCCGGCCAATGAGGCCAGCACCGGCACGCTCAGTTGAACCGCTGCCGCGCGTGTTCTAGTGAGTTTGGGCAACACGGCATACCAAATGGCGTAGCCCAGGCCAGAAGTGAGGGCGCCCGACAGCACCGCATACAGTACCCCCTGGCCATCAAGATGTTGTTGGGCGAGAAAAAGTGCACTCAACAGTACCGACATCGGTGTTGCCCGCAAGAAGTTACCAGCCGTATCCCCCGTGGGGTCTGCCACGCTGCGTCCACGCAACGAATACACACCCCAGGCAACACCCGAGATCAGCATGAGCAATGCGCTTCCCAGCGGTGGAGCATTCAGTCCGGGCGACAAGATGGCGACAACCCCGGCTAAAGCCAGTACCTGTCCAGCGGTTTGCTGACCATTTAGCCGCTCACCACGCCACAGCCCGGTCAGAATCATGGTCGCCTGCACAGCACCAAACAGCAGCAAAGCACCTATGCCAGTTGACATGTCTGCGTACGAAAATGACAAGGCGCTGGCATAGACAAACAACGCCAAAGCAGAAATCCAGTTGCCACCCAATCCTGCAGATCGGATAACCCCTGTACGCCAAAATCGTTGCCGCCCATACACAATCAGAGCCAGCACCAATGCACCCGAAATCAATCGCACTGAGGTAAAACTGGCAGGATCAATAGTCGTCTGGCGCAGCGCAAGTCGGCAGAACACCGAGTTACCGGCGAAACACAGCATCGTGATCAAAGTCAGCGAAATCATTCTGGCAAAGGACATGAAATTCCCACAGTTTGCGCCGTCGCGCGATCAATCGGAAATTGGGCGGGCACCGTTGCGCGGCTACACCGGGCGCGGTGCTGCCCGATCACCCTTAATCCAGCGCCATGAATCCAGGGCATCGAAAACCAGGCTAATGCCGTTAACCGTGATGAGAACCACAGCATAAGCCTGTTCCACTGGCGCGATCTTCGGCATGATCGAATGATCCCAAAGACGCAAGACCAAAAATACCGTCAACGGTCCCCATGCGAAGAGGTGTGGGATAGCCATCAGTTTGCTCATGCCGCGTTCAACCAACATGATGGGGATATTGGTTGCGACAACAAATGCAGCGGCCAACGCCGCCATTTGTCCAGACCAGTAATCCAATAGGAAGAACGAAGCCGCGTTCACAGGTATCAACACAAGTCCGACCCAAACCTGAACCCACATTGGCAAACTCCGAAAGGAATGCCAGCTTTGTTGGAAACGTTCATTCATGACGCTGTGTGCGGTTATTCAGAAGTTATTTCAGAGGAAAGCTTGGCGCTGGCAGTGCCGAGCCAGGCCTTCGGCAACAATTTCAAGTCAGAAGGCTCATCAATATCGTGGAGTGCAGGAAGCGTTTCCACAGGCCAGTCGAGTCGTTTCAATCGTTCCATCGTTTCACCCATCACGCGCTCGGTACTCCAGGCGATGCCCGAGAAGACAGACGAATCAAAACGGGTCAGTCCCAGCAGCACATAGCCGCCATCAAAAGCTGGAACCAAGGTGGCCTGCGTATGTTGCAGAGCGAGGGCGGCTCGTTGCAGTTGGGCTGCGTCAAGTTGCGGACAGTCGGTACCGATCAACAAGATAGATTCGCCCGCTGCAATCACACGCTCGGCCGCGCGCGCCATACGCTCGCCCAAATCGCCTTCCCCTTGATCAGTCAAGCGCACGCCACTGGGTAGGCACATGGCCTGCCAAACGGTTTCGGTGGCGCATGGTGTGACACACAGTTCCACAGTTCCAATCTGTGACTCTAGGGTTTGATACACAGTATGTTCAAGCAAACGCTTCGCCAAATCGGCTGCGCCTTGTTGCCCCAAGGCCGGAATCAGCCGGGTCTTGGCAAAACCAGCCAGTGGAGCTTTGGCAAAGATAACAACGCGAATTGGTTTCATTGGTAAGCCCGTGCCAGAAGTTCAACGGGTATCCCACGCCAGTAATCCCAGCGCAGACGCCACATCAGAAAAATAGTTTGCCAAACACCTCGTGTTTCCCAACGTCGCCCCGAGGTGGTTACGCAGCGATCTATACAGGCCGGGCGAGATAGACTGCGCAAGCGTTTGGATAGTTCAATGTCTTCCATCAGGGGCTGATCCGGAAACCGGCCCACAGCATCAAAATCCGCACGCGTCACAAACATGGCCTGGTCGCCCGTCGCGATGCCTGTCCAGCGTGAGCGCAGATTCATCATGTGACCGACGATACGCAGCATCCAGTGGCGGCCGGTGATGCAGACATCGAATCTGCCCCACCGGTGCAAGCCACTGCTGAGCGCCTGATTGACACAGTCAACGGCACCTAAGGGCAATTCGGTATCTGCATGGAGAAATAACAAGATCTGCCCATTTGCACGTGCCGCACCTGCATTCATTTGCCTCGCACGCCCACGCGGAGAATTCACGACCGCAAAACCCGCACATTCGATCATTGCGACCGAGTCGTCCGTACTGCCGCCATCGACAAACAGCACCTCACAACCATGGCGGGTCAGGGGCAGCAGCCGCTCCAACAGGGCTGGCAGGGCCAGCGCTTCATTGAGCACCGGCACAATAATGGAAAGCATCACGGTTTGCCACTCTTAGCGGGGCCGCCGGCAACGTTCAGTCGCCAGTCATAGTCCAGGAACTCAAGTCCGAGCTTCCCCGCTGACAGGTGGATGGCAGTGTCAGCATTCAACGCCAAAGGTCCGCTGTACAGCGCCAAAAATTGACCTAATGAATTGGCACCACGCCATCCTTTTTCAAAGTCTGACCGGTACCATTTGAAAATGCTGGAAACCTTGAGCGTGTCGGACTCGACTCGGTTGCGCGTTCTGTCAGATAAAAACATCTGGGTCGCGTCCTCCAGCTGGGCGTTCAAGCGTTCGGCTACATAGGCTTCAGCGCGCAGTGCCGGGCAACCAATGCTGGCACAGTTCACCGCAAAATGGATGCGTGGGTCGTTGTAACGACCTGAGCCGCGAATCAGGCTGTGTTCAATATCGTCCAACGACCGGGTTTCACCCAACAAGGCAATAAAACGTTTTTTCCAGGGTGATTGGATGAACGAGCCTAGGTCTTTGATGGATTTGATGCCTGGGTAACCAGTAAGCACCAGTTCCACAGTCCACGCGTTGTAGGCATTAATCAAAAACGCCAGTTGCACCGGGTTGCTCCAGCGGTCAAACTCAGGCTGCGTTACTTTGGATGTACTGGCCAGATAGGATTGAAGGGCGGGACGGTCCGCCGTGAATCCGGCGTAATCTACCTCGCTGGCCTGTCCATTGCGTAAGGTCCGAACATGTTTCTTGAGCAGCGTGTCCCAGGAGGTATTGTCAAGCCCTTCTGCCTGTGTCAATCCAGCCATGCTTGCGAACAGAAACAGCGCAAGAAAAACTCTTCTAAGCATCTCGATTAACCTCGCTTCCAGGCATGAAACCTCCCTAGCAGGGCCAGCACTTTTTGTGGTGCATGAGCACGCTTCCATTCACCCGCCACGTATTTATTGGCCTCCGCCAGCGTCGGGTAGGTGTGGATGGTGCCCAAAATCTTGTTCAGCCCCAAACCATGCTTCATGGCCAGCACAAACTCGGCCAACAAATCACCCGCATGTTCGCCAACGATGGTCACGCCCAGAATGCGGTCTTTGCCCGGCACCGTCAGCACTTTGACAAAGCCGTGGGCCGTGCCGTCGGCAATGGCGCGGTCCAGATCATCCAGGCCGTACTTGGTGACTTCGTACGGAATGTTCTTTTCCTTGGCATCCTGCTCATTGAGACCCACGCGCGCCACCTCGGGTTCGATGAAGGTCGCCCATGGCACCACTGAGTAATCCACCTTGAACTTCTTGAAATCGCCAAACAACGCATTGACCGCTGCGTACCAGGCCATGTGGCCCGCCGTGTGGGTAAATTGGTAGGGACCAGCCACATCGCCTGCTGCATAGATGTTGGGATACAGAGTTTCCAGATAGTCGTTCACTGCCACGGTGCGCTGGGTGGGAATACCCAAATCTTCCAGTCCATACCCTTGCAAGCGGGCCACGCGACCAACGGCGCACAGAAGTGCATCGAACTCGATGCGCTTTTCAACACCTTGATGCTCGACCACAATGAATTTGCGCTCGCCTTGTCGTTCGCAGCGCAAGGCTTTGTGGCCAGTCAGCACATCGATGCCGTCGCGGGTCAAAGAGTCGCGGGCCAAGTCAGAAACCTCGATGTCTTCGCGAATCATGATGCGCGGTGCCATCTCGATTTGCGTCACCTTGGAGCCCAGGCGGGCAAAGCTCTGTGCCAACTCGCAACCAATGGGACCACCACCCAAAACAACCAGGCGCGCCGGTGGCGTATCAAGTTTGGCAAATTCGTCCCACAGCGTGTCACTGGTGACATAGCCCACGTCATCGAGCCCAGGCAGCGGTGGCACGAAAGGACGGGCACCAGCGGCAATCACGATGGAACGCGTGGTCAGACGCTGAATACCACCATTGTTCAGTTTGATTTCTACTGTCCAAGGATCGACGATCTTCGCGTAACCTTCAAGCACTTCCACGCCAAGCTCGGTGTAGCGCTCCATGCTGTCGTGTGGTGCCACAGCAGCAATGACCTCATGCACTCGGGCCATGACTTTTCTGAAACTGAACTTGGGATCGACCGCGCTCAAGCCATAATTTTCGGCATGACGCATCTGGTTGGCGATGCGAGCCGACTTGATCAGGGCCTTGCTGGGCACGCAGCCGTAGTTTAGGCAGTCACCTCCCATCTTGTGCGCTTCAACCAGAGTCACCTTGGCCTTCACCGCCGCCGCAATGTACGAAGTAACCAAGCCTGCGGCACCGCCGCCAATGACAATCAGGTTGCGGTCAAACTTCTTAGGTTGTTGCCATTTGGCATAGACGCGGCGACTCTGCAGAAAATTCATGAACTTTTTAGCCAACATGGGGAAGACTCCGAGTAGTGCGAAAGAAAGCAAGAGTCCGGGCGAAACGATGCCCGACAAGCTGGTAATTTGGGCCAACTGGGTGCCGGCATTGACATAGACGAGGGTGCCAGCCAACATGCCCAACTGACTGACCCAGTAGTAGCTGAGCGTCCGCACCGGCGTCAAACCCATGAGTAGATTCACCAGAAAGAACGGGAAGATCGGAACCAGTCGCAGGGTGAACAGGTACAACATGCCATCCTTGGCCATGCCTTCGTTCATTGCTTTGAGACGATCTCCAAAACGGCGTTGAATGGCATCGCGTAGCACATAGCGCGATGCCAGAAACGCCAATGTGGCACCGATGCTTGAGGCGAATGACACGATCACGGTGCCCACGGACAGGCCAAACAACGCGCCCGCCGCCAGGGTCAGGATCACCGCGCCCGGCAGTGACAAGGCGGTGGCCACCACATAGACTGCAAAAAAGGTCAACCCCACACCGAAGGGCGATGCAGCACGCTGTGCCTCGAACTGCCCCAGGCTGGCTTTCATGCCATCAAGGGTCAGGTAGTGATTCAAATCAAGCGCAAAAAATCCAAAGGCCAGTAAGGCAGCAGTGACAAGAATCAGTATTTTTTTCATGGGTTGCCCGCACTTTATTTTGAGTTTTTGAGGCAACACGCTATCGCCCTTTGCAGATATAGTCGTGCGGGGCATCCGCGTTCTTACAGTTCGGGTAGTCTCCTGTGGGGCAAGTACGTTGCAAAACATGCAAAGCAGGCACCATTCTTGAACAGAATCAGTGGATATCACCCCGGTGAACGCTCGGTTTAACCGTCATGGCGTCCAGCGAACGCTGACAAAGGTGACGTGTCCTCAATGAGAGGTCGATTTTATCTATCGAGCTTAGCTATAACGCTCAATTACCGTCGTGATTTTGGTCGCACAGATAGTTGGTTCGCTGAACGGGTAGTTCAGATTGCCCTGATCACTAACCAAATACCCGCCACAAGAAATGCCGCGTGCTGAATGAGCATGGCACCTGCCCTGAGCGTCGGTGTAGAGGTGTATAGCATGCCCACTGCATGTAGCACACGGCTAAGACAGAACGCCACCGCGAGGCTGACCACCAGCGGTTTGCCACCACCGCCAAATTCGACGAGCCCTACCGCGATCAATGCGGTAGGCACATATTCAATGAAGTTGCCATGCGCTCGAATCCTTCGACGCAATGTTTCGTCACCCGTGGCTCCGTTCACAGTTCTATCCAATTTAACCCGACGAATGGATACTTGGAGACTCAACGGGACCATTAGCAAAGCAAAAACGCCTGCGAGAAATGTCGTTACCTGCAATGTCATGACCTACTCCTTTCAATCACACATCATCAACCGGTGTGTCGACGATCTATTTTTGCATGTAACTCAGGGATGCTAACCAAGGAAAGGGGTTATTCAGTTGAATTCGACACGCCTAGGTCGGCATACCAATGAATTCAACGCGGCGCGACAACACGCGACTGACCCACGGCCAGCTTCATGCTTCCAGTAGCTTTGCCAGCTCTTCGAAACCATCCACAACAATATCGCAGTCCGGATGCGGAATCGGGTCTGGTGGCCCCTCTGGCCCCCATTCGTCCGACCTGCGGACAAAGGCTGTCTTGAAACCGCAGGCTCGGGCAGCATTCAAATCGAAGTTGTGGCAAGCAACCATCAAAATTTCTGACGGCTCCATGCCCAGCCATTGCGCAGCCTTCAAATAGGCTTGCGGGTTAGGTTTGTAAACACCGATCATTTCGCACGAGATCACGGCATCCCAATCCAGATCGTTTTTGCGGGACACATCCAGCACAAGGGACAGCGGCAACATAGTGAACGAAATGGCGGGAAGCTTTTGCCGAATTCGTGCCAGCGCAGCCGGGAAATCTGGCCAGCAGGCTAGTTCGTACCACGCATGAAAAATCTGCCAACGTTCTTGTGAGTCAAATTGCAAGAGACCGTATTTCGTCAGCACCTCATCAAGCGCTGTGCGATGGACATCGTCCATGTTGAACGCAGGTTGAACCTGCCCAACAACGCCTTTCATGGCCAGACGCCTGTAGTCGTTGGTTACAAGGTGCCAGTCAAGTGACAAACCATGATGTTGGCCCACATTCTGAAATGCGCTGCAGACGCCTCTGTGCCAGTCCAGAATGGTGCCGCCCGTGTCAAAAGTGAGTGCTTTGATGTGCATTTTGAATCCCGTACAAAGGTTCAGCCGCCACCGCGCTGGGTACCCAGATCAAACCGCTTCTGCACTGTATAGCGCCGTTCATCTGAGAGCCCTGTGTACTCAAAGCATACACTTAAGCGCGGTATGGTCAGCAGGGCAATATGCGCATCCGGCAATGTTGTCCATTGTATTTTCAACGCCCCATCAGGCAGTTTCGCAGTGCAGTTTGCCTGGCTGGCATCGATAGTCAAATCTGCTGTAGGCAAGGCCCGTGGCAACCAGGACAGCAAATCAGCCGGAGTGCAGCCCATGACGCGGTCAAACTTCTCAGGTACAAAACTTGGTGTCATTGGCTTGGTCGTTTAATCGACCTTGTAGGCCGCAAAGCGCTCGTCAACGGGCGTTGCAAAAAGATGGTTGCTGAAGTTGCTCAGGGTTTTGACGGCAATGGCCAATACGATGTACATCAGGTCAGTTTCTTTGTAACCCGCATCCAGGAATGCCTTTACGGTCTCGGGACTTGGCTGGCCGTGGCTTTTGACCATTGCAACGGTGGTGTTGTACAGCGTGGCCAGTTTGGCATCAGGAATATTAGTCTGAGCGCGGATAGCCTGCAATACATCGGCTGGGACACCAGACATTTTCTCGGCAATCATGCTGTGCGCGGCGGTGCAGTATTTGCAGCCGTTGACCTGGCTGACCGCTAAAAAGACAACCTCTTGCTCTGCTGGCTTCAGGCCAGATTCACTGCGGAACAGGCCGTAACCGTGCAAATAGGTGCTCAGCACACCCGGTGCATTAGCCATGTTGGCGTACATGTTGGGAATGAAGCCCACCTGTTTAAGGGCAATGTCCAAGATTTCTTTGGCTTTACCCTCGGCGCTGGCATGGTCGATGGGCTTGAGTTGGTTGACGAGTGGGGTAGATGACATGAATGGTTTCTCCTGATGAATAATGCAAAAACGAAGGCCCCAAAGTGGGATTTTCTGGCCCCTTTTGAGATGCTCAATGCTAGGTAATCGCAGTGAATCGTCGCTGACCAATCGTCTCATTTGGGTGTTCCAACGTCTCCTTCATGGAAGAACTCAAGAACCGAGCGCAGTTGCTTAAGGCACCGCCTCACGTGCTCGCCGCATCAGCAAATACACCGCTGGGATTACAAACATCGACAGCAACGGTGCCGTGATCATGCCTCCGACCATGGGCGCAGCGATGCGTTGCATCACTTCTGAGCCCGTCCCAGTGCCCCACATGATAGGGAACAAGCCTGCCAGAATCACCGCCACCGTCATCGCCTTGGGACGCACCCGCAAGACCGCCCCCTCGCGAATGGCATCCAGCAGATCTGCGGTACTGCTCTTGCCTTGTTCAATGCGCGCGTCCCACGCCGTCTTGAGGTACAGCAACATGATCACTCCGAATTCAGCCGATACGCCGGCCAGTGCAATGAAGCCCACCGCCCCCGCGACTGACAGGTTGTAGCCCAGCAGGTAGAGCAGCCAGATGCCTCCCACCAGCGCAAATGGCAATGTCGCCATGATGAGCAAAGCCTCGTCGAAACTCTTGAAGGTCAGGTACAGCAGCACGAAGATGATGAGCAAGGTGAATGGGACAACCACTTTCAGTTTGGCCGTAGCGCGCTCCAGGAACTCAAATTGTCCGGACCAAGATATAGAGTAACCCGGTGGCAACTTGACCTGCCCAGCTACAGCCTGCTGCATGTCCTGCACAGCGGAACGCAAATCGCGGTCTCGCAAGTCCACATACACCCAGCCCGACAGTCGGGCGTTTTCGCTGCGCAACATGGGTGGGCCATCGGTGATGCCAATGTCGGCCACGTCCGATAACACCAAACGCTGGCCGCGTTCGGTCACTATTGGCAGGCTGTGCAGCATCGAGAGGGAGTCGCGGATTTCCCTGGGGTAGCGTACGTTGATAGGGAAGCGCTGCAGGCCCTCGATCGTCTCGCCAATGTTCTCGCCTCCTACGGTCAGACTGATGACCGATTGAACGTCGGTGATATTCAGTCCAAAGCGTGCTGCATCAGCACGCCGGATGTTCACATCCACATAACGCCCGCCAGTCAGGCGTTCCGCCAATGCACTGGTGACACCGGGAACGTCCTTCAATACACGTTCGATTTCACCGGTCAGCCGGTCAATGGTGGCCAGGTCAGTGCCCGCCACTTTCACCCCCACCGGGCTCTTGATGCCGGTGGCCAGCATGTCGATGCGATTGCGAATCGGGGGCACCCAGATATTCGACAGCCCGGGTACCTTGACCACACGGTCCAGCTCTTCGATCAGCTTGTCCTGTGTCATACCCGCTCGCCATTGCTCGCGCGGCTTGAACTGGATCGTGGTCTCGAACATCTCCAGCGGTGCCGGGTCAGTGGCCGTCTCTGCGCGGCCGGCTTTGCCATACACGCTAGCGACTTCGGGCACGGTTTTGATCAGCCGGTCGGTCTGTTGCAACAACGCACTGGCCTTGCCGGACGACAGCCCCGGAAGTGCCGACGGCATGTAGAGCAGGTCGCCTTCGTCCAGCCGGGGCATGAACTCGCCGCCTATGTGCCGCAGCGGCCACAAGCTGGTGGCCAGCAGCATAGCGGCAACCACCACGGTCAATTTTGGCCTGCGCAGCACGGCGTTCAGCAGCGGTCGATAGACGGCGATGAGCCAGCGGTTCAAGGGATTGGCGTTCTCATCCGGAATCCGACCCCGGATCAGATACCCCATGAGCACCGGAATCAAGGTCACCGCGAGCGCGGCCGAAGCGGCCATGGCATAGGTTTTGGTGAACGCAAGCGGCGAGAAAAGTCGCCCTTCTTGTGCTTCCAGTGTGAACACCGGGATGAACGATAACGTGATGATCAGCAGGGAGAAAAACAGCGCCGGCCCCACTTCCGCCGCTGCATCACCAATGACCCCCCAGCGTGCCTCTCCCTGCAGCGTTTCACCGGGATGGTCACGGCCCCAGTGCTCCAGGTGTTTATGGGTGTTCTCGATCATCACCACCGCCGCATCGACCATGGCACCAATGGCGATGGCGATGCCGCCCAGCGACATGATGTTCGCGTTGACCCCCTGATAGCGCATCACGATGAAGGCAGTCAGAATACCCAGCGGCAACGAGATGATCGCGACAAATGCCGAGCGCAAGTGAAACAAAAAGATGAAACACACCACGGCCACGACGAGAAATTCTTCCAGAAGTTTGTGTGTAAGGTTATCCACCGCGCGCTCGATCAGGCCAGAGCGGTCGTACACCGGGACGATTTCCACGCCTTTGGGCAAACTCATTTGTAATGACTTGAGCTTGTCCTTGACCGCCGCAATCGTTTCCAATGCATTCTTACCGGAGCGCATGATGATCACGCCACCGGTGGCTTCGCCTTCACCGTCGAGTTCACCAATGCCTCGGCGCATTTCGGGGCCCAGCTGGATGCGAGCCACGTCACCCAGACGCACCGAGACACCCGCTGGCGTGGTCATCAACGGCACCGCGCGAAAATCGTCCTGGCTCCGCAGGTACCCGGAGGCGCGCACCATGTACTCAGCTTCTCCAAGTTCGAGTACCGAGCCCCCAGCTTCCTGGTTGGCTTTCTGAATGGCTTCAACCACCCCGGTGTGCGGGATGGCATAAGCTGCCAGCTTGTCCGGGTCGAGCACAACTTGATACTGCCGGACCATGCCGCCCACGGAAGCCACTTCGGCCACGTTGGCTACGGTTTTTAGCTCGTACTTGAGAAACCAGTCCTGTAGCGCACGCAGTTGGGAGGCATCCTGGGTTCCGCTGCGGTCGATGAGCGCGTATTGGTAAATCCAGCCGACACCGGTTGCATCGGGCCCCAGCGAGGCCTTGGCCGCCGCCGGCAGGCGTGATTGGACCTGGTTGAGGTACTCCAATACCCGAGAGCGGGCCCAATACAGGTCGGTGCCATCCTCGAACAGCACATAGACAAACGAGTCACCAAAGAACGAGTAGCCGCGCACCGTTTTTGCGCCGGGAACTGACAGCATGGTCGTAGTCAATGGGTAGGTAACCTGGTTCTCCACAATACGCGGTGCCTGGCCGGGGTAGGTGGTGCGAATGATGACCTGCACATCGGACAGGTCTGGCAAGGCGTCCAGTGGTGTCCTGAGTACCGAGTACACGCCCCATGCACTCACCATAAGTGAGGCCAGCAGCACCAGGAACCGGTTGGCGATAGACCAGCGGATGAGACGGGCGATCATTTGCCGCTCCCGGTGTCACCCAACCGGGCTTCCACCCCTTTGAGGCTGGCCTCCGAATCGATCAAGAACTGCGAAGACACCACAACGCGCTGGCCAGCCTCCAGGCCGCGCTTGATCTCGGTTTGCCCTGCGGACTCAATACCTGCTTGTACGTCGACGGGGTGGAATTTCCCGTCATCCTGCGCCACCATCACCACGCCGCGTTTGCCGGTTTGGATGACGGCTTCCGTGGGCACCAGCAAGGCTTTGTCCACACGCATGTCCAAGAATTGCATGGTTACGAACATGCCCGGAACCAGCCGTGCACCGGGGTTGGTCAACTCCAGCCTGGCTTTGAGGGTACGGGTGGTCGGGTTGACTTCAGGCAGGATGGTCTGCACCTTGCCATCAAAAGTAACGCCAGGTGCTGCCGGGGTGCGGGCCTGCACCCTGGTGCCGGGCCGCAGCAGCGCAGATTGGCTTTCGGGCACTTCCGCGTTGGCCCAGACCGTGGAAAGGCCATTGATGCGAAACAGCGTGGTACCCGCAGTGACGGTCATGCCTTCGCGCACCATCAGTTCGACCACCACCCCACCGAGCGGGGCGGCCACTGTGATTCGTGTCTGGGTTTGGCCGGTTACGTCGATCTGTTGAATTTGCGCATCACTCATCCCTGCCTGAAGCATGCGTTGACGAGCGCCGTCGATGAGCGACGAAAGGTCATTGCCCTTCATGCGTTTGAGTGCCAGGTACTCCTCCTGGACCGCCACCCAGTCAGGCACGTACAAATCAACCAGCGACTGGCCCTTGCTTACCCGATCCAGCGTGGCGCGAACATGAAGGCGCTCCACAAAGCCGCTGGCACGCGCTTGCACAATGGCCTGGTCGCGTTCGTTGAACGCAATACTGCCCACCACGGATATTTGAGGCGACAACACACCTTCGGTGACCAGAGCGGTGCGTACCCCCAGGTTTTGCTGGATACGGGAGCTCACAGTGACCGTGCCGTGATCCGTGTCGCTATCCGCATAGACCGGTACCAGCATCATGTCCATAAAGGGCGACTTGGCCGGCTTGTCAAACTTGGTGCCTGGCACCATCGGATCCTGGTAATACAGAATCTTGCGGCCGTTGGCTGGGTCGGTGTCACCTGTTTTGATACCCGCGCCGATGTGACGGCGGGTAGCCGCTTCGCCGTCGGCAATACCCATGGGCGCGACCGCAGGCGCAGCCGCTGGACTTTGCGACACGTTGTTCGGCGTGGTCGATATCTGGCCGCCGCGCTTCAACCCCAGGGAGTAAAGGCCCATCCCAGCCGCAACCAGCAGGCCGACAACCATCAGCACAGAAATGAGTTTTTTTTTGTTCATGGTTTGTCCTTGGTTTGGGCTGAGGTGCCCAGGTCGGTGATGAGAAATTTGAGTTGAGCCCAGGCGCGTGCGGTATCTCTTTCCAGGGCAAGGGCTTGGATGCGGACATCAATCTCGTCGCGGCGCGCGTTCAAGACGACGCTCAGGTCGCTTTTGCCCGTGGAGTAATTTGTCAGGGCTGCTGCGGTGCGTTGCTGCGTAGTGGGAATGAGCGAATCACGGTAACGCTCTACGCGCTCTTTGCCTGACTGCCAATCATTGAGCATGCTGCGCACCTCCGCTTCACGGCTGCGTAATGCGTCCTCATAACGTGCGGTGGACTCGTCCACCATGGCCACAGCGGCTGCCACTTCACGGTCTTGCCGGTTCTTGCGATCCCACTGCAAGGGGATAGACACTCCGAAGTACAGCATGTCCGAGTAAGCGGGGCCACGCTGGCTGAAGCTGGCCTCCACGCTCCAGTCGGACACCTTATTGGCCTGCGCAAGTCGTACCTCGGCATCAGCAGCTTCTCTCTCAGAATGGATGACTTGCAAGTCTGGATGTTGCTGCAGATACGCACTCGAAATATCGCCCGGCACCGGTGTACTTTGCCAGGGCGGCATTCCAAATGGCGTGCGCTCAGCGACGTCCGCACCGACCCAGCGGGCAAGTAACAGTCCGGCGCTGCGGAATTGACGGTCCATTTCACTGAGACGGTCCTGTAATCCAAGCACAGCGGCGCGTGCCGCGAATACATCGGCCTGGCTACCCCGTCCGCTGCGAAAGGCGACATCAGCAGCCTGCACTTGCCATTGCGCCTCATCGATCTGTTGGGCAAGCAGTTCGCGCGTGGCCTGAGTGTAGTAACGATCCAGCCATGCCAGCGCCGTGTCACGCTGCACATTCACCGCCGAGAGTTGGCGTTGCGCCAGAACCCGCTTTGCGGCTCGCTCAAATCGCTCTCGGCGCAACGCACGTTTCGAAGCGCTGGGCAGGTCTTGCATCACGCCGATGCGACGCGTGACAAAGTCAATCACTGGGAGGTATTGGTCGGGGCCGTTGATTGGCAGGTTATCGATGCCCAGCTTGAGTACCGGGTCCGGTAGCTGTCCAGCGGACACGGCCTGCTCCCCGGCGGCTACGGCAAGTGCATCCAGTGCCGATAACTGTTGGGACCGGCTCACTGCAATGCGCTGCGCGTCCGCCAGGGACAAGGGGTCAGCGGCCCAGGACGGCAAGCCAAAACTGTATGTCAGGGCGACAGTCAGAACACCGCCGACGCCCCGCAGAATCGAAAATGGGAAAAACATGAAACCTCCAAAGCACGAAAAACGGCCGACCGATGCAATGGATATGCATCTGATCGGAGCGGTTTTGCTAAGGGGTTAAATACGGAAACAGCAGTTCCTGATGGCGATGGGCGGAGCCGTCGTGCGCACCAGGTGGGGCGCCTGCAGCGGCACCCCAGGAAGCAGGGAAATTTCAGCCGCGTACGCAAGCATGGGGCCGACGGGGGTGGCCGTTGGCGGCGATGGAATATCGTATTTGTCAGCACTTTGATGCCCCGCTTGACAGTGCGCCTGGCACAAATTGGGCTGGACATCGTCCATTGCGCGTGGCGCGGATTCGGCGCAGGGAATACCGGCTCTGGCCATGTCGGCCATCGCAGCGGCATTGGCATTGGCGCTTGAACCTGGGCATGCATAACCAGCCACTGCCATCTGCATGAACAGAAAGCTGAGCAGTACAAAAAGCACAGTCAGCAAACGATGGCGGTGCGCGAGAAACATGCGGCTATTCTAGTGGGGTCTACTGATCTCTGATCAAGAAACATCGCTCAACCTGCGCAGCAAGAAAGCTGCTTCACGTCTTTGAAAAAAGTCTGTGCGCACAACTTCAACCCCTCGACCATCGTCAAGTACGGGAACAACTGGTCAGCCAGGTCTTGCACCGTCATGCCCGCCTTGATCGCCAAAGCAGCACTCTGGATGAGCTCGCCCGCTTCTGGTGCAACGGCTTGCGCGCCTATCAATCGGCCCGTGCCCACCTCAGCAACCAGTTTGATGAAACCCCGGGTCTCAAAATTGACCAAGGCGCGTGGCACGTTGTCCAGCGTCAGGGTTCGGCTCTCGACCTGCAACCCGGCAAGCTGTGCTTGCGCCTCGTTCCATCCGACGGTGGCCACTTGCGGCTCGGTGAACACCACAGTCGGCATGGCCCGCAGGTCCAGCCTGGCTTGTCCGCCCGTCATAGTGATAGCGGCCCGCGTGCCGGCTGCGGCGGCTACATAGACATATTGCGGCTGGTCGGTGCAGTCACCGGCGGCAAAAATATGCGCCACGCTGGTGCGCATGGCATCGTCAATCTGAATAGCGCCCTGCGCATTGGTGCTGACGCCCGACGCTGGCAGATTCAGCTCCGCGGTGTTGTGCGCTCGACCCGTGGCGACCAGCAGCTTGTCGGCGCGCAGCACACCGCTTGGGGTGTTGAGCACAAATTCATCATTGACATAGTTCACCAGGTTCGCCTGCGTATGTTCCAGCACCTCTATGCCCTCAGAGCGAAAAATAGAGTTCAAGGCCTGACCAATGGCCGGATCATCACGATAAAACAGCGTGTGGCGCGCCAGAACTGTCACTTTGCTGCCCAGGCGTGCAAAGGCCTGGGCCAGCTCCAGTGCCACGACCGATGAGCCGATCACGGCCAAGCGCTTCGGAATCCCGTCACACACCAGGGCTTCGGTAGAAGTCCAAAACGGTGTTTCCTGCAAGCCGGGAATGGGTGGCGTAGCGGCGCTGGCTCCGGTGGCAATCAGACAGCGGTCAAACCCCACGCGGCGCTCATCCCCTTGGCCCATGCGCACCAACAGGCTTTGGCTGTCGTTGAAGCGTGCGGTGCCGCGCAGCACTGTGATAGCCGAGTTCCCTTGCAGAATGTCTTCGTATTTGGCATCGCGTAACTCATCGACCCGCGCCTGCTGCTGCGCCAATAATATCTGGCGGTTGATGCTGGGGACGCTTGCCGAGATGCCAGCATCAAACGGACTACCTTGTCGCAAATGCGCGATATGCGCGGCACGGACAAATATTTTGGACGGTACGCAGCCAATGTTGACGCAGGTGCCACCCATGGTGCCGCGCTCAATCAGCGTGACGCGCGCGCCGCGTTCCACCGCTTTGAGGGCCGCCGCCATAGCTGCGCCGCCGCTGCCGATGACCGCAACATGCAACCCGCTTCCACCGTTACCGGATTTAGCAAGTGAGCCGTCACGCTTTGCTGCGGGCGCAGCATCAGCCTGCGCAGCCTTGTAGCCAAGCTTGGCCACGGCGGCAGTCAGTGCGTCCAGCGATGTAGCCGGCACGGTGACGAGCTGCGCAGTGCCTGTCGCATAGGAAACGACGGCTGACCGTACGCCTGGCACTTCTTCCAGTGCTTCCTTGACATGCGCAGCGCACGAGTCACAAGTCATTCCAGCGATATTGAGTGTGGTCATACCGCGTGCATGGCGGAGACGATGCTGCCAAGCCCGCCTGCCCTGTTGCCGATTGAATTGAGAATTCCCATTGCGTTTCCCAAGGTTGATTGAACAACTCAGCGTTTGACGATGGACGGATAGCCTGCGTTCTCGGTCGCCTTGGTCAGCTGCTGGACGTTGGTCTTGGCGTCGTCGAAGGTCACCTTGGCTTCACGCTTGTCAAAAATGACATCGGTCTTGCTGACGCCTTCGACCTTGGAGAGCGCCGCCTTGACCGTGAACGGACAGGCGGCACAGGTCATTCCCGGCACGGACAGCGTGACGGTTTGGGTGGCAGCCCACACGGGGGCTGCGATGGCGACGAGAGCGAGGGAAGCAAACAGGTTTTTGGCTTGCGCCGAAACATTCGTTTTCATGGTGATCTCCGATTAATAAAACAAAGGAAGGACATAGGGGAATCCGAGCGCAACCAGTACCAGCGCGGCCACGACCCAAAAAATGAGCTTATAGGTGCCGCGCACCTGCGGAATCGCGCATACGTCGCCCGGTTTGCAGGCTTGTGCCGGCCGGAAAATGCGCCGCCAGGCAAAGAACATCGCCACCAGTGCCGCACCAATGAAGACCGGACGGTACGGCTCCAGCACCGTTAAATTGCCGATCCATGCCCCGCTAAATCCCAGGGTGATGAGAACCAGTGGCCCCAGGCAACAAGTAGAAGCGAGGATGGCGGCCAGCCCGCCGGCGAAGAGAGCGCCACGCCCGTTTTGTGGTTCAAGCATATGGTTTTCCTTGTCAAATATTGGGTGCATAGACTAAGCTTACTTCCGTAGTCATGTACGGAGTCAAGCGGTATGCAAACTATTGTTGAGAGTCTGACCATTGGCGTTTTTGCCAAGGCTGCCGGGGTCAATGTGGAGACCATCCGGTTCTACCAGCGCAAGGGTCTGTTACCAGAACCGGACAAGCCCTACGGCAGCATTCGCCGGTACGGCGGGGCGGATGTGACGCGCGTACGATTCGTGAAATCAGCCCAGCGACTGGGCTTTAGCCTGGATGAAATCGCCGAATTGCTCCGGCTGGAGGACGGCACCCACTGCGATGAAGCCAGCCAACTGGCCGAGCGCAAGCTCCAAGACGTGCGCGAGAGGATGGCCGACCTGGCACGCATGGAGACGGTGCTATCCGAACTGGTGTGCGCCTGCCATAGCCGGCGGGGAAATGTTTCCTGCCCATTGATTGCGTCGCTGCAAAGCGGTGCAAGCCAGGCTAGGCCGCCAGAGTGATACCCACCAAAATCAAAGTATGAAAAATACCCGTTCCCACACCCGCCTCTTCAGTTGGCTGGTCGACCACGGCAAGTCGACCTTCATCCTCATGTCTGTTTCGTTCGTCGCCTTTGGAGTACTCTCGGTGAATCTGGTGACCTATGTTGCTGCCAATGCCGACTACCTTCTCACCTACCGATGGGCAGCACTGTTAGACGGTGGCATCGAGCAGTTGATTGAAATCTGGCTGACAGCTTTTATTGCGCTGGGCTGCTATTTGTGCTTCAAGCTCTGCGAACATGCCCTGATTGAGCGGATCGCGCATCACAGCTACGATGACCACCGCTGGCCTCCAGTAGCGGGACCACCCAAGAAAAAACCTGTGCGCACTCCTCGGGCGCAGGCACCGGCAAAGTCATAGATGCCATTGGCAGCGCGTACGCCTGCGGCATATACACAACCAAGGAATGCTTGATGCGCCTCAGTTCGCTCGGCTTCGTTTTGACGGCCGGAGTGTTGTTCTTGTTGGCCTTGGCCACTGGCGTTTGGTGGCTATGGCCCAATGATCTGGGTTTCACTGACAGTTACACCCTAGAGGAGGCAGTTACCCAAATACGCGCCTGGGGACCGTGGGCCGCATTGGGTTCGATCGTTCTGATGGTTGTGCACTCGTTTCTACCGTTTCCATCCGAGATCATCACACTGGCCAACGGCATGGTGTTTGGACCATTCTGGGGATCGGTCATCACCTGGGTTGGTGCCATGCTGGGTGCTGTCAGCACCTTTGGCTTGGTGCGCCTTCTGGGTCGGCCATTCGTCTACCGCATGCTCTCGCCAAGCCAGTTGGAGCGACTGTCGGCCTGGTCGTCGCGCCAAGGTGGCGTTGCGCTGCTCATTGGCAGATTGATTCCGCTTGTGGCCTTCAATCTGCTCAATTACGCTGCCGCGATGACCGCTATTTCATGGTGGACTTACATCTGGGCAACTGGCCTGGGTATTCTTCCGATGACCATTCTTCTCAATATTTTTGGCGCCAGTGTGTTGACCATGACCGCGTCATCCTGGCTTTGGTGGTTGGTGGGCGCGCTTGCTGTAGCCGTTCTACTACTCCTTCGACACCGCAATAGAACCAATAGGAAAACCTGATGCGATGACAGACCCCCGACAACTCAGCGGCGCTGAACTTGCCGCCGCCCTGCGAGACAGCCGCCAGCGCACCTGGTCGCTGGTAGAGGACTTGACACCCGAGCAATGGAATCCGCCGCGCCAGTTGGGCGTCAACCCGATAGCCTGGGAGCTGGCGCATATCGCCTGGTTTGCAGAGTTCTGGGTTTTGCGCGGAGCCCATCACTGCGATGCGCAGGGAATGGTTCACGCCGCCCATCCACCACGCTTTGCCGGCCCTGATGCCTTGTTTGACTCGGCACGCCTGGCGCACGCACAGCGCTGGGTTGAAGCGATGCCGACACGTGCCGAACTGCTGCCAATGCTCGCGCAGCAGCTCGATGCCTGCATCGCCACGCTGCCATCCGGCGCAGCGCAGAACAGGCATAGTGAACAAGACCCGCTGTACTTTCACCGCCTGGCCCTGTTCCACGAAGATATGCACGGCGAAGCCTTTTGCTGGATGCGCTCAGCACTGGGCTATCCCGCGCCCAACGGGGTGGTCGTTGCGCAGTTGCCCACCAGACAGTTGCTAAGCGTGGCGGGCGCGGATGCGTGCATTGGCTACAGCGATGCGCTGCCCGGCTTTGCCTTTGACAATGAGCGCCCATCGATGAAGCTTCGTCTAGACAACTTCGAAATCGATAGCACCCCTGTTTCGGCCGGCGAGTTCGCCCGCTTCGTTGAGGCCGGTGGTTACGACCAGACTGCGTACTGGCCCGGTGACGCCGGTGTGTGGCGCGCGCAGTGCGCCTGCGCACACCCGCAACGGTGGCGAGTCGGGTCTGGCGGCGGCTGGCAGACACGCTGGTTTGACCAATGGCTGCCACTGGACCCCACTGCACCGGCCATGCACCTGAACGCCTTTGAGGCGCAAGCCTATTGCCTGTGGGCCGGGCGGCGACTGCCCAGCGCGAGCGAGTGGGAACATGCAGCCAAAACCCAGCCGGGCTTTCACTGGGGCCACAGCGTGTGGGAGTGGACGTCCAGCGACTTTGCGCCTTATCCCGGCTTCACACCTGGACCGTACCATGCCTACTCACAACCCTGGTTTGGCAACCACCGCGAATTGCGCGGCGGCGCATTCGCCAGCCACGCCCGCATGCACCACCCGCGCTACCGCAATTTCTTCCAACCGCATCGCACGGATGTGTTTGCGGGGTTTCGCACGGTCTCAGGCAATATTTACCGTGAAAGTACGGTGCGCATTGCATAGCTCAGTGCATCCACCAAGGCCACCAGCACCAGCATGGCCAGCAGCACGGTGCTGGTCTCCCCCATTTGGAACAGGCCCATGTGAAAGGCCAGCATCTGGCCCAGGCCACCGGCGCCCACCACGCCCAGCACTGCGGCGGCGCGGATGTTGTTTTCCCAGCGGTACAGGGTGTAGCTGAGTAGCTGCGGCAGCACCTGCGGCAAAGTGGCGTAGAGGAACACTCGGGCCTCGCCAACACCACGCAGGCGCAGTGCAAAGGGCGGGCCCGGCGCAGCGTTTTCGACGGATTCCGCAAACAGGCGCCCGAGCACGCCGGTGGTGTGCAGGCCCAGGGCCAGCGTACCGGCAAACGGCCCCAACCCGACCACGATCAACAGCAGCGCAGCCCACACCAACTCGGGCGTGCTGCGCAAGGCATTCAGCGCCAGCCGTGTGACGCCGCGCCAGTGGGCCGGGTCGTGCACATGGGCACGCGCCGCGGGCAGCGCCAGCGCCAGGCCCAGCAGCGCCGCCAACAGTGTGCCCAGGGCTGACATGGCCAAGGTTTCCAGGGCGGCGTGCAGCACCTTGCCGGTAAACCGTGTACTGGCTTCAGGGTGCAGCAGCTCACCCACGAAACGGCCCATTCTTTGCAGCGCGTCCCATGACCAGAACTGTGCCCATTGCAGGTTGAGCGTGGCAAAACTGGCCACCACGAGCATTAGCACCCCCACCGTGAGCCAGCAGGCCTTGCAGCGCGCGTCAAACAGTTTGGGCGGCAATTGGTAGGAGTCGCGGCCGGTGTTTGGGTACATAGAGCCGCCTACGAAAGGTTCTTGCGCAGCGCGGCGCTCATGCGGTCGGCCAGCCACACCAATGCCATGAAAACCAGCAGGATGCTGGCAACTTCGGCGCCGTTGAACATTTTCATGGACGAATCCATGAGCTGGCCCAAACCACCGGCCCCGACAAAGCCCAGCACTGCGCTGGAGCGTATGGCGCACTCCCAGCGGTACACGGTGTAGCTGGTCAGCTCGGCCGCGTTTTGCGGCAGCAGGCCGTAGAAGAAGGCCTGCAGGCGGCCCGAGCCATTGCGCATCAGGCTGCTGGTGGCATGGGCTTCGCCGCTCTCCAGAATATCGGCGTACACCTTGCCCAGCATGCCGCTATAGGTCAGCGCAATGGCCAGCACGCCCGAGGTCGGGCCCAACCCCACCACCCGCACAAACACCAGCGCCCACACCAGCTCGGGCACGCTGCGCAGCACCAGCAGCAGCCAGCGCACACCCTGGCGCAGCACGCTTGGCCCCATCGCCATGCGCCCGGTCAGGCTTGAGAGCGACAGCACCCGAACCGACATCAGCGACAGCGGCACCGCCAGTAGCAGCGCCAACGCCAGGCCCGCCGTGGCCATGGCCACGGTACGCCAGGTTTCGCGCAGCAACAGGGTCAAAAACTCGGCGTCGGAGCGCGGCGGGAAGAAGGCACCCACAAAGTTCAGTGCAGGCTTCAATGCGCCGGGCTCCAGCAGTACCCAGGGCTTGAATTCGCTCAGCACCCCCATCGGCCACAGCAAGGCCAGGCCCGACAGCGCCCAGAAAACGCGTAGGCGCAATGCGGGGTCACGCAGGGCAGGGTGCGCTGGCGTCCAAGCCGTCGTGAACGCAGTTTTGGAGGTGGTGCTAGGCATGTGGCTGGCCGGATTCAGCGGCAATGCATCACCGCCGGAGCGGGGGCGCCGGGCAAGGTATCGGTTTCTATGCCAGCCGGCCCGGTCAATTCATGCAGGCGCTGCGCGTACAGCGCTCGCAAATGCGCTGGGGTGACCTGTGCGGCGGGCAGATCAAAAGCCACTTCGCCATCGCGCAAACCTACGATGCGTGGAAAGTACGCCAACGCCATGTCGACGTGGTGCAGCGTTGCAATCAGCGTGGCACCGCGCTCGCGGGCGGCGCGGGTCAATGTGTTGATGGCGTGTTGCGAGCGCGTGGGGTCCAACGCAGACAAAGGCTCGTCCACCAGCAACAGGCTGGCCTGCGACACCAGTGCGCGAGCCAGGCCTACGCGCTGACGCTCGCCGCCTGAGAGCCGGTCCACCCGGTCAAACAGTTTTTCGTCTACATCAAAGCCGGCCAGAGCCCGATGCGCCCGCGCAATGTCTTGTGGGTAGAACAGACTGCGCAGGCTGGTCCAGAGGCTCTCGTGGGGCAAACGCCCTGCCAACACGGCAGTCACCACGCGCTGGCGTGGTGGCAACGGCGGCACCTGGGGCGCCAGAAACAGGGCGCCACGCATCCCTTGCAAGGCGCGGCGCGTCTGCTGCCAGGGGTCTTGCCCATCCAGCTCCAGGGTGCCACCCGTGGGTTTGAGCGCGCAGCCAATCAGGTGCAACAGCGTGGTCTTGCCCGCACCCGACGGACCGATGATCGCCAACTGCTCGCCCACAGCCACGCTGAGGCTCACAGCCCGCACTGCGGGCGCTGCACCTGGTTTGGCCGACGGGTGGTTGCCTGTCATGGCGTTCAGAACAACCATCATAAGCAAAACAGGGTTGTAGCCCTCGTAGAATATGCGCAAGCAGCTATCAATAACATAGCAATTGCAGAAGCCGACTTACTTCAACAAACCAGCGCTGCGGGCGGCTTGCTCGATGCCCTTGTAGTTCTCGGTGCGGGTGGCGATGAAGCGGGTGGCGCGTTGCAGCTCCAGGATTTCCTTGCCCTCAACCGTGTTGCGGTCCAAGCTGAGGAAGGCTTTGATCAGCTTGTCGCGCAGTACCAACGGCATGTCGGCATGCACCGTCCAGTTGTAGTCAAAGTAGCCGGGCGTGGTGTAAAACACTTTCACTTTGTTGGTGTCCACCCTGCCCTCGGCCACAAATTTCTCCCACACCGAACTATTCAGGGCACCGGCGTCGACCTTGCCCGCCGCCACGGCGGCAATGGTGGCGTCGTGGGCGCCGGAGTAGGCCACGCGCTTGAAGTCTGTGTCGGGGTCGATATAGGCTTGCAGCAGGTAGCTGCGCGGCATCAAATGGCCCGAGGTGCTCGACTGTGAACCAAAGCTGACGCTCCTGCCTTTCAGGTCAGCCAGGGTTTTGACGCTGGCATCGCTGGTGATGAAGACCGAGCGAAACTTCTCGTCCTCTTCGCGCTGCACCAGGGGGATGGCCTTGCCACCCGAGCGCACGTTGGCCTGCACAAAGGTAAAGCCTCCATACCAGGCCAGGTCGATCTGCTTGTTGGCCAGCGCCTCCACGGAGGCCGCATAGTCGGTTACGGGGGTGAACTCCACCTTCATGCCCAGTGTCTTTTCGAGGTACTTCATCAGCGGAGCGGCCTTGCGCGCCAGCTCGGTGGGCGACTCGTCGGGGATAGCTGTCACCCTGAGCACGGTTTGTGCCTGCGCCACCAAACCCAACATTGCCAACAACATGGCCAACCCAACACGGGTAGATCGCGAGAAAGAAAAATGATGCATCGGTACCCCGGTAAACATAGAAACAGGTGAAGCATTAGACTTGAATTTCCGCACTCTTGCTGGCGATGAAACCACGAAAAAAAGAGTGTAAGTTTTGACCTGCTAGCCACGACTAATGCCATTTGTCCATGTCATTTGAAGCCTCACTTCTCTTGTGAAAAAGCCTCGCGTTCTCATCATCAGCCCCGCCGATGCCAGTGCCAACAATGGCAATTGGCAAACCGCATGGCGCTGGGCGGGCATGTTGACTCCCCAATTTGAGACCACGATCGCCCAGGCCTGGAATGGCGACCCCGTTGATGTGATGCTGGCCTTGCATGCCCGGCGCAGCGCCGACTCCATTGCGCGCTGGGCGCAGGCGAAGGGGGCGCAGGACGAAGCCACGGGCCTTGGCGTTGTGCTGACCGGCACCGACCTGTACCACGACATCCACACCGATGCACAGGCCCAGGCATCGTTACGCTATGCCCGTCGACTGGTAGTGTTGCAGGAGTGCGGCCCTGATGCGCTGCCACCTGCGCTGCGAACCAAGGCGCGGGTGATTTTTCAGTCCAGTGCTGCGCACGAGGCGCTGTCAAAACCAACGGACCATTTGCGGGTTGTGATGGTGGGGCATTTGCGCGACGAGAAGTCGCCACAAACCCTGTTTGAAGCGGCCCGACTGCTCAGGGGACAAGCTGACATTTTTATTGACCACATTGGCGATGCGCTGGACCCGGCGCTGGGCGCACTAGCCAGTGCCTGCATGCAGGATTGCCCCCATTACCGCTGGCTGGGCGGCATGACGCATGAGGCCACGTTGCATGCCATAGGGCAGGCCCATGCGCTGGTCCACACCAGCCGCATGGAAGGTGGCGCACATGTGATTTTGGAAGCCGTGCGAAGCGGCACGCCGGTGTTGGCGTCGCGCATTCCGGGCAACGTGGGCATGCTGGGTACAGATTACGCGGGCTATTTTGCCCATGCCGATGCCCACGCGCTGGCTCGGTTGCTGCTGCGTTGCCGTGCACAGTGGGGCCAGCCTGGCGGACTACAGGCCCTGCTCACTGCCCAATGCGCGCTTCGGTCGCCCTTGTTTTCACCCGCCACCGAGCAGGCCGCGATGGTCGCGCTGGCAACAGACCTCTTGCATGCAAACACCTGAGCAACCCATTCTCAGAGACATCGTGTTGGTCGGCGGTGGCCACAGCCACGTGGGGGTGATCAAGAGTTTTGGCATGCAGCCCATGCCCGGTGTGCGCCTGACGGTGATTTGCACCGACATGCACACGCCTTACTCGGGCATGCTGCCGGGCTACGTGGCGGGGCATTACGACTACGACGCAGTGCACATCGACCTGAGCCGCTTGGCCGTATTTGCCGGTGCCCGCTTGTACCGCGACGAGGTGATCGGGTTGGACCGTAGCAACCGCAAGGTGCTGTGCCGCAACCGCCCGCCGGTGCCCTATGACGTGTTGTCCATCAACATCGGCTCCACGCCCCAACTGCAAGGGGTGCCTGGCGCTACTGAAAACGCCATTGCGGTCAAGCCAATCACCCGCTTCAACGATCGTTGGCTGGGTTTGCTGGAGCGGGTACAACGCCACACTGGCAAGACCACGGTAGCCGTGGTAGGGGCCGGTGCGGGCGGTGTGGAGCTGCTGCTGGCCATGCAGTTTCGCCTGCGTCAGGTGCTGCGTGGCATGGGTCGCAATCCGGAAGATCTGGCGTTTCACCTGTTTACCGATAGCGCCCATATTTTGCCGACCCACAACGCCGGTGTGCGCCAAAGGTTTGACCAGGTGTTGCGCGAACGTGGTGTGCAGGTACACCGCAATGCGGCCGTCACACAGGTGCTGCCAGGACGGCTGCAAACCGCAACAGGCCAGGGAATTGACGCCGACGAAATCGTCTGGGTCACGCGCGCCGGCGGCGCGGCGTGGCTCAAAGACACGGGTCTGGCGCTGGACGCAGACGGTTTCATCCAGGTCACCGATACCTTGCAAACCGTGACCGACCCCAGCATTTTTGCGGCGGGCGATATTGCCAACATGGTGAACCATCCACTGGAGAAAGCCGGTGTGTTTGCCGTGCGCCAGGGGCCACCTTTGGCACAGAACCTGCGCTTGCGCGTGCAGGGTACCACGCTCAAGCCCTACCGCCCGCAGCGTCGCTGGCTGGCGCTCATCAGCACGGGCGACCAGTACGCCGTGGCCTCGCGCGGCTGGCTGGGCTTTGCTGGAGCCTGGGTCTGGCGCTGGAAGGACTGGATTGACCGTGGCTTCATGCGCAGGTTCCAGGAGCTCACGCCGATGGAGCTCCATGCCAATGGTGCGCAGTCTGCCTCGTTCGCGTCACCCCATGCAGTTCAGCTCACATCCGAGGAGTCCTTGCAGGCCATCTCGGCCATCGCCATGCGCTGCGGTGGCTGCGGCGCCAAGGTGGGTGCCACCGTGCTGTCCCGCGCGCTGGGCCAGTTGCACCCCGTGCAGCGCGACGATGTGGTCATCGGCCTGAGCGACCCCGACGATGCTGCCGTCGTGCGCGTGCCGCCAGGCAAGGCGATGGTGCACTCGGTGGATTTCTTTCGTTCCTTTATTGACGACCCTTTTCTGTTTGGCAAGGTGGCGGCCAACCATGCGCTGGGCGACATCTGGGCCATGGGTGCTCAGGCGCAATCGGCCACGGCCATTGCCACCGTGCCCTCGGGCCTGGAGAGCAAGGTGGAGGACGTGCTGTTCCAGATGATGACCGGCGCGCTGGAGGTGCTGAACGCGGCCAACTGCGCCCTGGTGGGCGGCCACACCGGCGAGGGCAAGGAGCTGGCGCTCGGCTTTGCCATCAATGGGCTGATCGACGACGGCCCGGCGCAAATACTGCGCAAGAACGGCATGCGCCCGGGCGACGTGCTGATCCTCACCAAGCCCATTGGCACCGGCACCCTGTTTGCGGCGCATGCACGGCTGTCCGCCAAGGGGCGCTGGGTCGACGCGGCCTTGCAGTCCATGGTGGTGTCCAACCAAAAGGGCGCGCAATGCCTGCGCGAATTTGGCGCTACCGCCTGCACCGACCTGACCGGCTTTGGCCTGCTGGGCCACCTGGTGGAAATGACGCGCCCATCAGGCGTGGACGCCGAAATCGATTTAGGCGCGCTGCCCCTGCTCGATGGTGCGCAGGAGTGCGTGGCGGCGGGCATCGTCAGCTCCTTGCAAAGCGCCAATGTGCGCCTGCGTCGCGCCTTGCGCAACCAGGAAGCGATGGTAGGCCACCCGCGCTACCCGCTGATTTTTGACCCCCAAACCGCCGGTGGCCTGCTGGCCAGTGTGCCCGCAGATCGGGCCGATGCCTGCCTGGCCGCACTGCGTGAACAGGGCTATGTGTACTCGGCGGCGATTGGGCGGATTCTGGTGCAAGGTGACGGGCTCGAACCCATCACACTGTGTGCCTGACCTGACCGTCGCGCCATTTTCCAAGGACGCCGCCATGCCACCCAGAACTGGACTACCTGACCTGGTCACATCGCGATGGGCGCCGCTGCTACGGTACCTTGCGGCCACAGCGGTGCTGAACCTGGTGTGGGAAGTGCTGCAACTCCCGCTGTACACCCTGTGGGAAAGCAGTTCGGTCTCGGCGATCAGCTTTGCAGTCGTTCACTGCACCGCAGGCGACGTACTGATTGCATTCATTGCCTTGGTGGTTGCGCTGATCCTGGCACGGGCGCGCGGCTGGCCTGCCATGCGTTTTTGGCGCGTTGCCGCGATCACCCTTACCTTGGGTCTGGCGTATACGGTGTTCAGTGAATGGAACAACACCGTGGTGACCCGCAGTTGGGAGTACTCCAGCTATATGCCCCAGCTCTGGGGAATCGGGCTCTCACCCGTTGCGCAATGGATCGTCATTCCATGCCTCATTTTTCGCCACCTGTCCTACTACCGTGCCCCGGTATGAAAGGTATTCCATGCCATTGATCACCCCCCTTTCGCCCGGACATGACTCTGAGCTCCAGGCGCTGGCCGTGTTCTTCCACGGCACCCTTGGCTTCGTACCCAATAGCGTGTTGACCATGCAGCTTCGGCCCGCCATTGCCGCCGCCTTCATCGAACTCAACAAGGCCGTCATGCACAACGAAGGCCGCCTGAGCAGTGAGCAGAAGCGGCTTGTGGCGCTGGTGAGCAGCGCAACATCGGGCTGCCAGTATTGCCAGGCCCACACGGCGCTGGCGGCCCAGCGCTTTGGCGCGTCCCGCGAAAGGCTGGGGGCGATTTGGTCGTTTCGAGAGAGTCCGTTGTTTACCGAGGCCGAAAAGGTGGCCTTCGAGTACGCCCTTGCGGCATCTTCTGTTCCCAACGCTGTAGATGCGCAACTTCATGACCGGCTGAAAGAACATTGGGATGCGGGCGAGATTGTCGAACTCACGGCGGTCATCGGGTTGTTCGGTTTTCTGAATCGATGGAACGACTCGATGGCCACAACGCTGGAACCGCAAGCCGCAAGCAGCGCGGCCGAATTGCTCTCCAACACGGACTGGACGAGCGGAAAGCACCAATGATGCACAAAATTCAAGCTAAATCGCTGTTCATCTCAGCGTACCTGACGCTCATGGCCATCATCAGCGGCTACGCCGTGCTGGGTTTGGTTAGGGGGGGGCATGGGCTTGCCTGGGTGGGTGTTTTGCTCGCCAGCGGCCCTATGCTGGCGCGCATATTGACCATGATGGTCCTGAAGAATACGGCGCGTACCAGTGGCCGCTTTCCGCTGATCAATGGCATGGGGGCTGCGGGTGTCGCACTCACATTGATCTCCAGCATCGCCATGAGCGGACCCTTGTTTGCAGTGGTGCTGGCAGCCCTGAGCTGGTTGGGCTTTCTGGCGTATGCGTACTGGTATTCGAGTTTTGGCGGGCGCTCTGGCAGCCCCGCACTGGGCATTGGGCGCAAGTTGCCCGCAGTCACTTTCAGGAATCTGGAGGGAGCCGAAGTGTCAACTACCGACTTGATCGGGCAAACCACGGTGTTTCTTTTTTACCGCGGCAACTGGTGTCCGCTGTGCATGGCCCAAATCAAGGAAATCGCCGCGCAATATCGGCAGTTGGCGGACATGGGTGTCCGGGTTGCGCTGGTGTCACCGCAGCCCGCCACACACTCGGTCGCCCTGGCGCGTCAACATGACGTGCCGTTCGAATTTTTGAGTGACCCGGACTGCCAGGCCGCGCGGGTGCTGGGCATCGTGCACGATGGCGGTTTGCCTGCGGGCATGCAGATGTTCGGCTATGACAGCGATACGGTTCTGCCAACGATGCTGGTGACTAACGCCGCCGGAGAACTGGTCTGGAAAGATGAGACAGACAATTACCGCGTGCGTCCGGAGCCGCAAACGTTGATGGATGTATTGCGTCGCCAGCAGTTGGTGGCGTGAACAAGGGTGGAAGCCGCAAGAATCGTCCTCAGTCATCACATCATATGCAGCCACTCATAGCGCAGCAGGTGCTCGTTAATCCACGGCGTTGTACTAAGAGTTGAACGGCGCTCGATAGCTTGCATCATGGGCGGGCCAGAACAACGGCAAACCAGGTCTGCTCGTCAGTCCAGACTTGCGTTTGAGAAAATCCAGCACGGTTCAGAAGTTCCACAAAATCCTCTATTCGGTATTTGTAGCTGTTTTCGGTATGAATGCGTTCACCTTGGGTAAAACTACGGGCTCCGTTACGCCAACGCATCAGCAGGTCGTTTTTGGCTTCAAGATGCATTTCGATGCGAGATTGCTCAGTGTTGAAAAATGCCCTGTGTTGCCACTGACTCGAATCAAAATCACTGCCAATGAGCCGGTTGACATGACTTAGCACGTTGAGGTTGAAGGCTGCTGTGACTCCGGCATCGTCGTCATAGGCGGCGTTGAGCACCGCAGTTTCTTTAACCAGGTCCACTCCGACGAGCAAGGCTCCATCGTCTTGCAGCAAACCACGCGTACGCGACAGCAGAGCCTGAGCGTGCGGTGGATCAAAGTTGCCAATGGATGAACCAGGATAGAACACCAGGCGGCGGTGCGCAGGCATGTTTGCCGGTAACATGATTTCGGCTGTCAAATCGGCGGCCATGGCTTCAATGACCATGTAAGGGAACGCCTCGCGCATGCCAGCCACTGCCTCATGCAAAAACGCCTCGGAAATATCGATGGCAATGAAACGCGCCGGGTCAATCAATTCGCACAAGATTCTTGCTTTTTGGCAATTACCCGCGCCGAGTTCAATCACGGTGCAGTTGGCTCCCACAGCGCGTGCGATCTCCGGCGCGTTGGCGGCCATGATCGCCTGCTCAGTGCGCGTCGGGTAATACACCTGCAGACGCGTAATATGCTCAAAAAGCGCAGACCCCCTGGCGTCATAAAAATACTTGGGCGAAATCCTGGCAGGAGTTTGGTACAGGCCCTTGACCAGTTCGATATGTTCAGGCGTGAGGCTTTCACTCATTTCTTTTTCGGGTGACTTTGTCACGCAGGGTTACAAATTCTTCCGCCGCCGAAGGATGCAGGGCCACCGTGGCATCAAAGTCGGCTTTGGTGGCACCCATGCGAATGGCGATGGCCAGACCCTGGATGATCTCGGGTGAATCCGCGCCCACCATGTGTGCGCCCAGCACGCGCTGACTGGCTGTGTCCACAATCAGTTTGACCAGTGTGCGCTCGTCGCGCCCCGACAAGGTGTGTCGCATGTTGCGGAACTTGCTGCTGTAAATATCGATTTCGCCATGTTGGTCAAGTGCCTGCGTCTCGGTCAGCCCCACCGTGCCGATGGGTGGTTGGCTGAACACGGCAGATGGCACAGTGGTCAGGTCGGCGCTGACGGGCGCGGGACCAAACAGGGTGTTGGCCAAAGCCGCACCTTCGCGAATGGCCACCGGTGTGAGGGCAATTCGGTTCGTGACGTCGCCCACCGCATGAATGCTTTTGATGTTGGTTTGACTGAAGGCATCGACCTTGACACCGCCAGCCTGGTCCAGGTCCACTCCGGCCTCGACCAGACCCAAGCCTTGGGTATTGGGCACACGGCCAGTGGCGTATAGAACGGCATCTACCGCCAGCGGGGAGGATGGCGCACCAGCGAGTGCCACAGACAAGCTGCCATCGACCAACTTGTCAATGCGCGTCACATCGTTGTGCAACAGAACGGTGATGCCTTTTTTGACCATCTCGTCGTGCAGGTGCGCACGCACGTCATCGTCGAAGCCGCGCAGCACCTGTTCACCCCGGTAACACAGGGTGACCTTTGCGCCCAGACCGTTGAGAATGCCTGAGAATTCCACGGCAATGTAGCCACCGCCGACAATCAGCACGCGCTTGGGCAACTGCGGTAAATCAAACACCTCGTTGGAGGTGATGGCGTGTTCGATGCCTGGAATTTGCGGCACAAATGGCGTACCGCCGGTGGCCACCAGAATGTGCTCTGCCGTGATCTGTTTCCCGCTGACAAGTACAGTATGTGCATCCACCAGACGGGCCGCACCGTGCATGACTTCCACTTTGGAGCCCGTCAAATTGTTTTCATAGATGCTGCTCAGTCGGGTAATTTCCTTGTTTTTGGCTTCAATCAGTTTGGGCCAGGAAAACTGCGCTGGTGGCGCGGTCCAGCCAAAACCCTGTGCATCGGCAAAATCTTCAGCAAAGTGCGCCGCGTACACCAATAGTTTTTTCGGCACGCACCCGCGAATGACGCAGGTACCGCCATAGCGAAAGTTCTCGGCAATGGCCACGCGAGCGCCCAGGCCAGAGGCAATGCGTGCAGCGCGCACACCGCCCGAGCCGCCGCCGATCACGAAGAGTTGGTATTCGTATGAAGGCATTACGTTTCCTGTTGTTGATGGGTTTGATTGAAGGTATTCACCCATTGGAGAAATTCGTCCAATGGCATGGGTTTGGCGATGACGTAGCCTTGAACCAGATCGCATCGGTTGCTTTCGAGCCATGCCAGTTCCTGCGCCGTCTCAGCGCCCTCGGCAACCACTGACAGCCCCAGCTCCTGGCACAAGAGGATGGTTGACCGAACGATGGCGGCATTCTTGGGTGCCGTATCGACCCCGGTGATAAAGGCGCGATCAATCTTCAATTCGTTCACAGGCAAGGTCTTGACGTAGGCCAGCGAAGACTGCCCCGTTCCGTAATCGTCAATGGAAAGCTTCAGCCCAAAGTCCGACAACTCATCCAAATGCTTGAGTGCGACATCAGGTTCATCGAGCAAGGCGCTTTCTGTAATTTCAAGGCAAAGCTGATCGGCAGGCAGGCCTGACTGCGTGAGCAACTGCTGAATGTTCAGCACCAGGTCATGATTCAGTAAATCAAGCGTCGACAAGTTGGCCGATGCAACCACCGCCACACCGCTGCGGTGCCATTGCGCTGCATCTTCAATCACTTGGCGCAATACCCAGGGCGTGATTTCCCGTATGAAGCCCGTTTGTTCAGCAAACGGGATGAAGTTCAAGGGTGGAATCATGCCCCGGACCGGATGCCGCCAACGGAGCAGCGCCTCGGCGGCTGTGATCCTGCCCTCCTTCAGGTTCAGCTTGGGCTGGTAGTAGAGGACAAATTCGCCGTTGAGCAGCGCCTCGTTCATCTCGCCAATCAGGGAGAGCTGTTCGTGGGGCGGTTCACCAGCCACTTCCGCGCCATAGGCAATGTGGTCTTGGCGGCGCTTGGCAACGGCCATGGCCAAGTCTGTGCGCCGCAGCAGCGTGGTGACATCAGCACCATCTTGCGGGTACAGAACAATGCCCACGCTGGCATCAATGTCCAACCGTTGAGCCGCAACCGCCATGGGTACGCGCAGCGCAGCAAGCACCTGGTGTACCGCCGCTGTGGCTGTGGCCTTGTCGGCATCTTGCAGCATTAGGATAAATTGGTCGCCCCAAAGTCTTGCCACCAGTTTGGTAGCGCCTGCTGCGTGTTGAATGCGCGTCGCGATCTGGCACAACAAACGGTCACCGACCGGATGCCCCAGGGCATTGTTGATGGGGGCGAAACGGTCAATATCTATCAGTATTAAAGCGCCTTTGGCATCTTCCGGGCGGGCATCAAACAGGGCAATGAACCGTGTCCGATTGGGCAAATCTGTCAGCGGATCAACATAAGCCAAGCGAAGGATTTTTTCTTCGCGGCTGGAGATGCTGTCTCGCATTACCTGCAGTGCGCGAAGCAACGCGCCGACTTCGTCACCTCGCCCCCCGGGGACCTTTTTGTCATAGTCTCCACTGGCAATGGCCTGGGCAACCGAGACGGCCTCTTGCACGGGCAAAACGATGCCGCGAGAAAAACTCCGCGCCAACCCGCTTCCGCTGACAAGCGCACCGATGGACAGCCAGATCACCAACTGCTTGGATAGATCGGCCGAGGCACGGAGTTGTTCCAATTCCATTTGCATCATTTTTTGCAGACGGGCCTGCAAGGCCTGGACATCGTAGAGCAGCGTACTCAGTACTTTTTGCGTCCGACTTTCAAAGTGTGCGCGTGCCTTCTCCGGGCTTTCGAGCTCAATCAGTTCAACCGTTTCTTGAAGTAGCTCTGCGTAGATTTTTTGAAGGTCGATCAAGTGATCAACGTCCGCCTGAATTTCAGGTTCTGGCTCGGTTAGCCCCAGTTCTTTAACCGCACTGCTGGATGCAGCCAACTGCTCGTCCATCGCGGCGTACAGTGGGACACGGTTGTCACGTGCAGTGGTCTGCAGGAGATGGAGCAGGTTCATCGCTGCCGACTGCGCATGCTGAGTCATGCTTTGCGCAATGAAAACTCGGCGCGCCTGAAAATTGACGAGTTGCTGCGTAGTAACGGTCAAAGCGTCGATACGTTGCAGCGATACCGCAGCAACCGCAAACAATAGCGCCAGCAATACGGAGAAAGCCAGAAATAGGCGCGCCCGGATGGAAATGCCACTGAACATCAGGTTTCACCTTTCGTCTGGATGAATCGATATGGTATCCGTGGCCGAATCACGCGAGTGTCCAGAAACCTACCGGTGCATGACGATTCCCATGATGGGGTCGAGCGTTTCGTTCCACGGTGCCTCTGTAATTTTTCGCTTCGCAAACTCGCGCCCTGCATCCCAGCGGGCCCGAATGCCACCAGGCGTGAAATCCAGGTCTTTGGTGTGGTCTTCGCCCGGCAAAGATGGTGCTTGCATGGGAACAATGTGCATGACGGTGCCGCAACCCCAACCCAACAAATCTTTCACCTCTGACGTAGCCTGCTTCGCGGGAGGGAGCATGCGCCCGAGTTCGCGCACCACATGGCGCAAATGGTGTATCTGCTGCTGACGCGTGATGTGACTGTCGGCGCGACTGGAAAACTGAATGTCTTTCAAGCGCGCGTTTACCTGTGCCATGGTATTTGGCAGGGCATTTTCTTGTTGCCACAGCTGCGCAGCGAAGATGATCGAATCCCGCCGCGGGTTGTCGTCCATCACCACTTCAATTGGCGTGTTGGAGTAGATACCTCCATCCCAATAATGCTCACCATCAATTTCTACGGCGGGGAAAGCTGGCGGCAGCGCTCCGGAGGCCATGACATGATCGATTCTCACGGCATCTTCACGGCTGTCAAAGTAGCGCATCCGTCCAGACTCTACATTGACAGCACCCAAGGTCAGCCGGGTGGTGCTCTGGGCAATCAGGCCAAAATTAACTAGCCGCTCCAGGGTGTCACGCAGTGCAGCGGTTTTGTAAAAGCTGGCATTTGTAATGCCAAGCGGCACGTGTGCGCCAAAGTGCGCCTGCAAGTTGGGCGTGAAAAATCCGGGGATGCCCGACGACACCGCACCCAGGTTGTGAACCAAGTTACCCAGGCCAAAAGCGCCCCACAGGTCGGATGATGTATAGGCACTAGCCACTTGCTGCCAGAACTCGCGCAAGCGGTCTATCCGGTTTGCAGGCGTGTTGCCAGCAATGATGGCCCCATTGATCGCCCCAATCGAGGTGCCCACCACCCAGTCAGGCTCAATGCCAGCCTCATGCATGGCCTCATACACACCGGCCTGAAAGGCTCCCAGTGCGCCACCGCCTTGCATGACCAGTACGACTTGGCCAGGGAGTTTGTTTGATTTGGCTTTTGTCATGGTTCATGCTCCTGTGGGTAGGGCCGCTGCGGGGGCCAGATAGTCGTGCAATACGCGACCGTAGGGCAGCGTCAAATTGGCGATGAAATGCAGGCCACCCATGGCCTTGCGTACCGGTAAATCAGCCACTGGCGCATTGGCATGGGGCACCAGATGCAGGCGCGCCGGGCCTGACCAGGCACCTTGCACGACAATGTCCGTCAGGTTGTAGGCCACCAACTGGGCAATGGCCAGTTCACCGTCCACGCCAGGAATGAGTTTGAGGTTGACCTGAGTTTTGCTCATTTTTTCAATGATTGAGGCCGAGGAGCATTGCTTCTTGCCCGCCACGTCGTAGAGCAAATGCTGGTGCTTGTAACCCATGGTGCCCACTGCCACTTGAACACCCGCGTAATCCAGTGTGCCCGTCAGTGTGTCTTGCACCACGGCCAACTTGGGCTGACCGTGCTTTTTTGGGAACCCCCAAATCTCGCGTCCACCTGCAATCGGTGGCTCATCATCGAGGTACATCTGAGCCGTGAAATTCACATGTTCACCCCGGTACAGCGCCGGAATCACGACCCCTGACTCGGTGTAATTGCCAAACCCGGCGGAGTCGGGCATGCCGATGAACTCATAGAGCACGGTGTTGCTACCGTCGGGTTCCAGCGGTTCGGGTAAGGCTTCACGAATGGCCTGAGGGTCTGACTCGTAAGTGATGATCAGGTATTCGCGGTCGATAAAACGGTAGGGGCCACGCGGATACGAGGGCGATGCTGCCGGCATCGACGGCAATTGGAGAATGTCCTGGATATTCATGGGGATGGGTGCTTTCAGTGGGCCGTCCAGCCGCCATCAATCGGAATCACCGCGCCGGTAATGGATGCGGCCGCCTCGCTGGCCAGAAAACCCGCAAGGGCTGCGACCTGCTCGACAGTGACAAATTTCTTGGTCGGCTGGGCGGCGAGTAGCACGTTTTGAATGACCTCGGCTTCGGTGATACCGCGCGCCTTGGCCGTTTCCGGAATCTGCTTTTCTACCAGAGGGGTCCAGACATAACCGGGGCAAACAGCATTGACGGTGATGCCTTGTTCGGCCACTTCCAGCGCCACCGTTTTGGTCAGACCGGCAATGCCGTGTTTGGCAGCCACATATGCCGATTTGAAGGGCGAAGCCACCAAGGCGTGGGCGGAAGCCACCTGGATGATGCGTCCCCACTGCCTCTTTTTCATATGCGGCAAGGCCAGCCGCGTGGTGTGAAAAGCCGAAGTCAGATTGATGGCCAGAATGGCATCCCACTTGGCCGTCGGAAATTCGTCCACCGGGGCCACAAACTGGATGCCCGCGTTGTTGACCAGGATGTCCACGCCACCGAATTCCGCATTTACTGATGCGAACATGGCCTCAATCGCCTCGGGCTGGCTCATGTCAGCACCGTGAAAACGTACCTTGACCGGGTAAGTCGCCTCCAGGCGGGCGCGCGTGGCCTCGATCTCGGTGGCATCGCCCATTCCGTTGAGTACGATGTTGGCCCCACTTTGGGCAAATTGCTCGGCAATGCCCAAGCCGATGCCGCTGGTTGAGCCTGTGATAAGCGCTGTCTTTCCTGTCAACATGAGGGGTTCCTTGAAGAGAATTGCGACCGTGTTCGCGGCCTGGCCTGGCATCAAACGGACGTTCGATGCTTCTTCAAGTTAGTCGCTGCTCTGCAAGAATTGATTACAGGCGCATTGATGTGATTTGAACCTAGCGTCTCGTTTTATGAACTGAACGTCTCACACAGACACAGCCAGCACTGTTTCTTCCTCACCCTTGAGCCATTCCGTGGGCGAGCAGCCTAGCTTGCGCACAAAAGCACGGGTCAAGGCGCTGGCACTGCCGTAGCCCACGTCGTCTGCCACATGCTTGAGTTGCCGCCCCTTTTTGAGCAAACCTTGCGCTGTCATCACGCGCCACGAGGCCAGATAGTCAGCCGGGGTTTCCCCTGTGACCTCGCGAAAGCGAACGGCAAAGCGTGCACGTGACATTCCTGCCAACGCCGCCATGCTGGACAAGTCGCGCTCCTGCGCGGGGTCGTCGTGAATGGCGACAATGGCCTTTGCCAATCGGGCATCAGCCAGACCTGCCAAGGTGCCACCTTGCGTCAATCCTTGGTCAATGCAGTGGCGCAAGAGCCTGATCATCAGCACTTCACACAGGCGATCCAGCACCGCCTGGCGGCCGTTGAGGTCAGAAAAAGCTTCTTCAAACATCAGCCCCAACAACGCTTCGACACCGGCAAGTTCGGTCAGCTTGACCATCACGACACTGGGCAGCGAATCGGTGATCGGATTGCGACCGCCACCGCCAAACTGAACCGTGGCGCAGACCACGTCAGCCCCCGCGCGGTCGTCTGCCACCAACCGGTGCGTATCGGGGCGGGGTAGAAACAGCAAGGTGGGCTCCGAGATGTCAAAAACCTCCAGCTTCACGCCGATGACTTGCACCGGTCCGCGCCGAATCAAGTGAATGTGTCCGCGCAATCTGTCTTGCGCAAAATCATGAATGCCACAGATGTTGCCGGTATAGAACACGCCAGCATGCAACGAAAAATGTGAAAGCAGTGTGGTGAGTCTGTCCATGGCTTGTTTTGATACGAATGGTTATCTTGATGATACTTTGAAACACCTTCCGTATCGAATTGCCCGGCAAAATTGGATTTTCAAACTGAACCGGAGAACACCATGGCAGACATAACGATGTACAGCGCACAGGGTTGCGGCTATTGCCAAAGCGCTGAGCGCCTGCTGAACCGCAAGGGGGTGGCGCATATCAACAAAATACGTGTCGACACTGAGCCCGGGTTGTGGGAAACCATGGCTGCAAAAACCGGCAGGCGTACCGTGCCGCAAATCTATATCGGGGACTTACATGTGGGTGGATTTGATGATTTGAACGCGCTGGACAAGGCCGGACGGCTGGACGCTTTGCTAACCGATTGATGGCCCGACGACTGCGTTCAAAATCATTTCGATCTGCCGGAGCATGGGTACTGCGTCGCGATAGGCAAGGTCAACCGGATGCAGCCCCGACGGGGTCTGCACAACGAGGCTTGGGAAGCCGTTGATGGGAGCGCTGCGCGCGAAGGTGATCTCATCATACAGTTGCCCCTGCACGGATGGACTTTGAATTTCAGCCGAAAAAAGCGTCCGATCAAAACCGATCTCCGCAGCCAGGTCCACCAGGGTAGTGATGTCAGACGGATTGCGAGCATCAAGGTAATAGGCCTGCTGGATGGCGTGAATCATCGGATCTTCGTGTGCGCTCGAGAGCCGAGCCGCCGCCAGTACCGCACGACAAGCGTTGTAGGTCGACCGCCGGGGAGTGCATTTTTCCCAGAATTCAAAGTTGAATCGAGTGCCGGGTACGCGCTCTTGAATCGTTTGCCAGATGCCCTTGAGCTTGAGGCGCATGTCAAGTGACATGGGCTCATCGCTGTCTGGTGCCAATCCGCCCACCACGCGCTGCACGGTCAAATCCCTCGGCAACTGGTTGCACAAGTCGGTCCACACCGGCCGAAATGCCCAGCACCAGCTGCACATCGGGTCGTGGAAGTAAAGCAATTTCGTTGTCATGGGGCAATTGTCATTGGATTTACGTGAGGACCGGAAGTCGCAAGACATTTAGGCCTCAAGCGCTGCGGGCATCGCGTTACCAGCTATTGATTGGATAGCAGTTCATATTTTATTTTCTTGATGTGTAAGAACCTGGCAGCCACAGCGACTATAGAAGCAGCACGGCAAACACAGCACGTTCCGTGCGTTGCGTCACCTACTCTTTATCTACCGTTAACTTCTTGAAGGACATTCAAATGAAAGCTACATCGACCAATTCACGTTACGCCACCGTCGCAGGCCTCGCTCTGGCCATGAGCGCTGCCTTGACAATCGCCGCTACGCCCATTGCTGCACAGGCAGCTGACACCGAAAAGTGCTTTGGCGTTGCCCTCAAAGGCAAGAACGATTGCAAAGCTGGCGCAGGCACCACCTGCGCGGGCACATCAAAGGTCGATTTCCAAGGCAATGCGTGGTCGATGGTGCCCGCGGGTACTTGCGAAAAAACCGTCTCCAAGACTTCGCCAACGGGATTTGGCCAGTTGAAGGAATTCAAGGAAGTAAAGGCCTGATTCATACTCTGAGAACTGAGCACTTGGAATGTCGAATCCAACCAGCAAACGGACACAACCCCAAGTGGCTCCAACTCACACCTTGCCCGCTCGGGCGGGTGTGGGACTCAAACCTGAACATTTTCGGGAGATTCTGGTCTCACAGCCAGACATCGGTTTCTTCGAAGTTCACGCCGAGAACTACATGGTTCCTGGTGGACCGTTTCACCATTACCTCACACGCATCCGCGAGTGTTATACGTTGTCAATTCATGGTGTGGGCCTGTCGATTGGGGCGGACGCACCGTTGGATATTGACCATCTAAATGCATTGGCAGTCTTGCTCAAACGCTACCAGCCAGAGTCCTTTTCCGAGCATCTGGCCTGGTCGACGCACAGTGATGTATTCCTGAACGACTTGCTGCCACTGCCGTACAACACAGCCACGTTGCAACGGGTTTGCGACCACATTGACCAGGTGCAGGCGCACTTGGGGCGACGCATGTTGCTGGAAAACCCGGCCACTTACATTGAATTTGTCGCATCTACTTGGAACGAAGCCACATTTCTAACTGAAGTGGTAAGGCGCACGGGCTGTGGGCTGTTGCTGGACGTGAACAATGTTTATGTCAGCAGTGTCAATCATCAGCGCGACGCGAAGGCCGTCATCCGCGCACTGCCTCTGGCCCAAGTGGGCGAAATTCACTTGGCAGGTTTTGCAGAGCAGGTCGATGGCAACAATGACAGACTACTCATTGACAGCCACGGCTCGCCGGTGGCGCAGGCGGTGTGGGACTTGTATGCCTTCACGCTGGGGCTGACCGGCCCCGTTGCGACTTTACTGGAACGCGACAACGACATTCCTACTTGGCCGGTATTGCTGTCTGAGGCGAATCTTGCAGATAGGCAGTTGTGTGCTGTGTTTGATGAGGTACACGCATGAACACCCAAACCGCGTTTACCCATGCACTGCTCAACCCCGAGCTGCCTTTCCCCAGCGGCTTGACTACTTGGAATGGATCTGACCCCGAAATTCGTTTTGCGGTGTACCGCAACAACGTCATGGTTTCTTGGATTGACGCACTCGCTGATACTTACCCGGTTGTTCAAACGCTGGTGGGGGAAGAATTCTTTCGGGCTATGGCACGGTTATTTGCCCAGAATAACCCTCCGCGTACAGCGGTCATGGCCTATTACGGACGCGACTTTGCAGAGTTCGTCGCAACTTTCCCTCCCGTTGCTTCTGTCCCATATCTGGCGGACGTGGCGCGACTGGAAATGGCGAGGGTGATGGCTTATCACGCGGCTGATGCAGCGGTCGTTCAAACTGAAGCTTTACTGAATGCTTTGGCTGACCCGGAGCAGCTTTCGTCGTTGCGACTGGTGTTACATCCGTCGGTGCACGTCATTGACTCAACGTTTGCCATTCTCTCTATATGGGCGGCGCATCAGGGTGAAGCCAGCACGCTATCGGTCGATCCGGATATTGCCCAGTGCGTGCTGGTGTACCGATCTGAACTGGATGTGAACGCATTGGAGCTTGCTACCGGGACCGGGGTACTTGTCAGTGCCTTGCTGACCGGCCATACCTTGATTGACGCTGCACAAGCGGCAAGTAGCATGGAACCCGAATTTGATTTAACCAACGCTCTGACGATGCTGCTTCGCTTGCAGCTCATCACCCACATAAATACAGGAGATACACACCATGAACACACGCACTGAAAAATTGGGCCGAGCCATGCCTGCTAACGAGGGCTTGATACCCAGCCTGATCCGGCAGTTCATCGGCATCGTAGAACGCATCCCCAACACCCTGCTGGCGTTTGTGGCACGCTTTTCCATCGCAGCCGTGTTCTGGAAGTCTGGTCAAACCAAGATTCAAGGGTTTGCGCTTGACATCGTCAATGGAGAGTTCACGCTGGGCTGGCCCCGTTTGTCAGATTCGGTGGTGGATTTGTTCAGGGACGAATACCATTTGCCCCTGATCCCACCCGAGATTGCCGCCACCATGGCTGCACTTGGGGAGCATATTTTGCCAATCCTGCTGCTGCTTGGCATTGCCACCCGGTTTTCCGCGCTGGGTTTACTCGGTATGACCATGACCATTCAACTTTTTGTCTATCCGGATGCCTATCCCACCCACGGCACCTGGGCCGCTGTGCTGCTGTACTTGATGGTGCATGGGCCCGGCAAACTGTCTGTTGATCACTGGATCGCCCGGCGTTACCAGTAAACACTTAGCGATTTTTTGGAGTCAAGCCCAAGGTAATCGACATGAACACGGTACTGGGTTGGTTGGGCGGTCATCTGGCACGCTATCTGGCGCGCGAGGTACACATTCACTCTGCTGTGCCCGCCACCCGGCCTGAGCGTTTGCTGGCAACCTTGTGCCCTGGCGACGTGTTGTTGGTGGAAGGCAATAGCCGGGTCAGCACCGCCATCAAATACCTGACACAGTCCACCTGGTCTCATGCCGCACTGTATGTCGGCAATGCCCTGGCCGAATCTGGAAAGAGCGCAGAACACTGTTTTGTGGAGGCCGACACCGTCGAAGGCGTGCGCAGTGTCGGCATCAACACATTTGCCGGGCTGCATTCGCGTATTTGCCGCCCCGTTGGCTTGACTCCAGAAGACTGCAAAAAGTTGACTGCCTTCGTCATTGCCCGCATCGGTAGCCAGTACGATTTGCGCAATGTGATCGATCTGGCACGCTATCTTTTCCCCACACCGCCGGTACCCCTGCGCTTTCGGCGCAACATGTTGGCACTGGGCAGCGGTGACCCAACACGCGCCATTTGCTCAACGCTGATCGCGCAGGCGTTTCAGTCCATTCGCTACCCGATTCTGCCCATCACCTCAGTTGAAAACGACGACAGGCCGGATTGCCCGGCCTGCGTCAATGAAATTCTGAGCGTACGCCACCATAGCTTGTTCGCACCACGTGACTTTGATGTGTCACCGTACTTTGAGGTGGTCAAACCCACCATTACAGCCGGATTCGACTATCAAAGCCTGGTTTGGCGTGATGTCAATGGAAAATGAGCGCGTTGCTCACCGGACTCCGTCTTCGTGCATACGCTCCAGGACGTCGCGCCAACGTGATAACCTGGCCACAGGGTCGGCAGCAGACGCACTAGCCCCACCAACCCAAAGACCAGAATCGTTAAAGCTAAACACCGGTTGCAGGTCTGGGCGCTGACTGGCCTTGCGGATACTGCTGATCAGATTGTCAAGCACCAAGGGCTCCTCAGTGGGTTGAGGATAAAACCCAAGCACCATATGGGCTTCAGAAATGGAACTGCTTTTTGCACGAACGTAGATCAAGCGCAATCGATCATTTTTGAAACCCAGCATTTGAAGGGTGACATACTTTGCAATCGTGAAGTCCTCGCAATCTCCCGCCCCCCGGCCCACAAATTCAAGTGGTGTCGCCCAGTAATCTTCCTGTTGCCAAATGTCTTTATCGGACCGAAACAACAACTGTCGATTGAAAAACAGATTCACTCTTTTGAGTTGTTCAATTTCCGAAAGATCACGAGACTCTTCAATGAGTTTTTTCCAATCCTTGATGATGGCCGCCGCTTGTGGACCATATCTTTCCAGTGCCAAAGCTTGGGTTTTATCCAGGTTAGGTGCCGCAAATGAAATTGCGAAAATTAGCCAGAGTCCAAGTCGAGTCAACCAGATAAATATCTGAGCAACATAAGGTGCGCAATCAAGCAACGGAACGATGCTTTGATACGTAAGGCACCTCCGTGATTGCCGTATCGACATGCATGAAGCCGTGGGACCAAAAGCAATGAAATTTGGCAGGATCACGGCGCATCTGCACTGAGAGAGGTTAGCTCGTGTGGCGGACGGTGCTATTCATCCAGAAATATTAAAAGGACTCAATTTTTTGGCTCATCATCTTCCCACTGGGCATAAGCACGCATGGCCTTGCTGAGAAAGGGAACCTGCAAACTGAAGTTCTTGCAGCCAGAGCACATCATCACGTGCATCTTGAGAGTTACCTTCTCCGGCACAGACAGACGTCTCTCTTGCGATTCCGAGATTAGTTTGGTGGCTTCCAGACAGTTCATCATGCTTGCTCCCCCTTCTGAAACCATGTGTTCTCTAGGCATTCGCGCAGGCGCAGTCGAGAGCGGTGCATCATCACGTTCAGGTTGGTGGTGGTAATTCCAACTGCCGTGCAAATCTCAGCAGCGTCGAGTTCTACAAATTCCTTCATCATGAACACCCTTGCCTGGTTGCCGGGCAAGCCTTCTAGGCACGCCTCGAAAACTTTCCAGAATTGGTTCTGGTGAAGGGCGCTTTGTGGGTTGCCCCATGTGGCGGGTTTTTCATCCGCTTGCCAAAAGCCTTTTTGATCAAACAACTCAGAAAAATCTTCGCTCTCTTCATCTTCCCGTAGCAGGCTACTGGCATCAACCATGCGCTGCTTTTGCCGCAGTACATCCGCAATCTTGTTACGCAGGATGGCAAAAACCCAGGTTTTCAACGCCGCACGACCGGCAAAAGACTTGGCATTTTTGAGTGCGCCTATGAGCGCCTCTTGCACTGCATCTTCTGCCGCGTGGCTATTGGAGAGTTGCAGCGTTGCAAACTTCACCATCTGACGGCGCAAGTCGTTCAAAAATGCCGTGTCGGACAGAATGGATGCGTCGGACACCTCCAAGCCCAAACCTTCAATTGCCGATGTGTCCTTCATTGGTTTCCTCGTGGTGTCAATTCATTTTTGGCCGCGCTGTAACTTGCGACGCAGTAGGGCACGAAATAATTCAACGCCACATGAATCCACGAAATGCCAGTGCCCGACAGGATGGCACTGCCCTGGTTGATAAGGTTCAAAATACTGCCCACGACCAAGGCGATGCGCAGTGAATTTTTGACAATCTTGACAGAGCAGGCGGCTTTAAAGAGTTCTCGCATTAATGACCCGACTGGTAAGAGGTTGAAGTTGCTAATAGCGCCATGGCGGGCATAGCATCCACACTGGCAATGACGGTTCTTTGAATCAATTCGTCATCAAGGTCTGGTTCAATATCAGCGGGCCGACCTTGGCGCCCTGTCGGGGTGGCGACCAGACATTGATCACCTTCTTTGATCTCGAACTCTCCGGTGCAGTTACGGCAATAGATCCTTTCGCCTGCTTTGCTACTTTTGCGCAGCACTAAAGTCGGGCCGCACATGGGGCAACTTTGCAGCGGGATGCCGTCGTCACTGTGTCCCAGAACATGGTCCAGCTGACCGGCTTGGCCCATAGTGATGAAAATGTCGGCAAAGCGGGCATCGAACTGCGTGCCTTTTTCGGAGCTCAATATGTCTAGCGCTTTGTCGCGAGGCATTCCCTGGCGGTAGGGGCGGTGGCTGGTCATGGCATCAAACGCATCGCATACGCCAACAATTTTGGCCACTTCTGGAATCGAATCGCCGCTCAGGCGCAACGGGTAGCCTTTGCCGTCGGGACGCTCATGGTGCAACCCGATCGCGTCCTTGACCAACACTGCCAGCGGATGTCCAGCCAGCATGCGTGTGCCCATACTCGGATGAGTTTTGATGACCTCGTATTCCAAATCCGTCAGGCGATCGGTCTTACGCAAAATGGCGTCGGGTATGCCAATCTTGCCCAAGTCGTGTAAAAAACCACCAAGTCCCACACGAGCGGCCTCGGCCTCATTGAACTTGGCCTGCTCCGCCAGCAATCTGGCATAGCGAGACACGCGCCAGAGATGACCGCCGGTATAGGGGTCTCTGGCCTCAACAAACCAGGCCATGGTGAGTAGGCTTGCCAGTAAATGCCGGGTCGTTGTTTCAACTGAAACTTTTTCTTCAGCTTTAGCATTTCCAAGCCAAAGGCCTGCTTGTTTGAACCAACTCATGGCGTATCCTCCATCAAATGAGACGCCTGCTTGGTAGGATTTTCAGAAAACCGGCGGATGAAACCGCGATCAATCCAGTCCTTCCAGCGCCACACCCATTGTCCTTCAGCCGACCACCGCCCCCAGGAAGCTACCGCGTAGCGGGGGCCGCAAGACAAGAGATACAAGGAGCGTCGCTTGGGGCTGTACGGCCGTAGTGGTCCGCCATTGACGATCGCCATCAGATTTTCAGCCAAGATGGGGCCCGCATGCACAGCATGCACTCCGGAGCGTGACATTACTGCGTCAAGGCGGGCGCAGACATCACCCGCAGCAAAAACATTCGGGTGCGACACGCTACGGTGATACTTGTCCACCAGGATGTAGCCACGCTCGTCCAACCCCAGTTTGGACAGTCCCACCCAAACGGCCGGGCGTGCGCCCGTCGCAGCAATCACCTGGTCGGCTGACACAAGTTGGCCATCAGCCAATAAAACGCCATCTTCTGAGCCCACCCCGCGTGCAAAGTGCAAGCCCAACCCCACGTGTTCGGCAAACCGTTGTACCCGAGTTTGGACACTTTTTGCATGTCCCGGCAGCAGTCCAGACTCGGATGCGACCAGATCAACATGCCCGTCAACGCCGGCACTTGTAAAGGCTTGCTTTGCGGCAAGTGCCATCTCAACCCCTGCAGCGCCGCCGCCGACTACCACCAATTTGTAGTTCTTCTTCGCCTTGGCTGCCGCCAAAATACGCGGCCAACTGGCAAAGAAATTGTCCAATGGTTTCACCGGTAACAGCTTGTCTCCAAGGGTTTCTAGCCAAGAGGTATCGGTTTCGCTGCCAACGTCGAGCGACAGCAAGTCATATTCAAGGTGTGGACCATGGGCAAATCCAACACAGCGCCTCGCAGCGTCCATGCCGACGATCTGGTCGAGTACCAGACGGGCACCGGCTGCCTGAATCAATGGCTCAAGATCAACCCGACACTGCGCCTGTGTGTAATGTCCCGCAATCCAGCCAGGCAACATGCCTGAATAGTTCTGATGGTTTGAAGGCGTGATCAGGAAAACATCCAGACCTACAGGTCGTAATTTCGCCAATGCACGAAGGACCGAAAGGTGCGCGTGTCCACCACCGACTAAAACAAGCCTCTTGGTCACTGTCTCGCCTATCGGAAATGACGTTGAATCAGGCGAGCGGCAACAGTACGGCGCTCAGGTGAAGTCAGGTCATCTTTGCTGAAATACAAAAAAGTCTCTGCCCGCCCCACTTGGGCTGCAACTGCAGGTGTTAGGTCAATGCCCGTGATCGTGGCCTGAATTCCAGCCTGCTTCGCAATGCGTTCCAGAGCAGGACGAGCTTGCTCAAACGACAACATGGCTGCAAATAGAACCGGTACACGAGGTGCCACGCTTCTGAGTTTCAGAAACACTTCTTCCGCTGACTCAGTGATCGATGACGACAAAGCCAGCGAAATGACCGCACCTGCGATACCAGAAGTCTGGCTTGACAGGCTGCTGATGTGTTCCAGCTTGTCAGTACCAAATCCACCCTCCTCCAGGAATGGTTTCATGACCGAGACAATAAAGGTGTGCGGGCGGGCGATAAGAACAGTTTTCGGCATTGGGTGCCCTTTGATTTGACGACATGAGGTTTAGTCGCAGCAGAACCCAGATTTGTTACACGCCGCTGAATCAGTTGGGCTTGGGCGCATATCTGGTGGTTTTTGCGGGCACGCGGAAAAGATTTGGATGCCTGTGTAAGCATTTTTGAATGCCAAACGACTATGTCCGTGAAAGTCTTGTCTTCACTTGACCTTCCAAGCATCTCCACACATGTTGCCTGTTTCACTTACCAAGGATTTATCCATGAACCAACTTTCTTCCAAAATTGCTAAAACCCTCGCCTCTGCTGTCGTCACGGCTGCAGCCCTTTCAGGCGGTGCTTTTGCAGCTGGCTGCTCTGGCACCAAGTGCGGCCCCAAATCCAGCATGGCCAAATGCGGAGCCTGCAAAGCCAAGTGTGGTGCAGCTATGCCGCAATGTGCTGCAAGCAAACCCCATAAGGCCAAGAAGATGAAGACTAAGTGCGGTGCCTGCAAGGCAAAATGCGGCGCCAAAAGTGGTGGATGCGCAGCGGTCAAGCAATAAACCATCCGTAATTTCGTAACGTTTAGGAGCATCACCATGAATTCCATGTCTTCAACTCTCGCTAAAGCTCTGGCAATGGCTGTGGTCACCACGGCAGCTCTGGGCGGCTGTTCCATGATGTGCCGGGCTTGCGGCGGCAACAAGTGTGGTGCCAAAAGCTCCATGCAGAAATGTGGCGCCTGCAAAGCCAAATGTGGCGCTTGTGCTGGCAAAAAATAGTCTTCATCACTGTTGATTCGCGGTGACTGCTTGGTCACCGGTTTTAATTTTTCGATCCATGACAGCTTCATCACATCTTCGACTGCATTGGCGCGCTGCTTCCGACAAACAGATCGATCTGGCGCTGCGCAGTGCGCGCGCCAGTGTTTCAGCTTTTTCTACAGCAACAGCGGAGCATGGGTCTTTGATTCAGAACTGGATCGCAGGCCGCGATGTATTGGAGTTTGAACACTACCCAACGGATGACTTGGTAGACGCGCGCAAAGGTTCCCAGTTCTATTACCACTCGCACCGCGATGGTGATCAAGAACACGGACATTTGCACTTGTTTTGGCATGCCACGGCGACAGGACGCAGACGGTATTTGAAACCTGGAAAGCCCAGGTGGAATCGGACTGAGCCGACGCATCTTTTTGCGATTTCACTGGATGCCAGGGGTCTTCCAGTGGGACTGTTCACGGTGAATCAATGGGTCACTGATGGTCACTGGTTTGATGCTGCCACCACCATGGCGTGTATTGATCGGTTTGCGATGGGCGAGATTGAAGGTTATGAACATTCATGCAACTGGTTGACGGGCTTTGTGCGTTTGTATCGGCCTCTAATCAATGAACTGCTTGAGCGGCGCGACAGGCGGATGGAGCGTCGATCTGACATGGAAAAAGCCCTGCAGGATAGGAATTTGGAGGTGCTTAGCTCGACACCAATTGACTGGATTGCCGATATGGATGCCCTGGAGGCAGAGTCTGATCGGCGTGGAAGGTAGCTCAGCTAGGTTGCAAGCAAAAAAAAGTAGCAACTGTTTGTGAATGAAGAATTTGAAAGGTTCTTATGAAAATTGCAAAACTTATCCTCTCGACTTTCCTAACCTTTGGTGCGATGGCATCACACGCACTCGACATTCAACCTTACTCTGCGGCGGCGTTGACCCAAGCGCAGAAAGCAGACAAGCCTGTGGCATTGCATTTCCATGCCGATTGGTGCCCAACCTGCCGCGCGCAAGAAAAAGTGTTGCAGGACCTGAAATCTGAGGCTGGTCTGGACTTGACAGTGTTGGTGGCGAATTACGATACAGAAAAGGAACTGAAACGCCGCTTCAATGTCCGTGCCCAGTCCACACTGGTGGTGTTGCACGGTAATAAAGAAACTTACCGTGTGGTGGGTGATACCTCGGCAGGCGGCATTCGCGGTGCATTGAAGTCAGCACTTTAAACGGGCACAACCATGTCCCTCGCATTGTCTGTACCCCAAGTGGGCTTGAGCCTGTTTGCAGGTAGTTTGACCACTTTGTCGCCGTGCGTCTTCCCGCTGTTGCCGTTGGTCCTGGGAGGTGCCTTGCAAGGCAATCGATTTGCACCCGTCGCCATGGGCGTTGGCATGACGACCTCGTTTGCATTGATCGGCATGGTGCTCGGAGCGCTAGGTCCGGCGCTTGGCATTGACGGCGACACCGTGCGCACGGGCGGCGCTGCCATGCTGATCGCCTTCGCTGTTGTAATGCTGGTCCCCGCCTTGGGTGAACGGTTCACGCAATGGATGTTGCCAATTGCCAGTTCGGCGAACACAGCCTCAACTAAACTCGATAGTGGCTCCTTGCTCGGATCACTGTTGCTGGGCAGCGTGCTTGGTCTAGTCTGGAGCCCATGTTCCGGCCCATTGTTGGGATCAGCTCTGACGCTGGTAGCCAGCGAGGGTGGCATCGCTCGTGGTGGCTTGGTGTTGGGCATTTTTGGTTTGGGCGCCGCTATTCCACTGGTGGCGGTGGCCTATGCGTCACGCAGTGGCTTTATGCGTGTGCGGGACTGGGTGTTGTCTCGCATCGAACGCGTCCGCTACGGTTTTGCGTTGTTACTTGGTGCCATGGGGGTCGCGATTCTGACCGGTGGTGACAAGTGGCTTGAAGCACTGGTGCTGCAATGGCTACCGGATTCGTGGGTGAATCTCACCATTGGCGTTTGAGAGCGTCACTATCAATGAGTTGCATGCAGCCTCCCGCCACTATCAATTAACAGTCATAAACCTCCCATTGCAGAAGCTGTTGTGGGTTAACTCCAAGGAAACACCATGATTAAAGAAACTTTACTTCTTGCGGTCATTGCGGCAGCGTTTGCAGGCTGTGCAACAACGCAAACCCTAGCGACGCGACCTTTGGCTACGGCTACGGCGCCGGTCAGTTTCGATGGCAACGTCGCCAGTCAGTTCACCGACTATGTTTTTATGTTGGTACCGGACGTCAATCCAACCACGGCAGGGCTGACCATGCACGCGGGTGATTCACTAAGGCTGGCATTGCCAAACACGTTCAAACGCAACACGCAAGTACCAATAAGTCCTGACACTGATCTAAACCTCGTGCTGACCAAAGGCTGGCCTCAAGGCGCAGTCCGACTGGCTGGCCAGTATCGTGTCAGCTATGACGAGACGCTGAACAGTATCGTCGTTACGGCATTGGTAGACATTGGATTGGATGGAGTCAATGCGCCAGGCATCAAGATGATTCACTTGCGAGGTCGAACGTTTAGTAATCCGATGCCCGGTGAATACTCTTCCACCGTATCCCACACGGCGTCAGACGGAAAATTGCTGGCCAAGTGGCAAGGCGACCTCAAGGTCATTGACGATGCGCCATCAGCCCGGCTCGCGCCGACTAATTTTCACCTGCCACCTGGAACGAACGGGGATTTTCAGCGGGTATTACCCGGACAGACCGTACCGCACACCTTGGGCTTGCTGTTGTGGGGAGCGCAAGGATCCGCGCTTAACGACGTAGGTATCGCGCCGCGCGACCTAACGCGATTCCCCCGCTACACCGGCGGCCTGCTTGTACAGGATACGAATCACGACAAACGACTTGACCCAGCGACTGACAGGGTAGTGGGCGGCATTATTGGCGCAGCGCCATCTGAAGCAAAGGGGCAGTCTGCTTCTAGTCCGACTGGGTCCGATGGAGCGCCGGTGTTATCGGGTCAAGTGCTACGCAACGCCGGATTTGGCCCGACTGGAGGTAAGCCTATTCCAGGACTGCTTGCCATCCAGTTCCGTGCTGGTGACAAACTGGGGCTATACCGACCAACGGTGGAACTGATTGGTGGCAACAGCTTCCAGTTCACGATTGAGGCGGTGAAACCCTGAGGGTGCGTCTTCGGTAAGTTGAACTACCAGCCATACGGTCGACGGCCCATTAAACGTCAATCGGCCGCGTGAATGACTGGTACCGGGCAACCATTTCGGTAACTGGGATTTCCGCTTCGGGCAGAGTCCGCTATCAAGGTAGGTATTCATCAGGGTCTAAAAGCACTAGCAGCAAGAATGAGAGGAAGCAAATGAAGACCGAAGAGCTCATTTGTCTACTGGCTATGGGTGAGACGAAAGTGCCCTCGCATGCCATTGGGAAACGATTTTGTTTTGCATTGGCCTGGAGCGTTCCGGTTGGGGTCTTGATCATGGTTGGCGTCTATGGCGTACGCAGCGATCTGGTACAAGCAATGGGAGGCATGATGCTTTGGATAAAGCTAGCCTTTGCAGGGTTTCTAACGCTATTCGCTGCCCTTTCGACAGAACGACTGGGGCACCCCGGAATGCGGGTGGACAGGCTTTGGGCAGGATTGGCATTGCCATTTCTGTTGCTGTGGTTGGTCGCGATTGTTGCGGTAGTGCGGGCTGAACCGGCAGAGCGGGTCGACCTCATCTTTGGCTCCACCTGGAAGACATGCCCTTTCAATATTGCCTTGATTTCGCTGCCACTGTTTGCCGCGACACTGTGGTTTATGAAAGGTCTGGCACCAACACAGACAGTGCTGGCCGGTGCAAGTGCTGGGTTGTTGGCCGGTGCCATTGCCACAATGATTTATGCATTCCATTGCCCGGAGTCAGCTGTTCCATTCGTTGGCATTTGGTATGTGCTGGGGATCTCGATTCCGACGATTGTCGGGGCTGTTTTTGGCCCCAGGGTACTTCGTTGGTGAGGTCGTCTGGACTTGGCAATTGAGGGGTTCCAGCAGAATACAACCCTAATTTTGGGTGTAACGGGGGAACGTAAGAACAAGGCCCGTCGGCAAGATTCGTGTAAAAACCTGCCACATCGCCAATTCTTGTGAATTTTGGCCTGGCGGCTTTGCAGTTGGTATGGTTTGCGGTCTTGTCACTTTGGGCTCCGTATGTCATCTACCACCGCGCGCGTCATCTATCCAGAACTACCTGATCCGTTGACTCCGGGGGATTTGCAGCAACTTTTCAGCCCAAGCTTTGATGGCCCGTCAGTAAGATTCGTGTGAAAACCGGCCACTTCGAGCAAATCCTATAGCGGCAACGTCATCCGAGTCGGCATTCCTTCGGGTTTGAGGTCAGTTGGGTACTCACCAAATCGCTTCAGCTTGCTGGTGGCATATGGACTCAGGTGTGCCAAATCGGCCGCGCGAATATTGACCGATCGCGTTTGCCACTTCAAAGGCGGGGGCGAAAGCGCCGTAGGGTACGTCTTTCAACAAACGTTCGGCAAGGCTGTTCACCACTGCAGTGTGTTTCGTCACCCGGCCACGGGCAAGCTCGCGCCGTGGCATGTCATGCTGGATGGTCAGCTGGTGGAACAACCGGTGGTACCGGCCATCATCAGCAACGATGAAATTCTGGAGTTGCATGCAGTGGTGTCGGGCAAGGTGCTGGGCCAACTGGCGGGAACCACGGCGGCCCCCTACATTCGCACGGGTCAATTGGTGCCGATCTTGCTGGACCACATGCCGGATATAGCCAGCTACTTTGTGTACTTTGGCAGTAGAAAATCACAACCCGCGCGTGTCCGTGCATTTGTGGATCTGGCTGTTGAACGCCTCACGCACTGTCCGCAATACACATTGACGCCCAAAGAACTTGTGCGCGCAACGAATCAGCTGCAAAGTCTGACGCGCTCAACCATGAGCCGGTCTATTGAATGGTCCTAGTTGAAGCCGTTGTGCATGGCAGGTATCGGGCGCACATTTGGGTAACCCGAACTTCGGCTTTGGGCACGTAGGTTGAATTCGTTTTTTACCCCCGGGTGCCAGCCAAGAAGTCATTCTTGCCCTTCGTTGAGCTGGGCTCACGGAATACCGTCGTATTCCTGCGCACACATACCACCAAGTGCACAGGTCAAGCAAAGCGCGACATCGTCACCTAACGGGGTCTCGGGGCATCGCCCTGAGCAGGGGGCCGCTGCCACGTTTCTGCAAAGCAGCAAACGTGGGCACAAGGCCCTTACCCTGCACAGTTGATTTATGCATCTTGCCAGGCTGACGGTCAATTGATTCACCTGTCAGCACGGCTGTCGCTAAACTTTTGGTTTGCCTGTCGGATACCTGTGGCAATTGGTGGTTGCAGAATTGATGCGCCTGTCGAAATGCCTGTCGCTTCGGTGATGTCGTCTGTCATTCTGCCTGTCATGAGATAACTTGGGCCTTGCTCACAAATCCAGCGTCACATCCCATGGATGTGATGAATTGATTCACCTGTCAGTACCCGTGTCGCCGCACATCAATCTGCCTGTCGATACGCCTGTCATACCACCTGACGCGCCAAGATTTGCGTCTTGTCGGTATGGAGATCATGCGATGCATCAGCTCAGAAATCGACTCCATTCTTCGCCAAGAAATTGAGCAAGCCCAAAAGGACGACCCTGCACTGATCGTGCGCTCGGCCTTTGACGTTATCGAAGGCTTTTTGAATCAGGGCATGTCGATGGATCGAATTGCCGCTGCACTTCAAAAGCATGGCATCAATGTCACCAAGGGCCACCTAGTGCGACACATTGGCATCGTCCGTGAAGAACGTGGCTTGAAGCCACTTAAGCGCGGAAGGAAGCCCAAGTCTGAGGCTATGCAAAGCCTGCAGTTGCCGAGGCCTGATCATCCGCTGCAACCGCCCTCACCTGCTGCGGTAGTACCCGCGACCCCCTCCTCTCCTTCAGCTCCTTCAGAAGCTACCGGCGATTGCGATACGGCTATTACCCTCACACAGGAAATCCCGAGGCACGTGCATCCATCACTGACGTACAGGACCAGCCCTGACGGCCAGCGCAGCAGCGCTGGCCAAGGTGCGTTTCCGGAGGAAATTACAAGGCTCAAGTTCATTGAGGTCAAGGGTGAGCTGCTGGACGTCACCCGCATGAATATCGATGACTACCTGACCGTCTCAAAAACCGTACCCAGCAACGGAAAAATTCCCGAAGGAATGTTCGAGGTCATCGCCGCAGAAAACCGGATCAGAGGCATGTACGAGAGGGCCTTGTACCAATACGACGATGCCATTGCCAAATGGAAATCGACCCAATAGTTCTTCAACCTGTTCAGAAAGCAACCCAAAGGATAGACATGATCAAATCGTATTTTGTGGACGGCGACAAAGGTGGGGTGGGCAAAAGCTTTGCATCCCGGTGCCTGGTAGACAGCTTCATCAACCATGAAGTTTCAGGCATGCCAAAAATTGACAAATTGATTGTCATTGACGCCGACCCCATGAACCCGGATGTGGTGTGCGAAAGCGGCTACAAAAATGAAACCGTCAATGACATCCGTGTCATTGGGCTGCAGCGCCCCATTAAGTCAGAAGACGACTGGCTCAATCTCATCAATGAATTGGCTGAGACCCAGATCAATGAAACCGATGACATTCGCCTCGTTTTTTCATTACCGTCGGCGGCTGGTCTGTACATCACTGAATCCGTTTTGAGCTTGATGGCGCTGATGAATCCGACGCCGATCTGGGTGATGGGCATTGATGCATCCAGCACCAACCAGTTGGAGTCCCGAGTCGGAAAAAGTCCCATGTTCTATCAGCAGGGCGTGGTACTGATCAACATGAAACACGGTACCAGCAAGGCGTTCGAGTTCTGGGATAAATCCAGGATCAAGAAGACCTTGTTGTCGGGCGAGGACTACGCCTGGTCAGAACTGGAATTGCCGGCCATGATGCCGCGTGCAGCGGAGCTGATCGGATCTATGCCTCTGCACACGGTGATCGACAAAGGCAATGTGCTGGGATCGGGGGTAGCCATTGGCACCCGCACGGTTGCACAGACCTACCGGGGCATTGCAGGGCGTAAATTGGCAGCCCTGGAGCCCACCACATGAGTGACCAAGACGGTGATGGTCAAGGCACTCGCAACCAGATTTCTGGGGTGCTTGCTCCGACACGCGCACCCGTACCAAGCCGCCGTCCAGGCATGCTGTTGGATGAACTGACCGCCAGACTCGCACCGACGGGCCTGCCAACGGACGTCCAGCAGGTTGTCGATGTGGCGGTGCGCGCAGGCATGGGTGAAAGTGATCCCAACTGGATCTGGCTTTTGCCGGTATTGCTGCGGCAGGTTCCTGCCGCAGCCATGCGCATCGAATTTGAAGCCCTATCCGGTGCCTTGGCAAAAGGTGCATCAGGAAAATCTCAGGGGCACCAGCATGACGATGACAATCTGGAATCGATTGTGTCCATGGTGACGGCCATGCGCGGAGAACTTCAAAAGTTCCCACGCCGCGTCGGTGAAACCTTGAAACCGGCCATTGCCGAAGCGGTGGTGGATGCCCTCGAATCGGCACCAAGTCGGGTCAAAGTGGAGTTGGATGAAACCAAACTGCTAGCAGCAGCACGCGAGTCGTTTGTGAACCTCTATGTGCTGGCCGCAGCCGGTATGGGTGCGTTCTCCACCGTCGCCGCTTTCATCATCGGCTCCAAATTTGGTTGAAAGCCGCCATTGCTATGCTGGAACTCATCATGATGTGCGCGCCCGCCGTTGATCCAGTCACCATGGCCGCCGTGGTGAAACAGGAATCCGGTGGTGCGCCCTGGGTGGTCAATAACAACACGACTGGAAAATCCCTGGCCTACCCGTCCAAAGCGGCAGCCGTGGCCGCCGCGATGTCAGCCATTGGCAGTGGTGAAAGTGTTGATATGGGCCTGGCGCAAATCAACAGCAAAAATTTGCCCGCACTGGGTCTCTCCGTAGAACAGGTATTCGACCCCTGCACCAACATCGCCGCTGGAGCGAGCATCCTCGCTGCGGGCTACAAAAAAACAAGCTCGCTCAGCGGTGCTCTGGGTATCTACAACACCGGGCAACCAGACTCAAGAGTGGCTGCTGCCTATGCCCAAAAGGTCTTCGCTCAGGCGGGAGTCAAGGTGCCTGCCATACCTGGCGGCCAGCTGCCCAAATTTGCCGACACATTTTTGTCTGCCACCTCTCCCGCCACCGTAATGCCGGTGCGCCTGATGGCTACACCCTCGCCACTTGCTGCCGGTCTTGCCCCCTTGCGGGTGACTTTGCAACCTGCGACTTGGCGTTAAACCGCTTTTGGGCTCCTGCAATAATTTGCCTTTTGAGCTGGGACAGCACGGCACGCCCGTTGGCCCCAGTGAACCCGAACGCATCCCCCAGGTCCGTACCGGCCAGATTGTTCAGCTCGTCGATTTGGTCCAGCTCATGGCAAAACATCCGTTCGAACTGCAGCCGCAATTCCAGCTGGTCGGCCGCTTCTTCTGGCACTTCCATCGCGTCCGGAATGTCGAATTCACCCATATCTTCGTCATCGGCAGCACCACCTTGGCGCTTGCCACTGCCGCCCAGGCTTTCAAGATTATTTCCTCGGACCTTGTGTTTCAGGAGTTCGAACAGGGCTCCTTCGTGTCCAGGCATGAATATGTCCATATTCTTGCCTTCTGACGCGCGAAAAAGATAAAACGCAATAATTTCTTGCTCAATATCTTGGGCGTCTTCACGCAGTTTGTACGCCCATTTATGGGACAACATTTTGAAATGTTTTGCATCCATGCAGCACCACCTTGATGGATTAATGACATTACTATGCAGGTATTACCAACTGCGCAGAGCTAATCTGAATGAATCGCGAAATTTGATTTTTCAGTGAATCTGGAAGGTCATTGGATGCTGCCAATTTTTGGAAACTGGTGGCCATGGACACAAATGCTGCCTGAAGCGCCTTGATGGTGATTTTCCAAGTGCGAGCCTGCCCCAATTTCTGCCACGTTCGGCTCAGCAAAAATGCTTTTTGAAGCAGCTTCTGATATGTCTGGTATTTCTTGACTGCTGCCACAAAAGCGGTGTCGCTGTTGCAGATAGTTTTTAGGGTTTGCAGATTCTTCAATTCTGCAGCGCCAGCCTTGTGGATGATGCCGTTGGCGACCTCAGATACCTTCATTTACCATCTTTCGAAAATGTCTTGATAGCCGTAAATATACCGAGTGGCCACATTTTCTCAATCAGAATAAATTCACAAAAATAAGGCAAGCATCCAGCACATATTGAGAACGCATCCAGCAATTATTAATAGGCAATAACCCCATATAGCAATCAACCTTTTAACGAGAAGCTACTCAGAATATGGTGGCCAAAAAGGCTTGCGTGTGGCCTGTATTCGGCCATGAATACGCATACCACCCCGTCCGGCCAGGAGTTTCACCGCCGGTCTGACGATGCCTTGCGCCGTGCGCTGGGACCCGACATCCTGGCGGCGCTGGCCAATGACCAAGTGGTTGAGGTCATGCTCAATCCCGCTGGCGACCTATGGACAGACTCCCATGGATTTGGAATGCAATGCATCGGCAGGATTGACCGCGTGCGTGCCATGTCGATTGTGTCCACGGTGGCGGCCATGTTGGGCACCACGGTCAGTGCGGACAGCCCGATCCTGGAGTGCGAACTGCCGCTGGACGGTTCACGGTTCGAAGCCTTGATTCCACCAGTGGTTCCGGCGCCAACCTTCGCACTGCGAAAGAAGGCGAAGCTGATATTCAACCTGGTGGACTACGTGAAAACATCCGTGATGACGGAGTTGCAAGCCAAAGTGATCCAGGCAGCCGTGGCAGACCGAAAAAACATTCTGATTGCAGGCGGAACCGGCACCGGCAAATCCACATTGGCCAATGCCGTCTTGAATGAAATTGCCACCCTCTCGCCAGACCACCGCGTGGTCATTATTGAGGACGTTCTGGAACTGCAATGCAGTGTGAAGAACACCGTGTTTTTGAGGACATCCAAGAATATCGACCAGGTCACCCTCTTGAGAGCGACGCTTCGACTCCGACCTGACCGGATCATTGTGGGTGAAGTCAGAGACAAATCAGCCTTGGCATTGCTCAAAGCGTGGAACACCGGCCATCCCGGAGGCATTGGCACTGTCCACGCAAACTCAACAGGTGCCGCCTTGGTGCGCATTGGCCAGCTGGTTCAAGAGGCTGGCGTACCGGCAGCACCAGAGCTGATCAGCGAAGCCGTCAACATCGTTATTTCCATCACCAGAACTGCAACGGGTCGGTGCATTGACGAAGTCGCCGAAGTAACCAATTGGTCCAGCGCCATTGGCTTTGAGCTGAGAAGGCTGGGGTAACTATTGATGAACTTGCCTACCCATGTGGATATTGATTTCACCGAAATTCTCATACAGAAAACCTACGGCAAGCTGTTGCTGGCCTGCGAGCTTCTAATTGTCATCGCCTTACAATTTGGCATCGTTACCGGTCATATTTATGGCCACGTGGCGTGTCTTGTGGGGGGCATGGTATTGGTCAAATTGGCCCATATCGCGACACAAGCAGGGATTAGCGAGGCGGCCCGCATCGAGAACGCAATCAAACAGAAAAACAGGGCTGAGGATGCTCACGAACAAAGAATTTCCCGCGTACTGCGCCGGGCTGAAACCGCGCGGGTTCAGGTCCAATCATCCATTTTTCGGTCGGTCATAAAAGCAATCGTTGCCGCTGAACTGCGCGTGCGATCCATGGTCAAGTCAGTCCTGTGCGCAGTGACCGACACGCTTACTCCAAAGCTTTTCCCCTGCCCTCCCAGTGCCTGCGCGTAAGCGTCGGCGGGTCATCGATCCCGTCCGCTGACTGCGTGGGCGCGCAAAACCTCCAAAACAGTTCGTGGGGTCAACTTGACAAGTTGATCAAAATGCATAGTTTGGAACTCTTGGCTGCTGCTGATGTGGCTGCCATTCTCAAAATCAGTGAAGCGTCCGTTTGGAATTGGCAGTATGGACGCAAGACGCCGCCGCTGGGGTTTCCGCCCCCGGTAAAAATTGGTGCGTCTGTCCGTTGGCGGTCTTCCGACATTCAGGAATTTATTCAAGGCTTGCCCGTCTCGGTCACCGGCCGAATCCCACTGCCAGGCCTGCGCCAAGTGGTCCCTCCTGTTGTAGTCCTGCAAAAACCAGTCCGGCGCCGTGGTCGGCCCCGTAAATTGCAGACCGGCACACCGGGCTGACCACTGACGTGGCCCCGCCTCTGACCAACCTCAGTCCGAAAAAACGGACCTTTGAAGAGAACCTGTCTCTGGCCAAAGCGCGGGGTCAACGAGCGGCGGCTCTGCGGCTTGCTGGCGAACATCCGCTAAACGTGCAACTGCCCCTATGGGCTGAAGTCTGCCGTGGCGTCCCCAACAGCGTTTTGCGATCGGCATTGTTTGGCGTGATGCGTCGTGGCCCCAGGTCATTTCAGCAGCGCGTGAACAAAGCCAGCGTTGAGGGGGTCCAGATCATTCACACAGGGCCGCAGCTGGACCAAGCGGACCTGGATGTTTGGGAGCAAGCGCTGCAGCTTGCCCGTACGGGTGGACTCGGATGCAGGATTCAGTTCACAGCCTCCCATTTTTTGAAGAGCATTGGGCGCAGCACCGGAAAGAGCCAGCATGAATGGCTCAAAGGGGCGTTTGCCCGGCTGGCCGCCAGCGTGGTAGAGATCAAGGACGGGCAACGGGCTTACTTCGGCCCCATCCTGCACCATGGTGGCAGGGATGACCAGAGTGGTCGGTACGTCATTGAAATGAATCCGAAGATTGTTGAGCTCTATGGTTTCGATGGGTGGTCCAGTGTGGAATTTGGACAGCGAATGGCCCTCAAAAAACAGCCGCTGGCCCAATGGCTGCATGGCTACTACAGCTCCCATGCCAAGCCCTTCCCAGTGAAGGTTGAAACTCTGCACCGCCTGTGCGGGAGCCACAACGCGGCCATCAAGGGGTTCAGACAAGACCTCAAGTGCGCCCTAGAAAAACTGCAAGAGGTCACCAGCTGGGCATGGCAAATCGATGCCTCCGATTTGGTGCACGTATCCAAAGTACCGACTTCCAGCCAATACAGGCATCTTGCGAACCAGGCCAGATCCAAGGGCAGAAGGAGGGCCACGTGACGTCTCCGTCTTCTTGAACGACCCATTTGGTTACACCAAGCGAAACCTTTTGTAGCCTTCCAGGAAACCTGTTTGGCAATTGAATTTATCCGAACCAAGCGACAGGCCAATGACCTTGTGGGACAACTGCAGTGCGACCTACAGTGTCGGCTGTGGCGTTCGATTGTTTCCCAAGCCTTGAGGGAAATGCGGGCAACGCACCGCAGCCTGGGTCTAATTGGCTGGGGTGCTGAAAAGGTGGCCCTCCCACGGTTAAACAAGCAGTAAAACCGTGGTGACACAGGGGAGGACTGTGTGAGCGTCGGGCCAGATGCTCTTTTACTGACCTGTCACAGTCAATACCCATCCCACAATCGTGCAGCGTCAAACTGCCCTCGTTCCCGAAGCCAAGCCGCAGGCCACGTGCGCGCGTCAAGCTTTTGCAAGTGCCGCATCCTTGCCAGGTCCTCTCGTCCACTGGAGCCCAGAAATGCCATTTCCGGCGCGGTCAGGCCCAATTCAAAAATGCGAGAACCATCGGGATGCAGGTGGTAGTACTGGCGCTTGGGAACGGCATTGCTGACGATTTGAATTTGCCGATGATTGAGCCCAATCGACTGGTACAGGCCGACCAATGCTTCAGTCTGGGCCTGCGGATTGGGCAACAAAATTTTGGATGGGCAGGACTCAAAGATGACATCGGCAATGCCACTGCGCGACAAGTCGCTCAGGGACTGCGTTGCAAAAATGACCGCCACGTTCGATTTGCGCAGCACCTTGAGCCATTCGCGTATCTTCGCCCGGAATGTCGGGTGCCCCAACATGATCCAGGCCTCGTCGAGCACCAGCAAGGTGGGCTGCCCCTGAAATCGTTGCTCCAGTCGGTGGAACAAATAGGACAGGACCGGCAACACGATTTTTTCCCCGCGTGCCATCAGATGCTCCAGCTCAAACACCTGGAAGATGTCCGCCTGCAATCCGTCGCTTTCAGCGTCCAGCAATCGCCCAGCCGGTCCGCGCAGCGAGTAGTAATTCAATGCTTCCCTTAAACGGCTTTCCTGCAGTGTCAGCAGTAAATTGGACAGGGTGCGCTGTTGCGCGCAGTCGGTGGAACCGGCCAACTGGTTGATCGCACGAAAGATTTCCTTGCGCAAGTCCGGCGTCATGGCCACACCTTGCAGCTCTGCCAAGCTTTCCAGCCATTCAGCGGCCCAGGAACGCTCTACTTCTGCGTCAATGCGTCCGAGCGGACAGAAGGAAATGCTCTCCGACTCACCGGCGATGTCGTAATGCTCGCCACCGGCGGCGGCCACCAGGGGGAACATGGAGTACCCCTTGTCAAAAACGAACGCTTGCGCGCGCGGATACCGAAAATGCTGGGCCACCAGCGTTGCCAGCAAGGTGGACTTTCCCGATCCCGTGGGGCCAATGATGGCTGTATGGCCCAAATCGCCAGCGTGCAGGCAGAGCCGATAGGGTGTTGCGCCATCGGTCTTGGCTTGCAGCAACGGTGCAGACTGTGGAGGATAGAAAGGACAAGGATGGGTTTCAGGCCCGGCCCAAATCGCCGTGAGCGGCAACAAGTGCACCAGGTTCAGGGTGTTCACCAAGGGCCGACGGACGTTGGCATAGAGGTTTCCGGGCATGCTGCCCAAATAGGCTTCCACCGCATTGACGGTTTCCACGCGTGCCGAAAACCCGGCATTGGCAATCATCTTGGTGACGTACTGCGCAGCGTCACGCAGCTGCTGGAGGTTGGAGCTCGACAGCAACACGACGCTGGTGTAGTAGCCAAACCGCACCAAACCGCTGCTGGCCTCTGCCATGGCCGCTACAGCGTCAGCGGCCATGTCGTCTGCATCCGCGTTCACATGCGTGACGCTGCCGCCCTGACTCGAACGCATCAAATTCATGAGGGACAGCCGCTTTTGTGCCCATTGCGAGCGGTACCGGCCCAGCTCCTTGTCCGCATCGCGCACCGGCATAAAGATGAAGCGATTCGACCAGCGGTACTCCACCGGCAGGCGAGACAAGAAATCCAGAATACCCGGAAAGCTCGATCCCGGAAATCCCGTGACCGCTATGCAGATGGCGGTCTTCTCATCAATGCGGGGCTCAAACCCGGTGACCAGATCGTGCTGCCCCAGTACCGCATCCAGGTACATCGGCACGGTTCCCATGGCAAAACGCTCTCGCGGCTCCAGGGCCACGCAGGATGCCAGATGGGCCAAAAGTTGACTCTCCACTGTTCCCGTGTCCGTATCGACCGTGTCCACCAGGCGGCGGATTTTGAGCGTACCGGTCAAGCGCGATTCAATCTCTGCCAGGGTGGTTTTGAAGCGGAGCAAACTGCGCTGCGCAACGCCCGTCTTATGCGCGCCATCCACAAACAGCATTTCGGCCTTGGCGGCGGCATCCGGGTCGGGATGCCAGCAGAGGACCAGTCGGTATTCACTTTGATAGCCTGCCCATTCGCCCTCATGGGCCAACCGGCGGCAATCGTCCAGAAGCCGCGTGGTGCGGTCCGGAAATGCACCGTCTTCGGGATAGCCCGGAGATTGGCGGCGCACGGCATCGACATTCAGGCTCCATCCGTCATCGAGTGCCAGCGCGGCATTGATGCGGGCAGAAACGGCCGCCAATTCTTCCTTGGTGGCACTGTCCAGGTCCGGCCCCCGAAACTCAAACCCCGCCAGCAATCCGCCGGATTTGGTGAGCACCACTCCGTCATCTATCAACGCCGCCCAGGGTAGGAGGTCTGGAAGGCCTTTGGCACGGCTGCGAAATTCTTTCAGGAGCATGCTCAGTCTCCAAATGTGTGGGGTGGGGCAAATGGAGTCGCCGCGCTCTTGTACAGCTTGCGATACCGCAGGCTGCGCCCAAAGGTCTTGGAGAGCTGGGGGTCAAAGCCTGCAGCGCGGGTCAGCACCCATGCGCCCACGGCCCACAGCACCAGGCCAAAAATCGCTGCCCACAGTTGGAACAGCGAAACAATGAACACGCCTGCGATCACGCCCAAGCTCAGGAGAAGTTCACGCTCCGCGCCCATCAGCAAGATGGGTCTGAGCATGGCTTGGTGCAGCGGTACCGAAAAGTCGGAGTCGGCTTCTGTACGTTGATAGACCATGCGTTGCAATCAGCGGGCGACCCGTATCAGATCAACGCCCCACTGTTGACCAGGCCGATCATGCTCAGGAAGTTGGCGCCGAAGACGATCAATGCCACGCCCAGCACCACATACAACAGCTTCTTGGCAATACCGCCCAAATCGTCACCACCAAAAATCAGCGCCGCACCGGCGGCCAGAAAGGCCACGGTGGAGATGCCGGTAGCCACCGGTCCGGTCAGGTTGTTGACCACCGTGGTGATGGGACCATCCCAAGGGAGCGCAGGACCGGCATGGGCCAACTGGGTGCCCAATGCGGCCACGGTGGACAGCACCGGCGCGATCCAAGTTTTGAGGGATTTGTTGGATTTGCTTGCTTTGAAAAACACGATTGACTCCAGTTGCGAAACGGCAGCAGCCTGATGGGCTGTTGCTGGATACCGCTGGAGTGCAAATGGGCTGATCGGGGCACGGCCCTTTGGGTGTCGCGTACCCGGTTGGTGCGGCAATTGGTATTCGGTGTCTGTTTTGGGCTTCGCATGTCCGCCCGAGTGCAGGCACGTGACAGATTAAAGAAGATTAAAGAAGATTAAAGACAGATTAGTTGGATTTCGGGGTCTCTGTAACCCGTTGAATTTTCTGGATATTTTGGCAATTCAGACTGAAGTTGGGTATGTGCTATGCCGTGACCCGGCATGTGCTATGCCGTGTTTTGGTATGTCCTATGCCGTGCCGGTATGCGCTATGCCGTGGTCTTGGGTATGTGCTATGCCGTAGTTCTGTGGATAACGCGTATTGCAGTGTGGACAGTCTCCAAGTTTGGGTGCCGGGCGCGTTGATCCACGGGTGTTTTTTGGATCAATAGCAATGCCTGTCGGCGCGGTCGCAGGCATCCAACGGAATCCAATTTGCGCGCGTGCGGTATGAGACAACAGCACCCCCCAAGGAATTCCCATGAAGCTCACAAAGTTGTTTGGTCGCGCAGCACTGCCAGTGGCATTTGCTTTTGCCACGATGCCATGCGCGCATGCCGGTGGCGGTGGATTTGTGGGTGCCATGGAGTCCACGCAGTGGATGAACAACGCAGAGCTGGTCAACATCTATTCGAGCAATTTGCAGCAACTGCAGCAGCAAATTCAGATGTACCAGAACATGTACCAAAACACGGTGGGAATACCGATTCAGGCGTGGAACGGTATCGCTGGCCGTCTGACGTCCCTGGTCAACACAATCCAAAACACCCAGGGCATTGTGAACGCCACGGTCAATTCCATCTCCAACATGCAGACCACGTTTGGCAATGGCAATTTGCTTGCCAACCAACAGCAGAATCTGGTGAACTGGAGCAAGGGATTGAACAACCAGATCGGCGCAGCTCTGCAGCAGTTTGGCTACAACTCCAACAACTTCGCAACGACGCAAAGCGCATTGCAGCAAATTCAGTTTGCGTCGCAGTCCGCAGCGGGACGATTGCAGGCGATTCAGGCAGGCAATCAGATCACCGGCATCATGGTCAATGAAACCCAAGCCCTGCACAGCACCATCATTGCGGCAGAGCAGGCACGGCTCAATGCCATTGCCAAGCAAGAGAACGAAAAATTCCAGGATGAAATCCTGTACCGCAATTTCTTCCGCGACCACTCCGGCAAGTATTGAATCCGGCAGCGGCGATGCGTGCAATTTCCTTTGTTCTTCTGTGCTGTTTCGCACCCTGGGCCCATGCCGCCGGGATGATGGACACGTTGGTGAACCAGGTTCAAGCGGCTTCCGGCGGATGGATGTCGAGTGCCCTGGGCTACGCCAAAGGCCTGTTCTTCGGCCTGGCTGCCATTGAATTCGCCTGGTCGTCCATTCAGCTGACTCTCAAGAAGTCAGAGCTCTCCGAGATCATGGTGGGGACCTTGTTCAAGGTCATGTCGCTTTCATTCTTTGCGATGGTGCTAATCAAGGCACCTGAGTGGATTCCGGCCATCATCAATTCATTCAAGGCGGCCGGTGCCGGTGTGGGGGGCAGCGCGGTGTTGTCCCCATCGGCCGTGTTTGATCAAGGACTGCAAGTGGCTTCCAGCCTGATGCAATTCTCCAACGACGCCGCGCCCAGCACGGGTGGCATGATCATCAACACCCTGACCAACTCCGGCCAGGGCCTCGGCAAATTCATGCTGAGCTCCATCATTGTTGGCGTGGCATCCGTCTTCATCATTCTGGGCTACGGCCTGATTGCCGTTCAGTTGCTCATCACCCTGGTGGAGTCGTATTTGATCATCGGCGGCGGCGCACTGATGCTCGGATTTTCTGGCTCGCGCTGGACCCACAACCTGTCCGAAAAATACTTCGGCTACGCGATTTCCATTGGCGTCAAACTGTTCACCATCTATCTGATCATTGGCTTTGGCGACAGCTTTACACAGGCCATGAAGGACACCATTGCGGCAGCCTACGCAGCGCACCCGGAAGGCCCCAGCTTTGGTGACTACCTCGGGGTGGGCGGAGCGTCTCTGTTCTTTGGCGTGACCGGGTACATGGCGCCCGGATTGGCGGGCTCCATGCTCAATGGCACCGTGGCCATGTCGCTGCAAAGCGCAGGAACTGCGGCAGGCATGGTGGGTGGCGCGCCTGTCGCCGCAGCACTTGCCGGAACTGCGGCCGGTGCCCGCGCACTGGGGCTTACCGGTGGTGCCATAGGTGCGTTGATGCCGGTTCAAAAAGCAGCTGGTGCGATTGGTGGAACTGCTGCAAGTGGTGGATATGGGGGCGGTATCAGTGGCACGGTCAATCCCGTCAATTCATTCAATTCCGTCCCCCTCGTTCAAGCGGGCGTTCCAGCATCCAGCGTTTCCCCAAGTGCCGCGCCCAGTGTGCGTTCCACGTCAACGGCTGTAGGGCTCGGCGCTTCGGTGCCGGGTGGTGGTGACCGTGGCACGCCCTCACCTATCACCAGTCCAGCCGCTGCACTCAACCTGCAATCCACCAGTTCGAATTTTGGACAAACTGAAGTCCCTGGTTTTGAGGACGCACGTTTTGATCCATCGACCACGGTGCCAAAGAACGGTGCAGGCGGCAGCGGCCAAACCAGCAACGAAACCGGAGGCATGCCGGTGAGCGCTTGGGACGCACGCACTGCCCAGCAGCGGTTTGATGCTGACTACAAACCCACGACGGGGGGCATGGCCGACAAATTGAACGCGTTTTCAAAGCGACTGCAGTACGCGGCAGATCGCAGAAAACCGCACTGGGTCAACGATGGCCATCTTGGTCATGCACCGGGCCTGCGTATGGGACTCGATTCTTGATGTGTCCATCGGGGCACTCTGGCATTTTTCTTTTCACTCAGCGCCTTTTCGTGTTGCTTGCGCCAAAGCGGTATTCGGCAGCAACACTCAAAAGGATGCAGGCATGTCAACACAAAGTCCATACCTCAACGCCCGCCGGGAATGGGACGAGCGTTATGGTGGATTGATCTCACGCGCACGCAATTGGCAGCGCATTGCTGCGGGCTCCTTGGCCGTTGCCGTGGTGGCGGTCATCGGCATAGCTTTCGTTGGCTCCCAATCCAAGATTCAGCCCTTTGTGGTGGTCACCGATCAGCTCGGCTCGCCCATCGCGGTAGCCCGACCAGCCGCGGTCGCAAGAGCGGATTTCGATAAACGGCTGATGGTTGCCCAACTGGCGGCCTTTATCAAAGACGCGCGCTCCATGCTGCCGGACGCGGTGGCCCAACAGGTCACGCTGAACCGCGTGTACGCCATGGCCGGTCGCGAAGTGGCGAGCTTCCTGAATGACTTCTTCAAGGACAACTCGCCGTTTTCTATTGACGGATCGGTTACCCGCGTGGACATCTCTTCTGTCATTCCGCAAGGGGGCGAGACCTACCAAGTCTCATGGGTCGAAACCAAGGCCAAGCCTGGTGCGACAGCTGTATCCGAACACTGGAAGGCCGTTGTCACGGTCGGGATCGACGCCAAGCTGGCAGAAAACCAAAAGGTTGCTCTGTGGAATCCATTCGGCATCTACGTCAAATCCATCTCCTGGACCAAAGAAGTTCTGTAAAGGCCGCCATCATGAAAAAGTCCCACCACTTCTGCCCTATCCACCCCTTCCACGCCCTCCCCCGCTGCCTGTTTTCCTTGACCGTCGTGGCGTTGGCCTTCCCCGTACATGCCGTTTTGCCGCCCCCAACTGCGGCCGAACCCGGTGTCACGGATATCGCACTGCCCATGACGCCCCAGCCCGCGTCGGCAAAGTCAACGCAGGCAGTTGAAGTTCTGCCCTTAGCTCCTGCCCCGGTCGCCCAAAAGGTCACTCCCGCGCCTGAAACCGCTCTTCCTGCACCCGTGATGCCAACGGCCAAGGTGCACACGACCAAGCTATCAGTTGCAGAAGCCGCACGGCTTGCAGCGGCGCAGCGCTGGGAACAAACAGGCGTGGCCGACGCCCTGGTCGGTGCCGGTGGCGCAGTCGAATATCCCTATGGGTATTCGCGGCCGACGGTGACCTGCGCACCTTTGCATGTCTGCTCCGTTGCCTTGCAGGATGGAGAGGCCATCACCAGCGTATCCATTGGGGACACGGTCCGGTGGCTCTTGCAGAGCGCAACAGCCGGTGCCAAACCCGTGATGATGATCAAACCGACACAGGCCGGTCTCTCCACCAACCTGGTGGTGACATCGGACAAAGGCCGCATCTATTACATGCACCTGGTGTCGAGCAAATCCGAGTATGTGCCCATGGTGACCTGGTATGACCCGGCTGCCATGACACGGGATTTCAGTGCCGAGGCACAAGCTGCAGCGCGGCAAAAGGCTGAATTCGAGGCGTCGATGGCGGCCATGAAATTGGCCAACGATCAAGCCAAAGCCCAAAGGGTTGTCGCCGACAAGTCCGTTGGAAAGCTCGATCCCACTACACTTGACTTTGAATACACCTGTGTGGGAGACGCAGCATTCAAGCCCGCTCGCATCTTTGCCAATGACACGCACATGTTCATTCAGTTGCCGCCCAGTGTGTCCGCTGCCGATGCACCCGCCGTGTTCAATACCTCCAACAACGAGACGGAATTGCTGAATGCGCGCCTCGTGAACGGGTACTACATCATCGATGGCAAGCCCACCAAATTTAGTCTCGTGCTCGGCGTGGGGGCCAGTGCCCAGACCGTTAAATGCGAAAAAACCGTGCGCAGCAGCTTTTTCAACTGGGGCACGAAATGATTTTCCAATCAGGTGGCAAGCCCGAGGGTGACCCCGCAGACCCCAGCATTGACGTGGCGGCCATGGATGGCCCTGGTCAGGCATTGGAAATTCATACCCCACCGCCCGGCACCAAGCGTCTATCCAAGAAAGGGCAGTTTTTGCTGTTGGGCGGTGTGTCCATGGTGGCCTCGGCCATCCTGATCGGCGTCATGATCAGCGGCAAAAGCGGTGGCAACACCGAGTCCAAAAAGCAATTGACTGCCAATGATGCCCCAGGACAAGCGCCCGCGTACAAGGAAAGCGCCGAAGACATTCAGCGGCGAACCGCCATGGCATCGGCAACAGCAGCCAACCAATCACCCGGACAGGCGCCCGACGGAATGCAAAAGGGGCCATTGACGACCCGGTCCTCCCCTCAAAACGGCAGCACCGCCGGAACATCGGCCACCAATGGTGGCGCATCGCCCCCCTCCCCCGCTGAGTCGCACAAGTTGTGGCTCCAAAAGCGCAAGTACGAGCGACTGCAGGGGCTCATCATGGCCGCTGATTCCGCTGAAACATCCGACATCAACAAGGGCGGCTCCGCACTGGCATCTAAATCGGTGGCTGGGGCCAGCTACACGGCGGGTGGCGACAGTGATGGCGTGACTGCAGGCCTGAGCCAAAAGCTGGCGTCGGCCAACGTGCGTGCTGTGAATGCGCGCACCGCCGCAGCGGCAGAGAGTGCTAGGTCAGCCAATTTGCCCACAGGGGTGCCGGGCACGAACACCAATACCGGGTATTTGCCCACCCAACAGGCCACTGCAGGCACCGCATCGCAAGAACCTGCCGTAGCGGCCCAGGCGCGCAATAAGACGTTCATGAAGGAAGCAGCAGACAGCGGCTACCTGCCAGAAATACGCAAACCCCGAATGGGAGAATTTGAATTGACCGCAGGTTCAGTCATCCCTGCGGTCATGCTTTCTGGCATCAACTCCGATTTGCCAGGAACGATCGTGGCGCAAACACGCCAGACGGTATACGCCACCAACGATCCCGACGCCCTGTTGATTCCGCAGGGATCGCGCCTCGTTGGCAGGTACTCAGCAGATGTTGCCTATGGGCAATCGCGGGTACTTGCGGCCTGGGATGAACTGATATTGCCCAACGGCTCCCGCATTGCTTTGCGGGGAATGTCGGCGGCCGATGGTCAGGGCCAATCTGGCATTGAGGACCAGGTCAACAACCACTTCTGGAGAACCTGGTCATCGGCACTGTTGGTGTCCATGCTGGGTGTTGCCGCTCAGCAGTCGCAACCGCAGAACCAAGGGGCATTCAACACGCCTTCGGCCAATGCGCAGGCTACGGCTGCAGCCGTAAACTCCTTGAGTGATGTCAGCTCGAAGATTTTGCAAAAGAGCCTGAACATTTCGCCAACGCTGCAAGTCCGACCGGGCATGGCCTTCAATGTGATGGTTAACCGATCCATCATCTTGCCGACCTACCGCTGACCTCAAGCGTATCAAGAGGTTGACATGCGCATCGGCGGTGCCGTCAAGCGCACCCGGATTGGTCATTTGCGCCTGCACGGTATGGGTTGAGCCAGTCCGGCGGGGTTCGCCACCTTCCCCATGTTTTGATGCTGGGCTGGCTTCCTTCATAGGAAACCAGATCCATGCTGAAAAATTTCGCTTGCGCCTTGCTCCTGACATATGGCGTGACCGCCATTGCCCAAACTGTCAGTGGCAGCGTTTTTTGTGCTGGCACCACGTATGCCCCCTCAACTGCGTCCGTATCGATCAGCGGCAGCGTTGCCCCATCCGATATCGGCCTGCCTGGTGTCATCTGGGTTGGTATCGAAGACCCATCGTCACCGGGGCAGCCTGCGGCATTCTTGACACCCAGTGGTTGGGTGCCCTGGACAAGCGGTGGCTTTCCCACGTACGTGGAAACTCCCGCAATGGGCGCGTCCTTTTCGTACGCAGCATGCATCCCCAGCTCACCATCGGATAGCACCTGTGCACCGACAAGCACCAGTTTCGTGGGTTGGAAAATTTATGCAGGCTACGGTGTTCTCACACCAGAGCATCAAGCACTGATTACCCAGCGCCGCACCTCGCTCGACTTGGCGAAAGCCTGGTTGCAAGCGCAAGGAAAGTGGATCGCCGCCTATGAGGACGACACTGCATTTCGAAATGCACTGGTTCAAAAGTCTGCCAACGATGGCCGCTGGGGCGCAGCGTTGACCATTCCAATGATCGACTGCAGTCCGTATCTCGGCGGTGGCAGCTGACTTTGCGACTGGATGCCACCATGGAAAATTTAAGCGCTGAGCAAAAAAAACGCATTGAACTGCTGGAGGCCTACGAAAGCAAAACGGCACCGGAGCGCCAAACCCGAAACGATGGCATCGATCAGTTCGAGCAGGAATACCGCGAAAAATGGTTGCAGCTGCAGTCCAGCATGGAAGTAACCCGCGGCGATCTGCTGGCCCAGTTGAAGGCGCAAAACGCCTCCGAGCAATCCATTGCGGCGTCCGTGGCCGTGGAGCTGGCAAAACTCACTGAGGGTTATTACGCCGATAAGGACAAGGCTGCGCGCGCACTCGATGCCCAGTTGGCCAAGCCCATATCCTGGCTTGATTTCTTGAAGGATTCCAAAAGCGAACATCCCGATGATCCGACTTTTGACAGCCTGATTGAGGAAGCGCAAAAGGCCCCAAATTCGGGTCTGGAAGAATTTTCAAGGCAAGCTGCGCCCAACATTGTGCTGGCCGATTTGAAGGCGCATGAAGGTCGGGATGGGGTGATGGAATACACGCGCGGCTTGACGGTTGCCGTGCGGGACGTTGGTGATCGACTGGATGTGCGCAGAACGGACGATCGCGACGTTGAGGCGGCGCTCAAGATTGCCGCCAAGAAATTTGATGTTGACAAAGGCCTGCTGCTGACCGGTGACACCGCATTCAAAGTCCGGGCCGCCGAGATTTCCGGACAGCTGGGTTACCCACTGCAAAACACTGAACCCGAAGTTCTGCGGGCCTGGATGAGAGGCAAACAAGCCGCGCAAGGTCTGGAGCGCGCCCGCATCCCCAGCATTGATGCTGGAATCACGGGCGACCCCCTGAAAAATCTGACGATTGCTCCCGTCGGCAAGACTGTGCTCCGCGCAGACCAACGCACTATAGACCTGCTGAAGGCCAAGCCCATGCCAGGCGTCGATCTGGTTGGTGAAGACAGGGTTTCCCTGTCGGAAGAGCGCTTGCTGGCTGCCAACGCAACCATCAAAGACCTGGGGTACCAGGCGATTCACCAGATCGCCAAGGCTGACCTGGAAAAACAGGATGGTGGCATCGCCCCCGATTCAACCGACCTGCTCACGGAAAAAGGAATTTTGGACACAGACGGGCGGCTCACGCCGCTTGGCGTGGACGTGGTGATGGTGCGCGACGACCGCGTCATTCGAGAACGCGAGGCACTGGACCCGGCCGAGCGATCCCGGATCGGGCAGTACTTCAAGACCTCGGGCGAATTTGTGCGTGAGGCCTATTTGGAAGAGCGGCAAATGGCCAAACCCGAAGTCGCTGCAGAGAAGAAGGAGCATGCGCTTGAGGAGCAGCGCATGGCCATTGCAGACCCCAGAAAAGCTCCAGTAGAACGCCACCGCGATGTGGCTGAAGACTTGGAACTTTGACAACCCCTGCCCGGCTTGCACGGTTTTTTTTTGGGAACAAATCATGAACGCTGATACCGTTTTGACGCCTGACACCATTGCCGAACTGGGCCTGGTGGCCGGCACAGAATTGCATCCATTCCACGCTGCCGACCAACTCGGCATCGATCTATCCGGCCCCGAGCATGACGATGTAGACCCCTCCGATTTTGTGGAGGTGCCCCATGACTGAGGCCAGAAAAGACCTGCGTGAACAGATCACGGATCGAATCGTTGCCTCCCTGGAGTCGGGTGTCATGCCCTGGCGCAAAGGATGGACGAATGAAGGCGGCGTCTCCGTTGGACTGCCCCGCAACGCCGTATCCGGCCGCACCTACAGTGGAGGAAACCGGCTCATGCTGATGATGCAGGGAATGGACCAAGGCTATGCAGATCCCCGGTGGCTGACATTCAAGCAGGCACAGAGTTTGGGTGGAACCGTTGGTAAGGGTGAAAAGTCCACTCCCATCGAATATTGGGACGAGATGCCATTCCATCGGCGCCGGGATGTGGACATCACCCTCAACGGCACACGCGTGAGACTCGGTGAAACGCCGGAGAAAAATGCACAGTCTGTCAAACTGTCCAACGGGCTTGAGGTAGACACCCGCAAACTGGTAGTTGAAGCAGAAGGTACCAAATACAGCTGGAGGCAGGCGGAAAGATCATTGAACTTGCTGTTCGACAAGACCAGCCATGCCTTCAATGTGGAGCAATGTGTCGGGCTGAATATTGAACCCATGGCTCTCCTGAAAGAGCGTCCCACAAGTGAAAAAATTGCTGCTGTCGAGAAGATTGCCGACGGCATGAAGATCGATGGCCTGCAACTCGGCCATGGTGGCGACCGGGCGTATTACTCCCCTGCACGTGATGCCGTGCAAATGCCCGAGCGCGATCAGTTTGAAAGTCCTGAGGCATATGCAGGCACCTTGCTACATGAACTCGGCCATGCGACTGGCGGTGAAAACCGCCTGAACCGTCCGCTCTCGAACGGCTTTGGCACCCCGGAATACGCCCGCGAAGAGTTGGTTGCTGAGTTGTGTAGTGCATTCGCCAGCGCTGAGACCGGCGTGCAATTTGACGACAAGAACCATGCCGCATACATCGGTTCCTGGCTCGAAGTTCTCAAAGGTGACAAGCACGCTGTGTTTGCGGCAGCCAAGGACGCGTCCAAGGCGGTTGACTACCTGATAGATAAAAGCCTGGCAGTTGAAATCAAGCAAGACGTTGAAATTTCGGAACCCCAGTTGGCAGCGGAGCCCGTAAAGGTAGAAGAAGTGGTTAAACCCGCGAAGGCCGCCCGCAAAAAGATGGCACGGCCCGAACCTGAATCTGAAGTTGAAAGATAGGCCTCCGCGAACGGACTGTTAACTGCACCCAATCAGGTAAGCAGAACCTCAAATACCTGCACCTTAAAACAGCGAAACTGCGTGTTAGTGATCCAGTAGCAATTCATTTTGGTTCAAGGCACAAAATCATTTCATCAGCACTCAGCCGCGCTAGCCTTGACCCATGCGACTTGGACGCTGGGCCACCTAGTGTGCTGAACACACTGGACACACGTTGTGACTTAATTTTGAAGATTTTGGAGGCGACGCTCTTGATCATGCTGGCATCCATGCCATTCGAACATTCGTGGTCGGGAAAAGTGACGATTGCCGATACGTCGCGCTCCGCTAGTGTTAACAGTAGCTCTTGGATAGCAGCTAGTGATGTCTTCTTCTGGCTGTATTGCGAACTGGGTCGCTCGTTGAGCGGTGGGTATCTACCAACGCCGAATACGGGGCTCGTCGCACCCGCAGCGATTGCTTCAAGCACGTGATAGAAGCGACTGTATTGAACTGCTGAATATGGTGGATCAATGAAGACAAGGTCGCCGGCTTTCAGCTGCGATGCAATCTTGTTGGCATCTCCAACGTGTGCTTCTCCGACCACTTGGGCGTGAAGTGGAGTTATCTGAATGAGCGCAGCTTGTATGTCTGCGCATAGGTCACGTCGCCAGCTCATCTGAAGGTACTTGAGTGCCGTATCTGTCGGCTGGAACGGCTGTGCTGTATGACCCGGGGAAGCGGCGCATTTGCTGGCGGCCATTAATAGCGCAGCAAGGCAGATCTCTCGATTTGGTGATGTTGTGGGAATTGTGTCTCTTAGGGACTGAATCCAAGCTGCTTGGACGGGACTGTAGTAGTGTCCGGCATACGCGTTCACTAAGCTGGTTTTGTCGAGCTTGCTCGACCAGTTTCGAGCTTTTTTAACAAAGTCTACGCTGATGTTGGTGGCAGCCGGGGCACTCAATGCATTGAATCTTGGTGTCGCCCGACCCAACCAGTCGTTCCAAAGCTTCACGGGATCGGCTGGACGGCTTCGCTGAACCACGGCTGCGGCAAGTACCGAACCATAAAGTTGGAGATCAAATGCCCAGGTTTCAATTGGATAACGTTCCGCTACGTGCCAGGCAACTGATGCAGAGCCAGTGAAGAGATCAACAAATCGCTTGTGCCTGCCGACCATCCCCTCCAAGATCTCGCCCAGACCGTTGCCAAGCATCGCACGCTTCGAACCCATGTATTTCAAAGACCAGCACTCCACGCAAGCAATGCATCTGCTCTCGACAACAAGTGGGTATCAATGCTGCGCGATACTGTCGAGTGCAGCTGAGAAGGCAATGGCATTGGCGGCACTGGTAGCACACTAAGATGTTCGAAGTCCAACCACTTCTCCTTAGGCTCCACCCCATCTGCAGGGTCGAAAAGCCCAGCGTGCACTAGCCAGTCTCTAAGCCAATGCTTGGCGGACGTCATTGGAAAGCTGGTCATCGCGCCGTTCGGTATGAGGGTCGCCAAGCGCAGCAGAAAAAAAGCGCGAGCTATCATGTTGGCTGGTTTCACATCTACCTCAAATGCTAGCTGAAAAATCGGCGACGGCGACGATCCATCATTAAAGAATGATTCGAGCGTCTCGCGAGGCGTTCCGGTGGTTCGCTCTAAGTCGTCAACAAGGAGTCTCCTCCGCGCAATTCGCGCAGCAGCATCGCCCCCGACTGCGTCATCCAACTCAGCCTCGATAAGGTACCTGACCAGCTCTTGCTCGAACCTCAAGCCATAGCCTGTGGGCTCGGCCAGGGCCCATAGATCTCTTACAAACTCGAAGTCGGAGGTCTGCATATGCTGAAATGGGCCCCGAGCTGTTGGAGTTCGATAGCTTGCTTCATTGCGCGCCAAGTGCTCGTTGCCCATTGAGAGATCGAGCGCCCAGCGGGTCAATGTGGGATTAGTTGCAACCCTGCTTACAGAGGCTTTGAGATGTCCAACTGATACTGAAGGCAAAACCTTAAGTTGGCCGAGCAAAAGTGCGTCGGCCGCAGGAGTCTTTGCCCAAGCTTCCCAAAGCTCCCAGACGACCTTGTGTGTTGGCAACTTCCTCCACGGCGGTACTTTGCATGCGCCACTCAGCTCCAAATAGCTGTTGTTCCCATTGCTAACTCGCATCCCGTGGGAGGAGAGCAGCGAAATTGCCGCCCGCAATTCGGCGTAGTACGCAAAGTGCACTGCCTGTGCCCGAGCATTTGCGAGCATTGATGAAAGCGCTGCCGACAAAAAGCGCCAGCCCTCTGTCAAGTGCACCAAGGCTTCTACAGCGAGAGCTGCTGGAGTCGTCTCAGGCTCTGTTGCTAAAAGAAGCGGAGCGCCGAAAGGCTGCGCGGCCCTGTTAAAGTTCGCATAGCTACTCTGTATCAAGCTTGGAATGCACAGATCGATAGGAATCGGACTGGCTGGCACAACCGGAGCTGGCGGAAGGACGTTGCGAGGTTGTCGATTCCGTTGTTGGTTCCGTTTTGCTTGATTGTGGCGATGGCGGCTACTCATTGCCCCAACCCAGAATTGACAAGGCGCGCGTCGCGGCGTCGCTAACGTTGTCATCCTTTGACATAGCCGCCGCAGTCAAGGTCGCCTTGTTTAGCGCCTTGTAACCACTGCTGCCGCGATATTGCCCTTGTATGACTTTGGCCTGCTCGCTGATACCTGGTGCGGCACTGGTTCTCCAGTCGACCCCGTCTACAACTGCAGTCGCTACAGAATTTACAAAAGAGGTCAGGCTCCGATTTGATTCCAATTGCCTTAGTGCCTTTGCAACGAGTTCGTCGGTAGGTTCAGATTCATCTTCACTCCCTTCAATCTCTAACAGTCCGATCCTGTCGTACACAAGCTGCGCTAAGGAGTTATAAACGAAGCTGATTGCACGGAAGCCTTGGTCTGTTGCAAGAAGCGTATATGGACCTGCAAACGCATAAGTTGCCACATCGTGACCTGACTTTTCAGCGTTCTGTGCCAACGCGAGTTTCCACGATGCCTTGGACGCCACAATCGCTGATCGAACAGCGGCCCAGCAAAGTATCAGGAACGCAGCTTGTTCCGGCCTTCTCCAGCGAATGATGTAGCGTGTCCCGTTCTTGTCGATCGAGCCAAACAGGCCACCCAGCCTTGTGATGTCATCGGGATCAGCCCCCGTGTCGTTGCCTTTTGCCCACGTTCGCACGAAAGTGGCAATCAGCGATCGAATCGCAGCCGCGTTTGAAACGTGTCCGTCTACGCGCTTACCGAACAATTCGATGCGATCTTTCCAAGGGCTAGACGAATTTCGCCAAAGGACTTCGGCCAACTCCTGAGACCTATGCTCCTGATAGATTTTGATCGACTCGCCTCGCTTGAGCCACTCTTGATCACGGAGCTCTGGATACAGATCGAACGCCAAGCTCGTATTAATGCGCTTCGGCTCAACGTTGATAACCCAGAACAGGTATGCCTGCCAAGTGAGTGGCAAATTGTCGAAGATGACGACCGGAACTTCGTAGTCATCGGGCAATGTAATCAGGTCCGTCGCGAGCAATCGATGTTGCCCATCGACAATTTCCAGTGGCGGCAGTGCTTGCGCGGGATCAACGGCGACAACTGGAAAGCTCAACTCATGATGTTGCCCGTTGGTAGTGATGCTAACCAAATCGTTCGGTGAAACGGTGCGTTCTTTTCCCTTTCGGGTACGTGGTTCGTTGGGGCCAAGCATATTGACCAAGATGCTAGTGGGTAGCCACCCTGGATTGACCAGCTCTGTATGCGCCTCTGGGTCCAGACCGCTCTCAGTAGAGAGAGGGAAGCCGTACTCAAGGTAGCGGCCAATTTTTGACAGCCTGTCCTCGTCATGCGTGCGCTGGTAGCCAGCGGTCTTGCTCGCTCGACGATCCTCGACGGTTCTTGGTTGTACGCCACTCAAGGCACGTAGTGTTTTGAGTGACAGCGAGCCAACGTAGAAATGCGTCGGCGGCTTCGGGCGATTGCCACCCCAGGTCGCTATGTCCCACGTACCAAGCCATTGGTTCACTCGAAGCAACGGTTTGCTGTCTCTAGTCATCGGCATCCCCTGCTCGTTATTATTTATCAGCTTAACTTCCCGGAGTCACCCGGAGAATTATCTCCAGTGTATCAGGCACACTTTGGGCGCAGCCCCCGAGTTTGTGTCGTTGCTCCTTCCGCAGTACATTCGACACTGGCCGTTCGAGCAAAAGCACCTCGATTCAGTAGTTGGCCGTTGTTTTGCGCAGTCCGTGAGTCGGAGCAGTCCTGACAAGTGAATGGGAACGCTGCAGAAATGTCTCCCACTCTGGCTTCCGGCACATCGACCCTTACGGATGGGCAACTGAACCCTCGCCAAATCCGTCAAATTGCAGGCCCTCGGTATCAAGATATCGATACCAAGGGTCAACATGCTCCAGCCGAAACGACAGCAGCTCTACGTCATTCCCCGCGCCCAAGGTGACATCACCCGCTTTGTGTGGGTGGCCTTTCTGATTTTTGGCGTTATTACGGTGCTGACATTCGTCCTTGTCACGCAATACACCGCCTGGCAGTTTCGATTTCATCCGGCGTTGGGCACTCCTGCGATGGTTCTTGACCGCACACGGCTCTACTGGCCGTGGAGCATTCTGATCTGGATATTTCGGTACTTCCGTCCGGACTCCTCCCCTGAAGTTCTCTCCGTCATCAAGACGGCCCAGGTAGTGTTGGCAGCAGGCGCAATGGGCGCCATTATTTTTCCGGTGGCCTACGTATTTCGCCGCACCCGCAAGCTCCAGGACGAACGCAACGATTTGCATGGCTCTGCCCACTGGGCAGATGCAGAAGAGATCGAAGCTGCAGGGATTCTGCCGACTCCAGCCAACATAGGGGGCGTCATGTTGGGCGCGGTGGATGTGCCCGTCAAGCATTCTGGCTTTAACCCGTTTCGGTCAAACACCAAAACCGTTTACCTTCGCCATTCTGGGCCTGAGCACATCCTCGTCTTCGCACCCACCCGTTCGGGCAAGGGGGTTGGCATCGTCATTCCCACTTTACTGTCCTGGTCAGAATCGGTGCTGGTGCACGACATCAAAGGCGAAAACTGGGCGCTGACCTCCGGCTTTCGCGAAAAGGTATTGACGCAACGGTGCCTGCGATTTTCCCCATCGGAAATGGAGTCTGCGCGATTCAATCCATTGTCCGAAATTCGGCTTGACGACAACCTGGTCAAGGATGTGCAAAACGTCTCCACCATGATTGTGGATCCGGACGGCAAGGGGCTGCAGGACCATTGGGCCAAAACCGGCTTTGACCTGATGACGGGGGTCATCATCTTTGTACTGGTGTCCGACGAACTGGACGCATCGCAACGAAACCTCTCGACTGTGCAGGCCATCTTGTCTGACGGTGGCCCTGTGCGTGAACTCGCCGAGCGGCTGGCGGCGAACAAGGACACGGACGCCGATGAAAAGGCCAAGATTGCAGAAGGCTTTCGGGCCGTGATGGAGTACATCCGCGACACCGGCTACGAAAAAATCGGAGCTGGCCACTGTACCGACGTGGAGCTAGTGGCCTGGAAAACCGCATCGCAAGCAGCCCAATCGTTTTTGAACAAGGCCTCCAACGAGGCTTCCGGCGTGCTGTCGACCGCCTTGTCATTCCTGTCGCTGTACCGCGATCCGATTGTCGCGGCCAACACCAGCGTGTCTGACTTCACGATCGAGTCCCTGATGCAACGCCGAACCAGTCTGTACCTGGTGGTTCCACCCTCGGACAAAGACCGCCTAAAACCCCTTTTGCGACTGGTCATCAACCAGGTCGTTCGCCGTCTGACCGAGAAAATGGAGTTCGATGAATCGGGTGCATCCAAGTCGCGCTTCCCTCACAAAATGCTGCTCCTGATCGACGAATTTCCAGCGCTAGGAAAGCTGGAGATTTTCGAGGAAGCCCTGGCCTTCGTAGCGGGGTACGGCCTGAAAGCGCTGTTGATCACCCAAGACTTGTCCCAGCTGACCAAGGCCTATTCCAAGGACGAGTCCATCATGTCGAACTGCCACATCCGCATTGCTTTCGCGCCCAACAAAATTGAGACCGCCGAACTTCTATCGAAGATGAGCGGGGCATCCACTGTCGCGCACACACAAAGAAATTTCTCCGGTTCCCGCTTGAGCGTGGTGCTGAACCATGTCAGCACGAACGAACAACTGAGCCAGCGCTCCTTGCTGACCCCGGACGAAACAATGCGCATTTCACCCGCCGATGAACTGGTGTTCGTGGCTGGGCATGCCCCCATCTATTGCCAAAAGATCATCTACTACCGGGATCCCACCATGGTTCAACGGCAGTCCATGGGCGCGGCCAAATGCATTGGAAATGCGGCGATGTACGCCCGGCACAGAATCGCCACGCCGTGACAGCGTGGGATTGATAACAATGCATGGAAGGCGATTGAACTTCAGGCCCATCTATGTGGCACTTCTCGCGCTGACAATGCTAGTGGTGTTGGCCATCACGGCAAAGGTTTCTGGCCTGGCACTGAATTTCACGGCCTCTATGCCTGACGTGGTTTACCGAGTAGGCCATGGCGAAAAGGGCAGCATCGCTGTGCTTTGTGCCCCGATTCCACATACATCTATCGGCCATGGCCCCTGCCCTGATGGCAGCATGCCATTGCTAAAACGAGTGGTGGCGGTGGAAGGTGACGAAGTCCGGGTGACGGACTATGGCGTTGAAGTCAATGGAAAAGCCGTGCCGAATTCGAAGCCTTTAGATCTGGCCTCCAATGGACGCGCCCTCCCGCATTTACGCGGCATTTTTCTTCTGAAATCAGGGGAGACGTGGGTGGCAGGCGAACACCCGAACAGTTTTGATTCGCGGTATTTCGGGCCGGCAAAAATTCATCCGCGCAGCACACCTGACCCGTTCGACATCATTAGTCGGCCATTGCCGCTCAGCGAACCTGGACCGTAAACCGGTAATTCACTTCTGTAGTGTGGCCAGTCGCTGTGCCATATGGGCCGCCGCAACCAAGTCGTCTGGAGTAATGATTTTCTGCGGCAGAAATGGTACGGTGCGTGTCGGCAACGAGTTGATCACGCCAGCGGCCAGTAGCGCCAAGGCAACCAGCTCGGTGCAATACAGCTTCTCCCCGCCATCATCCAACCGTAAGTCGTCATCAAACGGACGCCCCAAAAGCGCTTTGGCCGCGTCTTGAACGGAATCCACCTTCTCCGCTGGCATTAGCAAAACGTCGCCACTCGACGCCTGTTCTGCACTGAAAAACACCTCCGGCTTTTCGAGCTTGGTGCCCGCGCCTGGCATGGCACTCTCGATATAAATCGGACCTTCCGGAATCAGTTGCACGGCAATGCCGACATGGCTCCATTGGCCCCCACCCTGGCCGAACAGCACCGCGCGCGTAATGGGATCGCTCTCAATACCGCGCCGTGCCACCACAGCACCCGGTCTAACGGCAGCGACAACCTGCTCCCGCCATGCCTCGGGCTCCGCATGGGCGCAATGGGATGCCGCCATGACGCCCATGGCCACCAACATGGTGCCAAAGCTGCTCATCGCGGAGAAAACCCAGCATCCGCCAATCCAATACGCAGCCGTTCAATGGCATCCCGCATCTCGTATGCCTCAACGTCATCGATGGCATTACTACGCATTTCTGCATAACCGACGCGCTTCACAAATTGGGCCAATGCAATGGCTTGCTCTTCGTTCAACTCAACAGAAAATACCACCATAAAAATCCTAATATTCACTTGAGCCGGCACCAATCAAAACGAACAGACACCTCACAAATATCGGTAGTTGATATACCGAAAAAATCGCGAGACGACTTCCAATGACAAATACCACAGCACTGCAAATACGAATCGACAAACCACCAACCAAGCACAAAATCCCATCAAGGCCAAAACAGCGCCCTGCTTTTGATCCCATGCCAGGGAACCAAACCAAACAGCGCCGCCCCACACGAACACTGTGGCAGCCAAGCCTAACGCCCACTTCACAATAGATGTGAATTGACGGTATTTATTTACCACCGCGTGAATACATCGCCTTGCGGCAATTCTGAAATTATTGTTCACGATAAATCTTCAAATCAAAACACTTAAATAATATGCATTAATTTTACTCTTCATCGAATTTATTATCAACGATGAAAATCAAACACCAACAAGAAATTAACGGTGATTTTGAATATCCACGGACTTTGCAAGTGAGATTCTTGGCGAATCAAAATTTCTCAATTTAACTCCCATCAACGCAGCCTCATTAAAAACCATTTCCTTGAAAGCCTGGGAACCGGTGACGAATACTTCACCACCATATTTTTGAGACGCCAGCAAAAGTCCAGCTTGCATGGCTTCTCGGTCGTTTTCTTGTGCCAAATCGATTCGGGGGCCGTTATCAGTGAGTCGGACTCTCCCACTGCCATCCAGGTACTCAACGCCGTGCCCTGCTGTGATCCGTAGTTGCGCATGCCGAATGTCAAAATTGTTCGACACCACGGTACCCGTGATGGTGTTGTTTAGGCTGGCTGGATTGGCGACGTAGCTGAGGTCTTCGCCTTCTAAACCAGCCGTTCGCTTGTTTTGTTCTCGCTGGGCTCTGTACCGCAGTCCGCGAAGCGCGGATATGGCAGCCTGGTTGCCTAGTGCCGCTTGTCGCTCCAGCCATGGCAGCCATTCCATGGCACTCGCATGTGTCAATGCCAGACGCTCAAGCCTTTGCCTTTCGGCCAAGTCCTCGATCGCGGCGGTGCGTTTTGCGGCCCACAGCGACCGCGCGACTTGCGGCCCATATTGCTGCTTCAGCGCGCTGACAGTGACAACTTTGCCAGCGGCCAGCTGCTTGAAGAGGGCAGACTTTTCTTCTTGATGCAGTGTGCGCAATCCAAGTCGCGCTGATTTGCGACTGTCTTTTGCCGTGAATTTTTCAGCCTTGTACTGCTCGAAGAGCGCAGCGCGCGCTGCCGCACGCTCATGCCTGGCCTTGTCACGCAACTCGCCTCTACCTGTCCGACCCGGATGTTCCTGTGCCTCCGGTTCTAGACCGCAGGCAACACGAGCTACGTAATCGTTGTACGTGGAGACCAAAGCCGCGCCCACTGAAGGTGGCGGTGGGGAACCACGATCAACCGGCGGCTGGTACTCGCCAAACCGTTTTTGCAAACGCCCCAGACTGAGCGCATAGTGCACCGCAGACGCTTTGGTCTGCATCGCTTTGTCCAGCATGGCCGTTTCAAAAATCAAACCGGATTTGACTTTGATCAGGCCCAGCCCTCTGGCTGCACAGGCACTGTGAAATTCTTGCCAGTTCTGGGTTGCTACCAGTTCTGGTGCGACTTGGCTTTTGAGCCACCCTGCAAGTGACGGCAGCCCTGCTTTGACTTCACCCATTCGCGCCTTGACTGCAGGCGTATGCGGCGCAATTGACTTGTCTGTTTCCAGCCCTAGCTGTCGGCGCAGCGCATGGCTCATCCGCTTGATTTGCCCCTCGATGACGACATGCGGGCCGTTGTCGTGTTGCCAGCCCTGCGCAAGCTCGATTTCGCGACACGATTTGTCCAGCACCAGAAAATCGAATCGTGGTGGTCCCGTCAAGATGTGATACTCGGGGTGAACACGGCTGGCGATGATGTGGATGTGGTGATGGTGATCTTTGTCCCGATGGATCGCAAAGAATGCCTGGTTGTCCTCCATTCCAACTGCTTGGAGCGCTTTGGCGGACGCAACGCGGGCTTGGTCCATGGAAGGCTGCTCACCTTCCCGCCAAGAGAGCACCACGTGATAGAACGGATTGGTTTTTGGATTGGCCTTTGACCTCGATGCCCAAGCCCGCGCCACTCCGTCCATCAATTTGATGATTTGGCGTCGATCGTCCGGATCGGTTGGACGCAGCCCTTCCAGGTTAAAGGATGCGGCCTCCAGCACGCCATCACGAACCAGATAATTTACCCCGTCCTCTGGCCCGTGGCTGCCCGGCTCCTGCTGCTCAGGGCCTTTTTTAAGATCATCAACGATGTAGTTTGCCGCACTGGCCACAGTCTTCCAGGACTTTTTCAGTACGATGACCTTAGCCAGCATCGAGCAATCCGACCGCCAAATCTTTGGTGCCCATCGCTACAGATTCAAGCCTGTCGGCACGCTCACGCAAGTCTGCGATCAGTGCCCACCAGCGAGCGCGGTCGTCATCCGTCCAACGGCTGTCTCCAACCGGATACATGTTCTTCAGCACCGCACCCAGGCGGCGAAATTCATACCCCGCTTGAGTCTTTTCTAGAGTGACGTGAACGGCACCATGTAAAGCAGTGTCGCGGATCAACTGCGAAACGCTGACATTCAGGCTTGCCGCGCGCGCATTAATGCACTCGGCCTCGTCAGCCGACACCCTGAGTTTCAAGAATGTGGTGCGTTGCATGATCGGTCGCCCCATTCAGCCGTACACCTTGGCGCCGGACCAACTAGGCGCCACGTTGACCACCCCATTGGGATCTATCAATTCTGGGGGAAATTCCATCAAACGTCTCCTGGCAAGCGGCCGCCACAGCGGCGTACGGCAATACTGGAAGAGCGCAAACGTGAGGTTGAATTGGGCTGAGGACCACACCCATTGGTCATTTCATATTGCACGGCCACATTAGCTAGACAATTTCTAATTTGCGTCCGTCCGGTACTCGGCAACGGAACTCAAAATGAAATTTCGATGAAGATCAAAAAGTTGCTGTCCAGTTCGAAGATTGCGACACAAGTCGTTTCGTGCACCAGGGTTCAACGCTTGTTTGGAATGCAATCATGATCGGAACTCAACCCGAAGGCACCCTCGGTGGCGTTGTGATCAGCGCCGTTTCCCACGAAGGACTCAGCGTCACTGTGGACGGTAAACCAGCCAGACTGGCCATCCTGAGCGAGGACGGCCGTGTGATTGCGGTGGGGGATCTGGTGGCCAAGGAAGTCGAGGCCGTCGCCCTCAACAGCTACCGAAACTTCCTGAAGGGCAAGGGCTACCTACGTGTGCACAACAACTCGACCACGACGGTCCATTCCAAGTAAGAATGCGCGTCTCGTTGCACCATTACCGATGGCCAGCTACCCAAAGGGCCCACGAATGATGCCGAATGATCGTGATGGCAAAGACGGCAAGGGGCGCCGCGCGAAAGCTTGGCGGCGCATCGCGCCGACAGGCACAGGCACTCTGACTGCCATTGCGCAGCAAGTCAGTTACATGAAGAAGCTGCCCTGATCAGAGTATCCCGCAGCCTCGATCCCGACATCCGCAATACGCGACTGCAAAGCACGCTTGCAGTGGACATCCTCACCACCGTCCTGAAGCCAGGCACCCAATCGCCGTTCTACCCAACCACGAGCCACCGCATCCCCGCTGCTCAAATCGCAATACCAGTCCGGCTGGATGTCAGCTTTTCGAGGCTTAAGAACAACATTGATAGAAAGCTCGCCGCCGCTGATCGCATCCACACTGGCAACCACTGGCAGATCTCCATCGAACACGAAGCGATAGGTGCTGCGTTCGCAGTGTTGACTTTCTTCGGCACCACCCAGCCACCAGTTCTCTCCTTCCGACAGCCCGAACAGGCGCTGTTCGAGGCCAGCGTTGACAGCCGCCACCATCAGATTTCGCCAAACCCACCAGCGCGCACTGCGCTGTGTTCGCAGCGGAAAGGTCTTGAACGGCGAATAGGAATGCTTGAACTCCGGCAGCAGTCGCAGGTCGTCGGGTGCGGCGTAGCCGAATTGCTGCAAGCGTTGCACCAGCCGGACATTACTCGGCTTCTGTGCCTCTGTAGTCGCATGCCCGGTAAGGGCTGCACGCAGCGCCGCATGGGTCTTGAATCCCAAGGCTGCGGCAACCGCTTCGCTCAGATGGGACGAAGAAACACCTTTCACGCCACGCTGCGCCCTCTGCTTGAGGGTGCGCAAGGCAGCTTCGGAAACGAAAAACGTCGAGACAGTCATGCCAAATTCCTTAGTGAATGGTCGATGTCTGCCGATTACGCATCGACCGGGGAATAGGCTCGGTCGGCGATGAGGAAGCGTGAAAACGTCGTTTAACCCGGCAGCAGGTTCAGCGTGACGCGGCTGTAATTTTCATCATACCGCAAGGCCAACAGTACACGCATAGCATTTTTTGTGGGAACTGGGCGCGGTGCTGATGGCGGTTGTTTCTTCGTTTCGATGAGGCTCCCACGCCCACATCTCCACGTATTCGAGCAGACGGTTCCGGCGATCGAGAAACAAGGTAGCGAATTCCGGGGCGGAATCAATGCTCTTGGCGTCCGAAAACAGTTCACAAATTTCGGACTACATGCGCACCTTTCAGGTGCTACAGCAAAATCACCAAAGAGGCATCCAAGGTCAATGAAGTAAAAAAAGCCCCCATCACATGAATTTTCCCTGCATCCAAATTGGTTTACACTAACTATCCTTAGGGCAACCCAGGCTGACAAAGCCGACCTGTGGCACTTTGGCCGCTGAAGAAATGGATGTTGATGCTTCGCTCATTACCCGATTGTCCCAGCATTTGCATACCAGGACCGGTGCCGGGATTCACCGGCAAATGCTAGCGCTTGATTCCCAGGCTGCCCAGGAACTGTTCCGTCTGCTTTTGCATTTGTTCTTGCATCTGGGTGAACACATTGGCTCCCATGACGCCCTTGACCATGGGCGCCTGCATATCCATTAGGGCCTGCATATTCTTTTCAAGGTAGCCACCCATAAAGCCCTGCATGGCATGGCCATAGAACCGGATGATGTTGGAAAGAACCGGGGCCGTGAACATGGGCGAGCCGTGCGCCTCTTCCTCAAGAATGATCTGCAACAGGATGCTACGGGTCAAATCATCGCCGGACTTGGCATCGCGCACCACGAAAGACTCGCTGTCCATGACCAATTGCTTAATTTCGGTCAGGGTGATGTAGCTGGAGGTATCCGTGTCGTACAACCGGCGGTTCGGGTA